>Ga0073934_10009650_pt1 | contig 12268 bp, 9 predicted proteins | sample LarsenN4metaG_FD_76834 | JGI IMG/M metagenome (GOLD analysis project Ga0073934, IMG submission 76834) | Hot spring sediment bacterial and archeal communities from British Columbia, Canada, to study Microbial Dark Matter (Phase II) - Larsen... ... | reverse complement strand
CTCCCCGCCGTTGCAGAGCCTCGGCGTAACGCGGCATTTTCTCCGCCGCCTCGGCGGGCTCAATTTCGCCGCCCGGCCGCACCGGACAGTCAATCCCATCCAGCCCCGCCTCGGCGGTCAAGGCCGCTGCCTGCTCAAAATCCAGTTTCAGTTCCTGGTAGATCTTGCTGAACACACTGATGGGGGGACGGCTGGTTGCGGCAGGAGCTGCCCAGATGGGATCGGCCAGCGCCAGGCCGGCCGCCGTGGCGGCGGCCCGGCCCAGGAATTCCCGGCGGGATAGCGGACAATGGGTCTTCATGAGCCCCGACTATCGAGCAAACCGCCGCGGCGCTCAAGCGCCGAGTGCCCGGTGGGCACTTTTCGTTTGCGATGCCGCTTGCTTCGGCGACATCTTTTGTGCGGGACATGCGCACCGTGTCTGTCATCGTGCCGGCGTTCAACGAGGAGAAGCTTCTCCCCGATACCCTGGCCTGCATCCGGCAGGCTCTGGTTCCGTTCCACGAGCGAGGCTGGGAAACCGAGGTGATCGTTTGCGACAACAACTCGACGGATCGCACCGCCGACGTGGCACGGGCGGGCGGCGCCCGCGTCGTCTTCGAGCCGTTCAACCAGATCGCCCGGGCCCGTAACGCCGGCGCGCGCGCTGCCATCGGGCAGTGGCTGATTTTCGTGGACGCCGACTCGCATCCCTCCGCGGCGCTGATGGCGGACGTGGCCGATCTGATCGCTTCCGGGCGCTGCCTGGCCGGGGGCGCCGAGGTGGCCTTCCTCGAGGACCGGCCCCTGACGCGCTGGGGCCTGCGTCTCTGGAACTGGATCAGCCGCACTTTCCGCTGGCTGGCCGGTTCCTTCATTGTCTGCGAAGCCCGTGTCTTTCACGAGATCGGCGGGTTCGATGAACGGCATTTCGTTGGCGAGGAAATCCACCTCAGCCGCGCCCTCAAACGGGTGGCGCGTCGCGAGAAACGCGAGATCCGTATTCTGCGCCATCACCCGCTGGTGACCTCCCCGCGGAAACTGCAACTCTACTCGCCCTGGGAACACGCCCGGTTCCTGGCCTGGACAGTGTTGACCTTCGGTTGGAATGCCCGCCGCCGCGAGGCCTGCGCGCCCTGGTACGACGGGCGGAGATGACACGCCGCCCACCCCGATGAAACCATTGCGGCAGCCTCTACGAAACATGACCCAACTCCGGCACGCCCGCTCGTGGACCAGGCGTCTCACCCTCCTCGCACTCGGGGGTTTTCTGGCCGCCACGCCCGCACCGGCCCAAACCCGTGTCACCGTCTATCCCTTCCCCCAGCAGTTGCCCGCCTCGCCGCGCTACCGTGTCATCGCCTCGGGTCAAACTCTGCCCACCATGGCCACCGAGGCGGGGGATTTTGCTGCTTTTGCCCTGCAGGGGCAGGCGGAGATCACCATCGTTCACGACCGGCAGGTGACCAACGTCGTCGTCCGCCCGCGCGCGCGCGGCATTCGAGCAGAAACCCGCGGCGGGCAAATCCGTTTCACCGTGGATCGCCACGGCCCGCTCTGCGTCGAGATCAACGGCGACCTCCGCGCTCCGTTGTTCCTTTTCATAGACCCGCCCGAAACCGACGTGCCCGCCCGGGGCACCCCGGGAGTCATGGTCCTGGCCAGCAACAAGGTCCACGACCTTGGGGAAATCCGGTTGCGCGAGGGCCAGACCCTCTACCTTGAACCGGGCGCGGTGATGCGCGGCACAGTGCGCGCCCGCGACGCCCGGCGCGTCACGATCCGGGGCCGCGGCCTGTTCGACGCCCGTCCGCGCACCAACAAAACCCACCTCATCGAATTCCGCAATTGCGCGAACGTGGAAGTCCGCGACGTGATCCTCCTGGGCAGCCTGGGCTGGACACTCGTGCCCTGGGAGTGCCAGGACGTTCGCGTGCGCCAGATCAAAGTCCTGGGCTGGCGCGATAACGACGACGGCCTCGACATCTGCGGCTCTCGCCGCGTGCGCGTGGACGGTTGCTTCTTTCGCACCAAGGACGACTGCATCAGCATTAAATCGCTCGGGGGTGAGTATTTCTCCGCCGCCGCCAACACCGCCGGGCCGCCCGCCGCCAGGCTGGCCGGGCGGGAAGTGGCTGATGTGGAGGTGCGCCGCTCGGTGTTCTGGAACGCCGAATGGGGCAACGCCCTGGAGATCGGCTTCGAATTGCACGCCCCCCGCGTCCATCGGATCGTCTGGCGCGAGTGCGACATCCTGCGCGAGCAGGGCGGAGCGGTCTTCAGCATTCACAACGGCGATGCCGCGGTCGTTGAGGACGTTCTCTTTCGCGACATCCGGGTCGAGGACGCCCAACACCACCTCGTGGACTTCCGCGTGGGCCTCTCCATCTACAGCGCCGACTGCCCGGACCGCTACCACCGCCGCAACCCTCAACGCCAGCCCACCGGGGCCGGCCAGTGGGTGCCGGCCGGCCGGCTGACCCCCGAGGAGAGCGCGTTTTCCAGGACCCGCCGGGGCGTCATCCGCAACATTCGTTTCCAGAACATTCATCTGTGGGAAGACACCGTGCCGCCTTCCTTCATCGTGAATGACGGGGGGCGCATCGAGAGTATCTCGTTTGAAAACGTGCGGGCGGCGGGCCGGCTTCTGGCTGCGCCCGCCGACTTGCGGTTGACCATCGAGGGGGCCGCCGGGGTAATCTGGGGGCCGTGAGCCAAGCGATGAACCATGTCGAGCGATTTCGGGCGGTGATGAACTTCCAGCCGGTGGATCGCCTTCCCCGGTGGGAATGGGCCATGTGGTGGGACGAGACCATCGCCCGATGGCACCAGGAGGGCCTGCCGCGCGCCCTGGGCCATCACCAGGTCTTCGACATCGCCCAATACTTCGGCCTGGACCCCTACCAGCAGTTCTGGTTCAGCACCACCGACCCGACCATCGCGGCCACCCAGCACCACGTCGAAGGCATCGTTGCGAACAGGGACGACTACCGTCGCATCCGCCACAGCCTCTTTCCCTGCCACGATGCGGCCATCCAGGGCATGGCGTCATGGGCCGACCGCCAGGGCCGTGGCGAAGCCGTGGTTTGGTGCACGATCGAGGGCTTCTTCTGGTTCCCTCGAACCCTGATGGGCTTTGAAAAGCTCATGTTCGCCTTCGCCGACCAGCCCGAATTGCTGCACCAGATCAATCACGACCTGCTCGAGTTCAACCTCCGGCTCCTGGACCGCGTCTTCCAGGTCTGTGTGCCCACCTTCATGACGATCGCCGAAGACCTGAGCTACAACCACGGACCGATGATCTCGCGACGCACCTTTGACGCATTTGTCGCCCCCTATTACCGCGAGATCCTCCCCCGCCTCGAGGAACGCGGGGTGCCGCTTTTCATGGACACCGACGGCGATGTGACCCTCGTGGCGCCCTGGCTCGAAGCCCTGGGCGTGCGCGGTGTGCTCCCCCTGGAGCGTCAGGCCGGTGTGGACGGTGTCGCCTTGCGCCGGCAATTTCCACGCCTTGGCCTCATCGGGCACTTCAATAAAATGACCATGAACCAGGGCGAGGCCGCCATGCGGGCCGAGTTCGAGCGCCTGAGGCCGCTCATGGAATCCGGCGGTTTCATTCCCAGCGTGGACCATCAAACTCCTCCGGGCGTTTCGCTCGAACAATACCGGCTTTATCTCCGCCTGCTGGCTGAATACACGGAACGCTTCGCCCCGCGCTGATCCCTCCCGCCGCCCGTTTTTCGTTTTGCCTTTTCGGTGTCGCCTCTCCAGTCTTCCGCGCATGTCAGTGACCGCGATTGAGGTCAAGTATGTGGCGCATCTGGCCCGGCTCGAACTCACCCCCGAGGAAGAGAGAAATTTTGGCGCGCAGCTTGGCCACGTGCTGGAATACATGGCCAAGCTGAACGAGCTGGATGTCGCAGGCGTCGAGCCGACGGCTCACGCCGTGCCTCTGGTGAACGTCGTTCGCCCCGACGTGGTGCGCCCCGGGCTGCCTCACGATGAGGCCATGCGCAATGCGCCCGCCACGGCGGATGGTCTTTTCCTCGTGCCGAAGATTGTTGAGTAGCCCTCCGCGCCCGCCATGTTGAACCAGCTCACCATCTCGGACCTGGCCGGAAGGCTCGGCCGACGCGAGGTCTCCGCCCGGGAAATTACGCAAGCCTGCCTGGATCAGATCGCGCGGGTGGATGCCGAGGTCCACGCCTTCATCACTCATAATCCCGAGGATGCCCTGGCCCAGGCCGACGCGGCCGATCGCGCCTTGCGCGCGGGCGCCACACACGCCACTCAGCCGCTGCTGGGCATCCCGGTGGCCATCAAAGATGTGATTGCCGTGCGGGGGCACCCCCTGAACTGCGCCTCACGCATTCTCGGTCAATTCATTTCCCCGTACGACGCCACGGTCATCCGGCGGCTCAGGGACGCCGGGGCCATCGTTTTTGGCCGCCTCAACATGGACGAGTTTGCCATGGGCAGTTCCACGGAGAACTCGGCCTTTGGCCCGACTCGCAACCCCTGGGACCTCGAGCGCATCCCCGGCGGCTCGTCAGGCGGGTCGGCCGCAGCCGTCGCAGCCTGCGAATGCGTGGCTTCGCTCGGAAGCGACACCGGCGGTTCCATTCGCCAGCCGGCGGCCTTCTGCGGCTGTGTCGGCCTCAAGCCCACGTACGGTCGCGTTTCGCGCTATGGTCTGGTGGCCTATGCCTCCTCCCTGGACCAGATTGGGCCTCTGGCCCGAACCGTCGCGGACGCCGCGACCGTCCTCTCGGTCATCAGCGGCCACGATGAGCTCGACTCCACCAGTGTGCCCGCGCCGGTGCCCGATTACCGCGCCACCCTCGGCCGCGACCTCAAGGGCCTGAGACTCGGCTTGCCGAAGGAGTATTTCGTCACCGGGCTGGATCCTGAGGTCAAGGCGTCTGTGGAGGCGGCAGTGGCCGAGTTGATGCGTCTGGGCGCGGAGGTGGTCGAAGTTTCCCTGCCGCACACCGAGTACGCCATCGCCGCCTACTACATTATTGCCACCGCCGAAGCCAGCGCCAACCTCGCCCGCTTCGATGGCATCCGTTACGGCGCGCGGGTCGAGGGAGCCGATCCCATCCAGCTTTACAGTCGCACCCGCGGCGCGGGCTTTGGGCCCGAAGTCAAGCGCCGGATCATCCTTGGCACCTACGTTCTCAGCAGCGGGTACTACGACGCTTATTACCTGCGCGCCCAAAAGGTCCGCACTCTCATCCGCCAGGACTTCCTGAAAGCCTTCGAGATGGTGGACGCGCTCGTTACTCCCCCGGCACCCACACCGGCATTTCGACTGGGGGAGAAGACCAGCGATCCCATCCAGATGTACTTGTCAGACATCTTCACCATCTCCTGCAACCTGGCGGGCATCTGCGGATTGTCCCTTCCGTGCGGCTTCACGCAGCAGCCGCGTCTGCCGCTTGGCTTGCAACTGCTCGGCAAACCTTTTGACGAAGCCACGCTGTTGCGCATCGCTCACGCCTACGAACAGGCCACGCCGTGGCGCCACGAGCGGCCGCCCATCGCTCGGCCGCCGGGATGAGATTTTGCGGAGCCATGCGCAGATCGAGGGCTGCATACCTCCGAAGACCCGCCACCCCACCGCTCTCGTTGTCGCCTTTGCAGTCCCATCCCGCGGCTCACCTGCTGGCCCTGATCGCCATGGTTTTGTACCTCACCGCCTGCAAACAACAACCGGCTCCTCCTTCCGCGACCACCGCCTCGGCCCTCGATCCGCCCTGGTTCGAGGACATCACCCGCCAGGCTTCGCTTGTCTTCCATCACGAGGTCGAAGTCACGGGCTATTATCTCATGCCCGAGCAGACCGGCTCCGGCTGCGCGCTGTTTGACTATGACAACGACGGGCGCCTCGATGCCTACCTGATCCACAACACCCACCCCTCCTCGAATGCTGTCAACCGCCTCTTCCACCAGCAAAGCGACGGCACCTTCAAAGATGTGAGCCCTGGGTCGGGACTGGACGTCACCGGCTATGGCATGGGGCTGGCCTGCGCCGACGTGGACAACGACGGCTACACCGACGTGGTCCTGGCCGAGAACGCGTGGGTCCGCCTCTTTCACAACCAGCGGGGCACAGGACGCTTCCGCGACATTACCGCTGAGGCCGGCATCACCAACGCCCTCTGGGCCGTGCCGGTCGCCTTCCTGGATTACGATCGGGACGGCTGGCTTGATCTCATCATCGGCAACTACCTCGAGTTCGACCCTTCGAAACGCTGCTACTCCGGCGATCAGTTGGACTTCTGCGGCCCCGGGCCGCACCGCCCCACCGTCAGCAAACTCTACCGCAACGTCACGGCCCGCGCTCCAGGTCGCGGCCCCCGTTTTGAAGATGTGACAGTTCCCTCCGGGCTGGCGCGCTGGTCCGGCAAAGCCATGGGAATCGTCTGCGCGGATTTTGACGGCGACCGGTGGCCCGACATCATGATTACTGACGACGCCCTGCCCAACCGGCTATTCGTGAATCAGCGCAATGGCACCTTTAATGAGCAAGCCGTGCGCCGGGGTCTGGCGTTCACCGGCCTGGGCGGTACCGCCAGCAACATGGGCATCGCCCTGGGCGACGTGAACGAGGACGGTCTTTTCGATGTGTTTGTCCCTCATCTCACTGAGGAAAACCACACCCTCTGGATTCAGGGCCCGCCCGGTTTCTTTGAAGACCGCACCGCCCAGCACGGCCTCATGGCCGGCGCCTGGCACGGCACCGGCTTTGCCCCGATGCTGGCGGATTTTGATAACAACGGCACCCTCGATCTGCTCACGGTCAACGGCGCGGTGAACCTGGCCAAGACCCGGCAACGCCCTGGCACGATCGCCCCGGATGTGCCCCCCTTCTGGGCCCCCTACGCCCACCTCAACCAGCTCTTTTGCAATGAAAACCGTGGGCGCTTTCGCGACATCTCAGCCGCCAATCCCGCCCTCTGCGGACTGGCCCGGGTCGGCCGCGGCCTGGCTTGCGGTGATCTTGACAATGACGGCGGCCTCGATCTCCTCATCTCCTACATCAGCGGTCCGGCGCAGTTGCTGCGCAACGTTGCCCCCGCCCGCGGCCACTGGATCGGCATCCGGGCGGTGGACCCCGCTCACGGTGGCCGCGATGCCATTGGCGCCGAAATCACCGTGCGCGCCGGCACCAACACCTTCTGGCGGCTCGTCCAGCCGTGCTACAGCTACTGTTCGAGCAATGACCCCCGCCAGCATTTCGGCCTGGGCACCGCCACCAGAATCGAAAGCATCCGCATCATCTGGCCGGACGGTGCGGAGGAAACCTTCCCAGGCCCCGCGGTGGATCAATATGTAACCTTGCGCAAAGGCGCCGGCCAGGCGGGAGTCCGGGCACAATAACCCATGAGCAAGAAACGCGCTGAAACCAATCCGCGCCGCAGCCCGACAAGGGCCGCCGCCCGCCCGGGCCGCGGTGCCAGGCTGGTCCTGGCCGTTCTGCTCCTCGCGACCCTGGCTTTGGCAGGCTGGTGGTGGTTCGACAAGACCCGCGAAGACAGCCTGCCCTTGAAAGTCTCACTGAACAACCTGGACCCGGCGGTCGAGCGCCTGCTGCGGGAAAAACTCGGCGCCGTCAAGGTTGCTCCCCGCTCCGGCGCCGCCTGGGGGGTGCTCGGCGCGGCTCTGTTTGCGCACGGATTCGACACCCAGGCCCGCGCAGCTCTCGAACGCGCTGTCACCCTGGCCCCCACCGAGCCGCGTTGGGCCTATCGCCTGGCCGTGGTCCTCATGCAGCGCGGCGAGACACCGGACGTGATACTGCCCCGCCTCCGCGCGGCGGCCGAGTTATCCGGCGATTCTCCGGACATGCCCCGCCTTCGCCTGGCCCAGTATCTCTTTGAGCAGGGCCGGCCCGACGAAGCCCAGGGCCACTTCGAGATGCTCCTGCGCCGCCAGTCTGACCACCCGATGGCCCTGCTGGGTCTGGCGCGCGTTCGCCTGGCTCAGGGCAAGCCGGCCGAGGCCCGCGACCTCGCCTCCCGCTGCGCCACCAACGCCCACGCCGCCAAAGCCGCCCACGCCGTTCTGGCCCAGGCGCACCAGCGCCTCGGCCAAACCGCTGCCGCTGAGGAGGCTTCCCTCAAGAGCACCCGGTTGCCTCCGGACCAGCCCTGGCCCGATCCGTATCTCAGTGATATGCCGGAACTCCTGGTGGGCAATCGCGCCATGCTGGACGCCGCCCAACAACTCATCGAAGCCAAACAGTGGACTGCGGCTATCCGCGTCCTCGCGCAAATCACCAACGACTACCCTGCCGACCCCGATGCCTACTACGGTCTGGGATCGGTGCTCAATCATGAGCGCCGCTTCCCCGAGGCCGAAGCGGCCCTGCGCGAGCACATCCGCCTCTCTCCTGGCTCGGCCCACGGGCGCCTCGAATTGGCCCAGACCCTCCTGGCCCTGCAACGGCCGGCCGAAGCGGTGCCCGTCCTCGAGCGCGCCATTCAGGTCCAGCCCAACCTCGCTAAAGCCCACTACCACCTCGGCGTGGCGTGCAGCCAGTTGGGCCGCATCGAGGACGCCGTGACCCATCTGCGGGACGCCATGAAATACGCCCCCAATGAAATCGAGTCTTGCATGTTCCTCTCCGACCTTTTCAGCCGCCACCAACGTTACCAGGAAGCCGCCGATTGTCTGAAACAGGTCATTCAGTTCCGGCCCGCCTGGGCGACGCCCTACTTCAACCTCGGGTTTGTCCAGGCCCAATCCGGTCAGACCGTTGAAGCCATCGCCAGCCTGCGCCAGGCCCTCGAGCGTTCCCCCAATGACCCCGAAACCCTGCTGCTGCTGGGCGAGTTGCTCATGCGGGCCGGCCAGACCAACGAAGCGGTCTCCCTGCTCCGCCGTGCCAGCCGCCTTGATCCAGGCGACAACCGCGCGCGCCTCCTCCTTCAAGAGTTCGGCGCCGCGCCCTGACCCTGAATAGCCGGGGCTCGACGGGCGTCCATTCCATGACACGCGAATCAAGGCACTCCAACGCGCCAGGTCGGTGCCCTGTTGCCGCGCGGGTTTCCCTGCGCGAAGGTTTGTTGCCGACCTGCGACTGTGCCATGGAAATAAACCGTGTGCTTAAGAACAACCACAACGCTATGACACTCCAACGAACCAATCGCCGCAGTTTCCTCAAAGCCTCGGCCGCGCTGGCGGCCGCCTCACCGTTCCTCCTGCCCTCGCGCCTCTGGGCCGCCGAGACAGGGCCCAACTCGAAGATCGTCATGGGCTTCATCGGCGTAGGCACCCAGGGCCGGGGCCTGCTCAACGGCTTCCTGCACAGCGACGACGTGCGTGTCGTGGCCGTGTGCGATGTGGATACCACCCGTCGCGATCATGCCGCCAAAACCGTGGACGACTTCTACGCCAGCAAGAACCAGGCGGGCGGCAAGGGCTGCGCCAACATCAAGGACTTTCGTGAACTCCTTAACCGCAAGGATATTGACGCCGTCTGCATCGCCACTCCCGATCACTGGCATGCCATCCCGGTGGTCATGGCCTGCGAGCAGGGCAAGGATATCTATTGCGAAAAACCTCTCTCGCTGACCATCGGCGAGGCCCGCGCCATGGCCAACGCCGTGCGCCAGCATAACCGTGTCTTCCAGACCGGCTCCATGCAGCGCTCCAGCCGGGAGTTCCTCAAGGCCTGCGAACTCGTCCGCAACGGCGTCATCGGCGACGTCAAGGAAATCTACATCTCGGTCGGCGGCCCCAGCAAATGGTGCGACCTCCCCGAGGAACCCATGGAACCGGGCCTGGATTGGGACCTTTGGCTCGGCCCCGCTCCCAAACGGCCCTACAACTCGATTCTCAGCCCGCGCGGCGTCCACAAGCACTTCCCCGACTGGCGTAACTACCGCGAATACTCCGGCGGCATGATGACCGATTGGGGCGCTCACCACTTCGACATCGCCCAGTGGGGTCTGGGCATGGACGAAAGCGGCCCTGTCGAGATCATCCCGCCTGATGGCAAGGATGTGAAGAGGCTGACTTACAAGTATAAGAACGGCACGGTCATGTACCATGGCGGGTTGCAGGGGTACGGCTTCGGGGTCGTTTTTGTCGGAACCAAAGGCAAAATCTGCGTGGACCGCGGCCGCTTCAAGGCCGAGCCAGAGGAACTGGCCGCCGACTACAAGCCCAACGCCCTGCCCATCAAACTCTACAAGAGCGACAACCATCTCCGTGATTTCCTCCAATGCGTGCGCAGCCGTCAGCGGCCCATCTGCGATGTGGAGGTGGGCGCCCGCTCGGTGACCGTCTGCCATCTGGGCAACCTGGCCTATTGGAACAAACGCCCGCTCAAGTGGGATCCGCAAGCCGAGAAATTCGTCGGTGACGCCGAGGCCAACACTTGGATTAAACGCGAGCGCCGCAGTCCGTGGGACAAATACCTCCCCACCGCCTGATCGGTGTCTGAACGGATGTAACGCCCCCGGTCCCCAGGAGCCGGGGGCTTTTCTTTTACCCCGGCCGCTGCCCCCGGCCGACGGCAGCATTTTAGAAACTTTCGAGCAACTGGTAGATGTACATGTTGCCCAGGCCGTCTATGCTCTCCCACACACTCTTGATCAGGTCCCGGTCCCCGGTAACCGAGGGGAACTCCTTGACCTTCTCCTCCCACGGGAAACAGACCCCGGGCCGGATGCGCGGCTGGGGCCAGCCCGCCAGTCCTTTGACTGCCGCGCGGCTTTGGATGGATGCCGGCAGTTCGCAGGGCGGCGTGGCCGTCGGCGCCTGGCGGCTTCCCGTGGAATAGACACCGTATTGGCGGGTCACCTCGGTCAGCGCCTTCAGGTTCTCGATGCTGGTGTCGTCCTGCATGATGGCCCCGGCGTCCATGATGTAGCCCCCGTCGGCCGCGACCTCTCGGATGACCCGCAGGCAGAACTCCCGCACTTCCTCGGGCTTGCCAAAGCTCAGCATCACGTTGGGTATGCCCCCGCTCAGGGCGAACTTGTCGTGCAGTTTTTGATGCACATGGAAAATGTCGTCCTGGTCGCAATGGAAGACAATGCTCCGGTCGGGCAGTTCGCGGAAGGTCTCCAGATGATGTTTCCACTTGCCTTCGGCATAGAACAGGGTTTGGTGCCCGTGTTTCCAGAATTCCTCGATGCAGGGCTTGAGGGTGGGCCAGAAATGCGACTCGAACTGCCGGGGGGTGATGAACGGCACGCACCCGCGATGCATCCAGAACCCGATAGGCACCCGTTTGGCCGGGTCAGCCGTGCTCAAGCCGACATGCGTCAGGTGCGGGGCCAGCGCCTCGCACGCTTTCAAGACTTTGTCCGGCTGGGTTGCCATGTCCATCGTCAATCCCACGTAGCCGCGGAGTTTGTCGGCGATGATGTCAAACGGCGCCTTGAAGATGCCCGCGATGGCCGAGACGCAACCGCACTCGGTCCGCAGACGCTGAATCTGGGGGCCAAAGGCGTAGAAGTAGTCGAGCATGGCCATGGCGCTTTTCACCAGCGCGAGGTTGTTGCGGTAGGTTGAAGGCTCTCCGATCTTCACCGTCTCCGCCGCCACCCGCGGCAGCCACACGTTCCATAGAAAGCCGGTCGGGTCCTCGATCAGCGCGTCATACTCGTCGGCCTTCATAAAGGCCTGTTCCTCGGGCGGCTCGATGTAGTTGAAACCGGTGGTGTGCGGAATATGGATGCCCGGCACGCCGTAATACCGCAGCCCCGCCGCCATGGCGATCCCCATGTAAGCATAGACCATGTTGGGCACCACGGCGTCCCACTGAAAGTCCCGCGCGGTAATCACCGCCGCCTCGAAGGCCCGCTGGTAGCTCACGGACACGTCCTGGCAGGTCATGCCAGCGTACTTGGCGGTGAACTCCGCCACGAAGGGCCGGATGGGAATCATGTCCGGCTTCTCATTGCGCATGGCCGTGACGTAGCGGTTGAGACGCTCCTGGTAGAGTTGTTCCGTGTTCATGGCTTTCGTGTGCGCGGCACTCTAGCGCGGCGCCGCCCGGCAGGGCCAGCATAATCAAAGAGAGTTGCGTCCCGCCCGCCCTGTGGCACTGTGCTGCCATATCGTTCAATCAATCGTGTGACGCGACGTATGAGAAAACCGCAACTGCTCCTGGTGGCTCTGATCACCCTCGGATGGATCCTCCCGGCCGCCTGCGCGGCCGATAAGAAAGTCCTTTTGTTGGCCGGCCGCCCCAGCCATCCGCCCGGCGCTCACGAATTCCGGGCCGGCTGCCTCTTGCTGCAAAAGTGCCTGTCCGCCGTGCCGG
>Ga0073934_10009649_pt1 | contig 12269 bp, 9 predicted proteins | sample LarsenN4metaG_FD_76834 | JGI IMG/M metagenome (GOLD analysis project Ga0073934, IMG submission 76834) | Hot spring sediment bacterial and archeal communities from British Columbia, Canada, to study Microbial Dark Matter (Phase II) - Larsen... ... | reverse complement strand
GTCGAGCGCTACACCATGCGCTACGACGTCTCCAGCCCGGCCCTCAACACCACGGTGCTGTCCGCCCGGTACGCGCCCATCGTGTGGTCGGCATACGCGGACGAGCAGTGGACTCCGACGCCGTGGCTCAAGCTTCGCCCGGGCCTGCGCCTGGAGCACGTGCCCGGGGCGAGCTTCACCGGATGGTCGCCCCGCATCGCCTACAAGGTCTTCCTTACGCGCGACCTCGCGCTCACCGGCTCCGCGGGCCGCTATTTCCAGCCGGTCCACTCCATCCGGGATCAGGAGCTACCCATCACCATCTACGAGTTTTGGATCGGCGCCGATCGGTACATCCCGGTGGCGCGGTCCGATCACCTGGTGGCGGGCGTCGAGGGGTGGATCACCCCTGCGCTGCAATTCACGGTCGAGGCCTACCGCAAGACATTCGTCCGCCTGGTGACGCCCAACCGGGCCCAGGACCTGCGCCGGCGGGGTGACGAGTTCATTCCGGCCACGGGGGACGCGTGGGGCGTGGATGCGCTGCTCCGCCGCCATTTCGGCGCGGTGACCGGATGGATCGCCTACAGTTTCACGCGGGCGGAGCGCCGGTCGCAGGGCCTCACCTACCCGCCGGCGCACGACCGCCGCCACACGCTCAACCTGGTGCTTCAGGCGCCGGGGCCGCTGGGGAGCGACCTATCGCTCCGCTGGGGCTACGGCTCCCCCCTTCCCTACACCGGTTTCTTGGGGCAGTGGGACCATCGGTTCTACAGTGCCGTCGAAGAGCGGTTCGTGGATGCCCTGGAGGAACCGATCAGCGGTTCCCTCAACGGCGAGCGCTACCCGCCGTACTCGCGCCTGGACCTGGGGTTCCGCTGGTCCTTCAGGAAGTTCGGCGCCACCTGGGAGCCCTACCTGCAGGCGGTGAATCTGTACAATCGCCGCAACGTGTTTTTCTACTTCTTCGACTACGGCAACGCACCCCCGACGCGGACGGGTGTCTCGCAGCTGCCGATCTTGCCGACCTTGGGGATCGAGGTGCGGTTCTGATGGGCCGGAGGGGACTGACGGGCCGCGGGAGCGGACGCGGCGTGGGGTATCCTGTGCCTCTTCTGCCTCTTCTGCTCGCTTGCCAACTGACCGAAGTCACCGTCGCGCCCGGCAAGCGCATCGTCGTCGTACAGTCCGTCATCAGCCAAACGGCAACTCAACAGTTCGTGGTGGTCGAGTACTCGCAGACCGGCGAGACCGCCGGCGGGGCCACCGCTCTCCTTCCGCCGGGGGCCCCCAAGACTCCGGTCCCGGGAGCACAGGTCACGATCGAAAACCGGGGAAGCGCCGCGTGCGCCGGGCGGGTGGACATCTTGCAGGAGTCGCCGGTGAGTCCGGGTGTGGCGGCCTCTGGAATCTACGCGGGCTCGGTCTGCCAGCCCGCGCCCGGGGACCAGCTGGTGCTGCGCGTCGAGACGCCCGCGGGGGAAATCGTGACCGGTTCGACCACGGTGCCAGGAGCGGCCGCGCGCGAGGTCATGTGGAGCACACGTCCCCCGGGCTCGGCCTCCCCCTCCACGTTCGACCGCGAGCGGGACACGGTGCGCATCGGCGTCACGCCACTGTCGGGGCGGGCGCTCCAGGTCGAGGTTCGGAACGCTGCTGACCTCGACGACCTCGCCTTCTTCGTGTTTACCGACACCATGGACCTCACCATCCCCGGCAATCTGGTAAACCCCTTCGAGGGCGACGACGGCCAGAGCGTCTTTCGGGCGGGCCGGTACTACGTGCTGGCCGTGGCGCTCACCGACAGCAACTACTACGACTTCCTGCGCTCCCGGAGCGACCCGTTCACCGGTCGCGGCTTCATCAATCACCTGGCCGGCGGCATCGGCGTGTTCGGCAGCGTGGAGATCAAACGCTACCAGCTGCGCGTGGTCGCGTCGGTGGATGATCCTCGGGAGGGACGGTATCGGCTCACTGGGACCCTGGACACCGTTGCCGTGGACGCCACCTGGGAGCTGTACCTGGATGACGTGGACCAGTTTTCGGCGTTCCTCGCGGGGCGGTGGCCGGAGGGCTCCGTGGACCTGAGCGGGGACGGACGGTTCCTCTCGGCGCAGGAGTTCGTCTTCCGTGCCGGGAACAGCGCCCCGGATCCTGCGATCGCGTACGGGCCCCGCGTGGTGCTGCGCGGCACCCGCGCGCCCGGGGGCGCACCCTTCCCGGTGGAGGTGGGTTGGCTTCCGACGGGAGGCCAGGCGTCCATCGTTGACACGCTCACGGCACAACAGATCAGCGGCCCGGGCATCCCCTGAGCCCCGCGCGCCTTGGGTCTCCCGTAACCGCCCTCCGTCAGCCCTCGGCAAGAATCCCTTCGACGCGCCTGGCGTACGCTTGGGCTTCCGGATCGGCTGTCACCAGCTCGATCTCCCCAGGTCCAGTCACACCCAGACCCAGCTCCACGGCCCGCGCCATCTGCTCCTGCTCGAAGATCTTGCGGCCCATGATGGCCTGGTTCGCGCCCAGCTCCTTCAGGACCGCGAGGCCCACCGCATCCACCGCTACGCGATCGTCACCGGCGATCATCACGTTGCCCTGCTTGAGCTCGCCGCGTGACGGTCCGCCGTCGGTGAACGCCGTCACGCCGTCCAGCACGATGAGCTGGGGGCGGTAGCCCGTGTTCAGCTCGGCGATCATGCGCCGCATGTGGGGGGACCGGTGCATGGTGCGGCGGATCGACTTGGGTGTGAGACCGACTGACAGCTTGAGCGACATGGTGAACACGCCGCCTGCCCCGTGCGTCTTGAGGCAACAAGTGGACACCAGGTACTCCGAATCCACCACCAGCCGCGGCAGGTGAAAGCCGTCGGGCCAGTGGGTGCCATCCGCGTCGAACGGCACCCAGTCCGATTCCGAGATCTCCTCGAAGTTCACCACGTCGAAGCGGAGCTCGCGCGCCAGGTCGAAGACCCCCTTCTGTTCCATGACGCCGCGCGTTGGCGGCGGCCCGCTGGATTCGCCCAGGGTGATGCTTCGGGCGTCCCGCTCGTAGAGCTCGGTCACCAGCTGGCTCAGGGTGTCCGTATGAGTCGAGCCGGGGGCGTCGTCCGCGGTGTTGAAGTTGGGCTTCAGGACCACGCGCTTCCCGGCGATGCCCGCCGGATTCAGGAGCTTCAATACTTCCCTGACCCCGTGCCTGCGATCGGCGGTGCGCACCAGCGCCACCCGGCTGCGCTTCGTCAGCCGGGGCACCCGGAGGCCGTCCGGCCCCACCATGGGCAACAACGCCAGCCCAGCAGCAGTGGTGCGAACAAAGCGGCGACGATCGATGGGTTGGAAACTGCGGATCATGCCGACCTCCCGGGGCAATGCGCCCCCGACGGACGGGATACCCGACGTCCCGCGCCAGGAGGACGCGGGCCGGATACTCGCGGGAGGTTATTCCGACAATTCTACGTTAGGCTCCAGCCCCCTCCGGCGCTATCCCCGTTCGTGCGCGACCAAGCCTCGAGCCACCCGCGCGCCACGTCAAGCAGGCTCTGCCGCTCTCGGATCCGATCGACGCCCCGGTGCCGGCTCCGCAGGTAGCGTCGCCGTAGCATCGCGAGATCGCGTCGCGCAGCCCGGCGTAGCGCCGGGCTCGGGCTCCGGGTTTCGCGCTCGGCCAGGGCCCAGGCATCGTCCACGCGGTAAAGCATCCCCTCGGGCGTGTACGTCGCAGCGTGCTCGTGAAATCGCGCCTGCCACCAGGGGCCCAACGCCTCGCGGAGCGTCGGCACCAGGTGCCCGGCCGCGCGCCGGCGCTTGGCTTCCAGCGCCCGGGCGGCTCGGTCCACCGCAGCCACATCCCGCTGCGGCGGGCAGGAAGCCCGGCGCGCCAGGCTAGCGGCCAGCGCGCGCTGAATCTCGGCCAGTCGCGGCACCGAGCAGCTCCCGGGCACGATCCACTTCCTGCAACAGTTCCTCGAAGGGCGGGAGATCGTCATCCCGCTCGATGATGACGGCCCGCACCGACGCGCGCGGCACCAACCATTCGAGGAGCGCCCACGATTCTTCAGGGACCGGCCGCGTGTGGGAGTCGGCGTAGTGCCCGTCCCGAAAGACACCGCCGGCCAGGTGCACCTCGACCACGCGCTCCAGCGGGAGCGCCTCCAGAAACTCGATTGGGTCGTAGCCGTGGTTCCGAGCGTTGGCGTGCACGTTCTCGAGATCGAGGAGCAGGCCGGTGTCCGCCTGCTCCACCACGGCGCGGACGAACGCCGCCTCGGACATCTCTGCCTCCGGCAGGACCACGGTGTACGCGATGTTCTCGAGGACGATCGGCACGCCGGGGATGGCCCGGTGCCAGGTGGCCACGTTCGCGGCCACGGTGTCCACGGCCTCTCGCGTGAAGGGCAGCGGCGCCAGGTGCCCGATCTCGATCCCGCCGGCGCGGGTGAACGCGATGTGCTCGGATACCCAGGGCGGCTCGACCGCCTGGACCACGCGGGCGAAGTGCTCCACCCGCCGCGGGTCGAGCCCCTCGGCGCTGCCCAGGGACAGACCAATGCCGTGCACCAGCATCGGCACCGCGTACCTGAGATTCTTAAGCTCCTGCAGACCCCGCGGTCCCACGAAGTCCTCCGGAATCACCTCCACCGCGCCCAAGCGGTCGCGGTCTCGGACGATGTCCCAGGCCCACTGGCGGCGGAAGCTTATGCCCGCGCCCAGGAACGGCCGCTCAGCCACCACAGCCTCCGCAACCGCCACAGCCGCCACCCCCACCGCACCCGCCTCCGCTGCCGCACCCGGTCCCGCAACTGCTGGAATTGATCCAGGTCGAGGAGCTGCTTGACTGGGGCTGGAGCGCCCGGCGGAGTCGTCCGATGGGCACCACCTCGGCCACCGCGCCGAGCCCAAACGCCGCGGCGCACAGCGCCAGCTCGCCGGCGCTGGCCCTGCGGCCGGAGGCCACCAGAGCCCGCAGGCCCTGATGCGCCTCTTGCACCCAGTCCAGGTACCGGCCGCCGGCGCGAGTCCGGCGGGGCGGCCGCAGGAGCTTGTAGCAGGCCAAGGCGACGATGCCGGTGAGAACCACCAGGAATCCAATGGGCCGGCCCCGAGAAAGGCCCACGACCATCTTAGCCACGCCCAGACCGGGCCCGACGAGCAGGGCCAAGGCCCACAACAACCAAAACGGCGTTCGCTCGTCGGGTTCCCACAGCAACCCATCCTCGCGGAGCTCGCGCTCCATGAGCAGGACGTCCCCGCTGATCGCTTCACGGACCGCTTTGAAGGCCTCCGCGGCTTCGTGCTCGCCAGCCACTGCCTTGAGCGCCTGGCGCTCGATGGGCGCGAGATGCCCGACCTTTGCGTCGGACTCCCCGGCCTTGGACACGTCGATATGATGGTCGTCGATCTCGATGAAGTCGCCGGCCGCCAGCCGCGCCAACACCGTCCGCGCCAGCTCATCCTCCCCCCCGCGCAGCAGCGCGATCCGATAGGCGTCGCCTTCCTTGGGGTACCTGCCGATCACCCACTGCCGGGCTTCGGAGCCCGGCACCAAGCGGTTCGCCAACACCCATCGCACGACCAGCGCGACTGCCAGCACAACACAGGCGTACGGCAGATAGAACGCCAGGAAGTCGGAGCCGCTGAGCTCGAGCGGATTCATGGACGGAACTCCTGCTCGATCCGAGCGCTCAGCGTCGCCAGGACCTGGAGGTACTCGCTGACCAGCGCTCGAGCTGCGGCGTCGTCGGGACGGCGCTCATGTCGGTGAATCGCGGCGAACTTGGCCAGCGCTGCGATCCCGAGCGCCCGAGCCGCGGCGCGGAGCAAGCCGGGTCGGTCGCCCGGGACCGTCTCCCCCCGTAACCGCAGCGTCAGCTCCAGAATCACCGCGACCTTGGGCAGGCTTCGAAGCACGCCGCCCCATAGCACCTCGATGTCCGCCCCGCGCTCCACCGCCCGCTGGCGCAGGCGGAACTCGGTATTGCGGAGGTCCTGCAGCGCCCGGAATCGCAGGTCCTGCGCCTGGACCGCAATCGCGTCCAGGCCCACCTGACCGAACAACACCCGGTGGGCCGCCTGCATGTCTTTGATCTTGGTGGGAAACAGCCGCGCCGCGTGGCGCAGATCGTCCGCCGTGGCCACGAAAGCCGTGACGAGATGCGCGCGCCGGGCCGCCGTGAGCACCGGCGCCAGGGCCTCGAGCGACGCCAGCCCCGTATCCCGCACCACGACCAGGATATTGAGGTCCGAGATTCCCGGCGTGAACCGCCCCTTCACCAACCCGCCGTAGAGGGCGATCCCCAACACGTTCTCGCCTCCGGCCGCCCGCAGGTCCGTGACCAGGGTCTGGAGGGCTTGCTCGATCTCCGGTGGAGCGACCTCGGTAGCGGGACTCACGTGGACCTCCCGTGGCTGTTGAGTTCTTGCAGCCGATCGTGAATCTGGCGGACCATGCCGGTGACCCTGGCGCGGCGCGCCTGTTGCAGCGCCTCTCCCAGCGCCGCGCGCGCGCCTCCCGGGTCTCCCCGCGCCACCGCCACCGCGCTCTGGAGCGTGGCCGCGCGGACCAACCCGTACGGATCGCCAAAACCTCGGTACCGCAGCGCCGCCTCGCTCGCGGCCTGCTCCGCCTCCGCCAGCGCTCCGGCGTTGAGGCACGCGCTGGCCACCGCCAGCAGCGCTTCGGCGTCGTGCACCGGGTCCTGGGCCTCCTGAAACAGCGCCCCGGCGCGGCGCGCGGCGCGCTCCGCTGCCTCGGGCTGCCGCGTGGCCAGGAACGCCTCGGCCAGCAACAGCTCCACCCGCCCGCGCACTGCCGGCGCTGCGCTCCCGGCCAGCGTCGCGATTCGCCGGGCCTCCTCCAGTGCGACCGCGGGGCTGGTCGTGCCGGCGAGCAACGCCGCCCGCAGCTCCTTCCCCCGAAGCGCGATGCTCTCCTCGCCGTCCACCCGACCCGTGAGACGGGCGTGCGCATACGCCGCCGCGGCCTCGCCGTGCCGGTCCAGGCGGCTCAGCGCATCGCCCCGAAGCTCGTGAGCCTGCCGTTCGTCCTCCGCCGATCCCGCCGCCTCCGCCGCCAGCGCGCCGAACGCGACCGCGTCCTCGTAATCGTGGGCGGCCAGGGCGTGCCGAGCCGCGGCGCGCGCCGCCTCGGAGGTCCGAGCCAGCTCACCGGCGCGATACCAGTGCCAGGCGAGCGTCGCGGGCAGGGTGTCCGGGCGCCTGGCCAGTTCCTCCGCCACGCGGGCGTGGAGCCGGCGCCGGCGCCGCAGGTTCATCGCTTGAGCGAGCACTTCCGCAAGTTTGTTGTGGGTGAACCGGTACCAGTCGCCGGTGGGGCGCGGGACCGGGGCCAGAATCCCCGCGGCCTGCGCCTCGTCCAGAGAGTCGAGGACCGTGTCCTCCCCTCGGGTCGCCACCGCCAGGAGGAGATCAACGTCGAACTCGCGACCCACCACCGCCGCGATCTGGAGGATCTCGCGGGCGGCCGGCGACATGCCCGCCAGCCGGCGGCGGACCACTTCGGTCACCGCCTCCGGAGGCGACTCGTCCTCGAGCCGGAGGCGCGAGCCCTCTCGAGCCACGCGATCGATGTCTCCACGCTCGATCAGGGAACGCACCACCTGCTCGATGAAAAAGGCGTTGCCCTCGGTGTGGCCGTAGACGTAGCGCACCAGCTCGTCGGCCGCCTCTCCTCCCAACGCCTGACTCAACCACGCAGCCACCGCCTCGTACCCCAGCGGCCGCAGCGCCACCCAGGCGACGTTGTCGAGCCGGCGCAACCGCTCGCGGAGGTCGCGAATGCCGGCGCCCCCGCGGGCCGCGCCCGCGATGGCGGTCACGGCCAGCAGGATCGGGCCTTCTTGCAGGTCCTGCACCAGGAACTCGAAGAGGGACAGCGACGCCGGATCGCACCATTCCAGGTCCTCCAGACCGACGAGCAGCGGGCCGCGGCCACCGGCCGCGCGCACCAGAGCCGCCACCTCATCGTACAGCTCCAGCCGGGACGGCGCGGGCGTGCGGGCGTCGCCATCGGTCAGCGCCGAGATCGCGGGCCACGCCCGCGCCTCGGCGGCCCGCAGCTGGAGTCCCTTCCGCAACAGCGGGATCCAAGCCCCATAGGGGCGGGCGACGTCGGCCTCGTAGCCGCGCCCGATCAACCGCCCGGCGCCGTCCTCCGCGGCCTCGCGCCGGGCCAGCTCCAGAAACGCCGACTTGCCGGCACCGTCGTCGCCTTCGATCCAGAGCAGCGTGGGCCGCCCGGCGCGGGCCGCGGCCCATGCGTCACGCACCTGGCGAATCTCGTGGTCCCGGCCGGCGAAGCGCAGCGCCTCCACGTGCACGCCCCACCGGTCGAGTGGCGTGTCCACCGGCGAGACCGCTGCCGCCACCGGCTGCGGTGAGGCCGCCGACCCGGCCGCGGCGCGGGCGAACTCCGTGGCGGACGGCCAGCGGGCCTTGGGCTCCGGGTCCAGCGCCCGCGCCACCACCTCCGAGAGCGCTGCGGGAATCTCGGGTCGCACCAGGTGCAAGGGGGCGGTGGGTCGCACCAGGCGTTGGACCCGGAGCTCTTCGACGCTCTCCGCCTCATGGGGCCGTCGGCCGCTCAGCATCTCGTAGAACACGAGACCCAGCGCATAGAGGTCGCTGGCCGGCCCCACCGGATCTCCCGCCAGCTGCTCCGGGCTCATGTATGCCGGGGTCCCCACCACCAGGCCGGGCGACGTGGCGCCGGAGCTGGTCTCCATGGGCCGCGCCACGCCGAAGTCCAGCAACTTGGCGCCGCCGCCGATCGGCAGCATCACGTTCTCCGGCTTGATGTCGCGATGGAGCACCCCCAGGCCGTGCGCCCGATCCAGCCCCTCGGCCAGGATCTGGAGGACCTGAAGCCCGTGGCCCATGGCGAACGGACCGTCGCGGCGCAGCCGCAGCCCCACCGTCTCGCCCTCCACGTATTCCATGGCGAGCAGGAACTCCCCGTCGGGCGTGCAGTCGAAGTCGTACACTTGGGCCACCGCGGGGTGGTTGATGCGCGCCGCCAGCAGGGCTTCGCGGCGGAACCGGGCCTCGGCATCCTGGACCCGCGCCAGCTCCGGGCGCAGCAGCTTGAGCGCGGTTGGTCGGCCGAGGTAGACGTGCTCGGCGAGATACACGGTCCCCATGCCTCCGGAACCCAGCTCGCGGAGGATCCGATAGCGACCGGCGAGGATCTGACCCGTGCGATCCGTCACGGCAGCGCGCCGCTGCCGGCTTTGGCGGCCGGCGCCGCCCCCAGCGGCAACTCGATCTCCTCTCCCCAGAGGTACTTCCCGAACCACTGCCAGTTGTGCCACACCGCGGCGAGCCGCTCTTTGGGTTTGTCGATCCCGTGCCCAAAGCCCTTGTAGACGATCAGCCTCACCGGCACGCCGCGATCCTGAAGACCTTGGAATAACTGATACGCGTTGGGAATCGGCACGCGGCGATCGAACTCGCCGTGCTGAATCAAGGTCGGCGTCTTCGCCTGCTTGATGTACGTCATGGGCGAGGTCCTGGCGTAGATCTGCGGGTCGTCCCAGGGCGTGGCCTTGAGGTACTGGCGGGTGAACGGGTGGATGTCGGTATTCACGTAGTAGGTCATCCAGTCCGAGATACCGGCGCCCACGGAGATGGCCTTGAAGCGTGACGTGGTGGTGGTGAGAAACGCCGAGATGTAGCCGCCCTGGCTCCAGCCCATGGCGCCCATGCGCGTGGTATCCACGATCTCCTGCTTGACCAAGAAGTCCACGCCGGAGAGCACGTCCCAGGCGTCGCCCACGCCCAGGTTCCGCACGTTGAGCGAACGGAAGGCCTCTCCGTAGCCTGCCGAGCCGCGATAGTTGGGCCGCAGCACCAGCGCGCCCTTGGCCAGCCATTGGTGCACCGGATAGACCGAGCCGTACACCGCCTGCGGGAAGTCAATGCCCGTGGGTCCGCCGTGGATCAGCACCAACAAGGGATACCGGCGAGTGGGATCGAAGTCATTGGGCCGGTGCAGCACGCCCTCGATGGTCGTGCCATCCCGGCTCTTCCACGCGATGACCTCGGACCTGCCCACGCTCCATCCCGCGATCTGGGCCGACACGTTGGTCACCGCCAGCGGGCGCAACGACGCCACGTCGGTCCGGTAGATCTCGCTCAGCGTGGTCGCCGTCTGGCCGGTGAACGCCAGCGTCCGGCCATCGGTCGAGAAATCCACCGCGCCGATCAGTTCGGGCGTGGTCGCGAATGGCGTCACCGCCCCGGTGGACGGGTCAATCCGAAACAGGTGCCGCTGGGTTTTTTGCCAGGCGACCAGGTAGAGGCCGGAGGGAGTCCACGCGACCTGCCCAGGTTGCTCGTCGAACGCCGCGGCAAGCCGCTGGGGCGCGCCGCCCGCCACGGCCTGCTTCCGCAACTGGCCATTCTTATAGTAGTACGATGCGGTGTCACCGCCGGACGACGAGTAAAGCAGGAACCGGCCATCCGGCGACCATATCGGGGAGCCGTCGGGCCCGGGCTGCTGCACGAACGGCGTCATCTGTTTGGTCGAGACGTCCAGCAGCCAGATATCGGCGGTGATGGAGGAGTTGATCAGCGGATCGCTCCGGCGCTCAATCGCGATCGTGGCGCCGTCGGGCGACCAGGCGAACCCGGCCACGTGGAAATTGCCTTCGGTCAGGCGCTGGGGCTGGCTGTCCGGTGCCGCGGCTCCGCCCGCCGCTGGGACCCGCGCCAGCCAGAGGTGGGTCTGCTGGAACTCCTGGTCTTCGATGGCGAACTCGCCGTAGCGTTCCTTGCGCTGCGTGTTCGTCTCCGGCTCCGGGGCCGAGCGGGTGAAGGCGATCCGCCTGCCGTCCGGCGCCCAGCGGAAGCTCTGCACGCCTTCCTTGACCGCGGTCAGCGGCCAGGCTTCTCCACCCTCGGCGGCGATCAGATGGATTTGCGATTTCTCACCTCGGTCCGCGAGGAACGCGATCCACCGGCCATCAGGAGACCACCTGGGGCTGGTGCTGCTCCCCTTCTCGGTGCGGGTGAGCTGCACGCTCGTGCCGCCCTCGCGCCAGAGCCAGATCTCGGTGTCGTAGCGGTTTTCGTCCCACGCCGTGGACGTCACGGTGTAGGCGATCGCCTTGCCGTCCGGCGAGATGGCCGGCGAGCCTACCGACTGGAGCGAGATGATGGCGTCGAACGAGGGGCCGGGGACAGGTTGCTGGGCGGCTGCGAGAGATGAGAGCGCCGCACCGGCGAACGCGACCAAGGACGCGCGCATGAAAAGCTCCCGCGGACAGAGGTGGCGCGACTGGCTGTTACCCAGAGCAAAGGTGGCGCGGGTAGCGCGTCCTGCTCAAGGGGCGACGCCGCGGCGCGGGGTGCTTTGTTGTTGCCGCGGCTCAGGCGACGCTGATCGCCACCTTGCCTCGAGCCTGGCGTCTCCGGAGGTTATCGAAGCGCGTCAGGGACCTCGGCGCCCTGACCAGCCTCCACAGCGCGGCCCCGAGCCCGGCGGGCGCGCCGCAGAGCACCGGTTTCCCGCTGGGAGCCGGGACCCGCTGGCAATCTGTACGAACGGTTGGCGCCGATATCGAACAGGACGTCGTAGCGCTCCTCCCGCCGGGTGAAATCCTCCCTGGTGTAGTCAAGGACGTGATCGGCGCCGATCGAACGCATCAGGTCCACGTTCTTCGTGCTGGTGACGGCGGTGACGCGGGCGCCGAGCCACTTGGCGATCTGGCCCGCAAAGGTGCCCACGCCGCCCCCTGCCCCGTAGATCAGCACGCTCTGGCAATCGAGCGTGTCGGCGTGCAGCTCATATCCCGGCCACAAGGCGGCTCCCACGGCAGCGGGACCGACGGGACTTCCAAACCACGCGGTGGCTGCCGCCGCCCTGAGGATCTCCGTGATCGGACGGGAGCACCGGAGTGGGCCGAGAGCACGTTCACTCCCGCTCCTGTCCCATCGAATTACTCACCGTAGTCCCCGGTCGCAGCGGGCCCGGTTCCTCCGTGAGAGCGCAGGCCCGACGGCGGAGGCACCGGAGGTGATCGGTCACGATGGCACAGCAGGAGGTGCATTACGGCGTGAGGCTCGAGATGGACCCAGGAGAGCCACCGCATGGGCCCTGTAGCGCGTTTTTTCGCGCCGAGTCGCGCAGAATGGGTGGCGCGGCGAGAGCCGGGGGTTGAATCATGGGAGGGACGGTCGGCGCTCTCTGGGACCTCTGTGCAGCAGAAAACGAAACTCCTGCATTCCCTGCGGGCTAATCTGCGCTTGCGGCATTTCAGCCCCCGCACCGAGGAGGC
>Ga0073934_10009648_pt1 | contig 12270 bp, 11 predicted proteins | sample LarsenN4metaG_FD_76834 | JGI IMG/M metagenome (GOLD analysis project Ga0073934, IMG submission 76834) | Hot spring sediment bacterial and archeal communities from British Columbia, Canada, to study Microbial Dark Matter (Phase II) - Larsen... ... | reverse complement strand
CCTTCTCCAATTCCCGCTCCGTGCCTTTATACCCAAGCCGTCGGGCAGTCCTGAAAATCATATGCGGTGATCCCAGTTCCGCCATAACCGCATTGATGTTGCTGTCCTTGAAAACAACTTCCGTGTCCATCGGGCGCGGCACAGGCGAATACTGGATGACGGACCGCGCGTAATACACCGGCTTGGCATAAACGTAATACGTCAACCCGACCAGCAGGGACAAACTGAAGATCAACACCACCAGCCGGCCGTATTTCAGGCCGATGGCGACATACATCATCACGTCGCTGAAATTGACGACGCGCTTCTTTACTCCAGGTAGCATGACAAACTTCGCTTGATTCTCGCTGCAACACACTGCCCCAGCCGTTGGGGCCATGATTGACGCCCAACGACTGGCTCGCGGCTCATTTACTACAACTCAAACGGCGGCCTGTAAACAAGCATTTCCCCGCCCCAGGGCGCAACTGGACCCTGCCCCACCCAACCAGCGCAGCGAAGCGCCGATCTTCGATCTGGCGTTTTCCAGGTACTTGAACATGCCCGGCACGTCGGAAACCGGCGCTCCTGGGGGAGTATCAAGATGCGCCCCGGCCCCAGTGCCGCTCTGTAAACGAAAACGCCCGGCGTTTGCTGCGCCGGGCGTTTGCGGATAAGTTCGCTTACCAACTAAACCAGCTTTCGGGCACCACCACGATGTCCAAGCCTTGGAGCACGATGTCGGACTCCTTCCCTGACTGGACGTTCTTGATGTTCACCGGAATCTTGACCTTTTCGCCATTGCCACGGTCGCGCATAATATACACCTTGCGCAGGCTGGCAAACCGCGCGAAACCGCCGCTGCGCAGGATTGCGGAGTAGGCAGTCAGTTCCTCGTCGGGGGTCAACTGGAGAATGCCAGGGCGCTGCACATTGCCGGTCACATACACGATGGGCGAGAAAGCGGGAACCACCACGATATCACCAGCGTTAAGCGCCAGGTCAGACTGCAAACCCGTACCGTCCAGAATGGCTTGGACGTTGACCTCCTCCACCAACGCTCGGCCATGCTCCAAGCGCAACAGCTTCACGCGGGTCAAATCGGAAACCGGAGTCAGGCCGCCGGAGCGCAGAATGACCGTGACGATCGTCGGAGAGAAACCCTCCGGAATTTTCATTGGTCCAGGCGTTTGAAATTCGCCCGCCAGATAAATGACATCGGTGGTCGTTTCGGCATACACCCCTCGCGCGCGCTCCACCATCACCGTCGCCTGACGGAGCTGTGTCGCCTCCAGCGATTCTTTGATGGTGCGCTCCGCTCCTCCCATGTCCTTGCCCACCACCGGAACGCGTCCCACCCGGGGTAGCACCACGTAACCACCCTCGCGAATCTGATACAGCCCGTTGAATGACTCGTCCTCCAGCACGAACAACTGAAGCACCTCACCGGGGAGCAGCACCCCTTTGCTCACATCATCCAACTGCCGTTGCAACCGTGTAATCGCGTCCTTGGTGTCGTTCTCAATCTTGGCGATCTCCGTCTGGGTGGCTGTCACCCGGCTCTGCCAAGCGTCCACTTCGCGTCTCCATTTCTCAATCTCGTCCTGCGCGCCCAACTGCACCGCCACCTGCTGCTGCTTCTGGGCGTTATCCAGTTTGGCTTTGGCATATTCCAGTTCGCGCCCCAAGGTGGCCTTGCGTTCAGACAACCCATTCAGCTCGGTCTGAATGTTGTCACCCACCCCGACACGGCCTTGCTTGGCCTGCTCGGCGGTTTTGTATTCCTCCAATAGGCGCCGCCATTGGTCAAGTTTGTCGGCGGCGGACCCAGCGGTTTGCGCCCCCACCGGCAGCGCCCACGCGCAAAAACCCAGGCACAGCGCCAGACCACTCGTTTGCAGAATCGTTTTCGTTGTCATAGTGCGATAAATGCGATGACCAACCTCGCGTGTTTTCCCAAAAAACCCGACGCAACCGAACTACCGCGTTCGTGGGGTTGAAAAAACCGGAATTGCCGGTGCTTGTAAAGGAAAAAACCGTTCCAAGTTGCCCAATCCCAAAGCACTTGCGTCGAAAACGAGGACAACGGCCCCATTGCTCCCTGCCAGTTTCATCCGCCAGTTCTATGTCTCATCCGGAAAGCCCCGGCCTGCGATTTCCGGCACCTTGCCTGAAACCTGCCATCCTTGGCATTCAATCTAGCGTCTCACAAATCGGCCCCATCCCCGGTTCCAACCAACCGGCCCCATCTGCAACCTCACATCGCCTGTGGAGACTCCCATGTCTCCCAGCCGGCAGATGGCGCTTACGGGCGCGACATGGGCGCCAATCCCCTGGCCTTCGGCGATGCCACACAGCCGGGCGGCAAGGTTGTGCATGAGAAGCTGTTGTTCTGTCGCGGGCTGGACCATTTTCAGGCGCCTTTGCAGACGGTGTTGAACGCTGGCCAGGAGCAACATTCCCTGCGTGACACCGGCCAGGCACCGCTTACCGACCTGTTCGTTCTTTGGGTGCGGCAGGACCGAGCGAAATTCAATTACTATCCGAGCCTGGACGCGGGCGCGGGGCAAGGGATCGTATTGGAGCCGAAGTTGCAGTTGCGGACGGTCAGCGAGGGGGCGAAGCAATGGTCCGGGCAAGTGGAAAGGTTTTGATTGCGCAAGGGGCGTTTTCCCTGAACAAGGAAGCCGCCGCGATGGTGAAGAAGCGGTGTGGCTCGTGATTCGAGGAACCGGGCTTACTTCCTTGGCGAACGGGGTCAGCTTTACGCCGTGCCTTCGAGGCGCAGGGGAGTGCAACGTCACAGCCAGTGTTGATTTGAGATCCCTGCGTGCGACAAGCGTGGGATTGACCCACGCGTCACTCAGATTCCCCGCTGATTTTCCCCACACTCTCGAGGGCGTTGAACCTGTCCCCAAGCTGAGAAAACGCCTTGAGCGATTCGATCGCTTCAGGCCGGATAACCATGGCGGGCCTGGCCGCCCGCAAAAGCGCCATCGCCTGTTCGACCGACGCCGCTCGTCCGGTGGCCAGGAGATATGCGCCGACGATGGCCGCGCTGCGCGAATAACCCACCTTGCAGTGAACACAAACGACGCCGCGCGCGGCCTGCTGCGTGATGAAGTCAACCGCTTCCCGCTGCTGCGAGAGGCTGGGCGCGGTGAGGTCGAGAATCTGGATGTTACGGTAGCTCAAGGCGCGGAAAGCGGCGGCCTCCGAAAATTCCGCGGTCAAATCCAGCACCGCCGTCACCCCGCGTTGCCGCAGCGCCCCGGCCTCGCCCGGATCCAGTTGCCGGCTGATCCAGACGCGCGGCGTGACTTCGCTCCAAACGGCGCATTGCCGACGGTAATAATAGAGCGAAATTTGTTGCCCCAGCAGAACCGGCGCGAACAGCAACCGGGCGCTCCAGGGCAGCCGGCCATCCGTTTTCCGGAAAATCCCCGGACCGAGTCCGAAATACGCGGCGGCGGTCAACGCCAGCGCCGCGCCCGGCCACAGGAGAATTCCCGCCCACGGCCAGGTCAGGAACGCACCACCAAAAGCCGCGGCTGTGCCGAGGGCGTAATAAGTTCCCACCCGGTAATTTGGCATGACCGGAAGACGGCCGGAATTTTCGCGGAACAGATAACAGCAGATTCCGGCGAGCACAAAACCGCCGACGATGTCCGCGAAATGATGTTGATAGACGAGCAATGTCGAAAGCCCGATGAGGCTGAACCACACGTGAGACGCCACCCGCACTGCGCCCCGCGTGTGCCGCGCGTAATGATCGGCCAGGATCGTCCGCAGCGTGATGTGCAGCGAGGGGAACAGATTGTAAGGCTGGTCGAAGCCGTGAAGGAAATTGAAGATCGCCCCGGTCCAGCCGTCGGGCTGCGGCCGGGGAACGGCGAGGGTCAGCGGGATCAGCAGGAAACACGCGCCGGCGGCCAGGATGGCAAAAGCGATCCGCCGGGCGAGCGTCCGCAGTTCGTCGCGGCTGCCGCAGAAAAAGGGCGCGGCCACGAAGAACAGATCAATGGACATGTAGGGGATGATGAACACCGGCACGAACGGAATGAACCGTTCCCACTGGTAATACCATGTGCCCACGTCCGCGCGCTGCGCCGTGATCCAGTTGCAGCCGCCGTAGGCCAAGAGGAAGAGCAGCGACAGCCCGGAGGCGGTCGCGGCGGCGGATATTTTGGAAGGCCGGCTCACGGTTGCTTGCGGCGGGCCAGCGACACGGTGAAGATGCCCCACTGGTCGGTTTCCTGCCGCAGTTTCTCAAAGCCGGCGGCGCGGACCAGTTCGTCCATCTCGGCCTGCGTGCGCCGGCGCATGATCCATGGCCGGCCCTCGCGTTTGGTCAGCACGCGCGCGATGAACTCCACCTGCGGATGCCACGGCTGGTTCGTGTAAACCAGATAGCCGCCCGGCTCGAGGGCGTCCGCCAGCCCGCGCAATGAATCCAGCACCGGCTTGTTCGCCGGGAAAAGTTCATACAGCCCGGACACCACGGCGACCGTCGGGCGCGGCGTCACGGCGGCGAGCGCCGCGCGATCAAACGCGTCGGCTTGAACGGCGGTCACGTCCTTCAACCCCATTTCCGCCGCCAGCCGGCGCGCGGCCTCCACGTTTTCCGGCTGGTAGTCGCGCAACATCGCACTCACGGGGATGTGCGGCAGCGAACGCATCGTTTCCAGGTCGTAACGCCCCGGTCCGGACGCGATGTCCACCAACCGCACCGGCGTGCCGGCGGCGTGGGTTCGCTCGATGGCATCGCGCAACACGGCCTGGAGATTCGTCCTGCGGATGCGGATGCCGCGCCAACCGATGCTGTTCAGGTAATTGCGGTCAATCATCCGGCCCAACGGCGTGCAACCCCGCGGCTGGTTCTCATAGACGTAATCCAGCGTCCGCCCGGAGTCGAAACCCGCCTCCCAGCCGAGCCGGATGCCCTGGCTCAACCGCCCGACGGTCTGCATCAAGCCGCGCATCACGGCGAACAGCGGATTGCCAGACCGGCAAAGCCGGTCGAATTCGTCCTTGGTGTGGCCGCGTTGATCGGCTTCGAGTCGGGATACGGTTTGCGGCGGACGGGCAAAACATTCGCCGATGAATTCCCGCGCCTTGTCCACGACGAGCCGGCGGTCCTTTTCGTGAAAGACCGCGTGATAAAAGCCGGGCAGGTTTTCCATGCGCTTGACGGGTGACGACAAGCCCTCGAAAAATTTCCGCTGCGCAGACGGTTTCACCACCCAATCCGCGCCAGCGGTCAGCATCAGCGTGGGGACGGTGATCGCGCCCGCGTCCGCCATCAATCGCGTGGAGGTGTCGTGGAGGTCGAGCAGGATGTTGACGGCGATCTGCCGGAAGATCATCGGGTCGGCGGCGTAGGCGGCGGCCTGGGCCGGGTCGTGCGTGAGCATCTTCGCCTTCACATAGCTCTTCACGTACCCGTGGCCGAACAACCGTTGTTTCAGGCGCAACAAGGGCACGGCAAAGGGCACATACAACTTCACGCGAAACGCCGGCACGGCCAGGATCATCCCCCGGATCGGGGGCGCGTAGTCATGCACCCACGCGGCGGCGGTCACCGCCCCCACGCTGTGCGCCATCACGACCATGTTTTCCACCGGGACGCGATGTGCCCGCTCGATGTGCCGCACGAAGGCTTCGAGGTCGCGGATGACGACGCCGAGATTCCCCGCTGACCCGCGCTCGCCCGGTGAATGACCGTGGCCGCGCGCGTCCCAGGCGAAGACTGCCACGTCGTTGAGACCGAGCGCCTCGACGGTTTCCTGCCAGCGCGCCGAATGTTCGTGGCCGCGGTGGAACAGGAGCAGCGCCTTGTTCGCGGGCGAGTCCGGCGTCCACGAGCGGTAGAACAGCTCCGTTCCGTCCCAACTGGTGAATTTATGCTCCTTGCTTTTCATGGTTTGGAATCGTCGTGTGCGCCCCGGCCGAGTTCCGCCACGGCGCGCTGCAATTCCGCGCAGATGCGGCGCAGGGATTCCCTGTCTTCGCCCGCGTCGGCAAATCGGCGCGGCGGGCCGAGGCGCAGCCGGAGGTTTCGCGGGCGCGGAAAGAGCTTCCCTTTGGGCCACGCGCGGAACCCGCCTTCGAGATGGCACGGCACAACCGGCAGATCCGTCCCCGCGACGAGCGACGCGATGCCGGGCTTGAATTCGCCCAAATCGCCGGTCTGGGTGCGCGTGCCTTCAGGAAAGATGATGAGCACGTTGCCGGGATTGGCGAGCAGGTGGCGGCAGAGGTCGAGGCTCGCGCGAACCTGGGTTTGCCGGCCAAACGGCAGGGCGTTGACCACCACGGCGGCGATCGCCAGGCGCGGCGCACTCACGAAGAAGTAATCCTGCGCCGCGGCGGGAAAGACGCGATGCAGCTTGCGCAACGGCATCGCCGCGAGCAGACACAGCGTGTCGAGGTGGCTGGTGTGGTTGGCGACGAGGACAAACGCGCCTTGCGCGGGGAGGTTCTCCCGTCCGGAGATCTCCAGCCGGTGATACACCCGCAGCCAGCCGCGCATCGCCAGCGCGGCGAGGGAGCGGAGGGCATAAACGGTGAGATCGGGTTCGCGCGGGAAACGGCGCAAACGCTCGACCAGCGGCTGGTCGAGGTCGGGGGCCGGTTCGTAGCGCCAGGTCATGTAATAACTGGTTTTGTTTGTCACGCCGGCAGGCTGCCAACGCCGGGCGCCTGACCGTTAATTGAAATAATTGCCGCGGCATTGACGCGATGAATGCCCCCGGCGGCGCTTCACCGGAGCCCGTAAAAAAATCCCGCCATGTGAAAAAACAGCGGCGCGACATAGATGAGACTGTCAATCCGGTCCAGCACGCCGCCGTGGCCGGGAATGCCCGCGCCCATGTCCTTGATGCCGATGTCGCGCTTGATGACGCTGATGGCGAGGTCGCCCAACTGCCCGCCCACGCCGACGATCAATCCCGTCAGGATGAGTTGCGTCGGGCCGAAGTGCGGAAAAGAAAAATGCAACGCCCACGGCAGGGCCATCGAAACCGCCAGCGCTCCCAGCGCGCCGCCCCAAGTCTTCTTCGGGCTGATATTGCTGCGCAACTGGCGTTTGCCGAAAAGTTTCCCGCACGTGAACGCCGCCACGTCGTTCAGTTCCGTCGCCAAGATGATGTAGAGCAAATAGCCGTAGGCGTGGGTGGCGTTGGCCAGAAACGCGAGGTGCCCGAACATCCAGCCGATGTAAATGAAGCCCACGATGGCCAGCGCCACGCCCTGCAACTGCCCCTGCACGCGGTTGCGCAGGATCGGGATCAACAGGATCAACGCGACCGCATAAACCGGCAGCGCGATGAACAGCCCGTACCAGCCGGTCCCCGGCTCCTCGCCGTGGGGCTGTGACATCAAGGACGTGACGCCCACCGCCACAATGCCCGCATACACCGCGCCCGTAAGCCACCAGTCGCGATACAGCCCGGTCGCGCGGGCGAATTCCTTGAAGCCCAGTCCCGCCAGCAGGCAGATGAACACGATCACCACCGCCCGTCCGCCAAAGACGCACCCGAAGATCAGCGGCGACATCACCAGCCAGCTGCGATACGTCAGCCAGATGGATTGCACGTCGCGCTTCCAGACCCATTTCAGCAACGCCAGCGCCAGTCCGGCGACCGCCAGCACCCCGGCGACGATGAACCCGTAGATGCGAAACACGTCGCTTTGCAATGCCGCCTCGGGACTCATGTCGGTTCAGGATGGGTGCGATTTCTTCGCCGCCAGCGCCCGTATGATGCGCGCGAGCCGCACCGCGATGGTCTGTCCGCAGCCGAGCACGATCACCAGGCAGGTCCAGTCCAGCACCGTCATACTGCCCCAATGGATATTCCCGTCGCCCCACCAGATCAGGCCGAGGGATGTCCATGCGCCGACGTGCAGCGTCACCATGCGCCAAGGCTTGGACATCACTCCGCTGAACTCGCGTTGCACGCCCACCGCTTGCCCGAACACGCCCACGTAGGCGGTGAGCAGCGCCAGGATGGCCGCCCAATAGCCGCTCACCACCGCGTTCATGCCGCTGTGCGCCACGCCCGCAAAGATCAACACGTCCGAGACGCGGTCCGGCAGGTCGTTCAGGATTTCCCCGCGCCAGCTCGCCTTCCCCGCAGCCAGCGCCACCATGCCGTCCAGCATGTTGCACCAAAGCCGCAGATAGCAGAACGCCGGGCCGACCAGCAACAACCACGGATGCGAACCCGCCTGCCAGAAACAGATCGCCGCCAGCGCCGCGGCCAACATCGAAAAATACGAGATGGCGTCCGGGTGGATGTTGTGGCGCACGCAGAAACGCGTCGCACCGTGGGCGGTGAGGCGGAAGGCATCGGCGATGGGCCGACGCGAAGTCGGCTGATACGGCGGCGGGGTTGCCGGTGTGATGCTCAAGTGTGATGATCCGGTCCGTTCACTGGTGAAAACCCGGTGGCAGAATAACGTGGCCCACTGGAGGCGTCCACGTATTGTTGGCACGCTGGACAGCCCGGGGCACCTCCTCCGGCCCCAGCGCGGAACACGGGAAGCGTTCGAACGTGCCACTCGCCCCGTGAGATAGGCGGTAGCACGGATAACTGTAACCGATGGTCAATTATTCCACGGGGCAAGTTCGATTATAAACCGGTTCGTGCGTCCAGCTTGCAGGCGGGCATCACGCGGACAACGTACGCGGGCCGTGCAGTCGAATCATTTCAATGCAATGCAAGCCGCGAAAGGGATTGCCGCAATAGAATGATTGGAACGCAAAATCTCTGACCCCTGATTGACGCTGATGAACGCTGATTCGGTTTAACGCAAAGTCGCCAAGGCACGGAGTCGCAAAGAAAACCGCGAACCACGCCAATCACGCGAACGCTTCTTCCGCTCCGCCTTGAACGGGGAGAGGCCGGGGTGAGGTGTCGAGCGGGTGAAAACCTTGTGAATAAGTTCCAACAAATAGATTATTGACTTACTTTGTAAGCTTAGTAGGATTTTATTATGAATGTAGCAAAAAAAGCAGAGTCGGTTTACTTCTCCATCAAAGGCCAGGTGGTCATTCCCCGGCGCTTGCGGAAAGAATTTGAGATTGAGGAAGGCACGCGGGCCTACGTGGAGGCCACGCCAGAAGGCATCCTCATCAGGCCCGTCACCACGAAATTCATCCGCGGGCTGCGCGGGTCGCTCAAAGGCAAGGGCGTGTTGAAAGCAATGATGGAAGACCGCAAAGCGGAGCGAGAACTCTGATATGGCCACCAAAGTTTTGGATAGCTGGGCGCTCATTGCGTTCCTGGAGGACGAACCGGCGGCGGAAGCCGTGGAAAAGCTGCTGGCGCAGGCGGCGGCGGAAAAACACAAGCTTCTATTGAGCGTCGTGAACTGGGGCGAGATTTACTACAACACCATGCGCGAAGTTTCGCAGGAAGCCGCCGAACAAACCGCCCGCGAGATTGCCGCGCTCCCCATTGACATCGTTGGCGTGAGTGACGACCTCCATCTCGTAAAGCAGGCTGCCATCTACAAGGCCACCCACAAAATGTCCTACGCTGACTGCTTTGGCGCAGCGCTCGCCAAAGTCAAGAATGTCGAATTCGTTACTGGCGACCCGGAGTTCAAGGAAGTCGAAAAGGAAATCAAAGTCGTTTGGCTGAAATAAACCGGCGAACGCTCGATGAACAACACTCAGAAGAAAAATCTGTGTCTTGCGCTCATGCGGGCGGACAGCGAAGCGGAAATCGTCCAAATTCTCACTGACGCTGGCTTGTGGGAGAACAGGCGCGTTTGGCGTCTCTACGGAGATCGTGAGAATAATTTCAGCACCATTGGCAATCAGCAGAACAAACCGGATGCCGCGCTCGTCGAGAAGCTGGTTAATTCAGTGGATGCCCGGCTGATGCACGAGTGTTTAGCCTGCGTTATCAGCCCCGAGTCGAAAGCCGCACCGCAAAACATTCGGGAAGCAGTTGCGCGGTTCTTTGAAAGCGGGGCGTCGAGCAGCGTTTATAGTGGACAAATCAGTGCATGGGACAACGAGAAACGGCGCGAAGTGGCGCGCGGCATCACTCTCGCCGCGACGGGAATGAAAGTTCAAGACGGCGACCCTTGCATCACGATGAGCAAAAGGGCGAACAGTTGCCCATTCGCCCTTCGTTTTTTCAGATTTGAATTTGCTCAGTAGCGATAGTGCTCCGGCTTGTACGGCCCTTCGACCGGCACGCCGAGGTAGTCGGCCTGCTTCTTGGTGAGCTTGGTCAGCTTCACGCCGATGCGTTCGAGGTGCAGGCGGGCGACTTCCTCGTCGAGTTTCTTGGGAAGGCGGTAAACGCCGACCTTGTTCGTGTCGCGGTTGGCCCAGAGGTCCATCTGCGCGAGGACCTGATTGGTGAAGGAGTTCGACATGACGAAGCTCGGATGGCCGGTGGCGCAGCCGAGGTTCACGAGGCGGCCTTCGGCGAGCAGATAAATCGTGCGGCCGTTGGGCAGGAGGTATTTGTCGTACTGCGGCTTGACGTTGGTTTTCTTCACACCCTTCAGGTTGTTCAACCGGTCCACCTGAATCTCGTTATCGAAGTGGCCGATGTTACACACGATCGCCTGGTCCTTCATCTTGAGGATGTGCTCGAGGGTGATGACGTCGCAATTGCCGGTGGTCGTCACGTAGATGTCGCCTTCGCCGAGGGTGTCCTCGACGGTGGTGACTTCAAAGCCCTCCATGGCGGCCTGAAGTGCGTTGATGGGGTCAATCTCGGTGACGATGACGCGTGCGCCGAAGCCGCGGAGCGAATGGGCGCTGCCTTTGCCGACATCGCCGTAGCCGCAGACGACCGCGACCTTGCCGGCGATCATCACGTCGGTGGCGCGTTTGATGCCGTCGGCGAGGGATTCGCGGCAGCCATAGAGGTTGTCGAACTTCGACTTGGTGACGGAGTCGTTGACGTTGATGGCGGGCACCAGAAGCTTGCCCTGCTCCAACATCTGGTAGAGGCGATGCACGCCGGTGGTGGTTTCCTCGGAAACGCCTTTCCACTCCTTGACAACCTCATGGAACCAGCCGGGGCGTTCCTTGCCGACGCGCTTGAGCAAGGTCTTGATGACCGCGACCTCGTGGTTGTCGCTGGGCGTGTTGACCCAGTCATCGCCTTCCTCCATCTGGTAGCCCTTGTGGAGGAGCAGGGTGGCGTCGCCGCCATCGTCCACGATGAGTTGCGGGCCCTTGTTGCCGGGATGGCTGAGGGCGCGGAGGGTGAAGTCCCAGTATTCTTCGAGCGTTTCGCCCTTGTGCGCAAAGACGGGGATGCCGGCCTTGGCGATGGCGGCGGCGGCGTGGTCCTGGGTGGAGAAGATGTTGCAGCTTGCCCAGCGCACGGACGCGCCGAGTTCGACGAGTGTCTCGATGAGGACGGCCGTCTCGATGGTCATGTGCAAGGAGCCGGTGATGCGAACGCCTTTGAGAGGCTTCTGCGGGCCGTATTTCCTGCGGATGGCCATGAGGCCGGGCATTTCGTGTTGGGCGATCTCGATGGTCTTGCGGCCCCATTCGGCGAGCGAGAGGTCGCGGACGGCGAAGTCGTGTTTGGGCGCGCCATTGCCGTTCTTGGCGGCATACTTGGTGAGTTTCGCGCGGGAGGGGGGAAGTTTCACAGTGGGCATGGTTAGATGTTGTGGGTTGAAGGTTGGAGATTGACCGACTCAAAGCGCGCGTTTGAGCGCCTCGACCTTGTCGGTCTTTTCCCAGGTGATGTCCTTGTCGTTCTTGCCAAAATGGCCGTAGTTCGTGGTCTTCGAGTAGATGGGACGGAGCAGATTCAACTGCGCGACGATGTCGGCGGGTTTGAAGCTGAAGACCCTGAGGACGGCGCGCAGAATCCGCTCGTCGCTCACCGTGCCCGTGCCGAAGGTGTCAATGTGGACACTCACCGGGCGCGGATGGCCGATGGCGTAGGCGAACTGCACCTCGCACTTGGCGGCGAGCTTCGCGGCGACGATGTTCTTGGCGACCCAGCGGCCCATGTAAGCCGCGCTGCGGTCCACCTTGGACGGATCCTTGCCGGAGAACGCGCCGCCGCCGTGACGGCCCATGCCGCCATAGCTGTCCACGATGATCTTGCGTCCGGTCAGGCCGCTGTCACCCTGCGGTCCGCCGACGACGAAACGGCCGGTGGGATTGATCAAATACTCGGTTTTTGCCGTGAGCATTCGCGCGGGCAGGACTTTCTTAATGACCTGTTCGATGCAGAACCTCTCAATCTCGCGATGTTCGACACTAGCGGCGTGCTGGGTGGAAATGACGACGTT
>Ga0073934_10009646_pt1 | contig 12273 bp, 8 predicted proteins | sample LarsenN4metaG_FD_76834 | JGI IMG/M metagenome (GOLD analysis project Ga0073934, IMG submission 76834) | Hot spring sediment bacterial and archeal communities from British Columbia, Canada, to study Microbial Dark Matter (Phase II) - Larsen... ... | reverse complement strand
TCCCGATTTTGCCCGTGGGGCGCCGTCGCGAAGCTCGATGACGAACAACAACCGCGGCTGCAGTGTCATCCAGATCGCCCACCCGACGACCGCGACGAGCGCAAGTTTGGCTGCAATGGCGTGCACGCCAGGCAGCTTACTAACCCGGATTATTCACCACAAGAACACGAAGGGTCACGAAGTAGATGCCACGAAGAGGGTTACGGAAATAATCGCATGACTCAGTTTTGACAGACTGTTTGTTGACTCTTCTCCGTAACTCAGATTCTTCTTGGTGCTCTTAGTGCCTTCGTGGTTCTCATGAATTATCCGGGCTAACGTCCTCATTTCGCAGCGAGCCGAGGAAGAGGGCTTCCCTGCGGGCCGGAGTTAAACGGCGCGGTCAGTCCTCCGAGCGGCCGTCGTCGCTCATCTTGACGATTTTCGGGTCGAACCGCGCCACCACCGACACCAGGTCCTGCTGCTGCGCCATCACGTCGTGGATGTTCTTGTAGACGTAGGGCACCTCGTCGGACCCGGCCGATAGCACGTGGATGCCTTTCGTTAGTAAGTCCTTCTGCACCGCGCGGAAGTTGTACTTGTCCCGCGCGGCGGTACGACTCATCCGGCGGCCGGCGCCGTGCGAGGCGGAGTTCAGGCTCGCCGCTGAACCCTTGCCGCGCACCACGAACGCGGGGTCGGCCATCGATCCGGGAATGACGCCAAGCACGCCGGCACCGGCTGGTGTGGCGCCCTTGCGATGCACGACGACTTCGCGTCCGCCGTGCTGCTCCTTCCACGCGAAGTTGTGGTGGTTCTCCACGCCTGCCAGCACCTGCGCGCCAAGCTGTTTGGAGACCAGTCGGTGGATGACGGCATGGTTGGCCGCGGCGTACTCGCCCATCAGGTTCATCGCGGCCCAATATTCCTGTCCCGCTTCGCTGTCGAGATCGAGCCACGCCAGCCGGCTGAAGTCGGTGTACTTTTTCGGCAGCCGCGACTGGGCCACGCGGCTGTAGGTGTCGCACACGGCGGCGCCGGCGCCGCGGCTACCGCTGTGGCTCAATAGCGCGACGTACTGTCCGGCGTCGAGGCCGAGTTCCTCATCGCGATCCTCAAGAGTGAGTACACCAAACTCGACGAAATGGTTGCCGGAGCCCGATGTCCCCAGTTAGCGGCGGGCCTTATCCTTGTGCTCGCGGGTAATGCGGGTAATGGTCCAGTCTTCGTCCATCACCGGATGGTCCTGAGGCGGTTCGTGCTCCGAGCCCACGCCGAACCGCGTCCCTTTCTCCAGCGCTGTCTTGAACCAGTGGAAGTTCTTGTCCAGTAGCGCGGGCGGCGTATCGAGCACCGACAGCTTCATGCGGCAGGCGATGTCGACGCCCACCGCATACGGCACGACGGCGTTGTCGAGCGCCAACACGCCGCCGATTGGAAGACCGTAGCCCACGTGCGCGTCGGGCATGAGCGCCGCGCCGACCGCCATCGGCAGTGCGCACGACTGCCGCATTTGCGCGTGGGCCGCGTCGTCGATGTCGCTGCCCCACGTCTGGTACGAAATCGGCTCGTGCGGGATGTCCTGCTCGCGGTCGATCAGCGACGTTGCCAGCCGGCCGAAGTACGGGTCGCCGGTGTGCTCGGCGGGCCGCGCGATCACCTGAGCCATCACGCTCTTCATTTCCCGTCCTTTGTAGCCGCCGGTCGACACCGCCGCCTGGATGGCCTGGATGGCGACGGTGAGGCAATCGTCCGGGACGCCGAGCTTGCGGAGTTGGGTGGTGTTCATGATCGAATTCTAGGCGCAGAGTTCCGGGCCGCTGGAAGATTCGCGTTCCGTGTCGAGCAAGAGCGGATTGATCACCCGCTGGACACCGGCCGCGCGCAATTGTTCGGTCCACTCGGGCAAAGGCCAGGTGGTGACCGCGTAAACGACGGCCGGCGAAACGGCACGGCAACGCTCGGCGATCGCCGTGCAAGCTTCCGTGGAACTCGGTTCGGCTTGCACAAAGACCGTGTCGACGACGGCTTTGGGGTCAATGATTTCAGTCCAACCCTGCTGCTGGAGCCGGGCGGAGAGTTCGGCCGACAATGCGGGATCGTAGAGTTCGACACGAACAGTTCCCCGCACGCTGGCTGATTCCCCGGCGATCGGGGGCGGGGGAACCGATGAATTGGTGTCGAGCAGGCACTCGTCGCGCGTGGCCGTGAAGGGCAGGGCGGCGCGCTCGCCGGCGACAACTTCCAGCTCGCGCTCGATGCGCGCCCAGGCATCCCACACCGGGACGCGCAGCGCCGGCGGCCAATGCGATCGCGTGCGCCCGGCCGACTCGCACCAGAAGCCGGACACGCACACGATCCGCGCCAACGGCAGCGCCGCCAGCAGCCGCGACACGTGACCGGCAGGAAACTCGTCCGGCCAGCTTTCGCACACGATCACCAGCTCCGGCGGCGGCGATCCGGCGGCGAGATGCCCTTCGATTTCTGCAACGTCGCGACAAAGCATCGCGCTGCCAAATCGCTCGAACGATGGCCGAAATTCGGCGCGGCTGATGTCGCCAAGAAACAGCACATTCAAATTCGCCGCCGTCACAGATAGGGACCTCTCATTAGTAGCAGGCACACTCCGTGTGCCGTTGCATTTGGATTTCCCGCCGAAAGTAGTGAACGGCACACGGAGTGTGCCTGCTACTAATGCCTCCGCACTTTGACGAGCTTCTCCGCAACGGGGCGCACTTGAGACACGCGGCACACGGTACGGTACGAACAGAAGCTCGTGCAGTCCTTGTCCTGGCTGGCGACGACGAACTCGCCAGTGCGGATGCCCGCCGCCAGTCGCGGCACCGTCTCTTCCACCATCTGCACCAGCGACTGCCAGACTGCGGCATCGAGCGGCGTCGGCTTCCTGCTGCGAGTCAACTCAGCGTCGAAGCCGGCCTCGCGCAGACACCAGTAGCCAAGCTGGAAGGGCACGGCGTCCACGGGAGAAATGCCCAATCGCTGCACTGCGAGCGTGTACAGCACGAGTTGCAGCGCTTCGCCGGATTCGACCTTTTCCTTTGTGAACTTTGGGCGACGGCCCGTTTTGTAATCGATCACCGTGAACACGGAGCGGCCGTTCGCCGTGCCGAGGTCCACACGATCGATCCGGCCGCAGACGCGGACGCGGTGGTCGGGGGGGCCGATTTCGAGCGGCGGATAGGTGGGGCGAGCAGGATCGCCCGATTCGCCGTGGGCGTCCCCGAACGCCAGTTCCGCGTGGGCTGCCGACCACGGACCCGTGTCCGAACTGCGGATCTGCTCGGAGTACTTTTCGACCTGTGTGGCGTAGGCGGCGGCCCATTCGTTGAGCAGTTGGTGCTCGATACGCGTGAGCGCCCGTTGCAGTTCGGTGTTCGTGGGTTGACGGTCCAACCGCTCGTGCACCAGCTCGTGAAACCGTGCCGCCAGCTCGGCCGGGGCCGCGCCCGCCACCATGGGTGACAACAGTTCGGCAAGCGCAGCGTGGACGATGTGACCGCGGCCGAGATGGTCCGTTCCCTCCGCGGGATCGGCGGGCGGCTCGATTTCGAGCACGTTTTCCAGCCAGAATCGGAAGGGGCAGCTCGCATACGCCTCCAGCTCGGTGGCGCTGAACTGGTGCTGCGGCCCGAATCGTGCGGCGAGCGCGTTCTGATGGTCCGGCCGTTCCAGCCGTCCTTCGTAGGCAGTGAACCCAGACGTATGGAAGCGATGTGCGGCCATTTCCACCGCCGCCAGCAGATTGTCCACCATTGACCGAGTTGGTGGCTCGGCCTGAAGCGCACGCAGCCAGCCGCATCGTCCGGCCAACGCTTCTTCGATCGCGACGAGCCGCACGTCTTCTTGCGACAGCGCCTGGTCGGCTGGAGGCACGGGATCAAGTTGACCTTCCTGTTGCACAGGCAGCGCATCGTCCGCAAACAGCCTTCGCAAGGAGGCGACGTACGGGCTTGCAAACACCGGCTGGCCGTTCTGGTCGATCTCGGGATAGCTGATCGTCAATGTCCGGCTGGCCCGTAGCAGCAGCGAATGAAAAAACTGCATCTCCTCCAATTGGTGCCGCGCCTGGAACCGCAGCGACAACCCGCGCTTCCATAGCCGTTCTCGCTCGGCATCGGTGAACAGGCAATCGTCGCTGCGTCTTTGGGGAAAGCAGTCTTCGGTGAGGCCCGCCAGAAAGACATGCGGACACGACACGTGCCGAAGCTGGTCGAAGCTGAGCACGCGCACGCAACCGGGATGTTCTTCGGCAGCCTCCATCTGCTCACTGGCAATGAGGTCGCGAAATTCTTCAATGAACTCCGAGAGTTTTAACGGTGCCGGTGCGGCGCACGATCGGGCTTCCGCGTCGGCGGCGTCGCGCAGCGTGCGCTGCAGCCGATCCCACAGTGAAACATCCTCCGCGTTTGTCGAATCGATCGCGCCGCAGTGCTTCACCAGCTCCGCCAGCACGTCGATCCATTCCACGAGCGTGTGCCCCCGCCGTAGCGGCTCGGTCTGCGAGGAATACCAACGCAACAGCGGCAGGGCCTGTTTCGCCAAGGCGTGCAATGACATCTCATTGGATTCTGCCGTCTCCGGTTCAGAAACCCGCGCTGCGGCGCCCTGCAACACGTCGAGGATGACGGTCCGACGCTCCGGTAACTGCAATCGACGCAGCGCGGTCGACGCGGCACGCACCGCCGCTCCAGTCTTCTCTGGCTCGCGACTCTCGGCTTTCGACTCTCGACTGCAATGCGGGCGGAAAAATGACGAATCGAGCACCGTCATCAAGCGCGAAAAAGCCCAGTCGTCCCGTTCGGCGCACAGCACCGCCACCAGAAACTTGACCAGCCCCTGTTCCTTTAGCGGCGGTCCGATTTCGCACCACGCGGGGACGCCGGCGGCATTCAGCGATTTGGTCCATTCCAGGCCGTCCACACTCAACGATCGCAGTCCCACCACGATCGATCCGGCAGGCACGCCATCCGCCAAAAGCGATTTGATCCGTCGCGCCACCGCCGCCCGTTCGCTGCGCTGTCCGGTCGCCGCCACGATCTCCAATCCGGTGGCCGCACCGGCCGGCTTCCACTGGCGCGGATTGGAAAACAACCCTTCGCGAATGACACGACGGAACTCCGCTTCCGTCCCCGTCGTTTCGGGCGGTTCGCGTTTCAACGTGCCGAAGGATTTGCACAACCGCTCCCACGTGGCCGCCGAAGTGTCGAACACGTCGGGTCGCGTTTCGTCCCAGGGCAGGGTGATGACGAGTTGCCGCGTCCGCCGCGCCAGGTGCTCCAGAATCTCGTGTTGCGTGCGAGTGAAATCGGCAAACCCCACTGCGGCAATGTAAGTCCACGGCGGCAACGGGTCGCAACGTCCCGCCGCGAGCTCCGACCGGGCCAGCCAGAACCGGCCTTCGGCATCGTACCAGCGATTGTCGTTCAATACGTCCTGGTAGCGTTGGTAGATCTGCGCCAACTCGCGATCGCGCTGGGCAACCGGCAAGGTAGCCCTCTCGCTCCGCGAGAGGTTTCGCTTGCGCTGTCTGACGTGCTGATTCTGTTTTTCGCTCGCGCTTTCGTCTCGCGGAGCGAGACGGCTACTTTGCGAGTCTGGACCGTCGTCGCCACACACTTGAAGAAACCGTTCCGGCCAGATCTCGTCGCGCTTCAGCTCGGCGATGAACGATTCCACGACGTCCAGTAATCCGCTGGTGTGTGCGACCGGTGCGAAGTGCACAAGCTGGTCCGACGCCAGCAGCTCCTGGGCGATCCGCCGCAACAACAGCCGCCGGACAGTGGAAGAAATCTGCGTGGCCGGGCGGCCGGCGCGGCGGAGCAGCCATTCCGCGAAACCGTCGAAGGTAACGATCCGCGGCATCCAGCACGCCTGCCCAAGCCGACCGATCAGCCGCCGAGTGACCTCGCGCTGCGATCGCTTCGTGGGCGTCAGCCACAAACCGACATCGGCCAGACCGCAATCGCGGCCCGCGCGCAGCGCCGCCGCATACTCGCGTAAAACCTGTTCCGTCAGCACGTCGGGATCTGTGCCGGCGATGACGCGAACCGTACTGGACATGCGGCCTCCGCTGCCGTGGGGGCTCTACCCGAATCGCCAAACCACCGGCGAATGACGCTTGCGGCTTCACGGTTTGCGACGAACGGTATCCTACGTCATTTTGCGGTGGCGAGCCATGCGCGAAATCCGGTATCGACGCCGTCGATGGTGTCTTGCCCCAGTACGGCGGCCAGCGACCAGCCGCCGGTGGGATCGACCGCAATATTCGCCCGGCACTTGCGGTAGAACGCTCCGAGCAGTTGCCGCTCTTGCAGGAACAAGCACAGGTATCGTGCCTGGGCATAGTCGAGGGGCCCGCCGGCACCGCGGCCGAAGCGCTTCGTCAGCAATTCGGCGAGTGGCGGCAGTTGCTTTGCGGCAAGCGATTGCTGCAGCAGCTTGCCGCGCCAGTTGGGCGAGCCGATCAGCCTCAATCCGTCGTCGGAGAATTCGCATTCCTCGTGGAGCGATGCCAGCCCTTCGTCGAACCACTCCGGCATGTCGGGAAAATCGACATGGGCCAGCGCGTGCGTCAGTTCGTGGGCGACGGTCCCTTCGCCGGTGGAGACATTCAGCACCAGGCGGCGCTCGGCGCGGACGTAGATCCCGGCATATTCCTCGCGGTCACCGTGGCCCAGCAGGGTGGTGCAGTGTTGGTAGCTCTCTGGCGACGAAAGGAGCAGGACGGCGATCGGTTCGGTGGGGCTGCGGTCGAAGTAGTTGACCGCGAGCGCACGGGCGGTCGGGGCGATGGTATTGCGGTAGACCGCGTCCAGCTCCGCGTCCGAAAGGTCGCCCGCCAGAACATAGGGAGGACGCACCAGGGTTCGCCAATGGGAAGGTAAAACCTCCACATACTGATCGGCGACGACCTGGCAGGCCTGGACCAGGTTGCCGTCCGGCGTGGGAAGCGGTGGCAGCGCAGGGGACCGGCGCTCGCTCGTGGCGGGAGCCGCCACGAGAAACGACAGGCCGATCAGGAGACACGGCCCGATTCCGAGTGCCAGCCACCGCGCGCGAGACACTTCTATGGCCTTGGATCGATTCTCCTAACCCGCAAAGTTAACCGACTTTGCGCAGCACGGACGGAGCCCCCCCTGGGACCGATTGCGGGCTTGCGGAAGTCTAGAACGCGCCAAGCGGCGGGCTTTAGGCAAATCCAGTCTTGCCGCACGTTTTCGTGAATTGTTCGGGCGCGCGCCAGTTGCTACGATCCGCTCCGCAAAGTCATACAAAACAGTGACCCGGACGCTCGAAAGCGCCCGGGTCGCTCTCCCTCCAAAGCCGGACGCATGAACTCGACGCTGTATCGCCACTTGGGTGCGCATCTGGATGAAGTGGAGGGCGTTGCCGGCACCCGGTTCCACGTGTGGGCGCCCAACGCCCGCGAGGTGTGTGTCCTGTGCGACGATAACTACTGGTCGCACGGCCGCAATTACCTCAACTCCAGCGATAGCGGGGTGTGGTGGGGCTTCGTCCCCGGCATTGGCGCCGGCGACGCTTACAAATACAGCATCCGCACCCCGACTGGCCACGTCGTCCAGAAGGCCGATCCCTACGCGTTCTACTCGGAAGTCCCACCGAAAAGCGCGTCGGTCGTGTACGACCTCGGCGGCTTCACCTGGCAGGACGAAGCCTGGCTGCAGCGCCGCGAAGCCACCAACTGGTACGAGCAGCCGGTCTCGATTTACGAGGTGCATCTCGGCTCGTGGAAGCGGCCCAAGGACGGCCGGCAGTATTTCAACTACCGCGAATTGGCCCCGATGCTGGTCGAGTACGTCCAGCAACTGGGCTACACGCACATCGAGCTGATGCCGATCAACGAGCACCCGTTCGACGGCTCGTGGGGCTACCAGGCAACCGGTTATTTCGCGCCGACCAGCCGGTTCGGCACGCCGCACGACTTCATGTACTTCGTCGATTACTGCCACCAGGCGGGGTTGGGTGTGCTGGTCGATTGGGTGCCGGCCCACTTCCCCACCGACGGGCATTCGCTGGCGTCGTTCGATGGCACCTGCTGCTACGAGCACGCCGATCCGCGGCAGGGCTTCCATCCCGACTGGGGCACGCTGATCTTCAACTACGGCCGCTCGGAAGTCCGCGACTTCCTGTTTTCGAGTGCGCGGTTCTGGATCGAGCAGTATCACATTGACGGCCTGCGCGTGGATGCCGTCGCGTCGATGTTGTACCTCGACTATTCCCGCAAGCCGGGCGAATGGGTGCCGAACGCGTTCGGCGGCCGCGAGAACCTGGAGGCCATCCAGTTTCTCAAGGACATGAACACGCACTTGTACCAGGTGTTCCCTGGGTTGCTGATGGTCGCGGAAGAGTCCACCGCGTGGGGCGGCGTCTCGCGGCCCGTGTACACCGGCGGCCTGGGCTTCGGCATGAAGTGGGACATGGGCTGGATGAACGACACGCTGCGGTACATGCGGCACGAGCCGGTGCATCGTTCATATCATCAGAACGAGCTCTCGTTCCGCATGGTGTACGCCTTCACCGAGAACTTCGTCCTGCCGCTATCGCACGACGAAGTGGTGCATGGCAAGCGTTCGCTGCTATCGCAGATGCCCGGCGATTACTGGCAGCAGTTTGCCAATCTGCGGTTGCTCTACGGCTATCAGTACACGTCGCCCGGTAAGAAGCTGCTGTTCATGGGGGGCGAGCTCGGCCAGTGGACCGAATGGGACCACCGCACGGAGATCGACTGGGCGCTGGTGGGGCACAAGCATCACGATGGCCTCCGACGGTTGGTGCGTGACCTGAATACGTTGTATCGCAAGGAGCCGGCGCTGCACCAGGCTGATATGTCGTCCGACGGCTTCCGCTGGATTTCGTGCGACGATTCGCAGAACAGTTGCTATGCGTACGTGCGGTACAGCAAGAATCCGCAGGACTTCGTGGTGGTGGTGCTGAACTTCACGCCGGTGCCCAGGCACAACTACCGCATCGGCGTGCCAAGGCCGGGGTTCTACCAGGAGCTGATGAACACCGATGCCGGCATCTACGGCGGCGGCGATGTGGGGAATGCGGGGGGTATTTACTCCGAGATCGGCGCCTATCACGGCCACGGCCAGTTTCTCAATCTCACGCTGCCACCGCTGGGCATGCTGGTGCTGAAGCCGGTCGCCGTCGGGGCGAAGTGATTTCACTCTCGCCCGATGCACCAGCGAGGGAATCTTCGGGCGCCCGAAGATTCCCTCGCTGGCGCGTCGGGCTAAATCAGCGACATCAATTCTGGGACAGCGCGGCTCTTTTTCCGGTCCCCTCGCCCCCGTCTTCGGGGGAGAGGCGACCAGACGTGCGCTCCACAATCGATGCCGCTGATTTAGTGTCAGCATTCACCGCAGCGCATCGAGCGCGGTTAAACGCATGGCGGATAGCGACGGCACCAGCCCGCCCAGGAAGCCCATCATCAGCGCGAGCAGCATGCCGCTGGAGAGGACCGCGAGATCGACGGTGATCTTCAGCACCACGAACTTGCCGCCCCCCTGGCTGCTGCTGACCACGCTGTTGGCCTCCGCACCGTCGAAAAGTGATCCGGCTGCGCAGCCGAGCAGACCGCCCACAAGCGCCAGCACCAGCGACTCCAGCAGGAACGACACCAGAATCTGCCAGCGCTTAAAGCCCAACAGCCGCAGCACACCGATGTCCTTGGTGCGCTGACTGATGGCGGCAAACATGGTGTTCATCACGCCGAAGATGCCCCCGATCGCCGTGAACACCGTCACAAAGATCGAGGCGATGAGGAACTGCGTGTTCGTTTCCGACAGGTTCTCGAAGTACTTGGTCTCCACGAACGCCGCGAGCTTGGATTTGGTATAGTCCTTCACCAGAAAGTCGCGCAGCGTCTGCGCCTCCTTTGGCCCGGCGGTGCGCGCGGCCAGCGTGGTGTAGTTTTCCTTGCCGAACATCTTGCCCACGAGCGACTGCTTGGCCCAGATCTCGGAGTCGTAGGCCGATCCGGTGCTCTCGAAGACGCCCACGACGAGCCAGGTGCGGTTGTTGAGCATGAAAGTGTCGCCGGTCTCCAGTCGGTCGGGGTTGCGGCCGCGCTGGGCCTCGTCGGGCCAGCGGTCGTTACCCATTTCGCGGGCGATGCCGCCTCCCAGCAACACTTCGATTGCGGGGGCATCGTTGGGGCCGGCGTCCGGAAGCTCGCTGACACCGGCGTCAGAAAACCAACGGCCGCCATCGATCAGCTTCCGACCGTGAACGATCGCGCTGCGGGCCGGGTCGTCTACGCCGCGGACCTGCAGGAACCGGCGCTTCGGCCGACCCGGCGGCGGATTGGGCGTGGGCATGTTGGCGATCAGGTACGTTTCGCGGCTGACGAGCGGCTTGTTCTCGTCGTCGCGCAGGATGCCCGCCTGGTTCTCGATGTCCGGCACGTCCGCGGTTGCGAGATTGCTGAAGGCTTCGTCGATCGCGCCATCGGACATGATGAGCACGTTCCCCGGCTGACCGCTGGTGACGGTCAGCCGGTGCATGCCGTTGACGAAGGCCAGCATCACCACCAGCAATCCCACCACGGCGGTGAACGCCAGTGCGGTCAGCGCCGCCGTTCTCCAGCGGGCCACGAGGTTCAGCAGGTTGTAACTCACTGGCACGCGCGACACGAACGCCAGGAGCACAATGATCCCCAGCATCGCCGCCAGCTCTTCGGGCCGATGTGCCCAAATGAACCGCAGGGCCTCCATCACGCGTGCCAACGGTGACGGCGGCCCCTCCGGCGGCGTTTGGGCGAGAACGAGGTTCATCAACCAGGGCGACACGAATCGTTTCCTTCACTCGGACCACGGGGCACCCAGACGACTGGGTACCCGGCCCCGCGGCTTGTTCATGCAATCTTTGCAAACACGTCCGCCACGCGCACCGTTCGGGCGGACCACGCCGGACCGATGCTTCCCGCGAATGCGGTACCGGCGCCCATCGCCAGACCCCACCACCAGGCCTGGTCGGCGATCAAGAACGCACCAAAGAATCCGATGCGGAACTGCAGGCCGCCCAGCGCCTGGTTCACGAACAGATACGTGCCCCCCGCGCTCACGAAACCCGACAGTCCGCCCACCAGCAACGCTTCGCCGAGCACCATCAGCAGGATTTGCCATGGGCGGAAGCCCAGCACCTTCAGCACGGCGAACTCCATCCGCCGCTCGCGGACGCTGATGCTGATCGAATTCGCGATCACCAGCGACAGCGTGAACAGGATTGCCGGGGCCAGCAGCCACTTCGCGCCCCAGATCAGATCGCGATACGCTTCGAGGAAATTGCCGATCGCCGACGACGCCGTCTCCAGCTTCACCGACGGGGACGAGAACTCCGGGTTCGTGAGGATCTGCTGCGACACTTTGTTGAACGTGTCGCGATCGTTCATCCGCAGCCACACCAGATTCAGCGACTTGTCGGCCATGGCGTGCGGCTGCCCTTTGTGCTCCCGCGACCACCGGTCCAAAGCGTCCTCAAGGTAGTCGATGCGCATCGACGCATTCAGGTCGTACCGCGGGATGGGATACGTTCCCACGATGTCGAATTCCAGGTCGATCTCCTTGTAGTTGAAGCTGTAGACCTTCAGCGTGTCTCCCACCTGCCGGCCCAGCATCTTCAGCCGCTCTTTGCCGACGATCAGACCCTTTTTGTTCTGTGCCAGCTTTTCCACGACCTTGGCGAACTCAGCCTTGTCCTCACCTTTCAACTGGTCCAGCTCGTCCATCATGTCCAGCAGCGTATGGGGCTCCTGGGCGAAGGCGAACAGGATGGTGTTCATCGTGCGGTTCTTGGGGTCGGGGTCGGTCGAACCGCCATAAAAGCTCCACGACATCGCGTCTTTGGGCTGAATGCGGATGTCCCCCGGCTCGTGCGGACCACCCTCCTTAAGAGATGTGGCATACGCCAGCGGCATCATGCTGGGCAACTGCCACCGCTCGGTAACGATGCCCTTGATGTTCCGCGCCTTATCGGTCGTGGTTTGCGACAGGAACGTGAGGATCGACAGCACCATCACCACCACCAGCACCATCACCATCGTGCCGAGCGACGTGAGGATCGTCCGCAGCGGGTTGCGCCAAATGTTGTCAACGATGAGGCGGAGGAAGGTCATGAGATGTTAGGTGTTAGGTGCTTTGTCCGTCACTTCTTTGCATTCTGCGGAGAAGTTTGGGACGAGTGCAAATCGTGGTTATACCTCACGCGGCCAGGAGTGAGACGTTCTCGAAGCGTTGGAAGTTCAAGGTC
>Ga0073934_10009644_pt1 | contig 12276 bp, 10 predicted proteins | sample LarsenN4metaG_FD_76834 | JGI IMG/M metagenome (GOLD analysis project Ga0073934, IMG submission 76834) | Hot spring sediment bacterial and archeal communities from British Columbia, Canada, to study Microbial Dark Matter (Phase II) - Larsen... ... | reverse complement strand
TGTCATGGCTCACATGCAAAGAGCAGGTCACAGGCCCGTTGCAATAATCGGTGGAGGTACCGCCATGGTAGGCGATCCTTCGGGCAAGTCCGACATGAGAAAAATGCTCACACGGGAGGAAATAAGGAATAATTCCGAGAGCTTCAGGAAACAGATGTCCAGGTTCATTGATTTCAGTGAAGACAAGGCACTTATGGTGGATAATGCCGATTGGCTCCTGGAGCTAAATTACGTGCAATTCCTCAGGGAAATCGGCGTACATTTTTCGGTAAACAGGATGCTTACTGCTGAGTGCTATAAAGGCAGGCTTGAAAAGGGCTTGAACTTTATAGAATTCAACTATATGATTATGCAAAGCTATGACTTTTTAAAGCTTTTTCAGATGTATGGCTGTAAAATGCAGTTGGGTGGAGATGACCAGTGGTCCAATATACTTGGAGGAATTGAGCTTGTCAGAAGGATTGAAGGCCAGGAGGCCTATGGTATGACATTTACTCTGCTCACTACCAGCGAAGGCAAAAAGATGGGTAAAACTGAAAAAGGTGCCATATGGCTCGATCCTGTAAAAACACCTCCCTACGATTTCTACCAGTACTGGAGGAATGTACAGGACGACGATGTTATCAAATGCCTGAAGCTTCTTACATTCCTGCCCATGGATGAGATATACGGGCTTGCTCAGCTGCGGGACCAGGAGATAAATGAAGCCAAGAAAATTCTCGCATATGAGGTCACAAAGCTGGTTCACGGCGAAGACGAAGCAATGAAAGCCAGGCAGGCTGCAGAAGCGCTTTTTGGAAAAGGAGGCAATACTGCAGATGTACCAACGGCTGAATTGCCGGCGGCCGAACTGGGAAGCGGAATGAATATACTTGATGCTCTGTTAAAAACCGGCCTTATACCTTCAAAGGGAGAGGGAAGAAGGCTTATAACACAGGGAGGGTTGTACCTGGATGAAAACCGTGTTGACACCATAGACCTGGTTTTAAAGCCTGATGCATTTACAGATGGCGAACTCATGGTAAGAAAAGGGAAGAAAAGCTATCACAAAATTGTATTGAAATAGTATATTAGGCAGGGCACTTGAAAAAGGTGCCTTGCTTATTTATATCCTGCTTTTTTTTCCAGCATGATAAAGATTTCCTTTACACCTTTCCACCAGTTTTTGTCCTCTGAGTATGTACGGTTGACCCATTGCAGGAAATCAGTATCCACAGGTCTGTTTTTAGAAGCATTTATTATTGTTCTTGAGGCTATTCTTGAGGAATCGATTATATCTGTATTGTATTCCTTCCAGCTTCTATATACATTAAAGGGATTGTTTGCTATCTTTGAGGCATATACGCTGCCTGCCGGAACAAAGGACTGCTCCTGTCCAATTACCGCAAACAGCAGCAGCGGGTTCAAATCATATTCCCATGCGGTGTTTACTATTGTCTTAAGATACGGTTCACCGGCGAGAACGGAATTTCTGCTATTTAAAAAAGCTTTAAGCTTGTCGGTATTTACATCCTTATATTTGTATAGCCCGGGTATATGTTTAACCTCATCCTCAGTAACTCTTCTTTGTTTTGACTTATCTATATTTCCACCTTTTGTTTCACCGGAATCATAGTTTCCGGAGTTGGTTTCCGGTTGTGTGCCGCTTAACCTGTTACCTGCGGCGTATATGGAACAAACTGCAGCAATCGCTATGATAAAAGTGATAAAGGCCGAAATTACCGTTTGACCTGTATGCGTACCTGCCAGTAATGCTTTAAATTGTTTTGAATATTTATATATGGGGATACAAATTTGATGCTGCATATCTGAGAGGCTTAATGCCGAATAATTTTTTAAGGTATTTACTTCTGCTAACTAAACTTTTATATCTTAAAAATTTCAGGTCGTTTAGAATTTCGTGCATAACATAGGGAACGGCGGGGTCTGATAAGTCAGAAGTAGGTACAGGCGATATGTTTTTTTCAGGGCAAATAGCCTCTGCAGGCACAACCGACATTGCCGGAGACTTGCCCTTGCCCGTAATGCCGTGCACCAGGATTTCCTCAATCTGATTTATATCTGCGTGAATATTGTGATGATGTACAAGCCAGGCGGATAATTGAGCGGCGTAATCAGCCCTGGGGTTTTCTAAAGAAACACATGCCTCAAAAACATCTGACGATGTTATTAATTCAGCATTTTGAAGGAAAGTATTTTTTAATACGTTTATTCTGATCTCGGGTTTATATTCGCTGTCTATTCCGTAAAGGTTCTTATCTATCAGTTTATGTATGGTATCGGCCAGAATGACTGCTTTTTTTGATGTGTCGTAGTTAGGATGTTTTTTTTCGATATAATTTCTTAGTACAGCGACATCTCCACGGGACAGAACTTTTTTATGCTTAAGCTGCTCAAGAAAATCGAACATAGCCCTCCTGACAGTTATACGAAGTATAGTTCGAAATCTTCCAAAGAATTTAATATACGGGTTATGGAGAACCACTATTCATAGCTGTTGTTTTTATCAGATATCGAGAAGTCCTTCCCGGTATTTCATATGATACTCCATACAAAAAGCATCCTTACCGATAAGGGCTTCCGCAGCATATATCAATGCCATCAGCTTTTTATCCAGGGGATCCAGTATTGCTCCGTCCAGTCCTGCAGCCACTGCGGCTACGAGAAATGCCTGGTTCATAACCCTTCTGGCCGGTATTCCAAAGGATATATTGCTTATGCCGCAGGCCATATGAGTTTCAGGAAATTCCTGTCTTATCCTCCGTATGCTTTCAATGGCTATGGAGCCGTTGTTTGAATTACTGCCTATGGGGCGCACCATGGGGTCTATATAAATATCCTGGGGCTTGATTCCCGATTTGGTAAGTTTCCTTACCAGTTTTTCGGCCAGTGAAATCCGTTCATCTATGGTTTCAGGCATGCCGGAGTCATCCATGCAAAGCACTATTACCCCCGTATCATATCCTGTAACAAGGGGAAGTATTTGATTGAGCCTGCGTTTTTCCCCTGTTATTGAGTTGATAATGGGTTTTTTATTCCTGTTGACTTTAAGTGCCCTTTCTATGGCAGCTGGATTTGACGAGTCTATGGAAAACGGTGCGTCTACTGCTTCCTGAAGTATATTGACCAACCATTCCAGCTTTTCCGGTTCATTTTCCAAAAAAGCTTCGGCATTTATATCAATAAATGTAGCGCCAGCCTCATACTGATTTTTTGCCAGATCCTGCAAAAAGGCGCCATTGTTTTTGGAAATAGCTGCAAATACATCTTTCTTCAGTATGCTGTTTAGCTTTTCACCGATTATAATCATAAGTGCCCCCGTAATGGAAAGGAAATATTTAATAGTCTTATTATATAGTAATTTGTATGTTTAAACAACTACTTAGGTTTTTGGATAAGTTGCAAAGTGCTATTTATTTTTACTTTATATTTTGTTAAAATCATTATGCAAAGTGAAGCTATAGAAATAAATTGTATGGGAGCTGTGTTATGGGAAATACATCTTTCAAGAGTGATATTGAAATTGCACAAGGGGTAAAAATGAAGCCGGTTGAAGAGATAGCCGGACTTCTCGGGATAAGCGGAGATGACATTGAATTATACCGGAAATATAAAGCAAAAATCGATTACAACATCCTGGACAGGCTGAGTGATAAATAGGATGGAAAGCTTATTCTGGTTACCGCCATAAATCCCACTCCCGCAGGTGAAGGTAAAACAACTACATCGGTAGGACTGGGTGATGCTTTGAACAAGCTTGGCAGAAAGGTGTGCATTGCTTTAAGGGAACCTTCTCTCGGGCCTGTTTTCGGAGTAAAGGGTGGTGCAGCCGGCGGCGGCTATGCTCAGGTAGTTCCCATGGAGGATATAAACCTTCACTTTACCGGTGATATGCACGCTATAGGTGCTGCCAATAATCTCCTGGCTGCTCTTATAGACAACCATATTTATCAGGGGAATGAGCTCAATATAGATTCCAGGAGGATAACCTGGAAAAGATGCGTAGATATGAATGACCGCCAGCTGAGGTTCATGGTCAACGGGCTGAACGGAAAAGCCAACGGGGTGCCGAGGGAGGATGGCTTTGACATTACTGTAGCATCCGAGGTTATGGCTATCCTGTGCCTTTCCAGAAATCTGGAGCACCTGAAGGAAAAGCTGAAAAATATTGTAATAGGATATACAAGGGACGACAAGCCGGTTACAGCCGGGGAATTGAAAGCGGAAGGGGCTATGGCAGCTCTGTTGAAGGATGCATTGAAGCCAAATCTTGTCCAGACCCTTGAACATACTCCTGCTTTTGTACATGGAGGACCTTTCGCCAACATAGCTCATGGCTGCAACAGCATAATGGCTACCCGTATGGCCTTGAAGCTTGCAGACTACGTTGTAACCGAAGCCGGTTTTGGTGCCGACCTCGGGGCGGAAAAGTTTCTGGATATCAAGTGCCGTATAGGTGGGTTAAAGCCTTCTGCCGTGGTTATTGTAGCAACTGTAAGAGCCCTTAAGCATCACGGCGGGGCTCCAAAGGAAGGTTTATCGGTTGAAAACCTTGATGCCCTTGAAAAGGGTTTACCAAATCTTTTAAAGCATATCGAAAATATTACAAGGAAATTCGGACTTCCTGCCGTTGTTGCAATCAACAGATTTCCCACCGATACGGAGGACGAATTTAAGCTGATTGAGCAAAAATGCAGGGAGTATGGTGCAAACGTAGCCCTGTCGGAGGTTTGGGCAAAAGGCGGGGAAGGCGGAAAAACGCTGGCAGAGGAAGTATTAAGGCTGATAGAGAGTGGAGAGAATAAGTTTAAGTTCATTTATAAGGATGAAATAAGTATAAGGGAAAAAATAGAAAGTGTAGTTAAAGAAGTGTATGGCGGCGACGGTGCGGATTTCACACCTGCGGCACTGAAGGAAATTGAAAAACTGGAAAGAGACGGTTTCGGCAGGCTGCCTGTATGTATGGCAAAAACACAGTATTCTATTTCCGATGATCCCAAAAAGCTGGGATGGCCTAAAGGTTTCAGAGTTACAGTAAGGAATGTGAAGGTTTCTGCGGGAGCGGGCTTTATAGTGGCTCTAACCGGTGAAATCATGACCATGCCCGGTTTGCCAAAGGTGCCGGCAGCTGAAAAAATAGATGTAGATAGTACCGGTAAAATCTCGGGACTGTTTTAGTTGGAAAACTACGGTACAGAATGTGTTCAATAAATTAAACGGAGGTAGCGCATGTTTACCGATAAAAGTTGCAAGGAATTTATAGATGTACTGGCTTCTGCAGCTCCCATACCTGGGGGTGGCGGAGCGTCGGCACTGGTTGGGTCCCTCGGAATGGCTCTTGGCAGTATGGTCGGAAACCTTACACTGGGCAAGAAGAAATATGAAAGCGTGCAGGAAGATATAAAGGTTATTCTTGAAAAGGCTTCTGTGCTTCAAAAGGAGCTTATGGAGCTTGTGGAGAAGGATGCCGAAGTGTTTGAGCCTCTTTCCAGGGCATATGGCCTTCCTAAAAATACGGAAGAAGAGCAAAAAGCCAGGGATACGGTAATGGAGGAAGCGTTAAGATTGGCCTGCAGCGTTCCTGTAAAAATAATGGAAAAAGCCCTTGATGCCATCGCTCTTCACGAGGAACTGGCACAAAAGGGTACCAGGATAGCAATAAGCGATGTGGGGGTTGGGGTGCTTTTCTGCAAATCCGCTCTCATGGGAGGGAGCCTGAACGTTTTTATAAATACCAGGCTTATGAAGGATAAAGCGTATGCAGAGGAAATAAACAGTAAAACCGAAAAAATGCTCGCAGAGGGTATTAGCAGAGCTGACAGCGTTTATACGGCAGTAGAGAACTCAATAAAAGGTTAAATCTTATAATAAATATTACCCCATAAAAAAGTATGACAGTACTTTTTGTGTGCCCGGTGGGACAATTCATTCGGCACATCCGGGGACATGGAGGATAACATGGCAGTATTGATGAAGGGCGCCGAAGTAGCGGCTGCAATGAAAGAAAAAATGCTAAAGGATGTAGACGAGCTAAATAAAAACGGAATTACTCCGTGTCTGGCTATTGTACGGCTGGGTTCGAAACCGGATGATCTGGCCTACGAACGTGCCGCAGTTAAAAAATGCGAAGGGCTGGGCATAAAATGTACAATATTTGAGTATGCGGAAGAAACTACACAAGACAGGCTTATTGAGGAAATCAAAAGGATTGATGGGGACACTTCAGTTCACGGCATACTTTTGTTCAGGCCCTTACCAGGGCATATAAATGAGGATGCAGTGAAATATATTATAAGCCCGGGCAAGGATGTGGACTGCTTTAATCCCCTTAATGCGGCAAAGGTGTTTGCCGGAGATGAAAGCGGTTTTGCTCCCTGTACTCCGGAAGCTGTAATGGAGATACTGGAGCATTATGGGATACAGCCGGAAGGTAAAAGGGTTGTAATAGTCGGCAGAAGCATGGTGGTAGGCAAACCCCTGTCCATGCTTATGTTAAAGAAGAATGCCACCGTAACAATATGCCATACCCGCACCCGCAGCCTCGAAGAAACCTGCAGAGGCGCAGAAATACTGGTTGCGGCAGCCGGGAAAGCAAGGATGGTAAAGGATAGTTTTGTTTCAGGCGACAGTGTTGTTGTAGATGTAGGAATAAACGTGGATGAATCCGGAAGCCTGGCAGGAGATGTGGATTTTGAATCTGTCGAGAAGGCTGCTTCGTACATAACTCCCGTACCCGGAGGTGTAGGTACCGTTACTACATCGGTGCTTGCCAGGCACGTTATCCGTTCAGCCATGGCGGGTTTAGGGGCTTAAAACAATCTTAATAATACAACAAATTCAAACCCCGGCTCTTATATACCAATATATGTGAAAAAAGCCGGGGTTAATTCCTGGCTCAATTCCAAGTAATGTTATATGATTACTAAACATCATAATATTTTTCTAAAAAAAATACCTTTTTACAAGAATGATTTTCTCCAGGGGTTTAGAATAGAATTATCATAACTAAAGGAGTGGTTCAAATGACTGTAAGAAACTTTTCTTCCCTGGCCTACAATAGCCTGAACGACTATATATATGGAGTTTCGAAGTATCCGGTAAAGTGTAAAAACGGTATGGTAATAGGTGGCGGCACGGTCTATCCTGAAATAAATTTTACGTTGCCTCCTATGGCAGTATCTGCGGAAACAATGCCTGAAGTTTTATTTGAGTATAAGGATATGATTGAGGGTGTATGTAAAAGAGCGTATGAATTAAGCGTACCGGGTATGGTGGTGGAAATTGAACTTTTGCCGCCGGCTACCTACAAACCTGTATGGGGAGTCGATATAGTAAAAACCGTTAGAAGTGTTATGAATGAATATGAAAGCAAGCATGGTCTTAAAAGTGTTCTCAGGATTACTCCCGTAGATATAAGAGAGGATAAGGAATCGGAGCACATGTGGAGAGGCAAACACTGGGATTCAATAATGCAAACCTTTGAGGGAAGCGCAAAAGAGGGTGCGGATTTCCTGTCCATAGAATCCATAGGCGGAAAGGATGTCCATGATGAGGCCATAATGTTCTGTGATATTAAAAAGTCGCTCTTCGCTCTTGGAGTACTGGGAGTAAAGGATATGTCAAGATTATGGAGAGCTATTGCTGAAATTGCAGGAAAAACAGGAAGCATTGCGGCAGGGGATACGGCCTGCGGATTTGCAAACACTGCAATGGTGTTGGCCGACAGGGGATATGTTCCCAAAGTGTTCTCTGCAGTTGTAAGGGTGATGTCGGCTGTAAGGAGTCTTGTGGCATTTGAGGAAGGGGCTTTGGGGCCTCATAAGGACTGTGGTTATGAGGGAGTTTATATTAAAGCCATCACAGGGTCACCCATATCTATGGAAGGCAAATCAAGTGCTTGTGCCCATTTGAGTCCTCTTGGCAATATTGCAGCAGCAGCGGCTGACCTTTGGAGCAATGAGTCGGTACAGCATATAAAACTTCTCGGGGGAATGGCGCCTACAGTTTCAATAGAGCAGCTGGCTTATGACTGCAGGCTCATGAACGGAGCAAGTGAACGGGGGAGGGATTGCGCACTTCTCATGAGAGATCTGCTTACAGAATCCGACAGCAAATATGACCCCCAGGCCTATGTTTTAAGGCCGGATATTGTTTTGGACCTTTCCGCTGAAATTGTTAAGGAGAATGACTCGTTTGCAAGAATGAAAAAAGCCGCCCTTCTGACAATTGACAGGTTGAGGAGTGCTGTTGACAATAAAAAGGTATTCATTGAAGAGAGGGAATACGGCTGGTTGGATACAATGGAAAGCCAGCTTGAGGAAGTACCGGGAGATGAAAATGACTTTGTAAAATCTATGATGGATGAGGGAGATTTTGAGAAATTCGATCCGGCTAAATATGATATGCAGGTATAGTACTTAGTTAAGATTGTATTTGTAATAATTACACATTAGTTCCATATACTTTTACGGCTCCGGCAGTTATAATATATTTATTATGACTGCCGTTTCTATGGTTGTCATACTTATTTTATGTTTCGGTTTAAAATAAAAAACTATGGGAATATAATATAAGGAATTAAGGAATTACAGGAGGGGGAAAACAGTGATTGAGATAAAAAAGAATATTTACTGGGTAGGTGTTAAGGATTGGGACCTGAGAAGGTTTCACGGACATGAACTGTCTACCCACAGAGGTTCCACATATAATTCTTATTTGATAAGGGATGAGAAAACGGTTCTGGTTGACACTGTATGGGATCCTTATAAGGAGGAGTTTGCCGAAAATCTTGAAAGAGAAGTAGGGATAGCCAATATAGATATGATTGTCATAAACCACTCGGAGCCGGACCATGCCGGGAGCCTTGAATATATAATGTCCAAAATACCTGATGTACCTATATATTGTACAAAAAACGGGGCTGAAATACTGAAAAAGCATTATCATAATAAGAACTGGAATTTTAATGTTGTTAAAACCGGAGACTCGGTTAAAACAGGCCGATATGAGCTGGTTTTCGTAGAGATGCAGATGCTTCACTGGCCCGACAGTATGCTCACATACATTAAAGGAGCCAGCCTGGCCCTTTCAAACGATGCCTTCGGACAGCACTATGTAACCAGATCTCTTTTCAATGATGAGGTGGATACTTGCGAGCTCTATCAGGAAGCGATAAAATATTATGCCAACATTCTATCTCCTTTCAGTCCTCTTATAAAAAAGAAGGTTGAAGAGATAAAGGCAATGAATCTGCCGCTGGAGATGATTGCTCCGAGCCACGGCGTGATTTGGAGGGATAATCCCGGACAAATAATAGACAAGTATTATGAGTGGTCCCAGGATTATAACGAAGGTTATGTTACAATTGTTTACGATACCATGTACAATGCTACCAGAAGTATGGCTGAAGCAATAGGCAAGGGTCTCGAAAAACGAAATATAAAATACAAGCTTTTCAACTCTTCCGTGACCGACAAGAGCGATCTTATGGTGGAGCTGTTCAAATCAAAGGGTATAATTGTAGGAAGCTGTACTGTGAATAATATCGTAATGTCATCTATTGTTGAGACGCTGGAAGAAATAAAGGCATTGAGGCTCAAAGGAAAGCCTGCGGCTGCTTTCGGAAGTTATGGCTGGAGCGGCGAAGGTGCAAAGATTATTCACAAACGTCTTGAGGAAGCGGGCTTGAAGCTTGTTGGAGAGCCTATACAGTTTAAATACAAACCTACTGAGGAAGAACTGGCCCAGTGTGTGGAACTGGGAGAGAAATTTGCTCAAAGCTTATAATGATAATATAGGGGAGGACTCTGTCCTGCCCTTAATGCACGGAAATAGCGGCTCTATGAGCTGCTTTTTTTTATTTTCCTTTAAATTTTTGTACGCATACTGAATTTTTGTATATTTACATTTTTCACCAAATTTGAATTAAAGTTAATCATCTGTTTTTTTGTTTATTTATTTTGGAAAAATTACGTGATAGCATTAAAATATGCAAGAGGGAAAGGTGATTTACAGTACTTTGCCGGGTGCAGGTGGAGAATATATGAATAGACGTATAAAGGGTCTGATAACTTTTATAATTATGTTGTGTATTACATTGGCTATAACCCTCTCATCTTTTATCATTGATTACAGAGAGTACCTGGGACTTAAAAGGGACGGTTGGGAAAAATCCGGGCTTAAAGAGCAGGGAATGGATTTGGGCCTTGTTTACAGTGCTGGAGAATACCTTGCAGATGAAAGCAATGCCTGCAGTTTAATTGTAGCCCGGCATGGCAAGATAGTGTATGAACGGTATTATAAGGGTAATTGGAGTAATTACAATAATATTTACGGAATAACAAAGTGTGTTGTGGCAGCCTTAATAGGGGCTGCCCTGCAGCAGGGGTATATAAAGGATGTAAACCAGCCCTTTGGAGAGGTTATTGGGTGTTGCCAGGATCCTGGAAAAAACCGGGGCAGAGAAATAACTGTAAAACATCTTTTAACTATGACTTCAGGCTTTACCGATAAGGAATACAATGAATTTTCGTTTAATTATACGACGGAGCAAAGACAAAAGAACATAAAACATGTTGAGCTTATGGAAGGTGTTAGGGCTTTTATAGGTAGTATAGAAGCTGAAGAAAGGTTTGAAAATTGCAGTACATCATACGATTTCCTTTCATGGGCAATTACCGGGACAACGGGTACCAGCGCCAATAAGTTTGCATATGAAAACATTTTTATGAAGCTTGGCATATCAAAAAAGCTGTACAGGTGGAATGGAAAAGACAAAGGTTACAGCTCAGGATCAGGCGGCATTTATATGAGACCCAGGGATATGGCAAAACTTGGACAATTATATCTTGATAAAGGTGTATGGAAGGGAAAACAGCTATTACCTTTAAAATGGGTGGAAGAATCAACAAAGGTACAGGTTAGGTTTGACAACGGTGAAGATGCCGGTTTCGGTTATGGCTGGCGTATAACGGAAAAACTGGGGCATAAGGTATTTTATGCTGCCGGCAGAGGAGGGCAGGCAATATATGTTATTCCCGATCTCGATATTGTTGTTGTACATACCATTGTTTCCAGAAGTGTTGATGAACCGGAAACCGGCATGATAAAGGATATATTAAGCGAGTACATAATACCTGCGGTAAAAGATGTAAATTAACTTGCGTTTTTGCTACCCCCTGTTCATAACGCACAATGTCCCGCAGGGTAAGGTTAAATTGCTGACAAATGCATTTATAACAGGCTTTTATTTCTACCCGCCGGCCATGTGCGTTGAAAGTGTAATCTGCTTGCCTTAAAGCAGGCAGTTTAAATAGAGTAGGCACTTTGGGACATAAGTGTCCAGGGCCGCAGGGAGATTTGGTATGAATACCTGTCTCCAAATCTCCCCGTATTGCCTGCATCAATAAAAGTGCTTCAGGTCTGATAAAAACGATTGTAACACGGGCTGCTGCAGCCATTAAAAAATAAACGGGGTGAAATGTATGGAATTAAGGCAGATAAAAGATTTAGGGGAAAAAATCAAGCAAAATATTTCGAAAGTTATTGTGGGCAAGGATGATATTGTAGATCTTGTAGTGGTATCACTTTTCTGCTCGGGTCATGTCCTTCTTGAGGACGTTCCGGGGGTTGGAAAGACTATGCTGGCCAAATGCCTTGCAAAATCGATTGAGTGTGAATTCAAGAGGATACAGTTTACTCCGGATTTACTTCCGACAGATCTTACGGGAATTAACTTTTTTAACCAGAAACAGTCTGAGTTTACCTTTAGAGAAGGGCCTATCTTTGCCAATATTATTCTTGCAGATGAAATAAACAGGGCTACACCCAGAACCCAGTCCAGTCTCCTTGAGTGTATGGAGGAAAGACAGGTAACAGTAGATGGAGAAACCAAGAGGCTTGCTATGCCCTTCTTTGTAATTGCAACACAAAATCCTGTGGAAACCCAGGGTACATTTCCGTTACCTGAAGCACAGCTTGATAGGTTTTTTATGAGGTTGAGGCCAGGTTATCCTACAGCGAAAGAGGGAAGGGAGATTCTGGATAGATTTCAGGAATCAAACCCTTACTATGGCTTTGAGAATGTAACCTGCGCCAAGGAAATAGTAGAAGCACAGAATTCATATACTGCCGTAAAAGTGAATAGTATTTTGAAGGACTATATTATAGATATAATTGAAGCTACAAGAAAACACGACAAAATTTCCCTGGGGGTCAGTTCCAGAGGAAGCCTGGCACTTATGAAAGCGGCGCAGGGTATGGCTGTAATGAAAGGCC
>Ga0073934_10009642_pt1 | contig 12279 bp, 10 predicted proteins | sample LarsenN4metaG_FD_76834 | JGI IMG/M metagenome (GOLD analysis project Ga0073934, IMG submission 76834) | Hot spring sediment bacterial and archeal communities from British Columbia, Canada, to study Microbial Dark Matter (Phase II) - Larsen... ... | reverse complement strand
TCGCCGGGAACCAGCTCTGCGTGGTTCCCGAGCCCGCCTCGATCGACGCCGCGACCATGCAGTCGCTCGCTCGCGAGATCAACTTCTCCGAGACGACGTTCGTCTCAGATGTCTCCGAGGAGCGGTTCGCGATGCGGATCTTCACCCCGGACGCGGAGCTTCCATTCGCCGGCCATCCGAAGATAGGCACCGCGTTCGTCCTTGCTTCGGAGAAGCGAGTCGGGCCGACCGTCACGGCCGATGTCGCGGCCGGGAGCATCCCGGTAGAGGTGGATCTGGAGGGCTCTTACGCGCAGATGCATCTGTTGCCACCGGAGTTCGGCGACGAGATCTACGACGTGGAGTCGGTCGTCCTGGCCGCCGGCCTCGAACCCGCGGACCTTCACCCCGAGCACCTGCCGCAGGTCGTCTCCACGGGCCTCCCCCACCTGATGGTCCTCGCGCGAGACGAACGGGCGGTCGCCAGGGCCCGGAGAGACGAGGCGCGGCTCAAGCGGCTGATGACCGACGTCGAGGCCGAGGCGATGTACCTCTTCGCCCCGACCGAGGAGGGGGTGAAGGCCCGGATGTTCGATCCGAGCCCGAACATCGGCGAGGACCCCGCGACCGGGTCGGCCGCGGGGCCGATGGGCGCCTACCTGGCCTCCCGGCGCCTGGGTGGGCTTCCGGGTCGTGTCGTAGTGCGGCAGGGTGAGGAGATCGGAAGGCCGAGCGTCCTGCACCTTGAGGTCTATCCGGAGGGGGACTCGTGGACCATCACGGTCGGCGGCGGGGTTCGGATCACGGGCGAGGGGCTGTTCCACCTCTGACCGCCGACGTGATGGAGGCCCGGAAAGGTTCCACGGCCTCCACGGATCCGCGACCGCTTGACGGTCACTCGAGCGCAACGAGCTCACATGGCGCCTGGTACACGTCCTTCACGACGACTCGTGGCGGCGCCTGGCCGGCGCCGACGGCGGCGATCCTCGCCACGTGTGTCCCATCGGGCAGCCGCGTTCCCGTGAGCGCTCGCAGGCGATCGTTGCGACCGAGGAGGCTGGCCATCTCGTCGCGCGCCTCGATGAGCTGTGCTCGCAGCCTCTCCGTCTCGCTCCGAGCCTCGGTCAGGAACTCGTGCAACCTGCCGCGCGCGGCCTTCACGTCGCCCAGGTTCCCGACGAGCCGGTCGAGGCGGGCGGACAGCGCAGCCGTTTGGCCCTGAAGGACGCCTATCCTGTCGACTGCCAGGTCGAGTCGAGCCTCCATTTCCGACAGCAGAGCCGTGCCCTCGTCGAGCTTGCCGTGCTGCCAGGTGTAGACGAAGCCCCCCGAGACTGCGGCCGCGGCTATCGCCACCAGGATCGCAAACATCCAGGTCGACCCGGCTCCGGGTCGGTGGGGGGCGACCGCGAGGTGCCGCTTCTCCGGCGCCTGGGGTTCGAGCATGCGTGCATACATGGAACCAACCCCAACAGGAACGCTATGCCGCCGGTGGACCCTCACAGGCCCGTTCGGCCCGCCGTGTCGAGGACGCGTCCGGCATTCACCGTCACGGTCCCCAGGGGCGAGTTGGCGCTTCCCCCTCCAGCACGCGGCACGGCTTGCCGATACCCCAGGTGCAGGTGTACGAGAACCGATCGCTCCGCCGACCCACGGAGGGCAGGCCGGCGCCGCGCTGGTCTGCGCACCCGGTGCTCGGGCTCTTCCTTCGAGTGGTCGTCGTCTGCGTGCCGATCGTCGCGGGAGCCGGTCTGGCCGTCTTCGTCGCCCGCGTCCTGCCTCCGCCTGGCGGCTTAGGGCGCATGTGGTGGCTCCTGGGCCTGCTTCTTGCCTCCGCCGCCGCAGCCGTGGCCGTCGACAGGGTTGCGCGGCGACTCCTTCCCCTGGCCGTGCTGCTTAGGTTGTCGTTGATCTTCCCGGACCGCGTCCCCTCCCGGTTCCGCGTCGCGCGCACCGCCGGCAGTCCGCGCGTGCTACGCGATCGGGTCGAAGCCGCTCGAAGAGATGGCGTCGGCTCTGACCCCGCTCGAGCCGCCGAGACGATCCTGGCTCTCGTGGCCGCGCTCAGCTCCCACGACCGGAAGACTCGAGGCCACTCCGAGCGGGTTCGTGCGTTCAGCGACCTCCTGGCCGAGGCGGTGAAGCTGCCCGGGGAGGACCGTGATCGGCTCAGGTGGGCGGCTCTCGTCCACGACGTCGGGAAGCTAGAGGTTCCCGGATTGATCCTGAACAAGGTCGGCAAGCCGACACAATCCGAGTGGGAGGTGCTCCGCGCTCATCCGACGGAGGGAGCCAGGCTCGCGACCCCGCTTCTCGGCTGGCTCGGAGCATGGGGCGCGACGATAGAGCAGCACCACGAACGCTGGGACGGCCGTGGTTACCCAAGAGGTCTCGCGGGGGAGCAGATCTGCCGCGGAGCCCGCATCGTGAGCGTCGCGGACGCCTTCGAGGTCATGACCGCCGCTCGCTCCTACAAGCGGCCGATGAGCCCGGCCGCGGCCCGCGAGGAGCTCGCCCGGTGTGCTGGCTCCCAGTTCGATCCTCAGATCGTGCGCGCGTTCTTCGACGTGTCCCTTGGGCGGCTGCGATGGGTAACCGGACCGCTCGCCTGGCTCGCTCAGCTACCGTTCGTCGGCCCGCTCCTCCAAGGAGGGGGACAGCTGGTGACGGCCGCGAAGGGCGCGACGATCGTCGGCGCGCAAGCGGTCCTCGGCACGGTCGCAGGTTTGGCGGGCAACTACGGGCAGCCGGTCGGGTCCGAGGCACCGCCCATCGGCGTGGTGGCGGATGCACGGACGGGTGGAGGAGGATCATCTTTCGAAGACCAGAGCTTGGAGGAGCTCTCTCTGGGCGGGGACGAGTCCGACGGGGAAGGAAGTGGCGCCGGCGACGCGTCGTCCGACGACGTGGTGGATCCGACCGAAAGCCCCGAGCCCAGCCCCTCGTCCGAGCCCTCGGAGAGCCCTGAGCCGACCCCGGAGCCTTCCGTCGAGCCGATCCCGGAGCCGACGAAGGAGCCCGAGCCGACGGCCAGCCTGGATCCCACCAAGACCGCCGAGCCAACGACGAGTCCGTCGAGCAGTCCGAACGCCGTCCGAGACCTGACGGACAAGGTGGACAAGACCGTGGACACGGTCGACGGCACGCTCGAGGACACCACGGTAACCCTCGACGATACGCTCGGCGGCCGGGTCTGACTCGAATCGCCCGGGTGTACCCTCGGTTGCGGGATCCGGGGCGTAGCGCAGCTTGGTTAGCGCGCCTGCTTTGGGAGCAGGAGGTCGGCGGTTCGAATCCGCCCGCCCCGACTCAGTCCGGTCGCGATCTCTCTGCCTCTGGGGGTCCCGCAGCGATACCGGCCAACGACCCACTTCTACGTACCGCCCGGAGGGGTAGCGTTAGCTTGCCCCCAAAGAGAGGCGGTCCTCATGAGGTTGTGTGGAAAGGCGCTGAGCCTCGTGTCCGTCCTGGCGGTCGGGTTGCTGACCGCCCAGGTGTCCGTCCTGGCCGAGGAGCCGTTGTATCCGCTGGCTCCCTCACCGGTATCGAGCAGGGACACGAATGCGAGGCTCATGGCGGTGGCGGTCGACGATGCCGGGAACGTCTACGTGACCGGCAGCGAGAGGACGGCGGGTTACAGGCGGTACGCGATAGTCCGGAAATACCGGCGGGGCGGCGGCGTCCAGTGGGAGCGGGCGTGGCGGCTCCCGAAGCCCCGCGGATCCAACGGCGTCGACGTGGCCGTGGGCGCCGATGGCTCCGTCTACGTGGTCGGCTCGGTCTGGACGGGGAAGTACGAGGGTGGAGGCTGGTTCATTCGCAAGTACTCCGCCAACGGGAGGCTCCAGTGGCATCACGCGACGCCCGGGTGGCGTGGCGGCTCCGCCGAAACGTTCTCGGGGGTTGCCGCCGGCCGCGGCGTGGTCGTGGCATCGGGCTTCGAGTACGGGTGCTGCGACGACCCGACCCGCGACGGCTTCGTCCGCGCGTACGACGACAACGGCGGGCTGCTTTGGACCGACCCGTACGAGTTCCCGGGGATCCGGCACCCGTTCGATCAGGCCAACGACGTCGCTCTAGATCCCTCCGGCAACGCCTACGTGGTGGGCTGGACGCATCTGCGCCGCCAGCGCGTCGCCCAGGTCGTGGTGGACCAGGAGATGGTCGCGCAGAAGCTGTCCTCGCGCGGTGAGGTCGTTTGGACGCGGGTATTCCGCGACAGCGGTATCAAGGACCGCGACGAGGCCGTCTCTGTAGGGGTGCTCGGCTCCCAGCTCATGGTCGCCGCCCACCTGAACGGCGGCAACGGCGATCCGGGCAACGGCTGGCTCGGGAGATTCAACCTGAACGGCGCTCGCGTGTGGGCAGGCCCCTTCGGGCTTCGCAAGGCACGTGCCGCGGAGCCGGTGGAGCTCTCGATCGCCCCTTGGGGGGCGACCTACGTGGTCGGCGACGAGCGCGATCGCGACGGCGGGACGGACCTGTTCCTGCGGAAGTGGAACCCGCGCGGACGGATCCTGTGGGCAACCGTCATCGACAAGAGCCGGCGCTCTGTGTACGCGCAGGGCGTCGCCGCGCTCGGAGGCGGTGCCTACGCCGCGGGGCAGGGCTACGGCGCCAAGGGCAAGTACCTGGGCAGCTGGATCTGGAGGTTCGCGGCGTAGGGACGCCGCGACCGGGTTGGGGGTCCGTGGGGCACGGACCCCCACCCCGGAAGTCGGAAAGGGCGATCCGGTGAAGCGGGCGGTCTGCCTTCTGTCGGTTTCGTGGTCGGGCCCTCGCAGTCCGCGGCCTCCGACGCGGATGTCCTGGCCCCGTTCCCCTCCGATCGACTGGAGGTGCGCGTCGGTAGCCGCGGTGTTGCGGTGGACGATTCGGGTGCCCTCTACGCGACCGGCTCGGTGCGAAAGGGGGGCGGGGACGAGTTCATGGTCGTGAGGAAGTTCGCCGGCTCGTTTGGGGACGCCGCGGCGCATGCGTGAGCTCTTCGACTCGGGAGGCGGAACGTCGACCTCGGGACCGACGGGATGGTGTACGTCACCGGGTGGGTCGCGAATACGACCCACGAAGGCCACGGCTGGTTCCTGCGGAAGTACGCCCCGGGCGGGCGGCTGCTCTGGACCAGGACGACACGCGGGTGGCGCGATCACGCGGCGCAGGCGATCTCCGACCTTGACATCAGCGCAGCTCTTTCGCTGGCCCCATGGGGCGGCGATGTAGGTCGTGGGACAGGCGTACGAGCGGGACCGCGGTCCGAACCTGTTCGTCCGCAAGTACTCCCCACGGGGTCGCCTGCTGTCGGCGAGCACGATCGACCGACGCGACCACCCCGTATTCGCCGACGACGTGACCGCGGCATCCCGGGGCGCGTACGTGACAGGCTACGCCTTCAGGAACGCGAGCTGGAACGAGGTCGGCGCCTGGATCTGGACTCTTGCCGCGTAGCCCGGATCGATGATGGCTGGGTTCCACCGTAGGCGATCTCGCGGACTACGTCCCAGAAACGCTTCGCGCCGGTCTCGACCTCGTCGGGCCGGTGCCTGAGCCACCACATCGCGCCCACCCGCTCGTTCACGACGAGCTCGCAGCCAGCCGCCCAGGCCTCGAGCACGGTCCGCCCGCAACTGTCGACCCCGCGCGGCAGTAGCAGGAACCGCTTGAAACGGGCCATCAGCTCCGGCACCTCCTCCGGCGGGACCTGCCCGTGGTAGCGGACGTTGAGGCCGCGGGGGCGCAGGTGGCCCGCTCCGTAGAAGTCGACCGTTCCGTTCCGCGCGGCCCATCGGACGGCGTTGCCCAGTCCCTTGTGGGCTCCGGTCATCTGGCCGATCCAGATCGTGCCGCGCCGGGTTCGCCCCTTCCTGCTGAGTGCCGCGCGACGGAAGGGCCCCAGGTCGATCGCCGGGGGCATCAACAGCACCGGCGCCCGCGTGGGGTAGGGGAACGAGGCCAGCTGCAGGGGGGACACGAAGACCACCGTGGCGGAGCGCGCAAGGAGGAAGTCGCGGAGCTCGGGGTCTCCTCTTTGATGGACGTCGTGCACGTACTTGACGACCGGAGCCGGCGCCAGTGCCTCCACGGCGTCGGGCGTGTAGCGCGTCACGTTGTGAACGACGTAGAGGTCGCATCCCCGGCTCACGTGGCCGGGGGGACAGGGAACCACCTTCACGCCGCGCGGCGCACGGCGCAGCAGCTCGCGGCACGTGAGCTCGGCCCCTCCGATGACGTCGGTTTCCGGATCCGCGAGCCAGCCCACACGGAACGCCATGGCCCAATCGAACCACAGGGGCCGCTATCAGGCGCCGACGGCGCTTCGAAGGATCTCGACGAACTGATCGAATCGCGACTCGCGCACGTTCGGCTTGCGGTGGAACAGACCCGGATCGAGCTCCTCGGTGACGAGTGCGTCCTGGAAGCGCTCGGCGAGCCAGTCGACGATGGAAACGACGAGGTCGAGATCGACGTCGTCTCTGACCTCGCCCCTCTTGATCCCGAACTCGACGAAGTCGAGGGTCCCGTAGGGGTCCTCCGACACAAGGAAGCGGTTGATCTCGCGCTTGAGCTTGAGATCCGTGCCGTAGTCGCCGATCAGAACGACCCGGTTGGGGATCCAGTCCTCCTGTATCAGGTGCTCGGTCCGCTCGAGCCAGTACCGCAGCACCGCGAAGAACCCCCGTTCGACCACCTCCTGGGGAGCATCGAGCCAGGCGGGAAGCGAGGTCACGGCTTTCTTGTACGCGGCCAGGAACAGCCCTGCCTTGCTCCCGAAGTGCTGGAAGATCGAGCCCTTGGCGATACCGAGCTCGGAGGCGACGTCCTCGACCCTGGCGCCCTGGTAGCCCCGCTCGGCGAAGTGCCGCATGGCGGACTCGACGATCCGCTCGCGCTTGGCCTCCGTGCGAGCGGCCCGATGTGACTGTAAGTCACGCATCGTGGCTCCCATCCTAAAATCGCCTGTGGTAGACAAGCTACAGGCGGAACGACCAGTGGCCTGACCGCGGGTCAGATGCTACTCCGACCCGCACCGCGGGGGCCATGGCCCGTTCGGCGGAGGGAAGGGAGCTATGCAACAGGATCTGGACGCGCTTCGGCTGGCGCTCATCACGGCGGACCGGGATGGCGCCCTTGCGGCTGCACGGCGGCTCCTCGAGGCCGGGGCCGACCCCACGGCGATCCTCGAGGAGGGCATGGCCAAGGCCATGTTCGACTTGGGGGAGATGTGGAAGCGGGGCGAGGTCTTCCTTCCGGAGGTGGTCGCCTCCGCGGCGGTGTTCAAGGAGACGAACGCGATCGTCGAGCCCGTCCTGCTGGCGTCGCGGAGCGAGGCGTCGGCCCAACAACTGGTCGTGATGGCAACCGTGAAGGGCGACCTGCACGACCTGGGCAAGAACATGGTAGGCGCGATGCTCCGAACCTCGGGCTTCGAGGTCCACGACCTGGGCAAGGACGTCCCGGCCGACCGGATCGTCGCGACGATCCGGGAGCTGTCGCCGAACATCGTGGGGCTATCTGCGCTGCTCACGACGACCGTTCCCTACCAGGAGACCGTGATCAGGGTCCTCGAGAGGGAGGGGCTGCGGGAGCGCGTGAAGGTGATGGTCGGGGGGGCGCCGGTGACCCCCGAATGGGCGGATAGGATCGGCGCCGACGGCTACGCGAGCAACGCGCCGGAGGCGGTCGAGCTCGCCCGCAAGCTCGTCGGGGAGGCGCAGCTGTGAGGACAGAGACCGTCCTCGAGTCCCGCGGCGCGCGCGTCCGGATCGGGGACGAACATCCCTTCGTGGTGATCGGAGAGCGCATCAACCCCACGGGCCGAAAGCGCCTGGCCGAGCAGATGGTCGCCGGCGATCTCAGCATCGTGCAGGCCGACGCGGCTGCGCAGGTCGACGCGGGGGCTCGGGTCCTGGACGTGAACGCGGGGATCCCCGGCTTCGACGAGGCCGCGATGCTGGCGGCGGCGGTGCGCGCCGTAGCCGAGGTCGCGGACGTGCCGCTGTCGATCGACTCCTCGACGCCGGAGGCTCTGGAGGCGGTTCTGCCGTCAGTGGCGGGCAAGCCGATCGTTAACTCCGTCACAGCCGAGGACGCTTCGCTGGAGCGTCTGCTGCCGCTGGTCAAGAAGCACGGCACCGCGGTGATCGGCATGGCCAACGACGAGACCGGTATCTCGATGGTCCCGGACGAGCGGCTCGCGGCGGCCAGGAAGATCGTCGAGGCGGCAGCCGACCACGGCGTCCCTCGCGAGGACGTCGTGATCGACCCTCTGGCGATGCCGATAGGTGCCGACCCTCGTGCGGCCTCGGCCATGTACGAGACCGTTCGCCTGATCCGGGAGGAGCTCGGGGTCAACGTCTCCTGCGGCGCCTCCAACGTCTCCTTCGGGCTCCCCGACCGGCATCGGATCGACGCAACGTTCCTCGCGATGGCGATCCATGCCGGGATGAACTGCGCGATCACGAACCCGCTCCACCCTCCTGTTCGCAAGGCGGTCCTCGCGGCCGATCTCCTGCTGGGCCGCGACGAGTACGCGGCGGCCTGGATCGCGGCCCACCGCGCGGAGGTCGCCGCCTCGACGGCGGGGTGATCCGTGCGCAAGGTCGAGGTCACATACCGGCCGAGCGACAAGACCGCGCGCGTGCCTGCGGGGACCACGCTGTTCCACGCCGCGCACTGGGCCGGTCTGCCGATCGAGTCGACCTGCGGCGGTCGGGGAACGTGCGGGAAGTGCTCGGTTCGGATCCTCGCCGGCGACTGCGAGCCGACGCAGGCCGACCATCGTCATCTTCCGCCAGAGCGGATCGCGGAGGGCTGGCGTCTGTCCTGCCGAGCCGAGATCCACGGCGACGTCGAATGCGAGGTTCCAAGCCTACTTCGTGCGCCCAGGGCCGCGACCATGGGGGTCGGCCGGTTCGTTCTACTGGAGCCGAACGTGCAGAAGCTCCTGCTGGAGATCGAGCCGCCGAGCCTCGAGGACGCCAGGAGCCACCTGAGGCGCGTGCGCGACGGGCTCCTCGCCGAGGGCCTGGAACCGGAGCCCGGCCCGAGGCTGTTGCCCCGGCTCGCCGAGCTCGTCGGGGAGGAGCGCACATCGATCACGACCGTGGTCGTCGGCGAGCATCTGGTCGACGCCGATGCGGGCGACACGCGAGAACGGTTGTTCGGCGTCGCGATCGACATCGGAACGACGACGGTCGTCGCCGCCCTCCTCGATCTCCGCTCGGGCGCGGCGGTGGCGGTCGAGTCGACGCTAAACCGACAGGCGCCCTTCGGGGCCGACGTGATCGCCAGGATGGGTCACGCGATGACGAACGGCGTGGGAGATCTTCGGGGCGCTGTTCTCGAGACCGCGAACACGCTCGTGGCGGAGGCCTGCGGATCGGCCGGCGTGGATGCCGACGAGATCTACGAGGCGGTCGTGGTCGGCAACGCGACGATGCTGCACCTCCTGCTCGGTGTCGACCCGAGGTCGATCGCGCTCTCCCCGTTCGTCGCGGCGTTCCTGGAGCCCCTCGACCTGCGCGCGTCCGACGTCGGCCTCGGGATCCACCCCGACGGGCGCGTCGCGGTCTTCCCCTCGATAGGCGCTTACGTGGGCGCAGACATCGTCGCCGGCATGCTGGCCAGCGGCCTCGCCCGCGAGGAACCGTTACGACTGTTCGTGGATGTAGGGACCAACGGGGAGATCGCGTGCGGTTCGCTCGAGCGGGTCGTAGCCACGGCCGCGCCGGCGGGACCCGCGTTCGAGGGAGGCCAGATACTCCACGGTATGAGAGCCACCGAGGGTGCGATCGAGGGCGTCGTCCTCGACGACGATGTGCACCTTCAGGTGATCGGCGGAGACGTGGAACCGCGGGGCATGTGCGGATCGGGGCTGATCGACGCCGTGGCGCAGCTTCGCCTGGCCGGACTTCTCGGCGACAAAGGAGTCTTGCTCGGGCCCGATGAGGTCCCGAAGCACCCACTTGCCGATAGGATCGTGGAGCGCGACGGCGTTCGAGCCTTCCAGCTGGCCCCCGGTGTGGTACTCACCCAGCTCGACATCCGCGAGCTGCAGTCTGCCAAAGGAGCCATATCGACCGGCATCGAGGTCGCGATGCACACCCTGGGCATCGGGGCCGAGGACATCGATGAGGTGCTGCTCGCCGGCTCCTTCGGCACCTACATCAACCCCGCCAGCGCTCGGGTGCTCGGGCTCGTGCCGCCCGTTCCGGTCGAGCGGATCCGCGCGGTCGGAAACGCGGCGCTCGAGGGAGCGAAGATGGCGCTCTCTTCGTTCCGCGAGAGGGAGATCGCGTTCGAGCTGCCGGGTATCGTCGAGTACTTGGAGCTGTCCGGCGCCGGCGACTTCAACGAACGCTTCATCCGCAACCTCGCCTTCCCTCCGCTCGAGGAGGTGAGGGCGGCGTGAACGATGTCGCCTTCCTGGCCTGTGGGGCTCTGGCGGTGGAGACGGCGCAGATAGTCGAACGCCGCGGCTGGAGCGCGGACGTGCACGGCGTTTCCGCGTTCCTGCACCTGTACCCGCTGGAGATAGCTCCGGCCGTGGACGCGAAGCTCACGGAGCTGTCCACGCGCTACCGGCGCGTGATGGTTGTCTACGGAGACTGCGGCACCGGCGGTCGCCTCGACCGCGTGATCGAGCGGCACCCGTCCGCTCGCCCCGCGGGTGTGCACTGCTATCAGTGGTTCGCGGGCGAGGACTTCGCGCGGATCGCCGAGGAACACCCAGGCACGTACTTCCTGACTGACTGGCTGGTGCGATCCTGGGACACCGCGGTCGTTCACGGCCTGGGGCTCGATCGCTTCCCGTGGCTGAAGGACACCTACTTCGGGAGCATGACCAACGTGCTCTACCTGCAGCAGAGCCCCGACCCGACGCTGCGGCGCAAGGCCTCGGAGATCGCAGCGTTCCTCGGGTTGCCGCTGGAGGTGCGTGAGACGGGTCTCGAGCCGCTGGAGGCACTGCTGGAGAGCCTCTTGGAGGAGACCGATGTTCACGCGTGAGACCGCGCCGAAGGTCCTTTCTCCGGAGCAGGAACAGGTCATCCACGAGCAGGCGATGCGGATCCTTCAGCAGATCGGTATCGACGTCCTGCACGAGGGCGCCAGGGACGTCCTGAAGAGGAACGGGCAGGACGTCGACGGCAATCGCGTGCGCTGGGACAGGGCGTTCGTGGAGGAGATGGTCGCCAAGGCTCCCTCGTCGTTCCGCGTGATGGGCCGCAACCGCGAGCGGTCGATCACGATAGGAGAGGGCGACCAGGTCTGGGCAAACGTCGGTGGTCCACCCTTCGCGAGCGACCTCGACGAGGGCCGAAGGAGCGGGCGGATCCAGGACCACGACACGCTCGTCAAGCTCACCCAGACCGCCGACGTGCTGGCGTGCGTCCAGAGCGGGGCGGTAGAAGCGGTCGACCTCCCGCACTGGAGCCGTCATCTCGATATGGACTACTCGGTGATCCGCTTCTCGGACAAGCCCTACACGTGCTACGGCACGTCGGGGCCGAAGGCGCGCGACGCGATCAACCTGGCCGCGATAGTGCACGGCGGCCGCGAGGCCATCCAGCAGACGCCGGCCACGATGGGAGTGGTCAACTCGAACAGCCCGCTCGTGTGGGACTTCCGGATGGCCGATGCGCTGATCGCTTGGGCCGAGGCGAACCAGCCCATCATCGTTACTCCGTTCCTGCTGGCCGGCGCGACAGCGCCCGTCTCGCTTGCCGGCGGTCTCGCCCAGCAGGTGGCGGAGACGCTCTCGGGTGTGGCGCTGGCGCAGGCGGTCCGCCCGGGCGTGCCCTGCCTCTACGGCTCCTTCTTCACCTCGACGGACATGCGCACCGGCTCACCGGCGTTCGGAACGCCGGAGGGAGTGCTCGCCGTCCTCGCCGGGGGGCAGCTGGCACGCCGCTACGGGTTGCCGTTCCGTGGGGGCGGCGCTCTCGCTTCGTCGAACGCTGCGGACGCGCAGGCGATGAGCGAGTCGATGATGATGATGTGGGCCACGGTCCTTGCCGCAACCGACTTCGTGCTTCACGCGGCCGGTTGGCTCGAGGGTGGACTGACGGCCTCCTTCGAGAAGTTCGCGCTCGACCTGGAGATCCTCACGTGGTTCCGCTGGATCATGGAGCGCGGCATCGGCTTCAGCGAGGAGGAGCTCGCGTTCGACGCGCTCGCGAAGCTCGGTCCGGGCGGCCTGTTCCTGGAGTCCTCTCACACGATGGCTCACTTCCGGGAGTGGTTGTCGATGTCCCCGGTGTTCCTGACGCCGGACCATGGCTCCTGGGAGGCCGAGGGCTCGCC
>Ga0073934_10009641_pt1 | contig 12280 bp, 8 predicted proteins | sample LarsenN4metaG_FD_76834 | JGI IMG/M metagenome (GOLD analysis project Ga0073934, IMG submission 76834) | Hot spring sediment bacterial and archeal communities from British Columbia, Canada, to study Microbial Dark Matter (Phase II) - Larsen... ... | reverse complement strand
CTATCCGAAGTACGCGACGTTCGACCATTCCCGCTCCGCGACGATCGCCGACGGGCTCTTGATCGAAACGCCGCATCCGGTCGTGCTCAAGCGAATCGCCGAAGATGACATCGAAGTATCGCTGATCGGTGAAGCAGAAATACGCACGGCACTCACGGCGCTGTTTGAAACTCAAGCACTCGCCGTGGAACCATCCAGCGCCATTGCCATGGCGTATGTGATGACGCACGCAGCGAATCTGCCGGAACCGGCCGCGGTCGTGCTCACGGGCCAGAACATTGTGCAAGAGGACCACGCGCGATTGATGGCGTCTTAACCGGACTCTTCGCCCGCCAACAGCTTGTCCAACCGGTCGAGCAATTCCGCCTGACCGGCGACGATCCGCTTCTTCGCTTCCGCAAGGCTGAACCAGGCACAGCGATCCACTTCGGGAAACGTCTGCCAGCGGCCGGAGCCGCGCGGCCACTCGATGCGCATCGTGTTGCTTTGAACCTTCGCGGGGTCGGCATCGCCTTCGCAGGCCCAGGCATGGACGATCTTGCCGGCTTTTTGCTGAATGCTGCCGAGCGAAAGAAACGGCCCTTCGACGTGAATACCCGTCTCCTCAGCAAACTCACGCCGAGCGGCGTCCAACAACTCTTCGCCAGGATCGACGAGCCCCTTCGGGATCGACCAGGCGCCGACGTCCCGCTTCGCCCAAAATGGCCAGCCCATATGCGCGAGGAACACCTCGATGGCTCCGTTGGTGCGACGAAAGAGAAGGATGCCGGCACTGATTTGAGCTTGTTGGGCCATAGCGCCATGATGCGAATGAAACCGAAGATTCGCAAGCGGTAAGGGAGATCATGAGCCAAGATGTTGACGAACCAGTCATGAGCGTGGAGAATCGCCATCAATCATCGGGAGCGCTTTCATGATCGGCCGATTCACATGGCTTGCAGTGGCGGTGTCGTTTGCCTTGCAACTTGTCGCTGCGGAGCCGACGAACCATCGCAAACCTGCGAGCGATGCCGAACTAAGCTACTGGCTGGAGAACATGGTCTGGCATCATGGGTTTTCGATTAACGAGATCCGCGACGCAACCGGGTTGAGCCGAGAGGAAATTGCCTACGCCAAGCGCAAATTCAACATCCGCCCGGATTCGAAGCCGAAGCGGCAGGCCGGCGATCCGCTGCTGGTCATGCCGTACCCCGGCGGCCGGCATCCTCGGATCGGCTTTCTCGAAGGCGCGATCCGGCCACAACGGGAAACGAAGATCAGCGTTTTCGCTCCGTGGGACGATCGCGGCTACGTCGTTGTCGATGTGCCGGAAGCGATCTGGTCGAACCTCGGCCTGACGTATCTGGCGCACACGCACATTCCGACCGTTTGGACGAAGCAGAACGTTGAACTGCCGCCCTTGGAGTGGACGCGACATGCCGACGGTTCGCTCACCATGGAACGGGAGTTGCCGAACAAGATCCGTTTTGGAACTCGGATCAAGCCCGAGCGCACGGGCGTCTTGATGGAAATGTGGCTCGTTAACGGTACGAAAGAAAAACTGACCGACCTGCGCGTACAAATGTGCGCGATGCTCAAGGGGATGGCCGGCTTTACGAAACAAACGAACGAGAACAAAGTCTTTCAAGCGCCCTACGCGGCGTGCAAGTCCGATGACGGCAAGCGCTGGATCATCATGGCATGGGAGCCATGCCATCGCACCTGGGGCAACAAGGACTGTCCGTGTCTGCACTCCGACCCGAAGTTTCCGGATTGCGAGGCTGGTAAGACTCAGTCAGTTCGCGGTGTGCTGAGCTTTTACGAAGGCGAAGATGTCCGCTTTGAGTTTCGACGTTTGGACGGCCTCGGATGGTCGAGGCCAAAACCCCGTTGAATGGCAGACAGCGCGCTAGATTCATCGAACCACGTCAATTCCCCAGATCTCTTTCGCGTATTCCGCGATCGTGCGGTCGCTGGAGAATTTGCCGATGCGGGCGACGTTGAGGATGGCCTTTTGCGTCCAGGCGCTGCCGTCCAGGTAGAGCCGGGCTGCGTCGTCGTGGGCGGCGAGGTAGGAATCGAGATCGGCCAGGTGCAGGTACTTTTCGTTCTCGGCGACGAGTTTTTGCCACAGCCAGTCGTGCCGGCCTGGCGTTTTGATGCAAAAGCGGTTTTCTTTGAAGGCGTTGATGATCTTCGTGATGTTGGGGCTTCGCTGATAATAATCCCAGGGCCGATAGGGACCGACGGCTCGGAGGGCGCGCACTTCTTCGACCGTCAGGCCAAAAATGAAGATGTTGTCGCGGCCGACTTCTTCGCAGATTTCGATATTGGCGCCATCGAGGGTACCGATGGTCAAGGCGCCATTCATGGCGAATTTCATGTTGCTGGTGCCGGACGCTTCGGTGCCGGCGGTGGAAATCTGTTCGCTGAGATCGGCGGCGGGGATGATGTTCTCCGCCAAGGTTACGCGATAGTCCGGGATAAAGACGACGCGCAATCGGCCGGCAACGCGCTTGTCGGACCGGAGGACGGCCGCCACGTCGTGGATCACGCGGATGATTTGCTTGGCGGCCTGGTAGCCCGGCGCCGCCTTGCCGGCAAAGACAAACGTACGCGGCGGGTTCGGATCGATGCCATCGTCGATCAGGCGCAGATATTCGTGAACGACGTGCAATAAGTTGAGCAGTTGCCGTTTGTATTCGTGAATCCGTTTGACGTGCACGTCGAAGAACGAATCGGGATCGACCGATTCGCCGGTCGCGTCCTGGATCAGCTTTGCCAGCCGAACCTTGTTTTGCCGTTTGACGGCCGCGAACCGCTTTTGAAATTCGCCGTCGTTTGCCGCCGGTTCGAGGCCGCGCAATCGCGAAAGATCGGTGATCCAATCGGAGCCGATGCGCTCCGTAATCAGGTTGGCGAGTCCAGGGTTTGCCGATAGCAGCCAGCGTCGCGGCGTGACGCCGTTGGTCTTGTTCTGGAACTTGTGCGGCCAGAGTTCGGCGAAGTCGGGAACGAGTTCGCTCTGCACGAGCCGGCTATGGACCGCGGCAACGCCGTTCACGGCATGACTGCCGACGATCGCGAGGTTCGCCATGCGCACCTGTTTGACGGACGACTCCTCGATGAGCGACAACCGTTGCATGCGGCCCGCCTCGCCCGGCCAACGTGCCTCGACCTGCTTCAAAAAGCGATGATTGATCTCGTAGATCAGTTGCAAATGCCGCGGCAGGACGCGTTCCAACAGCGTCACCGGCCAGCGCTCGAGCGCTTCGGGCAGCAGCGTATGGTTCGTGTAACCGAAGGTTGCCTCGGTGATCGCCCAGGCCCGGTCCCAGGCAACGTCGTTTTCGTCGATCAGGATGCGCATGAGTTCGACGATCGCGAGCGTCGGGTGCGTGTCGTTGAGTTGTACCGCGACCTTTTCGGAGAACGAATCGAAATTCTTGTGATCGCGCAAATAGTGCCGCACCATGTCGCGCACGGCACAAGCCACGAGAAAGTACTCCTGAATCAGGCGTAGCTCGCGGCCCTGGGCCACGGATTCGCTGGGGTAGAGCACTTTCGAAATCGTTTCCGACGTGACCTTCTGATTCACGGCGGCGATGTAATCGCCCTCGTTGAAGATCGCCATATCGACTTCGTGCGAGGCACGGGCGGAAAAAAGCCGCAGCACGTTGACGGTTCGGCCGCCGTAGCCGACGATCGGCAGGTCGTGCGGCACGCCGATGACGACTTTCCAGTCGAGCCACATCGGGTTGTAGGAGCCGCGCCGGTCGGTCGCATGCTCGACGCGGCCGTAGAGTGGCACAAGCACTGCGTGCTCGGGGCGCTCGATGGTCCAGGGCGAGTCGTACGTGCGCCAGTTGTCGGGTTTTTCGACCTGATCGCCGTTGCGGATTTCCTGGCGGAACATGCCGTATTCGTAGTTGATGCCGTAGCCGAACCCGGGCATGCCGAGCGTGGCGAGCGAATCGAGGAAACAGGCGGCGAGCCGGCCGAGGCCGCCGTTGCCCAGGGCCGCATCGATTTCACACTCTTCGATCTCGCTATAACGAAAGCCCAACTTTTTCAGCGACTCCTCGCACAGCGTGCGAAGACCGAGATTGGCAAGGTTGTTGGTCAACGAACGGCCGATCAGAAACTCCATCGACAGGTAGTAAAGCCGTTTGGCATCGGCGTCGCGGTAGCGGCGTTCCGTTTCGAGCCGACCCTGCATCAACCGATCGCGCAGCGCCAGCGCCAGGGCCCGCATGACCTCGCTGGGCGTCACGTCGTCCGCGGATGTGCCGACCGAATGGGCCAGATGCCGCAGCAAATCGCCGCGAAGATCGGGCAGGATCGAGGAGTCGGCCGGTGCAGAAGCGTCGGCCTGTCGTGTTTGATTCATTCGTGCAAACTCAATGCGGATGCAGGCAGTCTAGCAGATTGAAAGTTGGACGAAAGGAAAAGGCCGAATTGCCGCCGTGGTGTGCGCTCGATCACGTCCCCTCAAAGATTTCACTTTTTTTTGGCCGGTCATTTCGCCCTACGGCAATTCCTTGCCAACGAGCAATGAAATCAACCAATCAAAGGATAGTTCAATGACCGCCTCGACCTTCAAACCGACCATCGAAACCCTGGAAGCCCGCGAAGTTCCGACCGCTGTTTCTGCCTGGATGAGCGGCAGCACCTTGAACGTTGTTGGCACTCATCTGGCCGACCGGATCACCGTGACGGAAAACAGTTACGGCCAGGTCTCCGTCAGCGGCGTCAACGCCAAAAGCAACAACAGTTGGAACTTCTCCGGCGTCCGTGAAATCCGCGCCTGGGGCGGCGAGTTGAACGACATCGTCAATCTCTCCAGCGTCAATTCGATCCGTGGCGTGGTTTATGGCGGCAACGGCAACGATTCGATCTACGGCACCGGCGCCGACGACCTGCTTTACGGCGAAACCGGCAACGATCAACTCGCCGGCTACAACGGCAACGACAAGCTCTACGGCGGCATTGGCAGCGACCGGCTCTATGGCGGCGACAACAACGACTGGCTCGAAGCCGGTTCCAAATCCGAGTACGCCGTCGGCGGCAATGGCGACGACTGGAACGCCCATGTCTGGGTCTATAACGGCACGCGAAGCACCGACGTGAACCAGACCGGCGTCGGTTCCTGCACCTTCCTCTCGTCCCTTGCCGCCGTGACCCGCAACGGCAGAGACTTGACGAACTGGATCACCTATGCCGGCAACCACACTTACAACGTAGCGCTCTACGACGCCTGGCAGCGAACCTGGACGCGAACCTCGGTCTACTTCGACGGCAGCTACCTGTACAGCTCGGCTGGCCGCATGGTGGACACGCAGCCCGAAGTCGAAGGCGAGTTCTGGGTGCTTCTCATGCAGCGCGCGTACTTCAAGAAGTGGGAAGGCCGCGTCACCGGCGATCAACTGGCGGGATTCAACGGCGAAGGCAGCTATCGGCCTCTGACCTCGATCCTCGGCCCGGTCGCGGTGCAGGACTTCAACACCGGCGACTATGCGACCTGGATGGCCCAGCGGCTGGCAGCGGGCAAGACCATGATCGCCTTCGCCAACAGCAACGGCAACGGCGCTCATTCCTACGCCGTCACGCAGGTCAGCAAGTTCGGCTCGACCACCTGGGTGCGGTTGTACAACCCCTGGGGCTACGACGCGACGCACAACGGCATGAGCGTCTTCAACGACAACACCAGCGACGGCTACATCTGGGTGACGTTCTCAACGTTCCGAAGCTGGTTCTACAGCATGACGGTTGCCGGGTAGTGATCGCGGAACGCAAAAGCCGTTCGAGTCGGATCGAGCGGCTTTCTTTTTTCTCAGAAGGCGGTGGAACATGCACACGAAATTTTGGCAGTGGATTACGTTGTTCGGACTGGTGGCCGCCGGGGCGATTGCTCCAGCGGGCGAACGCATGAGCCCGGGCGAAATGGCGGAAAAGTCCGAAGACGAGCGCATGGCGTGGGCCATTCGCCGGTTGGGTCCCTACCAGACAGCGCTGTACGAAGCGGCGAAGCGCAACCGGGTGCCCCCGCGACTGCTCGCAACGGTGATTCTGAACGAACTCTCGGATTACAAGATGGAGGACATCATCCAAGAAACCGTGTATTCGACCATATGGACCATCGGATACGGGCAGACCTCCGTGAAGAAGGTTCTGGAACGCGACGAAATGCGCGGCCTCATTTCCGAATCGGAAATCGCCGGGATGATCGAACAGATCAAGCAACGGATGCCGCGCAGCGGAGCGCGCAGGGAAATCGTTGCCGATCCGCCCGCCGATCGCGATTACCGCCGAATGGCGATCGAAAGACTGACGTGGCAAAAGCTCAACAATCCGGCCATCGCCATCGAAGTTGCCGCACGCGAAATCGCCCGGCTCATGGGGCGAATGAGTGCGAATCCGCGCGGACCGTGGGCACGGCATTTCCTCAAAGGCCCGTTCTTCAACAACCCGTACGCGAGTGTGAAACCTGCCTATTATTCGTGCGCGTGGAACGCGGAGAGCGGCATCGCCGACTGGGAACGGCAATGCGAGAAACAAGGCACGCTGCAATTGAACCGTGAAATCAGTCTGACGATCGCCGTCGTTGCAGCGTACAACTCGGACAAAATCATCGATGCAAACGTGAGCCACCAAAGCGTATTTGGCGCGGCTGCCGACGGCGCCGAGTTTCTCAATGCCCGAATCCACGCCGACAACGCCGTCATGCTTTGGGCCAGGCTGCTGTATCAGCGCAAATGGTCGCCGCAAGCGCCGGTGACCACCAAGGAAGGCGTGAAATATTACCTCGAATACTATTTCAAAGAACCGCGGACCTTGAAGACTTGCGTGCGCGGCGGCCGGCAGCAAGCCGAAGCCGACATGGCGCTGATCAAGCGATTTGCGGACGGCGTGCGGATCAGCCCTGGTCCCAACAATACGTTTCGCATTATCGGCAAGGCCTGGATGATCAGCGGCACCGGTTCAGGTTACGCGTCTCCGAATGACCCGAAACTGCTGGCTGACAAAGCCTCGCGTGAAAAAGACGGACATCCAACCCGAATCACGACGACACCCAACTGGTCTATGTTCATCCTGGACCAGTCCGGCGGCATGATCAGCAAGCGGCATTTGCCGCCGGAAAAATAACGCCGGGCGTCCGGAAGTCGCGGTTCATTACTTTCCATATGGCACGAAAGATTCCAAGATGAGCGCCATGCCGTCCAAGGTCGCCAGCCTGATTCAGCGCGTGAAGTCGTACGTCGGCACGCATCGCGAGTTCTTCGACGCCGTCGCCGACTGGTACGGCAACGCTCAGCTAGCCGCGAAGTTTGCCCGCATGCTGTTCGCCAAGAACAGCAACGGCGCTCGCGTGTCGATCCTGGTGAACGGCCACCTGCTCGCGGGGAATACGGTCGAGGTCGCGGCCGGGGCCACGCACCTGACCTGGATGCTGCCCGCCGCGACGCTGACCGGCGGCGAAAACGAGATCGGCATCCATCGCCCCGACAGCCCCGGCCCGCCGTTGTATGTGCAATCCGCGACCGCCTCTGCGGAGACGGTCCTGCACAAGCAGACCCTGGACTTGTCCAGCGCTAATCCGGCTCCGACGCCGCAGATGGAGCTGGGGATTTGCACGGATTCCGAACACAAATCCGATTGCTGGGCGGTGCACAAACGCGGCACGCTGACATTTCGCCTCACGCTTCGCGAAGTCGCGAACGTCACCTTCAGCATCGAACTGTATCAGGACAAAAGTCGCTTCGATTTTTGCAAGGAACTGCTCGACGAAGTGTTTCATCGCATCAAATCAAAGCGGCGTGAAATTGAAGCCTGGCTTCACGGAGTGCCGCGCAGCGACCGGGAACAACTTAGTCGTTTGGAACAACAACTCCGCGATCTCGATGCTTATGCGAGGCTGCACGAAGCGCAGGTCCGGCCCGCACTGACGGGCGGCGATTTCACGACGCTGCAGGATACGATCGCGCGCACCGGCAATCCGGAGCAGTTGATCCAGGGATTTGAGGAGCCGTTAACCGTCGTCCCGATCGAAGCGCCGCCGGCACGGCCGCAGCCGGTATTGACCGCTCAGCCCGCTCCGCGCCCGTTGCCGCGCCGCACTCCGCCGAAGCCGGTGGCGCGCAAGGGCGGCTGCTTCAGCACGCTGGTCAAGTTCTTGGTCGTGTCCACATTGATCGCCGGCGGCTTGGGCTACTTCGCCTACGATCGCTGGGTCGATGTTCCCGATCCGACGATTGCCCCGCAGGTGCGCATCGATTCGCCGGCGGAAGGACAACTCGTCGGCACGACGATTCCGCTCCAGGTGTGGGTCTCGGGCCAGGATTCGCATGGCGTGAAATCGCTGAAACTTTCGATCCAGGAGGGCGGCGACCTGATCGCGAGCGGACCGACTCCATTGGAGCATGCGTTTACGCTGTCGGCCTTGTACAAGAAAACCGGTACGAAGGTGTTCACCCTGCACCTGCGGGCAGACGCGTTGGTCCAGGCGCGAAACATCACGCTCGTCGCGACGATGGTCACCAAGCAAGGGAACACGTTGACCACGACGCGAAACATCCGCGTCGGCGGCAGAGAGCAAGCGCTCATGTTCAGCATCAACCCGGCCGAGCCGCGTTGGGGCCAGGAAGTCGAAGTGACCGTGCATGTCGTCAACGCCCGGCCCGGTTCATCCGTCGCCTACAAGGTGAAAGGCACGGACGGCTTTTCCGACAGCGGCACGGCGCCGATCGGCGCGGATGGCGCGATTCGATTCAAAGTGCCCGGCGCCGCTTGGGGAGTCGAAGACATGATCGATGCCGAGATCGTCGGCGCCGGCGTCCGGCAAACGGCGACATACCGGTTCAAGTGACGAAGCTGCCGTTTTGGCAAAGACGGCCATCCGGAACCAACTGACAACTAACTTGCGCACCCCCACCCCCCACCCATTTGAGCGCGCAAGTTGTCATCCGAGGGCGCAAGTTAGCCGTTTGAGCGCGCAAGTTGCGGTTTGAGGGCGCAAGTTGCCGGGGCGTCGCGCAAGTTGCAAGTTGCAGCCTGGGTTGCCGGGCATCTGCCAAAATGGCAATGGCTGCTTTTGCATCTCGCTGTGCTGCGCCGGCGATTTCGCCAGCTTTGGTTTGGCGTACTGGCGGATGAACATCCGCGACGTGCTTCAGCCTCGGCGAAGCGATACTGGGAGCGAGGAAATTGTCGGACGTAACAAGACAGAAATGGCTCGTGCATTCGTAGCCCAATTCGAGAGAACGAATCCCGAATTCGGCCAGAAGAATCGCCGTCCAGAACATCGGTGAGATCTTTCACTGCTGGCAGCCACGTGACGCAAATTGATTGTTGCACGGCCCTTTCCGAACAGTTACTATTCCCAACGTTCAACGTTGCTTCGACTTCGGAAACGCGTTCGTGGCTCAACCAGCGTCCAATACGACACTGCTGCAGCGATTGAAAGCTGGTATCGATGGCGGGGCCAGCCAGGAGATCTGGCAGCGTTACTTTGAGCGACTCGTGTCACTTGCCCGAAAGCACTTGCTCAGCGTACCGCGACGTGCTCGCGACGAGGAGGACGTGGCCCTCAGCGCCTTCAACAGCTTCTTTCGCGGGGTGGATCGCGGGCGATTCCCAAGGCTCGAAGACGGCGACGATCTGTGGCAGATCCTCGTGATGCTGACGGAGCGAAAGGCGATCGATGCCCGGCGCCGCGAACGAGCGGCCAAGCGCGGCGGCGGCCGCATTCGCGGCGACTCTGTCATCGCTGGAAGCACCGACTCCTCCGTGAATCCGCTGGAGATGCAAGACAGCGAGCCGACGCCCGAGCTCGCGCTCATGTTCACGGACGAATGTCGCCGCTTATTCCATCTTCTCGATGATCCGGAACTGCGGCTGGTGGCGCAGCTCAAGATGGAAGGGTACGGCAACGAGGAAATCGCCCGCAGCCTCGATCGAACTCCACGCACCATTGTGCGCAAGCTGCGAACCATCCGCATCGTTTGGCTGGCGCGGTCCAAGGACTGAACCCGTCGATCCTTCCGTTTTGGTCCATGGACTCAATTTCGACCGGGGAGTCGACTCGTGAAAACGCAAAATTCAGCGGTCGATGGTTTGCAATCCGCCGACAACGCACTCCTGATCGATCGTTTGGGCAACGAATTCGAGGATGCCTGGGCGACCGGCGTGCCCGTGCGGATCGAGGAGTACCTCGCTCGCGTCGCGCCGGAGTTGCGCCCGGCGCTACTCAACGAGTTGCTGGGAATCGAAGCGTTTCACCTGCGCCGCCGCGGCGATGCATTGCCCATTGCCGAATACCGCCAGCGCTTCCCGGAGTTACCCGAGTCGGTGCTGAATTCGATTGCGGGGGTAGCCGATGCGCCGTCGGTGGCCGACGCACGCGACATAGCGACCGTGCTCGACGTCGCGGAACCGAGCCACCTCAGCCACGCGGCGGAGCCGCCGACTCGCGTGGGCGACTTCGAACTGATAGAGGAAATCGCGCAGGGCGGCATGGGCGTTGTCTTTCGGGCCCGCGATGTCGTCCTCGATCGCGAGGTCGCGGTCAAGATCCTCCGTGATCGCTTCCCTGCCGATTCGGACATCGCGCGTCGCTTCCTCGAGGAGGCGCGCATCACCGGGCAGTTGCAGCACCCGGGCATTCCGCCGATTCATCAGGTGGGAACGCTGCCCGACGGCCGGCCGTTTCTGGCGATGAAGCTGATCAAGGGCCGCACGCTGGCCAACCTCCTCGCCGAAGATTCCAAGCGCCCGAGCTGGGACTTCCAGGCGAGCGTCGCCACGATGCCCCTGGGGGAGTTGCTGCAGGACGCTACGGCCGATCGCGGCCGCTTCATCATGGTCTTCGAGCAGATTTGCCAGGCAGTCGCCTATGCCCACGCGCGCCAGGTGATCCACCGCGACTTGAAGCCGCAGAACATTATGGTGGGCGCCTTTGGCGAAGTGCAGGTGATGGACTGGGGCCTGGCCAAGGTGCTGGGCGAAGGCGAGGAGCGGCCCAACCAGGCCGGGGAGGCGACGGGGACGGTGACGGCGATCCGAACGGGGCGCGACCCGGACTCCGAGACGCAAGCGGGCTCGCTCCTGGGTACGCCGGCGTACATGTCGCCGGAACAAGCCGGCGGCGAAATCGACAAGCTCGGCCCGCCGACGGATGTGTTCGGCCTCGGGGCCATACTGTGCGAAATCCTGACCGGCCGACCGCCGTATGTGGGCGAAGATGCCGAGTCGATCCGACTGCAGGCGGTGCGCGGCCGGCTGGAGGAGTCCTTCACGCTGCTCGACGCCTGCGACAATATGCTGGTCCCCCTCGCGAAGCGGTGCCTCGCCGTCGAGCCGGCGGACCGGCCGGCCGACGCCGCCGCGGTGGCCGCTGAAGTGGCTGGCATGCGCACGGCGGCCCAGGAGCGTGCCCGCCAGGCGGAGATGGAGAGCGCTGCGGCCGCCGCCCGCGAAACCGAGCAGCGTAAACGGCGACGGGGATGGCAGGCCGTCACGGCCGTGGGACTCGTCATCCTGTTGGCCGTCACGACGGCGTCCCTGATTGCGGCACACGTTTTCCGACGGCAACGGGACCGAATTGACACGGCTCTCACCGCCGAGACGAAGGCACATGAAGCGGAGAAGCAAGCCCGCGAGCGGGCGATGGCCACCTTGCGGGTGATGTCCGACGAGCTCGTCGAAAATCAGCTGGCCCAGCGCCCCGATCTTACGGACGAGAACAAAGAATTCCTGCGCACGATCATCGAGCACTTTGAGGCACTCGCCGCCATCACCGGCGATGACGTCGAAAGCCGCGCAATTCGGGCCGAAGGCTACTTTCGCGTCGGGATCATGCGGGCTCGCCTCGGCGAGCTCAAGGAAGCGGAAGCGACCCAGGCCAAAGCGCTAGCGCTGTTCCGGGAGCTGGCCAGGGAATTCCCGTCGCGTTCGCTGTTTCAACAACAGGTGGCATGGAGCCTGGGAAACCTGAGCGTGACGCAAACACATCGGGGCCAATTCGGAGACGCCGAAAACTCACTCGTTGAAGCGCTCGCCATCCGCAGACGCCTGGCGGCCGATGCCCCCCCAGGACGTCGAGAACCGGCTGAGCCTGGCTGCCAGCCTCAACAATCTCAGTAGAGACCATTTCAAAACTGGTATTGCAACATAAGCTTGAGTCATCTGGAATGGTCGGCGAAAGGAGCCGATCATGTCACGGAAGACCAAGCGAGTTTTGACGGACGAACATTGGCAACGTGTTGCCCCGCACTTGCCTGAACACCCACCGTCTGCTTTGGGT
>Ga0073934_10009640_pt1 | contig 12280 bp, 9 predicted proteins | sample LarsenN4metaG_FD_76834 | JGI IMG/M metagenome (GOLD analysis project Ga0073934, IMG submission 76834) | Hot spring sediment bacterial and archeal communities from British Columbia, Canada, to study Microbial Dark Matter (Phase II) - Larsen... ... | reverse complement strand
TTCGCTTCTTTTGAGGCAACAGGGGTTCGATGATTTCCCATTCTTTATCGGTTAGACTGCTGGAGTACGGCATTTTTGCCTCATTCTAACCCATCTTCCATGATCCCAAATGGGTTCTATAAGGGCGAAAGGCAAAGCCGGGTTCAATCAGGGCGCGAATTTCAACCCCAGACTGATGTAACGGTTCCATGCGATTGACGAGTTGCTGGTCTGAGAACACAAACAAGGCAAAGTTGATGCTTTCCTTAGCTCGTTGCAGGGTACGCCCAATCAGGCCATTGGTTGTGTATTGCCAGGGAATCGCGCGACTGCTCGGTGAAAACTGCACTTGCACCAGCACGTCATCGACTTTGACCAGTTGAGCCGAACGATAGGGCTTTTTCGTGCCAAAGCGACTATCAGGTCTGCGCCCGGGGCCATCGCCCCACATCAAGTTAAATTCGTTGGTAAAAGCAGCGGCAAGTTCCGAATTCTCAACTTGCAGCAGATTATTGGCATTGCCGCGACTTTTGGCGGTTTTCAGATCTCCGTGAACGTCACTCATCGTCCAATTGGCCGAGGTGCTAATCACCGTTTTGCCGTCTACCACCATAAATTTGTGGTGCATCAGGTTGCTTCCGGCAGACCCGTCAGCGGTGTCGTCAATTCGGGGAATGTCAGCCTGATCCAGTACGATCAAGGCATCCCGTTCCGTAATTTCGGTTGGACTAAGTTGCCCGTCACCATCCTGGTCAATCAGGCGAATAGCCTCGTCATAGCGGTTTTTTTCACGCTCAGGGAGTTGAGCGATTTGCTCTGGCAAGTAAGCACTGTAAGGCTGGGAGTAAGTGTTTTCAAGAATGACGCGAATCTGGACTCCAGCCTGCTGGCGATCGCGCAGGGCTTGAGCCACCCGTGGCAACCGAAACTCTTGCACAGCAACATCGATGCTGGTTTGGGCACTGGCGATCGCGTTGATCAGGATCTGCTCAAAGTCGTCACCGGGCCGCTCTTGCTGGCGGTAGGGATCCGTATAACGAGAGCTGAGAACCTGGTTGAAATAAGCCTGGATGTGCGGCGCTTGGGGCAGCGGTGCAGGGGGCGATAGCGGTTGCGGGTAGGCTTGTTGGCAGGCGGTGAGGCCCAAACCAAGTAGACCAAAGGAAAAATGAAACCAACGCACAACGACTATCTCCCCTGATGAGAGTCGCAGTTTAGACTAGCTAGACTGCAACAGGTGTTTCTGGCGCGATCTCTGGGTCAACTTCAACGGGTGCCCCGTCTTTCACCAGTGAGGGCATGTTGCCGCTCCGCTGGAGAAATTGCCCCACCATCGCTAACATGGCGTTGACTTTGCGTTCCCGCCATTCATCAATCAATTGCTCGACCCTTGCGGCGGGCAGCATCCGTTCCATTGCTTCTTTCAAGTAAGCGGCGTGACGAGTCTCGTCTTGGGCGACGCTGAGCATGCTGAGTCGCAGGTTGCGATCGCGCGGATTATCGTCGGGAACGGCATGGGCCATGCGAACAAAGTCTTTGCTGGCATCTAATTCAAGAATGTAAGTGCTGGCTAAAAAGACTTCCCAGGTGATATTTTCCGGCAGCAGGTCTTCGCGGTTGTAATCTTTGAAGAAAGCCACAAAGAAGGGACTACGACGACGCGCATCGGGTTTACCATCGGCCGTTTTTTCAGGCACGTCCTTAAAATCAATCACTTGTTTATTCAGGTGTTTGAGCGCATGAGCAAAGATTTGCCCGTGTCGCCGTTCATCGTTGGCATGACGCTCTAATTGCTCGCCCAGCCAGGTGTTGCCTTCCGCTAAGGCGCGATCGCGCAACTGCTCTAAGAAAGGAACAGAACCCGATTCGGCTAATTGCAACCCTGCTAAGGTGTTGGGACGGGTTTGCAAATCTCTCAGATTGCGAGCTGAGATATAAGCAACCGCGCCAGAACCAATAATTTGCAACAGTTGAGTAAAAAGATTCATAACGTAGTGAGGATGCGACACAGTGCTGATTGTAGCGAACCTCATTTCAGCAGGGTGGCAATCTACCTTTAGTTTTCCCGTTTATTGAGAACGGTTAACGCCAGGAATTCACTACACTATTTCTGGGAAACAGAATGGGGGGAAACGTCGGTGCGTCTTTTTCATACAATTGCAGGCTTGCGATGCTATTTAGACTTACACCGACCCGGTCCTAGCCGCCTCTGGGATGGTGTGACCTATGAATCTTCGCCAATTGGGATGGTGCCGGAAGTGGGGCTGGTTCCCACAATGGGAGCCTTGCATAACGGACATTTGCGTCTGATCCAACGGGCTCGCCGAGAAAATAAGGTGGTGGTCGTCAGTATTTTTGTGAATCCCCTACAATTTGGCCCCAAGGAGGACTTTCAGAAATATCCCCGCACTCTAGAAGCCGATTGCCAGTTGTGTGAAGCCGCTGGGGTGGATGCGGTGTTTGCGCCAAGCGCTGAAGAGTTGGGGGTAATACATCAGGGTACAATCGTTAATCCGCCTAAAGAAATGATCAGCGGGTTATGTGGGCGATCGCGGATTGGGCACTTTGAAGGGGTAGCCACCATCGTGACCAAGTTGCTCAACATTGTGCAGCCAAACCGAGCCTATTTTGGGCAAAAAGATGCTCAACAATTGGCAATGATTCAACAGCTCGTGAATGATTTAAACTTTGCTGTGGAAATTGTTGGTTGCCCAACCGTGCGTGAGCCGAGTGGTCTTGCCCAAAGTTCACGCAATCAATATCTGAGTGGCTCTCAGAAAGAGCAAGCGGCTATCCTGTACCGTAGTTTGCAGCGAGCGGAACAGGCATTTCGACAGGGAACAAAAGAAACCGAAACCTTAATTCACTTAGTTAAATCGGAGTTAGCGACTGTGCCAGAGATTGAGTTGGAATATGCCGAGTTAGTTGATCCTAAAACGCTGGCTCCGCTAGAAACAGTGGATGAATCAGGGTTATTAGCGATCGCAGCTCGTTTGGATTCTACGCGCTTAATCGACAACATTGTGTTGCAAAAACGGCTCCCGATTGTGGCGATCGATGGGCCTGCGGGAGCGGGAAAATCAACTGTGGCGCGGCAAGTTGCCCAGGTGCTGAATCTGCTGTATCTCGATACAGGTGCCATGTATCGGGCTTTAACGTGGCTGGTGATGCAGTCGGATATTCCCGTAACGGATGAGCCGGGTGTGGCCGAGTTAGTCAGCCAAGCCGAGATTATAGTTGGTGGCAGTGTAGACGCTACTCAGGTCACGATTAATGGCAGAGAAGTCACCAGTGAGATTCGTGGCTTAGATGTGACGGCTAATGTATCGGCGATCGCGGCTCAACCAGCGGTGCGAAAAGAGTTGGTGAATCAGCAGCGGCGTTATGGGCAAACCGGCGGTGTTGTAATTGAAGGCCGTGATATCGGCACCAACGTCTTCCCCGATGCAGAAGTCAAGATTTACCTGACTGCCTCTGTACAAGAGCGGGCACGTCGTCGCCAACTCGATCTCAAAAATCAGGGCAAAGGCGACATTAGCCTGGATGAGCTAGAACAGTCGATTTATGAGCGCGATCGCAAAGATAGCACCCGCGCCTTAGCGCCATTACGCAAGGCTGTCGATGCGATCGAGATTCAAACGGATGGGTTAACCATCGACCAGGTCGTTGAGCAAATTGTGCAGCGCTATCACGAAGTTGCTTAATTTCTCTGAGCAGAGACGTTTTGACAAATTAAAAGCCCCCTTTTCCCACAAAAAGGAAAGGGGGACTAGACCTGTGGAAGAGGATGATGTCCTAAAGATGTTGGTCTTGGTGTCGAGGACGTTTTCCAGTAAGGACGTTCCGCGGTAGGGGCGTTTCGCGAAACGCCCCTACAAAAGGTTAACTACTGGAGAGAGTCTTCGAGGGTGTCTTTAAGGACGGTACGAGCAGCCAGGTGATTGCGAGTGGAGGTTAAAATCTCGATTTCGCGATTGAGACGAGCCGTGGTGTCTTGCATTTCTAGCAAAGATTGTTGCTCGTCAGCGACGCCGTAAAGGTTGCTTGCAACCCAGTAAGAAAGCTCGACAGGTAACTCTGGCATGTTGTCGGGTAGCTCAATTTCTTGCCCAGTGAGCTTCGCTGAGAGACGCACAACGTCTTTTAACAGTTGCCCAACTTCGGCTGCCATTGGGCGCAGGTCGGTCTTAGGTGGTTCATCCTCGATCCATTCGACCAAACCAACCCGATAGGGCTTTTCGCGCACATATTCTAAAACGCGAAATCGCTGCTGCCCCAACGTCAAAATCTTCATCCGGTCGTCAGGCAACCGTTGGTACTGAATGACTTCGGCACAACATCCCACGCTTGCCGGTTTGTTGTTTTCTTGATCCCACATCAGCACACCAAAGCGGCGATCGCCTTCGAGAATCGTGTTCATCAAGATCCGGTAGCGAAACTCAAAAATGTGCAGGGGGAGTGGTCTACCCGGAAACAAAACGACTTCTGGCAGAGGAAAAAGAGGTAGCTCTCGAACTGCAATTGAGGATGATGCCATCGTCTGTGGAAGGTAAATTAACTTAACACTTACTTATACTTTATCGCATTCCTACTGGTCGCTGGCACGGAGGTGGGGCTGCTAACGGTTGGATGGAAGCTAGGCGAACTATCTCAAATGGCTTCCTGGTGGGAGTCTTGGGATTCTAAAGAAATTGCAGATAGCGATCGCGCTGATTTGTGAGAAGCTCTCTGCGTAGAAGTTGCCATAATCCGACTTAAGCGGCGCACCAGACCTTAGTGACGCGACCGGGAATCGATCGCTGAAACCAGGGTGTATTGTGCGATCGCGAGTGTAAGAACGAAGTATCTGCCGTCCAAGTTTGTTGTGGGTCAAACAGAATCAGGTTGGCGGCTTGATCGACTTCAACAGGGGCAAAAGGCTGTTGCAGACAACGCGCCGGATTGAGACTAAGACACTGCCACAGGGTCAGCGCGGAAAGATGGTTCGGTTGAACAAGTTGATCCCACAGCAGGGGAAGCGTCAACTCCAGCCCAATCACGCCTGATGGAGCTTCGGCAAAGGCAACGGTTTTGTCTTCGTAGGTGTGGGGTGTGTGATCCACAGCGATCGCATCCACAGTGCCATCTTGTAGGCCAGCCAGCAAAGCCTCCTGGTCAGCGGCATTGCCCAACGGAGGTGATAGGCGCAAGTTAGGATCGTAGCTAGCGATCGCCTGACTGTTAAAAAGGAGGTGCATCCACGTTGTGCTAGCGGTGACGGGTAAATGGCGTGCTTTGGCCTGACGAATTAGCTCAACGCTGCGAGCTGTGGAAACGCGCATCAAATGAACTGGAGTGCCAATTTCAGCGACGCATTCCAAAATTGCTGCTAAGGCTGTTGTCTCAGCGATCGCGGGAATTCCCGGTAAGCCAAACACAATAGATTCTTCACCCTCGCGCATCACCCCACTGCCCACCAAACCGGGATCGCTCGCCCATAGAGTCAGAGGCTTTTGCAGAGGTTTGAGATACTCCAGCAGGCGACGCAGCAAAACCAAATTGGCGATCGGCTCTCCATCGGCAAAACCAGCAATCTCTAGACCAGCCAGCTCTGCTAACTCCGTCATCTGTTGCCCTTTCACGTCCTGAGTCAGTGCAGCCCAACACTTGACTTGGGGGGAAGGCCGCTTAGGAGGACGTTGTTTTAAGTTCTGCACCTGGTCGTACAGCCAGCTAATTGTCGCCGGATTATCCAAAGCAGGATGGGTCTTAGGCAGTAGGTTGAGCTGGGTAAATCCCCCCGAGATCGCCGCCTGCATGAGCGAATCAAGCGTTTCCCGTTCCTCGTGCCCCGGTTCGCCTGAGTAGCTGTAAAGATCAATTAGCCCCGGCCCCGCAACCATGCCCTGACAGTCATGCACCACGGTTTCCGCCGGGATGTCAGAGAGGGAATTTGCGATCGCCCGTACCACCGCGTCTTCTAGCAAAATGTCAACAACGCGATCGTGCCCCGTTATGGGGTCGAGGAGTCGAACTTGCTGCAATAACTCATGCATAGCTACGAACTTAAAATCGGATTAGTTCCATCCTAACGATGGGACATCATACCTTATAAAGCTCCAGCTGCGGTTTTATCTAACACCCCACCCGCTAAGTGAGAGGTGATGTTGCTCGCCATCAAAATCGGCTTTGCCTTGAGTCCTTCAGGGTAGTCAATCACGCTAACCGCACCGTTCCCTTGCTTAAACCGCCAGAAGCTCTCAGGCCCTAACCCCGCAACATGACAGAGAATCGCCTTATTGATTGCGTCGTGAGCCACAACCATCGTAATTCCCGGTTCGGGACGATTGGCAGCTGTGTCAACAATCTGGTTCCAGGCGGCGATCGCCCGATCCCACACGTCTTGCAGGTTCTCACCTTCTGGCATTTGTACCGTTTCGGGTGATAGCTGCCACTGCTCTAACATACCGGGATACTCAGCCGCAATTTCTTCTTCGAGCTTACCTTCCCATAAACCGTGGCTGATTTCTTTGAGGTCAGCTTCAAACTCTAGCGTCACGTGGGGATGGTATTGCAGAATGATTTCAGCCGTTTCTTTAGGACGCAAGAGAGGACTCGTCACCGCATACCGCAGCGGAATTTCTTTGAGAAACTCGGCCGCTTGCTGGCCTTGCCGCTTACCGTTTTCATTCAAGGGCACATCAATTTGACCCTGAAAGCGTTTTTCGCGATTCCACTGCGTCTCGCCGTGGCGCACCAACAAAATGCGGGCACCTTTCTTCGCCTTCGACTTGGGAATTGGCACGCCCAAATGAGCCGTTTGATTGAGTGACTCAATTTGAACGGGGTCGCCTAAGCCACCCGCAAAGTTCAACACGCTAATGGCGCAGTTTGCCTGGTTTACCACCTGGTAAGTATCGGCTTCCAGCCCGATCGCAGCGCTGATCAAAGCCCGATTGATGCCGCTGTGACCCACAATCAAAATGGTTTGGTTGGCATGCCGGGGCAATAACTCTTGCCAAACTTGCTTGGCTCGCTCATACAGCGTTACAACTGGGTAAAAATCAGTGAGTTTTCCATCTTCACCAACAACTGGCATCCGCAGCTCATGAGGGGTGTCGTGCCATTGCTGGTACTGGTCAGGGTATTTCTCCTGAACTTCAGTAAAAAGCAACCCTTCCCAGAGAGCCAGGTTAATTTCTTTAAGTGAGGGATCAATCTGTAGGGTCGGTGGTTGACTCAGCTCCGTCAAAATCAGCTCAGCGGTGTCTTTGGCCCGTTGCAAAGGACTCGTGTATGCTGCGTCAAAAACGAGATCTTTCAGCGCAACCCCCACTTGGCGAGCCATTTCGCGTCCTTTTTCGGTCAGGGTTGATTCGTCTAAAAACCCTTGCACACGACGCTCAACGTTATAACTACTTTCACCATGACGAACAAAAATGACGCGGGTTGCCACAAAAACCTCCGTGGGAGTGGGTGTGAGGATAGGGATGAAAGAAATCTAGGGCTGTTTCGCAGCTATGGATAGCCATGCCTAAATCAGCTACATCCTACCCTATTGCGTTGCTGAAATTTGGTGTTCTTTACTCAAGGACGCTGCCAGATAGTGTTTCTAGGTGGCATAATCCACAAAGGTTGGCACTCTGGAGGCGGCATGACAACGAAACGTTGGACTTTAGTGATTTTGAGTTTGATCGCGGCATTTGCGATCGCCTCCAATTTATTGAGCAGCTTCACGGAGCCGCAGTTTCAGAGTCGCTTAGAGCTATATCAAACCGATCTGGTCTTGCAAGCGTCGGAGTTGCAACTTGACGACTCTAATTTTGACTCGGCGCGTAAATCTCTGTTAGGGGAGAATCCGACTAAGCCCGCGATCGAGGCTTACAGTAAGTTTTTGCAGTCCACGCAAGCGCAGTTGACGAAAGCCCAGACGGAGTTGGTTGAAGCGAAAAATCGCTCAGTCGCCCCCGAAGAAACGGTTTATCTCGAAAAGCTAGTTGCCAAAAACGAGAAGGTTGTAGCTGAAACGGCGCTGCGTCTGGGTATCTTGCAGGCCGAGACGAATGACCTTAAAGCGGCACAGGCAACCTGGGAAAAACTACCCCCCGCTGCCCGACCGGAGTTAGAGTCAATTCAGCAGACAGTGAGTGCTGTAAGTGGTCTGTTCAAACAACCACCGCAAATTGTGAATGACGCAGATGCGCTGATCAAAAAGAATCTGGATGGCTGGTTTCGCGATCGCTCTCTGACTCGGCTTTATCAACTTCAGCAACGCCAAACCGAGTTGAACGAGGTGCAAGCGCAAGCCCAAATTAAAGCAGAGCAAGCTTTTAGCGGTCTGGCGATCGCAACTTCTTTTTCTGCCATTGGGGGTTTGCTGGGGGCGGGTTTAATCCTGTTCTTGTTGGGGCAGTGGGCGGTTAGACGCAAGCAGTCAGTCTTGTCCCTGGATAATTCAGCTACCTGGCCAGCCCTTTGGGATTGGGAGGCGATTTTGCAGGTGTTGTTAGGGTTTTTGTTGGTGGGACAGGCGATCGTGCCGCTGGGTCTGAGAGCTGTTTTGCAAGCGGCAGGGGTTCGCTCAGATCAGTTCACCTCGCGGGGCACTGCATTTTTCTTTTTGATCAACTACCTGCTCGTGGCAGCCGTTTCGCTCGCCATTCTCTACTTCTCAATCCGTCCTTTTTTATCAGAAACCGATCGCCCCTGGTTCCGCATTAAGTTAGGCGGCAAGTGGATTTTGTGGGGGTTGGGTGGTTACCTGGTGGCAATCCCAATTGTGACGGTGATCTCGCTAGTGAACCAGGCTATCTGGCAGGGTAAGGGAGGGAGCAATCCGCTGTTGCCGATCGCACTACAAGGACGAGATGGGGTAGCCCTGACAATCTTCTTCGTAATGGCGGCGATCGCGGCTCCGATTTTTGAGGAAATCTTGTTCCGGGGCTTTTTGTTGCCATCGCTGACCCGTTATTTGCCGATGAGTGGAGCGATCGCGGCGAGTGCCCTAATCTTTGCGATCGCTCACTTGAGTTTGGCGGAGATTTTGCCGCTGACGGTGCTGGGGATGATTTTGGGGTTTGTGTACGTGCGATCGCAAAACCTGCTCGCTTCCATCATGATTCACAGCTTGTGGAACGCTGGTACTCTAATTAGTCTGTTTGTATTGGGTGGTGCCAGTAATTGAGCGAGCTTCAACACCTCCATGTTGCTTAGGGTTACGAATTCCCACAAAATGCAGTTTCATTTAATTTTCGATCCTTAAGCTGAAGGAGCTTGATTTGAGATTTGGGGCAAATTACATCTAGTTTCGGATTTCCTCATTTTGAATTCGGCGATCGATTCCGTAAGATCGTCTAAAGCTTTGCCGTTTTTCTCAGTTTCGTTCTAGTTTTGTCTTCACCTAAGCAAAGATGCCAAGCTCGACAGGGCCACTCAAACATAGCGACTTAATCAATCGGCTGGTGATTGACCGCGCCAGCATGGAAAATGTCGGTCGAGTCGAAGTTTTGTGGATGTATCCGCCTGCCCATAAGGTGTTGGGGTTTGTTTGCAAATCAGGGTTGCTCGGCTCTAAAAAGACTGCGTTTAACCTGATGCAGATTTATACCCTGGGTGAAAACAGTATTTTGGTTGGCTCGGCTGGGCAAGAAACCGATGGCGATCGCGTCAATCAGCTAGAATCCCTCATCGGCTGCGAGGTCTGGAGTGATGCGGGGGGTAAAGCGGGCAAGATTATTGACTACGTATTTGATGGTAAAACGGGACAAATATCGGCTTACCTTTTCACGACAGATGGGCGCTTGTCTGCCCTGACCGAAGGCATTTTTCAGCTGGTGCCGAGTCAAATTCTTAACATCGGACGGCAACGGATCTTGATCTCCGATATCAGTGCGCGATCGCTCGTTCCCTACAAAGAAGGGATTCGGCGGCGCATTGCCAAAGTGGGTGATACCTTGCTGGAAGAATATCGAGATGTGACCTCGAAGGCGCAAACGGCGGCAGAGCAGGCGAAGCGACGCGTACAAGACTTGACAGAGCAGGCGAAGGAAGTTGCCCAAAATTTGGGTGAGCAACTGGTCGAAAGCACACAAAATCTGACGGAGCAAGCGATCGAAACAAGTCATTCACTGGCGGATCAGGTGCGCCACCAGGCCGAAGTGCTGACAGACCAATTGCAAGATGAACCCGTCAAGTCCGGTGAAACAGCCAAGCCAGAGACAGAGAATTTAGAACTGGATGACTGGCTAGCCGAACCGAGCGATCGCCCAGAGCCAGTTCCACTTACGCCATTGGGTGAAAAACAGTCTGAGTCAGAGCCGTCAGCACCGCTACCAGATGAGGCGGCTGATCTCTGGTCAGTGGAACCTGATCGTCCACCGCTCGATCTGCCAGCCCCTCCGGCTAAAAAAACGTCTGATTGGCAACCTGCTGTTACCTCGCCTGCAACTGAGACTTCAGATGATGACCCCTGGGGCGTAGAAGCGGCGGAGGTCGATCGCACTGCGCCTGTGGAGTCAGCTGCTCCCCCAGCGCCACCACCTGTTGACTTTGAGGATGACTGGGATGTTGAAACTCCGCCTGCCACGCCGACCGAAGTACAACCACCCGAACCGATCGCAGTGATTGAATTTGACGAGCTAGGCGACATTTGGGATGACGAAGATCCCTTGCCCACTTCTGAGGATCCCTCTCAGAGGTAGACCTGTTCTGAAAAGCAGCGGTTTGAGTGGGCGATCGCTCAACAAAAAATCCCAAAGAAAAAAGCTCCCCAACTGGGGAGCTTTTTCAACACAACTCAGATGAGTTGAAACTTAGTCGAGGTTTGGCATCGACAGTACGGGTTCTGTCTCGCGATCGATACCCTTCTCAAAACCAGCCGCCGCTGCACGAGCGCGACCAGCATGCCAGAGGTGACCAACCAGGAAGAAGAAACCTAGTACGAAGTGCGAAGTTGCCAACCATGCACGGGGAGATACGTAGTTAAAGGAGTTGATCTCCGTTGCAACACCACCCACCGAGTTCAGAGAACCCAGAGGTGCGTGGGTCATGTACTCAGCTGCACGACGTGCTTGCCAGGGCTGAATATCATTCTTGATCTTGCTCAGATCGAGACCGTTAGGACCACGCAGAGGCTCTAACCAGGGACCACGGAAGTCCCAGAAACGCATGGTTTCACCACCGAAGATGATTTCGCCAGTGGGAGAGCGCATTAGGTACTTACCTAGACCAGTAGGACCTTGTGCAGAACCCACGTTTGCACCCAAGCGTTGGTCACGAATCAAGAAGGTCAAAGCTTGTGCTTGAGATGCTTCAGGACCAGTAGGACCGTAGAATTCGCTGGGGTAAACGGTGTTGTTGTACCAAACCATACAAGAGGCGATAAAGCCCATGAGGGACAATGCGCCCAAGCTGTAAGACAGGTAAGCTTCACCAGACCAGATGAAAGCGCGACGCACCCAACCAAAAGGCTTGGTGAGGATGTGCCAGATACCGCCGAAGATGCAGATCAGGCCAACCCAGATGTGACCACCGATCACATCTTCCATGTTGTCTACGCTGACGATCCAGCCGTCGCCACCGAAAGGTGACTTGAGCAGGTAGCCAAAGATGATTGCGGGGTTCAGCGTGGGGTTCGTGATCACACGAACGTCACCACCACCCGGTGCCCAAGTATCGTAGACACCACCAAAGAACATCGCTTTAGCAACCAGCAACAGCGCGCCTGCACCTAACAGAATCAGGTGGTAGCCGATGATGTTGGTCATCTGGTTCTTGTCTTTCCAGTCATAGCCAAAGAAGCTGGAGTACTCTTCCAACGTCTCAGGACCACGAACTGCGTGGTAAATACCACCGACACCCAACACAGCAGAAGAGATGAGGTGAAGCACACCCACCACAAAGAAGGGGAAGGTATCAATCACTTCACCACCAGGCCCAACACCCCAACCCAGGGTTGCGATGTGAGGCAGGAGGATCAAGCCCTGCTCATACATGGGCTTTTCAGGAATGAAGTGGGCAGTTTCAAACAGGGTCATTGCCCCTGCCCAGAAAACGATAAGGCCAGCGTGGGCAACGTGCGCACCCAACAACTTACCAGACAGGTTGATTAGACGAGCGTTACCAGACCACCAGGCAAACCCGGTAGACTCCTGGTCGCGACCGCTCGCAATAATTGAAGAATTAGAGAGCGTTACCACGGGGCAGAACCTCTTCGGGGAATATAAAGTTTTCGTGAGGCTGATCTTGAGGTGCCATCCACGCACGGATACCCTCGTTCAGCAGGATGTTCTTCGTGTAGAAGGTTTCAAACTCAGGGTCTTCC
>Ga0073934_10009639_pt1 | contig 12282 bp, 10 predicted proteins | sample LarsenN4metaG_FD_76834 | JGI IMG/M metagenome (GOLD analysis project Ga0073934, IMG submission 76834) | Hot spring sediment bacterial and archeal communities from British Columbia, Canada, to study Microbial Dark Matter (Phase II) - Larsen... ... | reverse complement strand
TGGATCGCCCGCGTGATCACCGACCTGCTGCACGACAGCTCGGACTACATGACGCAAGTCCCCGCCGGATAACGGCCGAACGCGTTCGTCGAAATCAATGAGGAAATCGGAACTACTGAGTTTGTCGTCCCCGGCGACGACCCCCGCGGCGGCACCATCGAGCTGAAGCTGGTAAAGCCCGATGCGAAGTCCCCAGGAGCGCCTTAAAAGCGCGCCGGGAGCGTAAGCGACCAGAGTGCTTGTGAGTGCGTCGAGAGGCTCTCCGGTCGCTTACGCTTGCGGCTCGCCGAGAATAAAATCCGAGGATGTCCACGTCCGACCTCACCCGCATCACCGGCGGTACCGTCTACGACCCTCTTAATGGCGTCGACGGCCAGGTGCGCGATCTTTGGCTCGCGGACGGCAAGATCGTCGATGCGCCGACGGATTCCTCCGTTCGCCCCACAAATGAGATTGACGCCCGTGGCCTGGTCGTCATGCCGGGCGGGATCGACATGCACTGCCACATCGCCGGGCCGAAGGTGAATGTGGCGCGGAAGATGCGACCGGAGGAGAAGCGGAAAAGCCAGTTGCTGCACCGAACGGCGGTCACGCACAGCGGCACGATGGGGAGCGTGCCCAGCACATTCGCCACCGGCTACAAGTATGCGGGATTGGGTTACACGACGGCGTTCGATGCGGCCATTCCGCCGCTGGGCGCCCGGCACGCCCACGAGGAGTTCGAGGACACGCCCTGCATCGACAAGGGTTTCTATGTCCTGATGGGCAACAATCATTATGTGATGCAGTCGCTGCATCAGAACGAGCCGGAGAAGCTGAAGGCGTTCGTCGGCTGGTTGCTGTCATCGACGAAGGGGTTCGCTCCGAAGCTCGTCAACCCCGGCGGCGTGGAAGTCTGGAAGAGCCACCAGGCTGGCAATGTGCATGGGCTGGACCAGCTCGTCGACCATTTCAACGTGACGCCGCGGCAGATCATTGGCGGCGTGTCGCAGGCGGCCGATGAGCTGAAGCTGCCGCATTCGGTGCATATCCACTGCAACAACCTCGGCATGCCGGGCAACTGGCAGACCACGCTGGAGACGATGAAGGCGCTGGAAGGGCATCGCGGGCACATCACGCACATACAGTTTCACAGCTATGGCGGCGGGGAAGGGGACGAGAACACCTTTAATAGCAAGGTGGTGCAACTGGCCGAGTATGTGAATTCGCATCCCAATGTGACGATTGACGTCGGTCAGGTGCTGTTCGGTGAAACCACCAGCATGACCGGCGACGGCCCGCTCGGTTATTTCCTCTCAAAAGTCTACGGCGGTAAATGGTTCAGCAGCGATACGGAGATGGAGTCCGGCTGCGGCATCACCCCCATCAAGTACAAGAACAAATCGTTGGTGCACGCGCTGCAGTGGGCGATCGGCCTGGAGTGGTACCTCCTCGTGAACGATCCCTGGCGCGTCGTGATGAGCACCGACCATCCCAACGGCGGCTCGTTCCTGGCGTATCCGCAGATCATCCGCTTTCTGATGGACCGCACGTATCGGCAGGATGTGCTTGGCACGTGTCATCCGCTGATTCGCGAACGCTGCACGCTCGGCAATTTGACGCGCGAGTACACGCTCAACGAGATTGCGATCATCACCCGCGCCGGCCCGGCGAAGATTCTCGGCCTGAAGAACAAGGGGCATCTCGGACCCGGCGCGGATGCCGACATCACCATCTACACGCCGCACGAGAACAAGGAAACCATGTTCGAGCTGCCGCGAATGGTGATCAAGTCGGGCCGCGTGATCGTCGAGCAGGGCGAAATTCGCGACCCGCTGTTGGGCAAGACGCTGCACGTTCAGCCCGATTACGACCGCGGCGTCGAGCCGGACATCCAGGCCTGGTTCGAGCAGTACTACTCGATCCAATGGCGAAACTACCCGGTCGATTCCAGCTATCTGCACGACGCGGCTGTCGTTCCGCAGCGGGCCTGATGCGCCGAGCTATCGCACTGGTCGTTTCGCCGGCTTCGCGGTCACAGTGTGCTCCTGCCCCTCGCGGAGCAACCGCACCGTCACCGTGGCGTCGTCCGGACCGGCAGCGTTCACGGCGCGGACGAGATCCAGCCGCTCCTTCAGCGGCGCTGGTTGGCCCTTCGCGGTCACTTCCAGCAGCACGTCGTCTTTCTTAATCCCGGCGGCTATGGCCGGAGAGCCTTCAAACACGCCACGCACCACGAGCCCCAACTCGCCCAGCTTGAGCTGACTGCGCAGCACCGAGTCCGCTGGCCCCACCTGCACGCCGATCCAATAGTCGGGGTTGAGCGGCGTCGAAACAATGCGGTTCCTGGTCGCGGCTGTTGGGGGCGGTGCGGGAATCGTGGCAGCCGGTGGCGAGGCAGCGGTCGGAGCCGGCTTCTTGAACGTCACCACCTTGGGGGCGGCGAGGACGGGCACGGCGAACTGCAAAGCCACGGCGATACCGATGCAGCATTTGAACGTTGAGGACATGCGAGACTCCTGCGGTCGAGGGAAACGATGCGGGTCGATCTCGAAGCACAGCCCGTCGCACGTCGGGTCCCTCCGCGGTGCACGGCGGCCCCATCTTACAACCCGTGACTGACCGGGCGACAGAGGTAAATCCGCGAATTGGGTTGACAGTTCGCTGGCAAACGACTTGACCCGCGCAGCGGGCCCGGCGAGTCACGAACGCGCAACCCCAGGACATGCAAAGTTTGCTTCACTGTACCGTCATTGGCCTCGCGCCTTGGTTCCGTCGTTCCGTCGTCTGACCATTGATGAGGAGTGCACGCAGTAACCCGTCCATCCATTCTGCAAGTGTCGCGGTGCGGCGTCTCCAGATCGCGCCCCTGCATCACCCGTACAGCCGATCGGCTTCGGCGTGGTCGATCTTGCGGGCCTTGATCCGACCGCCGGAGAGCTTCTCTCCGTTGGGATCGATGTACACGCGGCCCGTTTTGCCCGGTTTCACGCTCATCACGTGGATGTTGAAGATGAACGCGCCATCATTCTTCGCCTGAAACCAATGGACGTTGTCCTTCAGATCGGAGATGGTGGAGTGCCCGCCGGGACCGAAGCTGTCGTCGATAGTGGGTTTGATGATCATCGACTCGCGGTCGTCTTCGAGGCGATCGTAGTGCCGGCCGTGGAATTCCCCCTTCAGAATGAGAAATGCGGTGGCCATGTTATCGTGACCGTGGGGCACCACGGAGCGGCCCTTGTTCAGCGCAAAGACCTGGTGGCCGAACACGAGCTTCGTCGGCAGGCCTTCCACTTCGGGCAGCGTGGCCCGCAGGCTCAGCTCGCCGCGTTCCTTCATGGCGACATTGCGGGTTAATTTGTCGAAGTTGATGAACTTCAGCAGGTCGGGCAGGTCGACGGTGCCGAGCAGTTGGTCCACCTGCTTCTGCCACTGGACAGGATCGAGTTTCTTGTCCTTGAGGTCGAGACTCATGGCGTGAATGTCGGCCAGCCACTTGGACGCGAACGGCCTGATCTCGTCGGCAAATGCCTGTCCGGAGAACAAGGTGTCCAGCAGGGACCACGTCAGCAGCGACCCCAGGGTTTGCTGCTGAAACTCGCGACGGGAGAGAGCGTCCATCGGCATTGCCTTTCGAGAACCACGGATTGCGGCAGCCGGCAAGTCTAAAGTGATTGAACCCGGCGGTCCATCGTCGGCGGAACCTGCCCGAATACTCGCTGTCACCGCCACAACTCACACAACCGATAGAGTTTGCCAGACCGGCAGAACCGTCAGGAATCCTTCCCGGTGCGCCTTCCTCAGGGAGACGCATCGACGCCCGCGATATCGGCGGCCGATAACATCTATCGCGGACCCTCCAGAACAAGACGCGCGCCAAGGATGGTGGGCATGGCAGTCGTTCGCGCACGTCGCGGTTGGCAATGGTGCGCTGCAGCCCTGTTGGCGGGGGCGGCCGGCTGTTCGGCGGCATCCGTTCGCGACAGCTTTACGGCACACGTTCCGCAGCCGCAGGTTCGTGCCGGTATCGAGTCCGCGAGGATGCCGCCGTCGATCATCGACAAAAAGCAATCTGCGAAAGACGAGCCGACCGAGAAGTTGTTGACCGTCGGCGCGACGGATGCCGTGAAGCCGGCGAAACCTGCTGTCGAAGTTGCTCCTGTGGTATTGGCCGACGCGGAAGAAGCCGCTGGGGCCGCCAACGGCATAGCAGAATCGCCTCTTCCGCCGGCCGCGTACAGGTTCACGTTGTCCAATGTGCTGTACCTCGCCGATGCGCAGAATCCGAACGTGGCCGTGGCGCGGGAGCGGATCAATGAGGCCTACGCGCGGATCGACCGCGCCGAGGCACTCTGGCTGCCCTCGCTGCGGGCTGGCTTGAACTACAACCATCACGAAGGCAGCATTCAGGACGTCGTCGGATCGGTGTTCGACACGAACCGCAGTGTGTTCTATGGCGGCGTAGGGGCCAACGCCGTGGGTGCCGCCTCGCCCGCGGTGCCCGGCATCGTGGCCCAGTTCCACCTCGCCGATGCCATCTTCCAGCCGAAGATCACGACGCACCAGGCGGCGTCGCGGCAGTTCGGCGCCACGGCCGCCCGCAATGACGTGCTGCGTGACGCGGCGGTGGCCTACCTCGAGCTCGTCCGCGCGGAACACTCGGTCGCCATCGCCGAGGAGGCGCTCGACAATACGATCAAACTTTCCGAACTGACGCGGCAATTCGCGGAGACAGGGCAGGGGCTGCAGTCGGACCATCAGCGCATGGAGGCCGAGGTCGCCGTCCGCCGCGACCAGTTCATCAGCAGCCTCGAAGTCGCGGCGGTCGCGTCCGCGCGATTGGCGCAAGTGCTGCACGCCGATCCGTCGGTTCGCATCTCCAGCGCCGAGCCGATGGTCGTGCCGCTGCAACTGCACGGCGGCGACGGAACAGCCGCCGAGTTCGTGGCAATGGGACTGTCGCAGCGGCCCGAGCTGGCCGAGCAGAAGCACCTCGTGTGCGAGGCCATCGAGCGGGTGCGCCGCGAGAAGTACGCGCCGCTCGTGCCCAGCGTGCTCCTGGGCATGAGCTACGGTGGCATGGGGGGCGGGCTGGGCAGCTCGATCATCAACACGTCCGATCGCTGGGACGCCGACGCAGTCGCGTACTGGGAGATCCGCAACCTGGGCGTCGGCGAGCGATCGGCGCGCTCCGAGGCGGCATCGGTAATGCGGCAAGCGCAAGCGCGCGAGCTGGCCATTCTGGACCGCATCGCCCGCGAAGTCGTCGAGGCCCACACCCAGGTGACCGAGCGCAAGAAGCGCATCGACGTCGCCAAGGACGGCATCCAGGCCGCCGAACGGTCGTACTCGCTGAATCTGCAGCGCATCGAGAATGCCCAAGGGCTGCCGATTGAAGTGCTGCAGGCGATCCAGGCGCTGGCGATCGCCCGGCGGTCGTACCTCAACGCCGTCGTCGATTACAACATCGCCCAGTTCGAGCTGTGCCGCGCGATCGGCTGGTTCCAGGAGTCGTAAGGCCCCTGTTGCTCCACGACAACGTCACTCTTTGAGCGCGTTGATGATTTCCTGCACCGCTTTGCGGCCGTCGCCGTAGAGCATCAATGTGTTCTTCGCCGCAAACAGCGGATTCGGAATGTTCGCAAAGCCGGGGCTGAGGCTGCGCTTGATCACCACCACGGTACGGGCTCTGTCCACGTCGATGATCGGCATGCCGGCGATGGGGCATTGGGGATCCGTACGAGCCAGCGGGTTCACCACGTCGTTGGCGCCCAGCACGATGGCGACGTCCGTCTGCTCCAGGGTGGGGTTGATCTCGTCCATTTCCTTCATCAGTTCGTAGGGAATGTCGGCCTCGGCGAGCAGCACGTTCATGTGTCCCGGCATGCGGCCCGCGACCGGATGGATGCCGAACTCTACCTGCACCTGCCGTTCGTTCAGCACCTTGGTGAGGTCGCTCACAACGTGCTGGGCCTGCGAGACGGCCATGCCGTAGCCGGGTACGATCACCACGCGGCGGGCGGAATCGAGCAGGAGGGCCACTTCGTCGGGGCTGGTGGTCTTCACGGTGGCGTACACTTCGTCGGCACTCGGTCCGGCGGGACCTCCCATCCCGACGTTGCCAAACAGCACGTTCGCGAGCGAGCGATTCATGCCGTCGCACATTACCTTGCACAAGATGAGCCCCGAGGCGCCCACCAGCGCTCCGGAAATGATGAGCACGGTATTCGAGAGCACGAATCCCGTGGCCGCGGCGGCGATGCCGGAATAGGAGTTCAGCAGCGCGATGACGACAGGCATGTCGGCCCCGCCGATCGAAATGACCAGCGACACCCCCAGCACCAGCGACAGCAGCACAATCAGCCAGAACCACACCGGCATCGCCGGTTGCTGGATCTGCAGCACCGACAACCCAAGGCATACCAGCAAGAGCGCAAGATTCACCACCAGCTGCGCGGGAATTTTGACGCGCTCGGTCCACTGGTGTTCTTCCAGTTTGGCGAAGGCCACCAGGCTGCCGGTGAGTGTCACGCCCCCGATGAGCCCCGTTGCGGCGGTGGCGACCAGTTCCATCAGCCCCGTCGTTTCATTCATGCGGGTGCTGAGTTCCACGCCCGCCACCAGAAACGAAGCGCCGCCGCCGAAGCCGTTCAGCAGCGCCACCATCTGGGGCATGCCGGTCATCGGCGTGGCATAGGCCAGCCACCCGCCGGTCACTGCGCCAATGAGCAGCCCGGCGATGATCCAGCCAAACTCCAGCCCGGCGGCGGCGAGCGTGACGGTGCAGGCCAGCAACATGCCCAGCGCGCCGATGAGGTTGCCACGCACGGCCGTGCGGGGATGCGTCAGCCCCCGCAGGCCAAGGACGAACATCACCGCCGCGATGAGGTACACCAGGTCTTGCCCGGCAGCAGGCACGGAGGCACTCCTCTGTCATTGCTCAGATTAGCCGCACACTTTCAGTGTGCCGCCAACTATTTTTTCTTGAACATGCCCAACATGCGGTGCGTGACCAAAAAGCCGCCGACGACGTTGATCGTCGCCAGCGCCACTGCCGCGCAGCCCAGCAGTTTCCATCCCCAGGCCGACTGCGGATCGCCCGCAGCCACCAGCGCCCCAATCAGCGTGATCCCGGAAATCGCGTTCGAGCCCGACATCAGCGGCGTGTGCAGGGTGGGCGGGATCTTGGTAATGATCTCCAAGCCGACAAAGATTGCCAGCACGAAGATGGTAATGAGCAGCATCGGCGACGGCGCCGCTGACGTCGTTTCTGCCAGGATCCAAATCTGCATTTCGAATGATCCTTCCACCACCCTTGCTTCGCCGCACACATCAAGTGTGCGGCGAATGAAGTACCCCAACAACATCCTGACGCATCACTGATTGAACTCGGTCAGCAGGTCCTTCACGCGCGGCTGGACCACCTGCCCCTTGCGCGTGATGAGGGTGCTCGACACGATTTCGTCATTCGTATCGAAAGCCCAGTGGCCCTGTTTCACCAGCGACGACAGGAACGTGGCAATGTTCCGGGAATACGTTTGGCTGGCATGGCAGGGGACTGTCGCCGGCAGGTTCACGCAGCCGATGATCGTCACGCCGCGCGGCGTGGTGGCTTCGCCCGGCTGCGTCAGCTCGCAGTTGCCCCCCTGTTCGGCGGCCAGGTCGACCAGCACCGCGCCCGGCGACATCCTCTCCACCATCTCGCGGGTCACCAGGATCGGTGCGCGTTTGCCGGGCACCGCGGCCGTCGTGATAATGACGTCGCTCTCCGCCACCACCGGCGTGAGCGCCTCGCGTTGGCGGCGATAAAACTCTTCGTCCATAGCCTTGGCGTATCCGCCGGTGCCTTCGGCCCCCATTCCAATTTCGACAAACTTCGCGCCGAGGCTCTGAACCTCTTCTTTGACCGCGGGACGTACGTCGTAGGCTTTCACGGTCGCGCCCAGCCGCCGCGCCGTGGCAATTGCCTGCAGTCCGGCCACACCGGCCCCGACCACAAACACGCGGGCTGCGGTGAGCGTGCCCGCGGCCGTCATCAGCATTGGAAACAGCTTGGGCAGATGGGCTGCGGCCAGCAGCACCGCCTTGTAGCCGGCAATGTTGGCCTGCGACGACAGCACGTCCATGCCCTGGGCGCGCGTGATCCGCGGCAGCAGCTCCAAAGCGAAGCAGGTGATGCCGCGTTCCGCCAGTTGTCGCATCGCCGAGGGGTTGCCCAGCGGGTCGCACAGGCCGATCAACGTGTGGCCCGGGCGCAGCAGCGCGATATCGTGGGCAAAGCCGATGGGGTTGGCGCCCGCGGCTCGAACCTGCAGCACGACGTCGGCCTGGGCAAACAGTTCCTCGCGGCGAACGACGAGCTCCGCGCCCGATTGCGCGTACGCGTTGTCAGCGAATCCGGCCGCTGCGCCGGCCTGCGACTGCACCACGACGGACAGTCCGGCTTTAACGAGCGCTTTGACATCTGCCGGCACGAGCGCCACTCGCCGCTCATCCGGAAATGTCTCGCCGGCGACGCCGACGATGAGTTTCCGGTCCGATGCTCGGAGTGAGATGGTTGCGGACTCGCTTTCATCAGCCATGCGGCATCGCTCGCTCAAGATCGACCGGCCTGCAGGGAATGTATCCGGTGCGCTGCGAATCCCCAAGCGAGCGACGTGGCGGTGCTGTTTCTCGCGTGAAGTTGACCGGCAGCATCGCGGAACCGCATACTTGGCCGCGCCGAAGACATTGCACTACCGAGGACCAGCCACGATGTGTCATATGTCGACCTGCGGTCTTGTCGTTTTATATACCATTGGCGGGGTGCTCCCGGCAGCGGAACCATCCGCGCCGGCCATCCACGAAGAGCACCTGTGGATCCCGATGCGCGATGGCGTGAAGCTGTCGGCATTTGCATTTCGGCCTGAAGGCGAAGGCCGCTGGCCCGTGCTGCTCGAACAACGCTACGCCAACGGCGCCAACCCGGCGGTGCGGGAGCAGTTCTCGAAGCTGGCCCGGCACGGTTACGTGGTGGTGCTGGCCAACTTCCGCGGCAGCCAGGAGTCGGAAGGCGTGTGGCAGGGCTACCGCGCGCTGGGCTGGGGCGAATTGAAGGACGGTTACGACCTCGTCGAATGGCTCGCCGCACAGCCGTGGTCGACGGGAAAAGTGGGGACGTTCGGCAGCTCGCAGGCGGGCTTCGCGCAGAACTTTCTCGCCGTCACCCAGCCGCCGCACCTCGTGGCCCAATACATGATCGACACCGGCCTCAGCCTGTTCCACGAGGGCTACCGCATCGGCGGCGCGACGCGGCCGCAGCGGTTCCTCGAAATGGAAAAGGTCTGCCGCGTCCCCGCGCACAACCGCGCACTGATGGACGAATGGTTCAAGCATCCCACGTATGACGCCTACTGGGCCGACGAAGACTGCACGCGCTTCTTCGACCGGATGAACGTGCCGTGCTTCAGCATCGGCAGTTGGTACGACTTCATGTGCGTCGGCTCGGTGGAGAGCTACCTCGGCCGGCAGCACCGCGGCGGCCCGCAATCGCGCGGCACGCAGCAGTTGCTCATCGGCCCGTGGCTGCACGGCCGCGTAAAAAACGTCAACGTCACCAACGAGCTGACGTATCCGGAGAACGCGCGGTTCGACCTCGACGCCCACCTGATCCGCTGGTTTGATCATTACCTGAAGGGGATCGACAACGGCGTGGAGCGCGAACCGACCGTGCGTTACTACACAATGGGCGCGGTCGGGCACACCGGCGCACCGGGCAACGAATGGCGCACGGCGACCGATTGGCCGGTGCCTGCGACGCCGACTCCGTTCTATCTGAATGCCGATCACTCGCTGACGCGGAACAAGCCGAAGTCTGCCGACTCGGTGGTGAGCCTGGCTGCTGATCCTTTGCACCCCGCCTCGATTCCCGGCCGTGCGTTTCCCGGTGCCAAGGACGCCCGCGAGTTTGAGAAGCAGGCCGATGTTCTCACGTTCACGTCCGACCCGCTGGTCCAGCCGATGGAATGGACGGGCAAGGTGACGGCGGAGTTGTTTCTGTCATCCGACGCGCCGGATACCGACATCGTTGTGCGGATTTCCGACGTCTATCCCGACGGCCGTTCGATGCTGGTGATGGACTACATTCGTCGCGTGCGCTACCGCGAGGGTTACGATCACGAGGTCTTTCTGAAACCGGGTGAGGTGGTGCCGGTGAACTTCGACGTCGGCTGGTTGAGCCTCATTTTCGCGGAAGGGCATTCCATTCGGGTGACCGTCGCCAGCACCGGGACCCCGTTCTACGAGCCGAACCCGAACACCGGCGAACCGCTGACGATCGATCCGCCGCCCCGGACTCGGGTCGCGCACAACGCCGTTCATACCAATGCGAACAATGCCTCGCGAATCATCGCACCGGTGCGGTGAGCGGTGAAAAGAAGCCGCGGGGCAGCGTCCCCGCGGTCTGGAAGGAGACCAACCATGCTGCACCGATTTCTCGCGCTCGCGATCGCTGTGGGCCTCTTTGCACAACCGACGTGGGCCCAGGGCAAGAAGAAGGCCGCCGACAAACCGAAGCCCGACCTGGCCGACGTCAAATACGGCCCGCACGAACGGAACGTGCTCGACCTGTGGAAGGCAAAATCGGATACACCGACGCCGCTGGTGGTGTTCATCCACGGCGGCGGATTCCGCGCCGGGAGCAAAGAGCAGTTGAATCCCGCAATGCTCACTGGCCTGCTCAACCAAGGCATCTCGGTGATGGCGATCAACTACCGTCTGTCCCCCGAAGCCAGATTTCCCGACCACTACATGGACTGCGCACGGGCAATTCAATTTGCTCGGCTGCGGGCGGCAGAATGGAACCTCGATCCCAAGCGTGTCGCCTCCACCGGTGGATCGGCCGGGGCCGGGACGTCGCTGTGGCTGGCCTTTCACGATGACCTCGCCGACCCGAAGAGCGACGACCCCGTCCTGCGGCAATCGACGCGGCTGACGTGCGTCGCGGTCAACGGCGCTCAAAGCACTTACGATCCGCGCACGATCCGAGAATGGGTGGGCGATGCCGCGGCCCGGCATCCGGCGCTGCAGGGATTTTACGGGTTGAAAGACGACGAACTGGATTCCCCCAAGGCTCATAAACTCTACGAAGCCGCCGCCCCAATCAATTACCTCACGGCCGACGACCCGCCGGTGTGGGCGCTGTACAGCGAGCCGCGCGGCCCACTCCCGGAAAACGCACGGCCCGGCCAGGGCATTCACCACATCAATTTCGGGCTGAAGCTCAAAGAGAAAATGGATGCGCTGAAGATCGAGTGCATCATCCGCCACACCGACGAAGGGGGCAATCCGCAGCGGGAGCAGGTCGACTTCCTGGTAAAGTGGCTCACCGGCATCGCGGTGCCGAGCAAGTCTGCCACGATTCAGGAACGGTTGAACAAGAGGATCAGCGTCAACTTTAGACGAGCGCCGTTGCAGGAAGCCATTGCGCTCATCGGCAGGGAGATCGAAGTCGAGATCCAGATCGAAGGCGACGCGCTGAAGTCTTCCGGCTATACGAAGAACATGCCGCAGGAACTTCCAATTGGATCAGGTCCGAGCGTCGAGTGTGCTGAATGAGATCTTCAAGAAGTACGACAAGCTGTGCCTGGTGATCGACGAGGCGAAGAACACGGCGCTCGTTACCACGCGGCCGTTTGCGGCGAAGCAGGGGTTAAAGCCGGTCTCGCTGGCGCCGTAATGGTCGAAGAGACCCAGGGATGGCCATCCCTGGGCTTCGGCAGAGTTCAAATGATCCCGTGCAGCGGGCCTCCGGGTGCGGCGAGCTGGTCCACGCGGCGCGACACTGCGGGGTCTTCTATCAGCGGCGGGGCGTGATGCGGCTTGATGCGGGCGTCGATCACCAGGCTGCCCCGGCAGCCCCAGTGCTTTTCGTGCGTGAACTCCCCAATGCCGTGGATGTCCGCCGCGGGGTTCGACCGCGTGAACGTCACCCACAGCCAGTTCCGCAGCGACTCGGCGACAAACGCGGAATCGTCCACCAGCACAATCAGCGGAAACGCATTCAGCGGATGATCGACCGGGAAGAACTCGCAGAAGCGCTGAATGTGATCATCGTCCTCAGAAGCCCAGGGATGGCCATCCCTGGGTCTCTTTGCCGTGACAGACGGCGCGCCGATTGCCACAACCCCCGGCAAACACACCCGCGGATCGCGAAACCCCTCCGGCAGCGCCAGCCCGGTCGGCAGCTCCGTGGGCAGCACCCGCCGCGCCGGTCCTGCCGCGGCGATCACCACTTTCGATCCCGCGTTGAAGCCATGCCCGGAG
>Ga0073934_10009638_pt1 | contig 12283 bp, 8 predicted proteins | sample LarsenN4metaG_FD_76834 | JGI IMG/M metagenome (GOLD analysis project Ga0073934, IMG submission 76834) | Hot spring sediment bacterial and archeal communities from British Columbia, Canada, to study Microbial Dark Matter (Phase II) - Larsen... ... | reverse complement strand
GTTTTTTTTTAATTTAGTTTCTGTTTAAGGCCCTGAAAAGCTGGAATCTGAATTCGCCGGCAGATCCTTTGGCGTAGCCGAGGAAAAGGATGAATTCCTGCCTGCTTCCTCTTTCAAAACCTTCAGCAATATTGTCCATAATAGAGCCGGTGGAACCTTCTAATTGATCTATCAGGCGATAATTTTTTTTAAAAAGGCCTTCATCAATCAGTTGTCCCATTCTTTCTGCAAGCTGACTGGCCATTTTCCATGCTTCTATGTCTTCAAACCGCTTAATGGTTGCCATAACTTTAAACTTTAAACCTTAAACTTTAAACCAATCATGGCTTCCTGATTAGAATAAGATTACTATTGAAGTCCTTCAGCTTCTTTGTAAAATTCTTCCAGTTCTCAAAGTCGGCTTTGCGGATTCTTCCGGTTTTGAATGACAGTGTTTTTTTGAAAATGACTTTGTTGTCTTTGCTGCTGTAAGAACCGCTTGCTTCGTAGTCGTCTGCTTTTTCATTTAATGTGGCGGGCATGGACACTACTTTATAGCCTGCGGGCAAGATGAGTTCTGTTTCATCCTGCGATACATAGGCGGAATGCAATGCATAGTCCTGCTGGCGTTTGGCATCGGGTATTACTCCCCGCAGGTCTTCGGGAAAGAAGTCAATACCTACATAGACTTCTTTGTCTTCGGTGATGATGTAGTTGCTGAGGTCAATATCGCCTTCTATCACTACCGGAATTTCCCTGTTATTCAGATCTGATGTTTTTACATTATTAACGGTGAGGTTTTTGTTTCCGAATTCAAGAAACCGTTGTACCAGTTTCTTTTTATCATCTGTTGGCAGGTCGTGGTAGTACTGGTGAAAACTGGTGCGCTGCTCGCCGGTGAGGGTCACTTTTACATGGCCTTTGAGTATATTATCGGTGAGGCGGAAACTGGTTTGGGTGAGTATCTTGCTTTTTTCAATATCCAACAGCGGCACTTTCTTTACATCATATTTATCGCCTTTGCCAATCAGTACTTCTTTGCCTTGTATACGCCAGGCATAATCGCCAAAGGGGATGTATTTTTCTGTACCATCCAGGAAGTATTCTTTTCCATTGAGGATTACAGTGCTGATGCAATGATTGTCTACCGCCAGTGATGGCAAAGTATAATCATAAGGTAAGTGGCGGGTGCCGATCCATGTCATGTAGGCTTCGAGGCCGGCCAGTTTCAGCATTTCTGTCATCAGGTTGGCCATGCCCTTGCAATCACCGTATTTGGATTTGTAAACATCCTGTGCCGTAGCGGGAATAAAACCGGCGAGGCCATCTTCGAATGCGATGTAACGGATATTATCCTGCACCCAGTAGAAGATGGATTTTACTTTGTCTATATCAGTTGTTTTGCCTTTGGTGAGTTCGGCAACTTTGGCTTTCAATTCATCCGGTTTATTGACACATTTGTTATAGAGGTATTTGTACCAGTTGTAGAGATCACCCACATCACCAAAGCCTTTTTCAGATTTACCGTCGTAGTTGAAAGACTTTACTACCAGGATCAGGTGCGGATATTGATAAGCAGCGCCGATGGAGCGGGGCTCCGATTTCATAGCTGTAAGGTTCTGTATTTTAAAAGTGTAAACAGTAAGCCCTTTTTCCTGTCCCTTCTGCCGGGTGACTTTATAGCCTTCAAAATTGAATTCACGGATGTCTGCCTGCAGCCAGTCGGGTACTTTGATGGTTACTATTTTTTCTTTGGCCGGGAACCAGCTGTGGAAATAAATGCTGGTAAGGTATTTACTGTCGAAGAATTTTTTTTCTGTTTCCACTCTTGTGGCATCGCCATAACCAGCGAAGCCGATATTGAAAAATTTTACCCGGCTGTCGTCAGAGAAGAAATCGCTGGAACTGGCCGAGCGGTCGATGGCATAACCTACATTGTAATTCTTCTTGATGCCAAACATGCCCTTCATCTTTTCCAGTTGTTTGAAGGAAGTGATCTTGCAAAAGGAGTTGTAAAAATCAAAATACTGGATGCTGGCCCTTTCCCGCAGGGCGAGGAAAGTGATGCCGGTATTTTTGGTGGCTGTTACAACGGGCAGTTTGTCTTCGCTTCTGCCTTTGTCGAAATTGTATTCTTCTTCCACGATGGTGGCTGCCACCCGGTCGTCGGGAAATACTTTTTTCAAACGGTTGGCCTCGTAAATGTCCTCATCGGCCTGTGCAATCAATAAAAAGGGGATGAGCAAAAGAGAGAGCAGGAGGAGGTTTCGACGCATAGAAATAGTTATGACGGGCAATATAAAAATTTACTGATATATCTCAGGTAAAATATGGCCGGAGGTGACCAAAATCAATGTGTTTTACAAGCCCAACTTGTGTTAAATTCGCAGAATTAAATAAGCAAATCAGCAATGGCCAGAAAACAGGAAGTTTTAAGCGATGTGGTTATCAAGTTTGCCGGCGATAGTGGCGATGGCATGCAGTTAACCGGAACCCAATTTTCTAACAATACAGCACTGCTCGGTATAGACCTGGCAACTTTCCCGGATTTTCCGGCGGAGATCAGGGCCCCGCAGGGTTCATTACCCGGTGTGAGTGGTTACCAGTTGCGTTTTTCCAGCGACCGCATTTTTACTCCTGGTGATACCTGTGATGTGCTGGTGGCCATGAATGCAGCAGCACTGAAGGTAAATCTTAAAGGCCTGAAGAAAGGAGGAAAGATCATTGTCAATACAGATGGGTTTGATGCTAAAAACCTGCGGCTGGCGAATTACCCCGAGGGAGTGAATCCTATTGAGGACGGAAGCCTTGGCAATTATGAAGTCATCAAAATGGATGTGACCAAGATGACCCGTGAGGCTTTGAAGGATGTAACATTGGGTATGAAAGAAAAGGACAGGGCCAAAAACATGTTTGTACTTGGCTTCCTGTACTGGATGTATAACAGGGATATGGAAAATACCATCAACTTCCTGCGGGATAAGTTTGGTAAGAAACCGGAAATATTAGAGAGCAATATCAAAGTATTGCAAGCAGGTTATAACTATGGTGATACTACCGAAACATTCACCACTACTTATACGGTAGAAAAGGCGAAGATGGAGCCTGGTACTTATCGCTCCATTATGGGCAACCAGGCGGTTTCATACGGGTTGATTGCTGCTGCGCAGAAAAGCGGTTTGCAGTTGTTCCTCGGTTCTTACCCGATTACTCCGGCATCGGATATTTTACATGACCTGAGCAAGTATAAAAATTTTGGTGTAAAAACCTTTCAGGCCGAAGATGAAATAGCTGCTATTTCTTCAGCTATCGGTGCAGCATATGGCGGTGCACTGGGTGTAACCACTTCCAGCGGTCCTGGTATTGCTTTGAAGGGAGAGGCGATGGGCCTGGCTGTGATGCTGGAGATCCCGTTGGTGATAATAAATATTCAAAGAGGCGGCCCGTCAACCGGTTTGCCAACGAAAACAGAACAGAGCGACCTGATGCAGGCTTATTACGGCCGTAACGGAGAATGCCCGATGCCGGTGATTTCTGCGTCAACTCCTACTGATTGTTTTGATGCCGTATATGAGGCGGTACGAATTGCTGTTCAGCATATGACACCGGTAATCTTCCTGAGTGACGGATATATTGCCAATGGTGCTGAGCCATGGAAGTTTCCGCAAACAAAGGATCTGCCTGAGATCAAAGTGACGTTCAAAAAACAGATAGATGAGGGTGATGAAAAATACATGCCTTACAAAAGAGATGAAAAATTAGTAAGGCCATGGGCTATACCCGGTACACCAGGTTTGGAACACCGCATTGGTGGTATTGAAAAACAGGACGGCACCGGTAATGTGAGTTATGATCCCGATAACCACCAGCATATGGTGAAAACAAGGCAGGCAAAAGTTGATCTGATCGCTAACGATATTCCGGAACAGACGCTTGACAGTGGCCCGGAGAAAGGTAAGATATTGGTGCTGGGATGGGGTTCTACTTATGGCGCTATCAAATCAGCTGTAGCAGAATTGCAGTCGAGAGGTGAATCGGTAAGCCATGCTCATCTGCGCTATATCCGTCCTTTCCCCCGCAACCTGGGACAGATGTTGAAGAATTTCGATACTATTTTGATTCCTGAGATCAATAATGGCCAGCTGATAAAAATTATCCGTGACCAGTTCCTCGTAGATGCCAAAGGGTACAACAAAGTGATGGGTGTGCCTATCACAAAAACAGAGCTGGTGATGAAGCTCGAAGAATTGCTGGGCGGGTTGAATTAACTGATTACATAATTAACGCAATAAAAAAAACTCCGGATAAAATCCGGAGTTTTTAGTTTATGTGCTATTTCGTTCAGTTCTTTTTCTTCAGCATTTCCATAGCTTTCTCCAGCATCTCTTCGGCATTATCATCAAACGTAAGGCCTGTAAAGCTGAGCTTTTCAATTTTAATCTCTTTGGGATGATTTTTTTCTTTATCCAGCAGCATGATTCCCATGGCAGGGATGGTTACGTTTTCAATGCTGCCGCTGATGCTCCATTTGTGACCGCCGGCTCCGTTATCACCAAGGTCTTTGCATTCGGTCAGGGTTACTTTGCTGTCATAAATTTTTTCTTCCCCGCCGAGTAAGCCGCCGAATTGCTGGGCATTATCATCTTTGCCACGGCCGAAGCTGATACCGGTAATAGGGTAGGCTCCCGGTTTGGTATCAAATACAAAACGAAGTATGTAACCTTCATTATCCGGGCCGCTGCTGCTGGTGATCATACCGCGGTAGGGGGCACCTGCCTGCAGTTTCTTTTTGTCTTTGTCGACAAGGATGCTGCCATTGAGGTTCAAATCTTTTCCTTCCACTGTTATCACTGAATTGGTACTTGCAGCAGCAGGTGCCGGAGCAGTAGTGGTGGCTGGCGGGGCATCCGTGGCCTGGTTATTTGTTTCAGGTGCCGGATCTTTTTTGGAATTATTACATGCCAGTAACAGCATGGCAGTAAGGCCAATGAGTGTCTGTTTCATCTGTGTAAGCATTTTTGGGTTTAATAGTTATTAATAATTGTCAGGGTGCTGTATAAACTTCCGTTGCGCCGGGTAGTAAGAATGCAATAACAAATGCAAGCATTGCCAAAATAAGACCGTACATAAAAATATTATAGGCTATGCGGAGATACCTGTACTTTTTTGCCAATACCACACCCAGGAAATACTGGTCTTTGATCATACTTGTATTCATGTAATTTTTATCTCCCAGCATTTCTGTCATTCCCCAGTTATAATCATCAAGGTTCATATTGTGATAGTTGCCAAAAAATAACAGGTTGGTTCGCTTATTGGCAATATCATCTCTTGTAAAAGTACCATGTGTAACATTAGGACGTGTGGCCAGTATACCAAATACGATAGAGGCGACACATACGATTGTGATAACACCCAGCGGAATCTGGAGGTTAGGGTCTGTCTGCAGTTTTTCAAATAATGTGGAGATCATTATTGAAAGAATGATAGAATTCACAGAGATAAGGATGTTGGCTTTTGAGTCAGCCATGCTGCTCAGGTTAGAATGACTTTGGGCCATGATCCGGAATACAGTAGCGATACTTCTGTCAGCTTCTTTTTCTTTCTGGGCCTTCAGTTTGGCTTCTGCTGCTGCGGCTTCAGCTACAGGATCTTTTACTTTATCCTTTTTTTCTTTTTCTTTTTTTTCAGGTTTCATGGTTGGTTTATTTTTTTCTTCTTTTTCAATCAGCTCAGCAATATGTTTATCTTTTACAGGTTGTAATTTTTTTTTGGCATAATCAGTAAAATATTCATGTCGTTCGAGGAAACGGATATTAATCTTCCGCCAGTCTTTCTTGGAAACATCGTTGCCAGCAAAGTCGATCAGTTCCTGCCGCAATAAACGGTTCTTTTCATCAAATGAGTCTGTACCGAGATGGAAAAGATCTGCGTCGCAAATTATCTTTTCTATGGTGGTGGAAGGGCTTTGCGGCATTCGTGTAGCGCCGATGCAGTCGTTCACCTTTTGTATGGTGGCATCATCCAGCTGTCTTGCTTTCATAAATTCGCTGGCAATCTCTATACTGACATTTTCATGTCCCTTTGCATCACCACTGGTATACCCGGTATCGTGAAACCAGGCAGCCAGCAGCAGTGTAAACCGGTCATCAGCGGACAGCTGGTAATGGTCAGCCATCTTTTCGCAGGCAGCTACTACTTCCTGTGTGTGCTGTAATGTGTGAAATTTTATATTTTTACTGAGTTTGTTCAGCAAAAGGTCTGTTACAAGTGCCTGGGCTTCCTGTAAAATCGATAAATGGTTGTCCCCCATGCTATAAAGATAACTTTTGATAAATTTAAACAAAAATAGAAGAATGGCTTTTTTAAAGTTTAGGATTAAACGTTTTATATACCTGCTTATAGCGGTTGTGCTGTTGAGTGGCTGTAAACCTAAGAAGAGAGTTATCAAGTCACCGCCTCATTACAATTTTGCAGAAGTTCAGTCTGTAAAGCTTGACCTGAAGCTGAAAGAAATATCCGGGCTTGCCTGGGATGCTGACCGGGATGAGTTCCTGGCGCATTATGATGAATCGGGTCATCTATTTGTACTGGATAAGGCTACCAACGTAATAACTGCTGATTATAAGTTTGCCGGGAAAGGCGATTATGAAGATGTTGCTATTTATAATGGTGTACCCTATGTGCTGCGAAGTGATGGAATGATCACAAAAATTATCCGTGACAGTGCCGGTATAAGAGGTGTTGAGGCTGGTAAGCTAAATATTACAGGTGTCAATGATTTCGAGACCATGTATGCAGATACTGCCCGCAAGGCATTGATCATAGTATGTAAGAACTGTGGTATGGATGACAAATCAAAGGTCAGTGCATTTGCTTTTTATCCTGATTCCATTGGTTTTGTAAGTAACCCCGTATACCAGATCGATGCTGCCAAAATAAAACAAATGGCTACAGAAGCAGGCCATCAAAAAACATCGAAATTTCAGCCATCGGCAGCAGGTATTCATCCTATACTGAATAAATTATTCATCATTTCTTCCGCCAGCAGCCAGCTCGTTATTTGTGATCTGAATGGAAATCCTGAATCTGTTTCTGAACTGGGAGAAAAGCTGTTTCCTCAGCCGGAAGGCCTCACATTTAAACGAAATGGTGATATGTACATATCGAATGAAGGAGTTACTTCCAGGTCAACCATCCTGCGGTTTGTCTATAAACCCTGATTACCGGGCTTTGTTGTTTTATTCAACAGCCAGAAGCAAAACAGCATCCAGCAAATGCCTATGCTGAAGCCGGCTATCACATCTGTGGTGTAATGTACCCGTAAATAGATCCTGCTGAAGCCAATGAGCAGCATAATAGCAAAAAGTAAAAGCAGTATACTGACTTTTATCACCGGGTTGGTGATCATCTTTATCGCATAGAATGACAACAGGCCATAGAAAGCAACACTCATCAATGCATGACCACTGGGAAAGCTAAAATTGGTAATACCATCAACCAGCGGAGACGATGGCCGGTAGCGCTGTACCAGGTTTTTTAATAAAGACATTAATCCCAGGCTGCTCAATGCTACCACGGCAACCAGCAAAGCATCTTTGTGTTTTTTTAAATAGATAAAAAAAGCAATCAGTAATAGATTTGCAGGTATCAGGAATTGATGATTGCCAAGGAATGTTATTTTCTTCATCCAGTCAGTTCTCTCCCCGTTGGCATAAGGTGCAACGAGGTCAAATACCACTTCATCAGGCCTTGTATTGTTGGCAATGAATACCAGCCATATAACAAAAATCAACGTAAGCAGTGCGGTGCCTGCTATTAAATGTTTTGTCATGCTGAAATGATATTGATCAGAAAGTGATGTTCATCTTTGTGCCAAGACTAAAGTTCAGCATTCTTTCATTCTCTGAGAAACCGGCAGCAGCCGAAATGATAAAACGGTTGAAAGGAATAAAGTAAAGTCCTCCCCCGTAAGCGCCATGCCATCTTTTGGAAGATTCGCCGGCATACCAAACTCTTCCGGCATCATAAAATCCGGTTATACCAAATTGTCCGGGCAGCAGGTAGCCATTTATATTGAACAGTTTGATCCTCGCTTCTGCGCTGGCATAAATGGATGATTTGCCAAGGAACCTGTATTTTCTGAAACCGTGAATATTTATATTGTTGTTCCCGATATTGGCCGCCTGGAAGAATTCATAATCATCTGAAAATACCTTGCTGCCGCCAAAACCCAATACAAGTACGGCTCTTGCGGGGTCTCGCTGACTAACATAAATTGTCATATCGGAGGAGAACCTGGTGTAATTATCCGCTTTATCACCAAGACCTGCCGTGGCGATTAACTCGTTTGTCCATAACAAACCTCTTGTTGGAAACAACTGGTTGTTCCGGTTGTCAAACTGCATGGCAAATTTTGCACCGGCATAGCTTTTCTTTCCAAAGATATCAGCGGAGTCAAGTCCCAATTGTCGTGGTTCACCAAGGATCGTTTTATTGTTATCAGCATAATTATTACTGTACTGATAAAAATACGGGCCGGCCATCAGGTGCAGGGTCTCAAAAGGCCTGCGGCGAAATAATAGCTCGGCTTCAACAGTACGGTAGCGAATGCGGTAAAAATCAAAATTCTTTCCATCGGGTACCATGGTATTATTACCGAAGCCGGTGAAATTGGTGATGTTAGGTGTGTTAAGGCCAGCCCTGATCAGCAGGTCAGTTTTCCTGCCGATTTTATTGAACTCTCCGCGGTAACGGAGTTGCAATGCTTTTCTTTCAACCGCATAAGTAGCGGACAATTGCTGGTCGGTGGCATAGGGCAGGTTTAAAAACCCGTACGTTCTGCGGGAAATGCCTGCGCCAACCATAAATCCGTCATCATAGTTATAGCCCATCATCAATTGGGGAAACTGAACCGTGTTATAACTAAATCCAAGAATGCTTCTTTCATTAGCCGGCGGATCATCAGAGAAGCGGTTTCGGGTGCGGTTGCTGTTTTTAATAAAATTCAGGTCAGAGTTGAGATCATAAATGATGTTTCTCACATTGCCTTTAATATTAAAGGTATCATTGCCGCGGCCGCCAATGATCCGTATCCTGATAGGTGATGAAACATTCTCTTCAATTTCAAAAACGTCTTCGTCATTCAATCCAAAAAGGCGAATCTCTTTTGTTACAGCAGGATCAAATACACGGCTGTACATAATGAAGCTGGTGTCGTTCTTCCTTGATTTTTCATATACTCTTACCTGTAAGCCTTCCGGATGACTGCTTACTTTAAAATATTCTTTCTGGTTACTCCCAACCACATTCACTTCCCTGGAAAGAAAATCATAATAATCCATGGCTTCTTTTTCCAGTTGCTTTCTGCGGCTGATAATTTTCTGAATGGTGGCTTCCCCGCTTATGGCATAAATTTCAGGCGGTAATTGTTTCACAGCGTTGCGGATAACAGAATCGCTTAAACTTTTTACCACTTCATCAGCAGTTGTTTTCCATTGTTTATCTGTCAGGTTGTTTAAGAATATCCTGTCAAAATCCCTTGCTGTGTAACCCAGCCAGTTCACTTTTTTTATTTCATGGCGAAACCCTTTCAGGTAAGGCATTTCCCGGCTACCTATCAACCTGAAGATCATTCCTGTCGCATTGAAAAATGCCTGGTCCCGGTCTCTCGGCACCGGGTAATAGATCTTTCCCTTCATATCGGCACTATCAATGGTAGTCCATCTCCATTGATCGAAGTGGCGGTCAAAATCACCAATAATAAAATCAAGCAGCCTTGCTTTCAATACGGCCGGCTGATCTGCACGATGATCATTATCCTCCAGCATGTTTTTAAAGAAAATTTTTGCCGTAGTCTTTGTTTCGGAGCCGTCTTCGGTAAAATTTCTTGGCTCAAGAATGCAGACATTATTGGCAAAAAGCTTAGTGTACAGCCCAAGGGCTAAGGAATCTTTTGGAACATAAAACAGTTCTGGTCTTGCAACTTTGAGATCGAGGGCATTGGCAAGGCCGGGAATCACCATGGATGCATATGGATGTGCCGCCGTACTGATTTCAGGTTTAAACTGGTCACGGCTGCTTCCCATTACATTTTCTGCAAATGCTTTATCTGTATACTTTTTTACAGTACGAAGCACCCATTCTTTTCCGCTTTTGTCCACCAGCCTGAGAGAACGGGTTTGTGTTCCCCCGCCGAGACTAACAATTTTTAATCCGCCTTTTTCCGTGTCAAAATCCAGCACTTTCATATTGACAGGTGCCGACCATTCACGACGGTAATTTTGTCCCATGAAATATTGCTTCAAACCACTTACCGGCTGATATTGCGTGGATGCCGGCTTGCTGATCATATCCATTTTTACTGCAGCAGGATCATCTTTCTGCTCGGTTTCCAAAACTACTTCTTCAGGAATTTTTGAGAAGTTGAGTAAATGGGAGGTATACTCGAGACGAACAGAGTCTGTTACGGTGTAGAATTTAATATTGACATCTTTATTACCATTTACTTCCAGAACAGAGAAGCCATTGTAGGTAGTGTTAAATAAGCTGTTTTTGTTTTTAGAGGTACGGTTTTCTTTACAACCCCCTCCGCTTACTACATAATTATATCCGTCTTCTTTTATCAATTGCAGGTTATGATCATGGCCGGAAACAAAAACAACGTTGGGTGCATTAGCCTTTAAAGCGGCAGTGATTCTGTTGATCATGTTGGTGTAAGCCGGGTGACTGATATCCTGCGGTGAACCAAAAACGCTTCTGGCAATAGGATAGGCAGATCCAAGAACGGGCAAGGGAATAAGCAGTGATCTTTTCAGATCAGTAAATGGGAAGATGTGCTGTTTCAGGGTAAAATAACCTCCATGGGCACCATTGCTTTTAAACGGATGGTGACAGGCCAGAATGATGAGTTTTTTTGAATTATTGGCAGCAATATCTCCTATTTGTGTAACCAGTTCATCTTTTGTTTTGCAGTTGCAATCAGATTCTATCTCCGGTTTTTCATGCGGATGTATCCACCACTGGCTGTCGAAAAGAATCAGCGTAACGTCTTTGCCCAGATCAACTTTTACCGGCCCGGGGCAGCCATCTTCCGGGTAGTATTTCACATTGTCCTCCTTCTTTTTGATGAAATCAACATATAACTGCTGGCGGATAATGGCATTATAACCGCCCCTTTTGCCGTTCTCCCAGTCATGGTTGCCCGGTATCATATATACCTTGGCTTTTGTGCCGTCAACAATAGATATCTGGGTATCTAAAACAGCTTTGGCAACATCATAATTCTTATATTCTACGTCCGGCAGACCACTTTTATATAAGTTGTCACCGAGGTAGATGACTGTTGTTTTATTGTCGAGGGGGATGTTTTTCTTTACGGCATCTACCACAGGATGTTTGCCATCTGTCAGCTGGCCGGCATCACCAATTAATATGATTCGTTGCGTAATGCTGTCTTTCTGGGCATTCACCAACACCTGAGCCAATAATAAACCAATCAGTAAAGCATTTTTTCTCATTACTACCCTTTGTTGCAAATCATGATCTTCCTTCTTCCTGGGTCACCATTTTTTTAACAGCCCTCAGGGGATGTGCGGGACAGGAAAATGAACCGCTTTATAACGAGAGCGGCCCATATAAAGTTTTCAATTTACAGAAAAGTTTAAGGCCAACAGCACTTGCGGTAAAATTAGTTGATAGCTATATAAAGTTCCGGCCTGATTAATGACTAATGATACGTATGAAGCTTATATTAACGGGCTGATAATAAATTATTACAATTTGCTTTTTTTTTAAAAAATCGTATCTTTTCCCATTCGTATTTCTGTTTTCAAAAATTAACAACCAAAACCTGAGACAATGAGACTTCAGCAACTAATTGCTATCGCCTTTTTATCAACCACTACAATATGTGCAGATGCCCAGCCGGGAAAAGATTCCGCTACTGCTGCGGGAGGCAAGTTTACTACCAACCGTGCCCGAATGAAATGGATGGGTGCTAATTACCGCACCGAATGGAATACACCTGTAAAAGTGCCAGTGCAAAGCCTTGCAGGCCTGACTCCTGTAAAGAGGGGAGGCGGTAAACAAACAAAGTCACTGAGGATGCAGGCTGCAGACGGCAAACAGTACACCATTCGTTCAATTCAAAAATTCATTACCTCTAAAACATTACCGGGCGGGTTAAATAGTGAAGCGGCTGCTGACCTGGTGGCTGACGGTGTCTCAGCTTCTTATCCTTATGCTTCTTTATCTATGCAGTCCCTCGCAGATGCGGTGGGTGTTCCTTATGGTAAAGTGAGAT
>Ga0073934_10009637_pt1 | contig 12287 bp, 13 predicted proteins | sample LarsenN4metaG_FD_76834 | JGI IMG/M metagenome (GOLD analysis project Ga0073934, IMG submission 76834) | Hot spring sediment bacterial and archeal communities from British Columbia, Canada, to study Microbial Dark Matter (Phase II) - Larsen... ... | reverse complement strand
GTCGCAGTGCACGGCGCACTTTCGTTGGTATGCACTATACCATATTTTCTCTTGGAAAAAGTGGAAACAATGAGATACATCAAGCGATCATGTGACCTGACTGTGCAGCAACGATGCCTGACTTAAAGAACTCCGTAAGGTCATCTCTAGGGCTCACGGTTTTCGTTGGGACGGGTCTCTGATTCAATTCATTGTTCCACGGATGATCTGTTTGACTGTATCAACAATGGACCGTGCACCAATGCCATAGTGGTCGACGAGTTCTTCAGGTTTTCCGCTATGCGGAATTTCGCGAACGGCGAGCTTATAGACTTTCATACCCTCCGTTGCAACAGCGCCGAGAACGGCATCGCCAAGACCTCCGTGGGCGTAGTGATCTTCAACCGTAAGAATACGGTGCTGCGTCGCCCGAGCGCTCTCCAGTAAGGTGTTTCTATCGATGGGGGCGATGCTGTAGAGGTCGATCACACGAACGGCAATGCCTGACGACTTCAGCTGGTCGTAAGCTTTCAGGGCTTCAAACAGTGTCACGCCTGCGGCCACAATGGTGAGCACATCGGATGCGCTCTGCCGGACGATTTTGCTGCCGCCGATGTGAAAACGTTCTTCCGCTCCGTAAATCACTGGACTCTTCGGCCGTCCGGCCCGCACATAGACCATACCTTTATGGTTTGCGGCGGCTTCGATCAATCGATAGGTTGAGTTGCCGTCAGAGGGATACAGGACCGTCACGTTTGGTTGTGCTGCCATCATGGCGATATCTTCCAAGCCCATTTGAGACGGCCCGTCTTCACCGATGCTCACGCCGACATGGGTTCCAACGAGCTTAATGTTCGAACCGCTGATCGCGGCCATCCGGATGAAATCGTAGGCGCGACTGAAGAAACAGGCAAAGGTTGCTGCAAAAGGGATTTTCCCGCAGGCAGCCAGACCGGCGGCGGCACCCACCATGTTTTGTTCGGCGATGAAGCTCTCAAAGAACCGATCGGAAAACTTCTTGCCGAATTTGTCGGTATACGTAGAATTTTTGACGTCCGCGTCAAGGGCGACGATCAAGGGATTGACGGCTCCCAAGGCTTCCAGTGCCGCACCAAAGGCTTCACGCGTTGCGACGGAGTCACCGATTTTATAAGGAGCGGCGGGCATCGAGCCGATGGCTGGGGCAGCGGTGTGGGGAGTTGATGGTTTTGGGATCTGAATGACGGCGCCGTTCGGGCTCAATTGCCTTGTGAGCTCGTCAATGGCCTTCTGGGACTCCTCGCCTTTCTTCAGTGGTTTGCCGTGCCAGTCGGCCTTATTCTCGATGAACGAAATACCTTTTCCCTTGTACGTTCGGGCCAGCAACACGGTCGGCCGTCCTTTTGTGCGGGCCGCTTCATCGAATGCCTTGAGGATGGCTGTGAGATCATGGCCGTCGACGATGATTGCATGCCATCCAAACCCCGCCCATCGGGAACGGTACGCATCCATGTCGTGCTGCAGCATGGTGGGATCGCTCTGGCCCAATCGATTCACATCAACAATGGCACACAAATTATCTAACCTATATTGGCGCCCGATCTCAGCGGCTTCCCAGACCGATCCTTCGACCGATTCTCCATCGCCCATCAACACGTAGGTTCGATAATCGAGTTTGTCGACGAACTTCGCATTCAATGCGATGCCGATCCCGACGGGAAGCCCTTGCCCAAGTGAACCAGTGGCCATATCCACAAAGGGTAAGCGAGGAGTCGGATGCCCTTCGAGATCTGACGCCAAGGTGCGCAACTTTAGCAGCTCACTCTGTGGGAACAAACCCGCTTCCGCCCACGCCGCATAGAGCAGCGGAGCCGCATGTCCTTTTGACAGGATAAAGCGATCGCTGTTGGGGGCCTTTGGATTATGAGGATCATAACGCATGACGGAAAAAAACAATGCGGCGACGATGTCGGCGGCAGAGGCACAGCTCGACGGATGACCACTCCCGGCCTCGCTGGTGGCCCGTACACTGTTGATGCGGAGTTGGATCGCCTTGTTGTGTAAGGTGCTCAGTAATTCGGACGAAGCAGTTAAGCCGGCCATAGCAGATCCTTTCGGGATAAAGATCAGAGCGTTCGTTTTTGATTGTATGCTCTCGGCAGTCGTCTGACAGAACTTGAGGCTAACAAATCGGCCGGTGGAGGTCAATGAAGAGATGAGCTCCCCTGGGAAGGGCAGGGGAGCTACGTAGAGCGATGATGATGCGGATAGTGACGTCGTTTAACTCTGAACGGAGGGCGTGACCACTGTTATTTCATTTGAACAAGGCGTTTCCGCTTCGCTTTCCGATTCGCCGAAAGCACTGATTGCAAAGAAATAGACTGTATTAGGTTCGAGGCCGGTAATTGTGGCAGGGGGAGCTCCGACCCGTTGGCTTTCTTCGTAGGAACAAGAGCCATATTCTCCGGACGATCGTTTCCCGTAGTGGACAAAGTAACCTTGCACATTGGGATCAGAGGAGGCATCCCAAGTTACGCGTGCTGTAGCGCCGGTCATAGAGTTCGCCGCTTTCTCCATCTCAGCAGGGTCCACCTCAGCGGGATCCACTAGAGTGGCAGCAAGGTCAAGCTCTTCGTCCGCACTTAAGGCCGAGTCTTCTGTTGAAGTTGCTACCATGTCTTCTCCGGCAGGAGTTTCCGTTTCAGTAGGATTAGAATCGGAGGGCGCACCATCAACCGATGGAGCGTCGGTTGGTGTAGAGAGGGAGGAAATGCTTGGTCCACCTTGTCCGTCGTCACTACATCCGCCTAGTGGAATTGTGATCAGACCCAAAACTATGACCTGGACTATCGTTATCGTGAAATTTGGATGGCGACGGCCAACCGAAATGACGTTTTTCAGCATGAGAAACACCCCCTCAGAAATAGGTAATAGATTATGTGCGATGCACTGATGGGTCAGGTGCAAAAGCAAGGGTTATGCCCAGGGGGGTGGCGACAAACTTATTACTATTCAGTATGTTATAAAAATTGTGGGACGTAGAAAGATGCTGGGGTGAAGGGTTCAACCTTCAAATATTTCAACATATCAGGGAGCATGTGAATGGTATTAAGAAGTGATGTGTCGGAGATCCGTTCGATCTTTAAAAAACCGAAACAGCAGATAGCCGTTAATGAGAATCACGATTGAAAGGATCCCGTAGGTTGTGACCGGTGAGGCAAGATTTAATTCACCCAAGACGCGAGAGAGGCCGAATCCGACCACTAATCCGTCGAATGCCATGCAGATGCGTCGAAAAGTTTCAGGATCCATCAAACGAATCACATAGGTCCCGAGAGGGATTCCTATTATGACGCTGGGAATGATATAGGGAATAATTTCCATACTCCCAGCGCTGTAAAATCCGATAAACCAATAGGCGATGGCAGTGAGGGAGGATTCCGAGACGCGGATCACTCCCAAAGCAGCCCGGAAATCCTGTTTCGCATACCCTTGATTGTTGAACAGAAGAGCCAGGGGAGGACCGGAAATAGTCGTGACGGAGTAGAGCGTGCCGATGCCTACTCCAAACGGGATCCCGATTGCCCTTTCAGCCTGAATGGGTTTGCGGATACCGGCGGCCTGGAGAAGAATCAAGGGCAAGAGAAAGAAATACGTAACGAACTTGATCCACGCTGGTTGCACTAAAGAGAGAATGTAGCTGCCGATGCCGATTCCGACGACCAGGCCGATCAGTATGGGAGTAACCCTCCACCAGATATTGGGAATGCTTTTCCGATTGATGTACAGAACGTAACTGTTGATGACCAGTTCGATGAGTACGAGGGCAGGGTTCAGGATTTTGTTAGTGTAAAAGAGTAAGGCAACGGGAACGGTGATGGAGGAAAACCCATATCCTAGCGCACCATTCACCGTGGCGGCGACAAACGTAATGAGTACAAGAACGACTGCATCCATGAGTACTTAGCCCTTGGGATAGCCTGCGGCAAAGTCGTCAAGGGAATAGTGATCGAGAATTCCAGCAATCGCATCACGGACCGTACCCATGACTTGTTGTACGGGACACCGCGTCTTATTCGCATAAGGACAATCGCTGCATTTCTGGTACGCCGTCTTACTGACGCAGCCGATCGGCGCCAGTGGACCATCGAGTATGCGTATGACTTGACCGAGTGTAATTTCTTTCGGCTGTTTAATAAGGACATATCCACCATTGACCCCACGTCGGCTGGAAATGAGTCCAGCTCGTTTGAGTGTGAGAAGAATCTGCTCCAGGAATTCAATGGGGATGTGTTGGCGAGCGGCAATGTCGTGGCGCTGAAGCGTCTTTCCATGGGCCAGCGTGAGCTCAAGCAGCGCTCGGAGGCCATATTCACTTTTCTTCGAGAGTTTCATAAAAGTAAAGTGAGTTTATCAACAATTGTCAAAATAATGGAACTCTTGATCGTCCGTCAAGGTCAAAGTTTCAACGAGAGTACACACTCAGAAGAAGTGGACAGTCGTTGATTGTTCTGCAACTGCATGCCATTGTGAGTTGCCAAAGGCTTGCTACCTACCGATGCCCTATGAGGGGGCTCGAAGCCCTCGCTCTTTGTAGGCCCACGTTTCTCGGCTTTTATTCCCCTTGTGGATTCATTAAGATTAGTAGAATTCCTTCTCCACGAGGCTATTTTTGAAATCTAAGATTGTTTTCTCCTGCCAATCCTGTGGGCATCAGGCGCCACGATGGCTCGGCCGCTGTCCCGACTGTGGTGGCTGGAATACGATGAAAGAGGAGCGGCAAGCAGCGACCGGCAAGGGGCGCCCGGCTGCTATGAACACAGTTCAGGCCAAGGCCACGCCCATCGGTGAAATCGAAGTCGTGGGAGAGGATCGTCGGCTCACCCGTATTGGTGAATTCGACCGAGTTCTGGGAGGTGGAGTCATTCCCGGCGCGGTGATCTTAATCGGAGGCGATCCCGGAATTGGAAAGACGACGCTGCTCTTGCAAGCCTTGCCACGGTTGGCGACGAAGGAGGCGCCGGTTCTCTACGTCTCCGGAGAAGAGTCTCCCCGGCAGATCAAGATGCGGGGGCAGCGGCTAGGCATCGAGCATCCGCATCTGTTCATTCTTGCCGAAACTTCCCTTGAACAGATTCTGAAGGCCGTCCAGGAGATTGGGCCGGCTGCCGTGGTGGTCGATTCGATTCAGACGGTGTATACGGAACAAATTACCTCCGCTCCCGGAAGCATCAGCCAAGTTCAGGAAGTTGCCGGGCAACTGATGTGGTTCGCAAAACGAGCCGGTGTCCCGGTCTTCATCATCGGGCACGTGACGAAAGAGGGGGCGATAGCCGGCCCACGGTTGCTGGAACATATCGTCGATACGGTCTTGTACTTTGAAGGAGATAAAGGGCATAGCTACCGGATTCTTCGCGCTGTGAAGAATCGTTTTGGATCGACGAACGAAATTGGTGTGTTCGAAATGAAGGATGCAGGGCTCGAAGAGGTGAGCAATCCTTCAGAATTGTTTCTCGCGGAGCGCCCTCAACGGAGTACCGGATCTGTGGTGGTGTCGAGTCTCGAAGGTACGAGGCCGATACTGGTTGAACTCCAAGCGCTGGTTTCCTCAACCACCTATGCCATGCCGAAACGAATGGCGAACGGAGTGGAGGTCAATCGAGTATCGCTGTTGCTCGCCGTCATGGAGAAACGGCTGGGAGTGCATCTTTCTGGACAAGATGTGTACGTGAATGTCGTTGGAGGAATGCATATCGATGAACCAGCGATTGACTTGGGAATCGTAGCAGCTGTTACATCGAGTTTACGGGAGGTGCCTGTCGAGCCGGGGACATTACTATTGGGGGAGGTAGGATTGGGCGGTGAGATCCGTGCGGTTAGTCAGGCTGAATTACGCATCCGCGAGTCCGCCAAGATGGGGTTCAAGCGATGCATTCTGCCTGAACGAAATCTGGCGAAGCTCGATCCTATGGACGGGATGGAGCTGATCGGTATTCAAGAAGTGCGAGAGGCATTGAATGTGGTATTGGCCTAGAAAGACAGGAGACAAGCCAGGTTCAGTGCTTGCCCCGTCTGCCATAGATTTTGATCGGCCGTTGCTTTCCTATAGAGCGGAGGAGAGCAACAATATGCGGCTGGCTTATTTGGTAGGTCTGTTCATTGCAACCGCCGTGTGGGCTGGGTGTACGCTCGTGCCGCCGAAAGAAGAACTACCCCTCAGACACGTTACGGCGCAGGAATTGGCGGCTCTTTTACGCCATCGTGAAGCGGCCATCCAATCTCTGAAGGGATTGTTCAGCGCAAAAGTACGGGGTGGACTCATTCCGATCGCTTCACGCGTTGAAGGCACGGTCTACTACCGTCGGCCAAACGCGTTGCGGCTGAGGGGGTTCACTCCTCTCGGAAACGAGCTGTTCGACTTTGTTCAAGCTGATGATCTGTATAAGCTCCGTTTGCCTCTCGAGGGAAAAACCTATGCCGGTCATCAGTCCGACATGAAAGATTTTGGGAAGTTGGCGCGCTTCTCTCAATTGAGTGTATGGGCGGTAGGTGGCGTGTTGGGGACGAACTCGATTGCCAAGGACGAAATGGTCAAGGTTGCGGAAGAGAGAGGCCGATATCGGCTCGACGTCTATGCACCGGCAACTGCTGGAACGAGCCCATCACGTTCGCCGGTCCGCCGTTTGTGGTTTGACCGCCGGTTGCTCGTGGTGCAAGAAGATTGGCTTGGGTCGAGCGGAGAGGTCGAGGCGACGATTCAGTATGACGATTTTCGGCCGCTCGAGGAGCTAGGAAGTATTCCAGTCCAGGCCACGGGCGATCAGGATGTTCGGCTATTCCGTCCATTCAAGATTTCTCTGGAAGACGGTCGTGGACAAGGTACAGTGCAAGTCACTTTCCACGAGATGCATCATAATCAAGCCATAAAGGAAGAAGACTTAGGTCAGATCTCATAGTCGTCGATGAGAATCCTCGCGGTTGAAACAGCCACGCCGTGGCAGAGTGTCGCCATTCTGGAAGATAGCCATATCCTTGCAACACTTGAGCAAGAGGCCGGGGGTGCTCATGGTACGCTACTCTTACCTGCCATCGATCGACTGTTCTCTCAGTCCGGATTGCGGTTTGGCGACCTCAGTGGTCTTGCCTGTTCGGTCGGGCCCGGGTCGTTTACCGGTATCCGAGTGGGTATTGCAACGTGCCTAGGACTTCGTAGAGCCACTGGTCTTCCTCTTGCGCTGGTACCCACACTAGAAGCCATGGCGATGAGTCTGGAAGCGACAACTATTCCTGTCTGTCCGATGTTGATCAGTCGTCGTGGGGAAGTGTACTGGGCGATCTTCCGTTGGACAGGGGACGGCGGACTAGATCGAGTTGTCGGTGAACAGGTGGGTCCCCCAGAAGCCTTCGCGCAGAGTCTTATTGAACCGACGTTGGTGTTCGGGCCTGGCTGGTCCTCGATGGAAGCGGAGATTCGAGCAACATTGTCGGAGCGGGGCACTGTGACGGTTGGACCTGATCATGTCTCCAAGCCTTCGGCCGTTCCGGTCGCGCGGATTGGAATAGAACGACTTCGGCGAGGTGAAATTGCCGGAGATCTGGTTGCGCCGCTCTATGTCCAGCGAGCCGAAGCGGAAATCCAATACGAGCGGTCAGGAGGCGCTTCGCCCGTGGCGAGACGTCGGCAGCGGGTTGAAAAGAAGGTCGGCGAGCGATTGGCTCGGGCCCGTCGGCGGTCACATCTGTAGCCAATGAGAGCAGCCCCAGGGGGATTTCTAAATTGCAGATCGTCCCCGCGACACCGGATATGTTACCGGACATCCTCGCGTTGGAAGAGGCTTGCTTCTCATCCCCCTGGACGCGCAAAATGCTGGAAGCTGAGTTAACGAGCAACCAATTCGCGCACTTTCTCGTCGCGAGGCAACAAGCGGAGTCGACCACAGAGGCAGGACCTACGATTATCGGGTATCATTGCTTCTGGATCGTCTTTGAAGAGCTGCGATTGATGAATTTAGCGGTGCGAGAATCGATGCGAAGGCGGGGCGTCGGAGCCAGGCTTGTTGGCGAAGCCCTCCGTCTTGGGGTAAAGCAGGCGGCGACACGAGCCGTCCTCGAAGTCAGAGCGTCGAATAACGCGGCGCGTTCCCTTTATACTCGCTTAGGTTTTGTTCAGGTCAGTCGTCGCCCTCATTACTACACGAATCCCATCGAAGACGCTGTGTTGATGGAAATGAATCCGCTGGTGATATCGAGCGGTCAGCGGCGGGACAGGGGCTTTCCCTCAGGAGGTGAATCAGCTTCGAGCGACGTACATTGACCAGGAGGTGTCGTGACGTACATTAACCAGGAGGTGTCGTTATGTTGACGGAAGATGCGATTGTTGAACAGCTTCGCCACTCCAACACCGAATTCCGGGAACTAGAAGCGTCCCACCATCGCCTGGATCTTGAACTAAACGAGTTGCAGAAGCGCCATGTCCTGACCCCGTCCGAAGAGATCGAGAAAAAGCGGATCCAAAAGGAAAAATTGGCGAAGAAAGACAAGCTTGCAGAACTGATTCGTCTCTACCGTGAGCAAAGGCTCGAGCCGTCGCGCTAGAAGGCTGATCAGCCCGACTCTGTAGGCGGCTGAATCTGTCGATATGGAACAGACCATCCATCCGCTTGCCGCCCATATCCAAGCCGTCAAGCGACGACTGCTCATTATTGGGGCGACGGTCTTGGGTTCGTTGGTGCTTACCTTCTCTTTTTCCGCTGAAATGGTGGCGTGGCTCAACCGCCCCTTTTCAAACCAACTGGCGTTTTATGGTCCCACGGAGGCGTTGTTCGCTTCCATCAAGGTGTCGTTGTTGGCGGCCCTCATTCTCAGTTTACCGGTCATCTTCTATCAGTGCTGGAAGTTCATTGAACCCGCTCTGTTACCGAAGGAGCAGCGTTGGGCGATCCCGCTCTTCATGGTGGCCGGGGGGCTATTCGCGTTAGGGCTGGTTTTCTGCAACATGGTGATTTTGCCGCTGGTGATCGACTGGTTCGTGAGTTTCGGACTCGATCGCGATGTTACCCCCCAGCTGAGTGTCGGCACCTACATCGATTTCAACGTGAAATTCTTGCTCATCTTCGGTTGTGCCTTCGAATTGCCCTTGGCCATGACTTTAGCTGCCATGACCGGCGCCGTATCGGCGCAGGTGTTTGGGCGTTTTCGGAAACACGCGATATTGGTGTGTCTCATCGTGTCGGCCATCGTAACGCCGGATGCGACACTCTTTACGATGCTTTTGATGGCGGTTCCGTTAATGATGCTGTATGAGGTTGGGATTCTCGGTGCCCGCATCTTCGGACGGAAGAGCGACCAAGATGGAATCGACTTGCCGCTTGACCCAGATCTGCCGATCAACACCGCCGGAACGAGGGTACGATGAGAAATCAGGCCGTGATGACTGATCGGATACGAACCATCATGTCTGCGATACTGATACTGCTGTGGGGTGGTCTTCTGGGTTCAGCCGATGCGCAGTCCGCACAGCCTCTCAATTTCCTGGTAGCTCCGGTGCCACTGACGACCTCAGAGGCGTTGACAACATCGGGGCCGCCAGAGCAATCAGCAGCTAGTGTACAGGCTCTCGTGATGGGGGAAAACGGTGTCATTTATGCCGGATCGTTTGGACATGGGATATTTCGCACCGAGGATCGAGGTGCCACGTGGCTACCTGTCGGCGGAGGTGTGACGGATCCGTTTATTTTGAGTTTGGCCTCCGCAAAAGACGGGGCGATCTATGCCGGTACGTTTCGCGGCGGAGTCTTTCGCTCACGCGACGCAGGGCACACGTGGCAGCCCGTGAATTCCGGGCTCAAACGCCTTGAAGTGAAGGCCCTCATGGCCGTTGACCACGAGTTGTATGCAGGAACCGGCGACGGGGTCTATCACCTACATGACTCCGAGGATCACTGGACGCCCGTGACGGCTGGACTGGACGATATTCTGGTCCATGCGTTAGCTCGCTCTGCAGACGGCACCTTGTTTGCGGGAACGTCCGGGAAAGGTGTCTTTCGATTCAGCCCTCGTTCGTCCGGTTGGGTGCGGATGCATCATGGGTTGAAAGATCACGAGGGGATGATTGAAAATTTCATTCGTGTTCTGGTGATCGACCAGGATCAGAGTATTTTTGCCGGTACGTTCGATGGAGGAGTCTTTCGTAGTGCCGATGGCGGCTTGACGTGGCGCCCGATCAGTCGGGCATTGCCTAATGACTCTATCCGGGGGATTGTGTTCAGCGACCGAGCATTGGTTGTTGCGACTGGGAACGGGATTTTTAAGACAGTGGACAAAGGTAGACAATGGATTCCCATGAATAAGGGGCTTACCAACCTGGCCGTGCAGGTGTTGATCGGTTCCGGGGATAAAGGGCTCTATGTGGGGACGAGTTCGGGGGTGTTTCGCAGCGATGACGGTGTCTCATGGATAGCCGTCAACCAAGGGTTGGAGGCGGGAATAGCGCCTCCACCGTTTCTCTTTCGCTAAATCTTAGAAAGGATAATTGAAATGGCCGATATAGGCGAGAAGACACGGGCAACGATAGCCGTGACGAGTAAGGGGCAACCCCTGGGAGAAATCGTGCTGAGGTTTTTCCCGGATGTGGCGCCCGGCCACGTCAACAACTTCGTCAAGCTATCCCAAGAAGGATTTTATAATGGGACGACGTTTCACCGCGTCATCCCCGGTTTCATGATCCAGGGAGGGGATCCCAACAGTAAGAATTCCGATCGTTCGTCCCACGGAATGGGTGGACCGGGATATAAGGTCAAGGCTGAGTTCAACAGTAAACCGCATAAGCGAGGCGTTGTGTCGATGGCCCGTGCGAACGATCCGGATAGCGCTGGGTCACAGTTCTTTATTTGCGTCGCAGACGCCAATTTTCTCGATTGGCAATATACGGTATTTGGAGAGGTGGTCAGCGGAATGGAGGTTGCCGATAAGATCGTCAATATGAAGCGTGACGGGCGAGACAATCCGCTGGAGCGAGCGGAGATGACCGTCACGATCAGTGAGGGATGAACGGGAAGGGGCGAGAAGTGAGTGGCAAGGAGATCACTAATCGGACGGCGTGGGTTGTTACCTTCCTCCTTACCGTCTCTACCCTACTGGCGTTTGGTTGTGCCGCTCCTCATGTGCCATCGCGAATTATCTACGAGGATCCGGTCAATTTCGTGCGGTTAGAAGAGGATTCGGAAGTGCTCCCGGAATGGCCGCCGAGCCACCATAGCCATCCGTTCACGATCGAACCGGAAAAATTGCGGACGATTTTGTCGGGGGTGAAAGTGCAGGAGCATTGGATTGCACTCGAGCGGTGGTGGCGGGGAGAGTCCCCCTTGGTTCCGGCCTTCACGGATGACGAGTTGGACCTCTTGTCCGTACGCATCTCGGAGGCACTGGCGGAGGCGAAAGAGAACGAGCGAGTGACCTTTTATTTAAGCCAACCGCAAACGTTCGCGAGGCGAATAATCACAACGGGCGGATTGTACGTTCATGGGACCGAGCTGCATATCCTCCTGGGAAATTGGCGGATCATTTACGGCATCCCGGCTTATGGGATGATCTATGACCGGCGTTATCCTATGCGGCCGACCGCAGCGAAAGGTTTTGATTTAAGGTTTCAGCCAGTTGAAGCTGTGATTTCTACGAAGAGTAGTCTATTGGACGGAATTTTGGCCAACGCCAAGGACGAACTCGTCATTGATTTAACCAAACTTGACCTGTCCGATCCTTCAGAGCCTGAGGCTTCTCTACTAAGGTCTGTGCCGCTCATGAGTCTCTATGTTAGCGATTGTGGGTGACGCGGTTCGTGTTCCATTGAAGGGGTGAGGTCACTGGAAGAACGGGAAGGGGAGGTCTTATCGACCACCCTGACCCAGAAGATACATTTTGGGCACTTTCACCAGCGCTTCCGTGAAGGACTGCCAGCCGAGCTTGCTCTGCCCTCGGACACGATCGGTGAACCGAATGGGGAGCTCGGTAATATCCGCACCAAGCTGAACAGCCCGCCAAGCGAGTTCTACTTGAAAGATGTACCCTTTTGCTTGGACCGTTGGAAGATTCATCCGTGTCAAGAGCTCACGGCGATAGCAGCGGAATCCTCCTGTCCAGTCGTGGATGGTCGAACCCAGGAAGAGGCAGACATAGTTGTTGCCGCAACGAGAGACAAAACGACGGTAGGCGTTCCAGTTTTCGGTTCCGCCCCCGGGCACGTAGCGACTCCCGATCACCAAGTCGGCAGTGTGGCTGCGGTGCACTAAGCGGGGTAGATCCCAGGGTGCATGGCTGAAGTCGCAATCCAT
>Ga0073934_10009636_pt1 | contig 12288 bp, 11 predicted proteins | sample LarsenN4metaG_FD_76834 | JGI IMG/M metagenome (GOLD analysis project Ga0073934, IMG submission 76834) | Hot spring sediment bacterial and archeal communities from British Columbia, Canada, to study Microbial Dark Matter (Phase II) - Larsen... ... | reverse complement strand
CCAGCTGCGATACTATGTATTTATATGAGCATTCCTATCTAGGTGGTCGTTATGTAGCCCTGTATTATTATGCCCCATCAATCTATGACCCCTATACAGGCGTTAATTTGAACAATCTGGTTTCATCCAGTGCTCATTTAGGATGAAATCAATGTTGACTGAACAGGGCTATCGTTAGTTTTGATAGCCCTTCATCACAAATCAAGTTTATAATGATATTAAGGAAACACTCCTATGGAATTTAGAAATACTTCGTTATAGGAGGTGAATTCCCATGTTCAAATTCAGGAGGCGCTATTTAGCAGGGATGCTACTCGCTGTCTCACTGCTCACCATCGGGGTAGCGGCTTGGAAACAGCCGGGGCAAGAAAAGCACTGCAATATGTTTGCTGATAGCATCGTGGTTGAGAACTTTGATCCAGATCATCCTCTGAAGTCGCTCGAAGGCCAAAACCCGCCAGTAACCACCAGTGGCGGCTGTTATAAGACACAAGCCGAAGCCCTATGCGCAGGCACGCAAGGCGCAATCTGCCCGCCACAGGATGCTACTCAGCAAGAGATAGATTGGGCCATTCGAAATTATCAATATGCGGTGCTACATGACAATCCTGGTCCTGGCCCCTGGAACTGGCAGCCGCCTAAATAAGCGCAACGGTTCAGGCAGACCAACAACCGCGCTGCATCAGCAGCGTTTGCACGGCGGTGAGCAGATCTGAAGGCCAGATAGGTTTCACCATGTAGCCATCAGCGCCGAGGTCCCTGGCGAATTGCGCGCGTTGCTCGTCATACAGGATGCAGGAAACAAACAGTATCGGGATTCGACGGGTGGCGTGATTCGCCCGCAGGCGCTGCAATATCTCAAAACCGTCGATTTCAGGCTTCATGATATCCGATACGAGCAGCGACACAGGCGCGTTCTGGCAGATTTCCAGGGTCCTTACCCCCGACACAGTGCCCATCGTCTTTAAATTGGCCCGATTGAGGATCAATTCGTATAACCGCAACTGATCAGGATCATCCTCACTGATCAGGATCGGGTTTGTCGCGGTCAACGCGGACAGATCGGATAGCTGTGTGGGAGGCGGAGGGCCGTAATTTGCCACCAGGGTACGGGGCAGGACTGCGCCTGTCCCGGCGATGCCCAACATCCGTAACATCTCGCGGCGGGTGAACCGTCTGGGCAAGATCGTCATATTCAACCTCCCACTGTCAGTATATCATCCCTGTTCGAGCGGACGGCGCGCGATGATCTTCTGCATGTCGCGGATATGCTCTTTTAACGTCTCGCCGTAGGGAGTCTGTTTGTGCCGCCGCGCCTCTTCTTCCAGGGCGGGGATCGCCTGGGGAGCCGCCTCCGCCATGCGCGCATACCAGTCCCGCGCCCGCCCCCGATCTTCCTCCTGTTCGGCGATCTGGCCTAACATATAGGCCCCATAGACCTGCCCCAACCGGATCAGAGTTGGATCATCCATGACGCGCAGCAGTGATTCTTGCGCGCCTGCTCTGTCCCCGGCCAGATACTGGTTCAGCCCCAGGTAGTAGCGGGAATTGGCGTTCTCTTCGAAGGCCAGCGCCGCCTGGATCGCTTCCACGGCCTCGGCATAGCGGGCCTGATGGCGACGCAGCGATCCTAACGCGCCGTTGACCGACGCATAATCCGGCGCGATCTGTTTGGCCCGCAGCAGCAATTGTTCTGCCGTGTCGAGTTTGTTCAGTTCGATATACGCCAGCGCAACCATCGCCAGCTTGTCGGGATGTCCGCGCCCGGCAGTCGCCTCGGCTTCCAGGCTGCGAATCACCTGCCGATATTCACCCTTTTGTAGCAGCGCCAGCGCGGGGGTCCGCCACGCATACAGTTTTTTCACTGCCTCCCGCCGCCACGCCCGCAGCGCCAGCATCCCCGCGATAAAGATCAAAAAGGGAACCCACGCCCGCGCCCCTGCCCCGGCGAGATACCAGCCAAACGCCCCAATGCCGAGCGCCATCAGGATGAGATTGCCGATCATTGTGATCGCCCAGGTGATGGGCGGCTCCACCGGGCGGACGCGGCGCGCCTGGATGATCACACCGCGCGCCATCCATGCGAAATAGGCCAGCACCCCCACCAGGATCAACGTGATGGGTTCTAATCGCCCTGCCAGGACTACGGCCACCACGACGCCGAGCAGGATCAGCAGCAGGGCCTCAAACCAACTGATTTTCATAAGTTATTGTTTGCTCCACACTTTGATTGTGCCATTCCGCAAAGCGACGGCCAGCCGCGCGCCATCAGGACTCCATGCGACGGCGTTTGCCGGGCCGGGCAGGACGGCGATCACGGCATTGGACGCCGTGTCGGTGACGGTTACACCTTTGTCGTTCGCCAGGGCCGAATGGGTCCCATCCGGGCTGGTGGCTTGCGGGGTTGGCTCCATCTGTCCCTCCGATAGGGACAGGAGCGCCCCGGCAGCTGAGTCCCAGGTGCGCAGTTTGCCATCTGAACTGGCGCTGGTGATCGTGCTGCCATCCCCGCTCCAACTTACCGCCGTAATCCAGTCCATGTGTTCCTGCTGGATATTCAACATCGTATTGTTGGCCGCATCCCACACCGATACCGTGCTGTTCCAGTTTACAGCCACCAGCCGGGCCGCGTCGGGATCAAAAGTCATGGCGTCGGCGATAAAACTCGGACGCGACTCGACCAATTGGCCGCTCACCACATCCCAGACTTCTAACGTGCCCGCCGACCCTGCCTGCCAGAGAATCGCCAGCCGGTTGCCGTTCCGATCCCAGGCCACCCAGGTCGGAATCCGGTGCGCGCTGCTAAAGTTACTGGCTATCTCCCCAGTGACTGCATCCCAGACGATCACCTGCCCGCTGCGATCCACGCTGGCGAGTCTGGTTCCCTGCGGTCTCCACGCCACTGCCTGGATATTCCCAGGATGGCCTTCCAACACGCCCAGCGCTTCACCCGTGTCGGCATCCCAGAGACGCACCGTGCGATCATATGCGCCGCTGGCAAGCCGATGCCCATCCGAACTCCACGAGACGGCCACCACCAGCCCAGTATGTCCCTCTAAGGTGAATAGCTCAGTGCGCGTGGCGATATCCCAGATACGCACGGTTTTATCGTGGCTGGCGCTGGCGATTTTGGTGTTATCAGGGCTGAAGGCCAGACCATACACCGCTTTGGTGTGCCCGGCCAGAAGGCCGATATCATCAAGCCTATCGGTATAGAGCCAGATGCCGAGCGCACCGCCTACAGCAACGACGCTCCCATCCGAACTCCAGGCCACACTCCGCACCATGCCCCGCCCCAAACGAAGCTGTTCGACATACGGCCCGGTATCTTGAGCAGCGGCAGGCGATATTATAGTGAACAGCAGGACGAGTACCCACAGTAACCTGTCAAGTTTCATGCAAGGCAACTCCTCCCCCTGGTCTCTGGACTTTTACTCTTCGCTTTCCACCTGCCCCACTGTGCCGACAACCGTCAGTGTATAGTTGACCGCCGGGCCGCCGAGTTCGTAGAAAGGGACTTCAAAGGTAGTGGCTTCCTGGGGAACCATTTGCGGTTTGGAGACAAAGACCGTCTGCGCCCCGACGACATGCCCCTGAGCATCCCAGATCGCCACAACGATACGGACTGCGGTTGCGACATTGGGACCGATGTTCGCCAGTTCGCCGCGAATCACCAACGTATCCTGGGCGCTGTACTCGGCGCGATCATTGGCGACCACAAAGTTTTTCGGCCCATAGAAGGTTTTCAGGGCATAGTCGGCTTCGCGCCCGGCAACATGCAGTTCGTAGCGGACGGTATTGGCGGGTTTGCCGCCCTCAAATCGCAGATCAAACGGCGCGCTCTGGCCTGGGTCTAACACATCTACGGAGAGGATATCGGACTGCTCGGCCAGGCGTCGGCTCTGGGCGTCGAAGAGAATCCCTGACAGGCGCACCGCTTCAAGTGGTCTTTGGGTAGTATTCACAACTTCGCCCGTAATATGAAAAACGCCGTCAGGATCGGACCACGCCAGGTAACCGTGAAACTGGACCACGCCTGTATAGGAAGTCACGCCTGCCGCTGCCTGCTGGACTGTTCCCACCGCCAACTCCGCATTTTGATTGACGCGGAAGGTGTTCACTACAGCGCGCAGCCGTTCCAGCGCGGTGGTGTCTGCCCCGGTGATATCCAGTTCCAGCGCGCTAAAAAATGCGCCATCGCCCTGCAAAAAAATATTCACGCTGCGCGGCCCTAAAGTTGGGTAGGTGCGCACCCCAACGATCCGGCGGCTGCCATCGCGCTGATCGGCGCGGCTGATTTCGTGCCAATCATACTGCGCCAGATCGGAGGGCGGCTGGTAGGTGTTGGCGGCCTCGGCAAACACTTCAGGGGTCATCGGCTGGCCCGTGTTGACAATATACACGCTCAAGCGGGTTATGGCCTGCCCATTTTCTACCGAAGTAAACTGCACCCGCACCCCGTTGCTGTCGGGCAGTTCCCCCGCAATCCAATCCGGGGGTGTGCGCAGTGTGAACACGCCGGACGAATGCTTGTAGGTCACGAATCCCTGATCGGCGGGGACCGACGTGGCGACCACGATCACCGGGTCGTCAATTTTTGCGCCACCTACCCCACAGGCCGATAGTCCGAGCGCCATCCCTGCCAATAGCCCTGCCAACCGTGCGCGCATGGTGATCTATCCTTACAGGTTACCACCTTATCAAAAACAACCCAGGGCAGAACAAGCGGCTGCCTCTACCTGCCATTATAGCCCAAACATTCTATCCCCCCACTATCCGTTCACGGCCCGGAAGCAAACCTATTTATAACCCAAACTAGTACCTGAGTACGCTATGATAATAGAGTCAGCTTATCTATGCTAATGACATACGTTGTTACAGTAAAGATAGAAAAAGGTTCGCGCCGGGGCGTTAAATGCAAGCTTAAGGATGGGGTGTGAGATGTACGCCAAAAACGAACTCATTTTTCCGCATTATGCGATAGAACATCTCCGTGATGTGCGAGGTAAACCATGGCGTGAACTGGTCAGCCGGGTGTTGGAGCTTCCAGAAGCGCACGAAGAAGTGCTGGCCTTTATGCTCGTGATGATCCGCGTTAATGGCTGTATGCCCTGCGAAACTGACAGCTACCGGGCCATGCGCGGCTGCATCATCTGCACGCTCCAGACTCTGCGCCGTTTTAAGGGGTCGGACGACGAACTGCTGCGACTGTACCAACAGGCCTTACAGGATGTGCGCGGGTATCTGGCAGAACCCACCCGGATCATCATTGAGGAAGACATTGCCATTGAGGTGGTCTAGACTCACCCTCTGTACCAGTGACACTCAGGCCGAATGCGGAACGAACCATAGTCCGCATTCGCGCTTTTATAGGCAGAATTAACGCTTTTTTAACGATGATTGGATCGAAATCTAACCGGACCGCAAACTTTGGAGCATCACATTATGGCGCGCGAACCCGATTGGGAAGCCCTCTCTGAACTACAGTTTTTACTGTATAACCGCATTGCCGATTCGTTGAATGCGGCGCTCACCAGCATTGCCCTGAGCGATATGCCCGAAGCGCAAGACAAACCGCCGGGCTTTTGGAAAAACCGTGCTACAGCTAAGATCGCGAACGTGTTGAATCTGTTTACCGCATGGTCATACCTGATCCGCTTCAAAATGGGCGAATCGATCCCCGAACGCGCAATCCGTCCCTTTCCGGTTAACGACTTGCTGGCGTGGCTGGGCAGCCAGTTGCAGCTTACCCCGACCCCCAGCGTGCCGTCGAATCCACAGCTTCATGCCAACCGGGAAACGCTGCAAGAAGCGCTGCTCCTCCTCCATTCTGCTGCTTATACGCAGGGGACCAATGTGCGCCTGGGATTGGAAGCGAGCGACCAGGGAGTGTGGTTCCGCATCCAATTCGCTCGTTTGCGCCCCTTACCTGCCTCCTATGATGATCTGCTGGCGTCGTTCGGCTCCCACTGGCGCGCGAAAGATACCGTGTTTGAACTGACCCATGCGCGTGATTTTGTGCGGCTGAATGGCTGCGAAGTAACACTCAATACGCATGAGCAGATTGGGGAATTTGCCTTCTTTGTCTATTCCGTGAAAGCGTTTAAAGCCAGGGCAATGGCTGCGGCGGCAGTGGCCGCAACAACTCCCACGCCGGTTCCCACAGCACCGCAAGCTGCTGCCCCGTCCCCGGCCCCCGCGCCAACGCCCGCTCCGGCAGCTACTCGAAGCCTGGATGAGATCACACCGCCGAGTCTGGCGATGCTGCGCCCGCCGCGTGCAATGTCTGCCGAGGGGCAGGTCTCACCCGTTGAACCGGATGAAACCGCACCGAAACCCGGCCACAGCGCTGAAACGAAGCTCAGCAGGCCAACGACGACGGAACCGGAAACCCTGATCGTCACGGTGAAAATTCCTGGGCCTAAACCGCCCGATATCCTGCGCACCCCTCCGGCCTCCACATCGAATGTGGCACTGACCAGAGAAACGCAGCATACACCACCTGTAAGTTCGGCTCCGGCCCCTGCCGAAAACACCGATGCTGCCGCCCGTGAATCAGAAAGCAGCCCGCACGAGGAGAAGCCATGACTACTTATCAAGAACTGCATTGGGACAGCATCAATTTCCTAAAGAATCATCTCTACCGCCGATTGGCAAGCCCATTAAACGACGCGCTGGGACGGCTGGCAATTGCGCGTCACCTCGAAAATGCCGAGGCCGCCCGCGAGCAGTATGACCGGGTGGAACAGAGCCTGGAAATCGCCGTTAATCTGATCAAAGCCTGGGCCGCCCTGATCCATGTTCAGAGCGGCGGAATCATCCGCGATTATCAGCGCCGCCAGTTGATGCCCGACAGCCTGCCCGCCTGGTTGATCAACCACTTGAATTCGTTCACGCCTTGCCGCATAGAACATACCCAGCCGATGTTTGTTCATCCAGAATCCTTCTATGAAAGCCTGATCCTGCTGTGCGATATCGGGAAAGCGATTGGCGGCCTGAAATATCTGACGATGGCAGATGCCAAAGGATCGCGCACGGGGATATGGATTCGTGCAGCCTTCGAGCCGCCCAAACACGGCCCCTATACCAGCCTGGGCGCGTTGATCGCCTGCCTGGATAAACAGAGCGCCGAAGACCAGGATACTGCCGTCCAACTGCATGTTTTGAGCGGATTTTTGAAGATCAATCAGGCGCGTTTTACACTGCAAAATAATACACAGTCGGGTGAGCAAGCGCTGACCGCGCTATTTCCCGCCTCTGCCCAGCGCTCTGTGATGTCACCGCCAGATGGCGAACAGTCCTCAGTGAATATCCCTCCGTCGGCAATGAGCAGGCTGGCGGCCATTGCAGCTGTGCTGGTGACATCACCGTCGGAATCCGCAGACCCGATTCCTGCCCAGGAAGGCGGCGAAACCACGCCGCGCGCTCCCATCCTGGCGGGTCCGGTGCTGGCACGCGCCCCCCGTGAAGCCGAACTTGCCGCGACAGGGACAGCCGAGCCAGATACGACGCAGCATACGATCAGTGGCCCGGTGTTGGCCCCAACACCACGCACCGTAGCCACCCCACCCACCGAGGACGCTTCCGATACCCTCCTCGTCCCGCCGCCCGATTTCCGACAGCAGCTTTTGGCAACCGCGTCCCGCCAGGAAACACCTAAGAGTGGCGAAGATACGCTGCTGGTTCCGCCGCCGGACTTCCGACAGTTTCTTCAAGATTCACAGCCAACACCGCCCGACGACTCGGCGACCAGGGGTGAGGAGCAGCCGTAGTACGCTGTCGTATAAGCAATAGGAATTTTCCGTGATGGGGATTGAATCTCCATCACGGACGCAATACGTGGTTAAGTGAGCGCCAGCGCGCGGAAGAAGCATCCGGCTCTCTCTACATAATCGGCCCCACACTTCAGGTAGCCACCGCGTGGACCATAGGTTGGATTGTGACAGGACAGACGATGATCCTGCTGGAAGGGAGAGACGCTCAGCCCCACCACCGATGTGAACAATAGGCGATCATTGAGCGGATCGCTGTAAGCCTGGGCCATCTGTCTGACCAGATTCACGGTATCAAAACGCTCGCCTTCGGCGAACAGAAATACCGACTCGATCTTTTCTTGCCGATCTATAGCAGGTCGGACAACCGCCTAGGCTACTTTGATGACTATCTTGGGCTTCAGGCGGATGACAATAATATCCAGATCGGCCCAATCCGCGATATCCTGCTCGGCTTTCTCCGGCGGTTCATAATGGTGGGTCAGTTTCCGAGTCCATGCGTCATCGGGGTCTTCCTCGATCACGCAGTCCCCCTTGATCAGATATCCGCTGCCGTCTGCTGCATCCCCCCCCACCACCAACGCGCCTTTAGGATTGACCAGAAGATACTGCACTTTGCGCGTATCACGGGTGCTGATCATCACGATATCGTCGCCATCGAGTTTAAACCAGACCGGGACGGTATGCGGATAACCATCCGATCCAATGACGGAAAAGCGGGCGATCAAAGGCTTTTGCAAAAATTCGCGGGCAGCATCGGTAAACATGAAGCGATTTCTCCTTTAGCAGCGGGCACAACAAAAGGATAGCTCCCCTACCCCAAATACGCTATACTGCAACGCCAGCGCCTCTACCAGAACAGAGATCGTTATGACGCTAAAATTTTTGAGTCCCACCAGCGCGCTTTTCGCCCAGATGGTTAACCTGCGTCCCGGTGAGCGTGTCCTGCTGCTCCACGCCGATGATGGGGCCTTGGCTCGTTGGGCAGTGCAGACTGCGGGCAAGGCGGTGCTGGCTTTTCCTCCCTCCTACCGGACGTTCAACGCTCTGTCTCAAGTTTCTGGCCTGGAAGTGAGCGAATCCGTCTATCCCGATTCATCCCAACACGGGCCAGCCGATATCGTGCTGCTCAACATACCCAAAGGGCGCGAACACGCGCAGGCTTATATCTGGACTGCTGCCGAGACACTGCGGCCCGGCGGACGGCTCTATCTGGCGGGTCCGAACGACGGCGGCGCGAAGACGGCGATCAAAGATGCGGCACTGGTATTTGGGAAGGCGCCGACTCTGGGATACAAAAGCAGTCACCGGATCGCTATCGCCACCCGACCCGAACAATTGACTCTGCCTGAAGGCTGGTCTACATCCTGGCAGTCCCAGACACGCCTCTTCTCCCGGCCCGAAGGAGACTTTACGATTGTGACGATGCCGGGTGTGTTTAGCTGGGATCACCTGGATGATGGCACGGCGCTGATGCTTGATCACCTGGATATCGAGCCGAAAAGTAAGGTTCTGGATATCGGCTGCGGCTATGGGATCATCGGGCTGGCGGCAGCGCGGGCAGGAGCACACGTAACGATGGTGGATGATGACCTGCTGGCCGTCCGGTGTGCCAGGGCCAGCGCAGAGATCAACCAGATTCCGTGCATGGTGCTGCCCAGCGACGTTACCAGCGCGGTTTCCGATCAGCGTTATGATCTGGTGCTCTCAAACCCCCCGTTCCATTATGGCATGGAGATCAACACCGCATTAGCGCAGCGAATCGTGCGCGATGCCTTCGGAGTGCTCCGTCGAGGCGGCAAATTGCGGGTCGTCGCCAACCGTTTTTTGACCTATGACCACGCCATGCGCGACACCTTTGGCAATGTGAGGACCCTGGCCGACAACCGCCGCTACCGGATTCTCGAAGCCGTGCGCACGACTTAACGCGGGCGGATGATCAGCCGACTGCCTGCCTCGCCGACCTGCATACCCTCGACGGTAAGTAAGCCGTCTGCGTCGGCGATGATTTCACCTGCCTGGATAACCCTCTGATCTTCCAGGCGGATATTCTGCCAATGATAGGCGGTCCCCGGTACGATCTGGAACTGCTGCAAGCGCCGCGGGGTCACGTCCACCGTCTGATCCCCGCCCAGGCTGCGCAGCGCCACCGACCATTCGTCGGGAGTGTCGGTGGGCGGTCCGGCGAAATCATTCCAGGACGACGACCATTCCAGCGTCAGGTTATAACCGCCTACGCCCTCCGGCGGGACAGGCGCGCTGCCGGACGCATACGAGAGGGCGGGCAGACTTTCATCACGGCGGAACACCATCCAATCAAAGTGCCAGTTGGGGTGTTCGCGGAAACCGAGCCAGGTGTGGTCGGCCTCAACCATTTCCCCGATAAACGCCCGCCTACCCTCGTGGAAATAACTATAGGCCGGGCGAGCCACCGTCTCCCAATCAATCACCGTGTCCTGCGTGCCATGCGCCAGGGCCATAAACGCCATCTCGTCGCCGCGCCGGGCGACAAGCTGCGCGCCGAGGTTCTGCCAGTCCCAGACCCCTGTACCCTGGTAGGCCGCCAGCGGCACAGCTCCAGGCCCGCGAATCTCCACCGGCAAATTGAGATCAACCGCGCCCCACTTGCTCTCCATCTCTTCGACCCACATCCCCGCCGCCGCAAAATTCAGCATGGGTTCGCTGGCCGCCGCCGCCGCAAACCGATCGGGATAACGTTCAGCCAGCATGATCGCCCCCGTCCCGCCCATGGAGTGCCCATAGACATACACTCGATTGGTATCAATGGCGGGAAATGCTTCGATCACCTCATCAACGGCGCGGATCAGCCGGGCTTCGGTGTAGTTCACAATAGGACCGGTGGTGACAGGCGCATCCGTGCGGTAATCGTGGGTGGCGCTGAAACCGAAATACCAGCTTTGATTGGGATCGTCAGCCCACAGCATCACCGCGCACCAGTACAGAGCCGCATCCGGGGCCGTATAGCGCGAACCATACCCCTCGAGGTGCAGCACCAACGGCAGCGAATCGGGCACAGCACCGCCGCAGTTTTCCTCGGTGGGCAGCCCAACCCAATAGTTATAGGCATACTGCTGCTGCGGGGCAGACTGTTCCAGGTCTTTCCAGTTGGGCAGCCCCATCCAACTATTGCCCAGGCGTGGCGCATCAAAGGTGGGGTTATAGGCGGCATAATCCATAAACTGGGTGTACACCCGGCTGCGACCATCCTCGGACTGCCATACCCAGACGGATTCCGGCTCAGCAACCTGCTCATGGATCGGCCCCACCATCAAGAATAGGGCCTCATTCACAACCGCATAGTAAAAATCGCCGTCTGCCTGTGAAGTCCAGACAAATAACCCGGTTCCGTCCGGCAGTTCTGGCCCCAGGTCAGTGATCACATAATTGCGCAGCGAACGGTACTCCCCGTCATCATAGGGCGGATCGATTGCCCGTGCCCGCTCCGTCCAATAAATGCCCGATCCCTGGGGAACTTCCGCCAACAGCCGCGCCTGATGCAATGCTTCAATGTCTATGGGCGCGGTGTGCTGATACACCCTGTATATTGAGGGGCCGGGGACTTCAGGCCAGGTTAAAAACGTCTGGCCGCTGCGATGAACCGCTGTCAGTGCGGACGTATCCCGTGCGCCGGCTGGAGGTCCGGGCAGGAAGCCCACGAACACTATGAGCAGAATACTGGAATACAGGAGGCGCTGCATATTTACACAGGCCAATCGCCGGGTATATAAGCAACACCAATAGCCTGTGGCCCCGCATATACGTCGATGATCGGAGTCCCGTAGAGCATGTCCAGGAGGACAATTTCAAAACGATCCCGAAGCTGGTCAACGAAGGTGGCTGCGAGATCGGAACTCGGCGGCTGCCCATGCATCACCAAGGCCCGGAGCTTGTTTTGGGATCCGACATCCCGCACGATATACCGCATATAAACATCCAGCACTTTGCTCAGGCTGTGAACGCGCTCGTGCGTTGAGACATAAATTCCAGCCATTGGGCTAGACTTGCTGATGGTAATAATCGGCTTGATGCGCAACGTCTGCGCGACCATGTAGCTCACCTTGCCGATCCGTCCTCCTTTGACCAGATACGACAGGTCGTCCAGGCAAAAGAGCAGATTTGAGGCTTGATGTGTCTGCTCCAGCAGAGGAATAATCTGTTCAATAGAGCAGCCTGCCCGTGCTGCGCGGGCTGCCGTTAACACCTGGAAGCCCAACATCCCTGAAATGGTCTTACTATCCCAGACCGTGATCACCTGGCCCTTCACCTGGCGCGCGGCTTGCCGTGTCAGGTCTACAGTTTTGCTCAAGGTGTCGCTGAGATGAATGGAGAGGATCGGCGCGCCGTGCGTCTCCAGCGCCTCATACCTGGCCTTATATTCCTCCATCGTCAGGGGGGATGTGACCGGATGAACGTCGCCCCGCCCCAGGCGCTCAAAAAACTGCTCGACATTCATAGTCTCGCCGCTCAGATAGGTCTCTTCCCCAAAGCTGATCTT
>Ga0073934_10009635_pt1 | contig 12290 bp, 9 predicted proteins | sample LarsenN4metaG_FD_76834 | JGI IMG/M metagenome (GOLD analysis project Ga0073934, IMG submission 76834) | Hot spring sediment bacterial and archeal communities from British Columbia, Canada, to study Microbial Dark Matter (Phase II) - Larsen... ... | reverse complement strand
CTTCGCTATGCCATCGACAAGGCCCGCGAAGTCAGCATGCCCAAGGACAACATCGACCGCGCCATCAAACGCGGCACCGGCGAGGCCGGCGGCGAGGTCATCGAGGAACTGCAATACGAGGGCTTTGGTCCCGGCGGCGCCGCCATCCTCGTCGATGTCATGACCGACAACCGCAACCGCACCGTCGGTGAATTACGCAAGGTCTTCGAACGCGGCGGCGGCAAAATCGGCTCGGCCGGCAGCGTCTCCTTTCTCTTCGAACGCAAGGGCGTGCTCACCGTGCCCGCCGCCGCCATCGGTGAAGACGACCTGATGGCCATCGTGCTCGATGCCGGCGCCGACGACATGAAGCGCACCGGCGGTTTTTACGAAATCACTTGCGATCCCGGGCGCTTTCATCACGTACAGGAAGCTCTCCGTGCCAAGAACATCGAAATCAATTCTGCCGAACTCGCCTCCGTCGCCAAGACGACCGTCGATGCCGACGTGGAAACCGGCCAGAAAGTGATGCGTCTCGTCGAATCGCTCGACGAACACGACGACGTTCAACAGGTTTATACGAACCTGAATGTGACCGAGGCGATGATGGTGGGCGAGTGATTTCCTGCCGACTCAGGTATTTTTCACGCCGCTTCCGAGCTTCGTCAGCAGGTCGATCATCGCCTGCTCTTTTTTCAGGATCAACTCGCGAAAGGATGGCGCGCGCGTGCGGTGCTCCTCGACGCGTGCCTCTTTGAGCGCCGACTGGAGCAAGTTGACCAAAAAATCTCGTTCGTCGGTCGTGATCGTCAGTTGGTGTTCCACCATGGTTTCCTCCTGCATCTAATCTCGAGCATGTTGCATGCGGCCGGCTCGAGCCAATCCGAATTCCGTGCATCGTCATGGCGGGGTATCGCGAGCCACATCGAAACGCTTGAACGCCCAGGCGATGAGCGGGATGGGAAGCCAGCAAATCAATACGAGCATCAGCCATGCCGCGGCGCCGGCGGCAAACAGGCTCCGGGTCGCGATATACAGGACCCCGCCCGCGAGCAACGGCGGCATCAGCGCGACTAGCATGCCGATCGCCCGCCCGAAAAAGAGGATCATCTGCCGTCCCGCGTGCGAAAAATCCCCAGGCGTGGTCGGCACCATCCGCGCCGGGAAGAGCAAAAAGAGGAAATTATCGAGTCCGATCAGCACCAGGTTGAATGGAATCGCAAACGCCGCCACGATAATCAGCAGCGGCCCGATGGTCCCCAAAAGCGCGAAGAGCACGGCCACAATCGTGATCTGCACCAGGCTGATCAACATCACGGGCGTGAGTAATTGACCGACGGCGATCCGCCAGGCCGGCAGCGGCAGGGTTTTGAGCACTTCCATGCGATCGATGTCGCTGCGAAAGTCGAACGCCAGAAACTGATGCACGAACAGCGACATCATCAGCATGGTTCCCGCCATTCCCCAGGGCACACCCTCATCGACCTTTTTTCGGCTCACGAGCGCGATGATCGGCCCGATCGAACTGAACAGCATCACCACAGTCATCAGGATGAATGCTTTTTGGCTGCGTTGCGCCGTGACGAACTGGCGCCAGAAGATCGGACCGATGCCGCCCCAGTAGCCGAACGACGGAACCTGGCGCCGGATCGTCCGGGACTGCGCCGCATGGTGAAAGGGCGAGCCGCCGCGGCGCATTCGTTCGATTCTTGCGTAGGTCTTTTCGCTTGCAGTCGAAACCGATTCGAGAAACTTCGCATCCAGCACGTACACGAGCGCCAAAAGGCCGGCGTTGATCGCCAAGGCGCCCAGTGCCGGGGGCCAGAATTCGCCAAAACTGCGGGCAGTGACCACTTGCGAGTACCAGCGAAGCGGCGAAAGCAGCGTGTGGATCACCGGCTGGGCTTCGATCGCTTTGAGCGTCTGCATCACGTCGCCGCCGGTGAAATAGCGTTGATAGACAAAGACGCCGAGGACCACCAGCGCCCCAAGGATGCCATACAACACGATCCTGCGGAACCGAGTATACGCCAGTGCGCTGAAGTTGCTGGCCGTGAAGTTCACGGCGAGACCGAATAGTTGCAGAAAGCTAAAGATCAACACGGCGCCGATCGCCGCCGAGATGTACGAGCCGGCAATATCGCGAAATACGACCGACATGAACAAACTGAACGGCAAGGTCATTAAGAGTTGCGTCAACAATTTGTACGTCAGCAATTGCCGGCGCGTAAACGGACCGCAAAAGAGAAACTGGATTTCCGCGGGAGTAAACAGCATCGGCGGCTTCGTGCCCGATGTGACCGCAATCAGAATACACATCGCCAGCATCCCCGGCCCGCCGAATCGCTGAACGACGATTGGATCGGCGCCGGACGTATGTTTTGGATTTAGAACGCGATTTGCCACCAGTCCGAAGAACCAGCAACCGATCATTAGCGCGAAGAACGCCATCATGAGCGCGCCTTTGACGTTCGACGCGTTTTTCCCGAACCGTCGAAACCAGGCGCGGAAGCGCATCTTCATTAAGAGCCAGAGGGCGTCGTTCATTTCGCGGCCCCTTCCGTGGGCTGGGGCTGCGCGGTAAGCCGGAAGAAGAGGTCTTCCAGCGACTCGTGCTTGCCGTCCGCCTCGGCCTTGCTGCGAAGCTCCTGCATGGTTGCATGCAACACCTTCTCGCCACGATGCAGAATGAGAATCGCGGTACACAGGTCTTCGATGAGCGACAGCAAATGCGAACTGATCATGATGGCCGCGCCTTCCGAGGCGCGTTGCCGAATCGACTCCTTGATGGCGCGAATGGCGTAGGGGTCGAGGCCGGTCAACGGCTCATCGAACATGATCACTCTCGGGTCATGCAGATAGGCGCAGCAAATGGCGACCTTTTGCCGCATGCCGCGCGACAGGTCGCTGCAGGTGCTGTCGCGTTTTTCCGTCAGTTCGAACGTTTTGATGAGCGCTTCGGCATGATCTTTCCAATCCTTCAAGTGATATGCCGAGGCGACAAAACGCATGTGCTCCCAGATGGTCAACTGGTCGAACAAGCGTGGATCGTCCGGAATGTAGGCGAGCGCCGCCTTGGCCGCAACAGGCTCCGTCTCGAGATCGTGGCCGCAGATAGAAAGCTTGCCTCGCGTCGGGGCCAAAATGCCGGCCAGCGCCCGCATCGTTGTCGTCTTACCGGCGCCATTCGGGCCGACCAGGCCGAGGATCGTGCCCGGTTCGACCTCGAACGAAAGCCCCACAACGGCGACCGTCGTGTCATAGGCTTTGTGAAAATCCTGAACGACAATTGCCGACATTCGAAGTCCACTCACGCTAGAGTTGTTTTTCCGCCATTTCCATGGCACGCAGCATGCCCATGGCCTTGTTCATCGTCTCGTCGTACTCCTGCGACGGGACGCTGTCCATAACGATGCCGGCCCCGGCCTGGTAGTAAACGGTCTGCCCCTTGAGGACCATCGTTCGCAAAGCGATGCACGTGTCCATGTTGCCGGAAAAATCGACGTAGCCGACCGCGCCGCCGTAGGGCCCGCGGCGATGCGGCTCGAGTTCGTCGATGATCTGCATCGCCCGCACCTTCGGTGCTCCCGAGAGCGTGCCGGCAGGCAGGCAGGAGCGCAGCGCATCGAACGCCGTTTTCCCCGGCGCCAGCCGGCCGGTGACGTTGCTGCTCAGATGCATCACGTGACTGTAGCGCTCGACGCTGAGCACATCGTTGAACTGCACCGAGCCGAATTGCGCGACCCGGCCGACGTCGTTTCGCGCCAGATCGACGAGCATGATGTGCTCGGCCCGCTCTTTCGGATCGTTAACGAGTTCCTCGGCCAAGCGGCGATCATCCTCTTCGTTCGCGCCGCGCCGGCGCGTGCCAGCCAGCGGTCGAACGGTGACTAGATCACCTTCCACGCGGACCATGATTTCCGGCGAACTGCCGATGAGCGTGGACCCGCCCTGTCGAAGATAGAACATGAACGGGCTGGGATTGACTACCCGCAGCGTGCGATAGATGTCGAACGGCCGGGCCTTCGTTTCGGTCTGCAGCCGCTGACTGAGAACGACCTGGAAAATATCGCCCGCTTTGATGTACTCGCGGCACTTTTCGACGGCGGTCTCGTAATCGGCGCGAGTAAAATTGGCCCGCACATTGCTGAGGTCGGGGGTGTATCCTTCGGGCGTCTCGATGTCGGTCAATTGCAGATCGGCCACGCCTTGCTGCAGCCGCTCGACGAGCCGATCGACGCGGCCGCAAGCTTTTCGGTAGCTGCCTTCGAGATCGCTGGGATCGACATGTGCATGAGCGACGACAGCGATGGTCTTGTTGATGTGATCGAAGATCACCATGCGGTCGTAGAACGCAAACGCCAGGTCGGGCAGCCCGCGGTCGTCTTCCGGCGCGTTCGGCAGGTGCTCGACGTAGCGGATCGTGTCATAGCCCGCGTAACCGACCGCACCGCCGGAAAAGCGCGGCAGGCCGGCGACGTGCGGTGCACGATAATGTGTCAGTTGTTCTTCGAGGAATCGCAGCGGGTCGGCATGTTCCGATTCTTTCGCGGCTCGCTCGCCCTGCTTGCGGATCGTCACGCGAGGGCCAAACGCTTCGAACTGCAGGAAGGGCCCCGAACCGAGAAAGCTATATCGGCCGATCTTTTCGCCGCCGACGACGCTTTCGAACAGGAAGGACCACTCGCCCTCCTGAATCTTGCAGAAGGCCGAAACCGGCGTGAGCGCGTCGCCAATCAGCTGGCGATAGACCGGCACCAGCGAATGGCCGCGGGCCAGCTCGGCAAACTCCGGAAACGTCGGCCGATAGCGCAAGGCATGCTCCGACAACTTTGGCGAATCAAAGCTTGTCTACTGCCGTGGTAGAAATCGGGCAAGACAATTCGGAATTCTCCGCGAACGGACCAGCGCCGCGTGAACTTTGGCGGGATGTAGCCGCGTATTGAAAAGGTGGCTTCATGGCAGATTTCGTCACAACATTGTAACCGACCGGCGGGCTCGACTGGCGTTTTGGCGCGAGAAACGTTAGGCTCACGGTGAGTTTCCATCGCTGAGAGGTCATTGCCGTGAAAAGGCCAAATTTACTGCTGAAACTGGCGGCATTAAGCACGTCGATCATCCTGGTCGCCGCGTTCGTTTCGTATCGAGCCGGGGCCTTTGATCGGTTCTTCAAATCGAACGCAGCGCCGGTTGATCCGGGCACGGCGCCGGACGGCTTCAACACGATGATCTACAGTTCAAAGTCAGCCGAGATCATTCCGCCGCCGGCAGGGCAAGCCACCGACAGCGCGCCGCCGGCAGTATTTATGGGCGGTTCAAAGTACGCCCCGATCGTTCCAACTCCACCGCCCGGCTCGGCGACGAACCCGCCGACGCAGTCGCCGGAAGTTTTTATGGGCAGTTCGAAGTCGCTGATCCTGACCGATCCGAAAGCGAAAGCGAAACAAGGCACGCAAGCGCCCAACCCCGCGCCGCCGGACAAACCAAAGAACTAAAGTTGTGCCGGAGGCGACGCGATGAACTACTCGATCCTGATCACGACGGCCATCAGCTTCGTGTTTTTGATCGTGGTCTTTCGACCGCTGGAAGTGCTGTTTCCGGCCAAGCCCGGCCAGAAGTTTTTCCGTCCCGCGTGGCTCACTGATCTCTGCTTTTTCCTGGGGCAATACCTGCTTTGGAACGGACTGGTCCTCTGGGCACTCTCCCATTTCAGCCATTGGGTGCAAGGAGTCGTGCCGTCGGGCATCCGAAGCGCCATCGCTTCTCAACCCTGGTGGCTGCAGGTGCTCGAAGTCATCGTGATGAGCGATTTTCTGGTCTACTGGGCGCATCGGCTGCAGCATCGGGTCGGCTTTTTGTGGCGCTTCCATGCCGTCCATCACAGCGCCGAACACCTCGACTGGCTGGCGGCCCACCGCGAACATCCGCTCGATACGATCTACACCGTCGGTCTGATTAACCTGCCGGCCATCATGCTCGGATTTCCGCTGGAAAGCATCGCCGGCTTCATCGCCTTTCGCGGCATCTGGGCGATCTACATTCACTCGAACGTCCGGCTGCGGCTTGGCCCGTTGCGGATGCTGATCGGCTCGCCCGAATTGCACCACTGGCACCACGATCGGGACCGCGACGCCGGCAACTACGCCAACCTGTCGCCGCTAATGGACATTCTCTTCGGCACCTATCGCTGTCCGGATCACGAACCGGAACACTTCGGCTTGCGCGAACCCGGACCGCGAACGTACCTCGGGTACATGATCCAGCCGCTGTTGCCGCGATGGTTGTTCCAAAAAGAAACGGCCGCAACTGTTCAGATTGAGCCGACAGACTCGGCTTCCACGGCGCAAATTCCTGCCAGCCGCGTGTAACGCCATTTCGTTATACAAACTGTGCTATTCTCGGTTCTCGGCCCTCGGTTACTCGGTTGATTTTCAATCCGAGGTAGAATCGATGCACCCATTCGCACCGCAAATATCCTTGCCCTCTGCCCTGTTCCGGAACAGAATGTCACACCAGTGGTGCTGCCTCGGCGCTGACGGCGTCGAACGATCCGACATTCGCCCCTTGCATCCTAGGAGAGCATCGTGAGAAACCTGCGAACGCTGCAACGGTCGGTGGTGATAACCTGCGTGCTATCCATGTTCGGCGCGGCCACAATGATCGGCGCCGATGAATCATTCGCGGACCTGGTCGCTCGGCTGCAAAAGGAGAAGGGCCAGTTCGCCGAGCGGCAGCAAAAGATGCTGGCCGAACGCTACGACCTGTCGGATCGGCCGGCCAAGGGCGTCACCATGACGCGCGGCAAGCCGGTGCAGGAAGGCGTCCGCGTCAAGCTGCCCGAAGGAATGACATGGGAAAAGCTGGCCGAGATGACGCCGGAAGAGATCAAGGAAAAGGACCTCTGGCCGAAGGGTTTCCTGCCGCTGCCGCATCCGCATCACGAAGCAGGCGGCATGATCCACCCCAAGTTTTTGCTGGACGAATTGAAGAAGCAAACGGATCGCGACCTGACGCGGTTCGACCTGGATCACGACTTCGACAAACACCAACATTTGCTGGCCGAGTTTCCGGCGCCGATCTTCCTGACGACGCGGCCCGACCTGGGCGACGTGTCGAAGGGTCAACTCGTTACGCTGTCCAACTTCGAAGAGTTGTTCAAGGACATTCTCAATCCCAAGCAGCTCGAAGGTTTGCGCCTGTTGGTGACTCCGTTCCCGCAGCAGCAATTCAATGCCACGCTGGATCGCCGAACGGTGAAGGCGAGCCAGGGCGTTTCTTGTTTTGACTGCCATGCGAACGGCCATACGACGGCGGCGACGCACACCGTCGGCGACATTCGCCCCGACTCGCACCGGCACCGCATCGATACGCCGTCGCTTCGCGGCGTCAATATTCAGCGCCTCTTCGGATCGCAGCGCGCCCTCAAGAGCGTCGAAGATTTCACGGAGTTCGAACAACGGGCGGCCTATTTCGACGGCATCCCGGCCGACGCGACCAAGAAGGGCACGAACATCCTGGAGCGCGGCAGCCAGGTGCACTTCATGGCGGAATTCCAGAACATCCTCGACTTCCCGCCGGCGCCCAAGTTGAACCTGCTGGGCAAACTGAACCCGGCCAAGGCCAGCGAGAGCGAAAAGCGCGGCCAGGAACTCTTCTTCGGCAAGGCGCAATGCGCGACTTGCCATACGCCGCCGTATTACACCGACAATCAGATGCACAACCTGAAGGTCGAGCGCTTTTTCAAGGAAGTAACTGTGAACGGCCGCAAGGCGTCGGCGGACGGCCCGATCAAGACCTTCCCGCTTCGCGGCATCAAGGACTCGCCTCCCTACCTGCACGACGACCGTTGCCTGACGCTCGAAGACACGGTTGAGTTCTTCAACCTGGTGCTGGAACTCAAACTGACCAAGGAAGAGAAAGCAGACCTGGTGGCGTTCCTACGGGCGCTGTAGTCAATTCCAGCCGCTTGCGGCAGCGCTCGCGAGAGCCAGCGAGCGCGTCGCCGCAAGCGGCAGTATTTGATTTTCGAGAGCTTCTGCCATGCACCGCCGCTCATTTCTTTCGGCACTCTCTGCTGCGGCGCTGGGAGCCGTCGTACGTGCCGCCGATCCGCCGAAGGATGTTCGTATCACCCGCGCCGTCGGCTTCGACTTGTCCAGCAAGCGGTCCAAGATCGCGGGCAGAAATGCTCGGCTCGACGTCCATGGCGATCGCGCCAACGACCACATGGTCCGGCTTTACACCAATGCCGGCGTCGAGGGCATCGGCAACTGCCGGGCCGATGAAAAAGCCGTCGCCATGCTGATCGGCAAGGATCCATTCGATTATTACCGCCGTGATGAGCAAAAGGTCGCCGGTCCGCTTGGTCCGGGCACGATGCCGCTCTGGGACTTGCTCGGCAAGCTGTTGAAAAAGCCCGTCTTCGATCTCCTGGGCGGCAAGGGGCCGGAAAAAGTGCCGGTATACGACGGATCGATCTACTTCGCGGACCTGTTGCCGCAATACGCCGATAACTGGAAAGATCGGTTTCGTGAAGAGATCGACATGGGTCTGAGGAATGGCCATCGCGCGTTCAAGATCAAAATCGGCCGCGGCCACAAATGGATGAAACGCGACGAAGGCGATGCACGCGACATTGAAATCGTCCGGCTGATCCGCAAACACGCCGGCAAGGAGATCCTGCTCGGCGTGGACGCGAACAACGGCTACGACCTGCCCGGCGCCAAGCGCTTCATGCAAGCGGTCGGCGAAGAACAACTCGCGTTCGTCGAGGAGCTATTCCCCGAAGTCGTCGAAGAGTGTTTGGAATTGAAGCGGTTCATGAACGAACACGGCTGGAAGACTCTGCTCGCCGACGGCGAAACCCAGGGCGACCTCAACGTCTTCAAGCCGTTCATGAAGGCGAAGGCGATCGACGTTTATCAGGCCGACATGAATCGTTTTGGGTTCGAAGGCATCGTGACGGAAGCCGCCTGGGCCAAGGATTCGGGTGCGTCGGTCGCCCCGCATAACTGGGGTTCGCTCATCGGCTATTACATGCAACTGCACGTGGGCCGGGCGATTACCAACTTTTACCGTGCGGAGCACGATCCGCTGTCGAGCCGCGTTTTGATCGCGGACGGCTATGAGCGGAAAGAAGGCATGACGACTGTTCCCGATTCGCACGGATTTGGACTTCGACTGGACGATAAAGCATTTGCGGACGAAGCGAAGGTGCGATTTGATTTGAGACGATAGAAAGCGATGTCGCCATTTCGTTTGATCGGTTCGACATATCGGTCACTCGGCAGCAAGCCTGCACATCGAATGCAAAACGAGTAAGTTACTAGCTGAACGAATTGCGAGTTTTCCATGCCTCCCGCTGCTGAATCATCGCCGATCGATCAATTTCTCAAGAGCATTTCGCGCAGCGGCCTGCTCGACGAGGACAAAGTTCAAAAACTCTACGGAGTTTCGCCGAAGGCGGCGCGAAAGCAGGCCGAGATGCTTGCCGACTGGTTCGTTCGCACGGGCATTTTGACGCAGTATCAGGCGGCGAAGTTATTGCAGGGCGCCGAACGCGGCCTGGTGCTCGGGCCGTATCAGATGCTCGCGCCGGTCGGGCGCGGCGGCATGGGCAGCGTCTACCTGGCCCGCGATACGCGCAACCGGCGGCTGGTTGCGCTCAAGGTGCTGCCGCCGCACCGCTACAAGGAAGAAGAACGGCATCTGACGCGCTTCCGCCGTGAAATGGAGATTTGCCAGAAGGTCACGCATCCGCATCTGACGCGGACCTTTGAAGCGGGCGTATTGCAAGGTGTCTACTTCATCGCAATGGAGTACGTGCCCGGCGTGACATTGTCGAAAAAAGTGCAGAACGACGGTCCGCTGCCGGTTGCTCGCGCTGCCCGGATTTTTTCCGAGGTCGCGGCAGCCATGCAACACGCGCACACGCAAGGGTTAATCCACCGCGATCTAAAGCCGTCGAACATCATGATCACGCCGAACGGGCACGCCAAGGTGCTCGACCTGGGACTGGCACTGATTGAAGGCGAGGAGTTGCCGACCGACAAATCGATCGTCGGCGGCCGCGGCTATGTCGTCGGCACGATGGACTACATCGCTCCGGAACAGGTCGAGAATCCGACCGACGTCGATCCGCGGGCGGACCTCTATTCGCTTGGCTGTTCGATGTATTCGGCATTGTCGGGACAGCATCCATTTCCGGGAGGCACGCCGCAACAAAAGATCCGTAAGCATCTGACCGAATGGCCGACGCCGTTGACCGACTTGAATCCAACGGCGCCGGTCGAATTCGCCAAGATCATCGAAAAACTGATGGCCAAGCGGCCGGAGAATCGACCGGCGTCCTGTGCCGAACTGCAAACCATGCTGAGGCCCTGGCTGGGCGACGAACCCGATTTGCCGATGGACACGGCCGTGGACAACGCCAACCCGCGCGAAGTCTTCGACCTGGAAACCGACCAGATCGCGACGGGTTCGTTTTGGGAATCGATGCCGGTAACGGTGTTCGTCAGCAACACGGCGACGAAGCAGCAATCTCAACCGGCACGAAGCGGACCGGTTGAGCTTTCCCCAAGAGCCACTGCCAACAGGCCGGCAGAAAGCTCGTCCAAACAGGCCTTCCTGTTTGTCGGTTGCTCGACGTTGGCGTTTCTCGTGTTGGGGACCGTCGCGACGGCGTTTTTTTTGGTGATGAACCTGCGACATTGAAGCACCATTTCACGCATTCGAATCGCAAGTCGACCGGGTTAATTCTCGGTTCTCGGTTTCCCGGTTGTATTTGTGTGAATTCCGGCAAATGCGCGTCGACAGCAACCGAAATGCAACCTGGCAGTAAGGGAGCGGCTTTTCCTTTGATTTTCCCCCAACCCGCCATTGCCCTTGTGCTAAGCTTCTCTTAGGATGGTTCTTACGTCGGTGAGTATCTTATCCAGAGTGGCTGAGGGACAGGCCCTGTGAAGCCACAGCAACCGGTTCGCCGGTCGTACCGCCCGGTGCGATTTCGCGAATGCTGGTGCTAACTCCTTCCCGCCCGGATGGGCTGGGAGAGATAAGATCGGTGACACACACCTGAGCTTATCTGGACAGATTCGGCAGCGGCCGGGTCACCCTTCCTGGACGATACCACTGAAGATTTGTTCGCGCACTCCAGTGCTGCGCCGGCTTGACGTGGAGGTTCGTTCGTGCACATCGATTTTGCTCGCGGTTTGAAATGCCGGTTGTGCGGCAAAGCGTATCCCAAGCAACCGTTGAATTTCTGCACCGAGGATTTCGGCCCCCTCGAAGTGGATTACGACTACGAGGCAATCCATTCGCTGATCAGCCGATCGAAGATCGAGCGGCGTCCCCGCAATATGTGGCGCTACCGCGAATTATTGCCGCTCGACGGCGAACCGACCGTCGGCCCGCAGGTCGGCGGCACGCCCTTGATTCGGGCCGATCGACTGGCCGATGCGCTGGGCGTGTCCAACCTGTGGATCAAGAACGACGCCGTCAATTTTCCGACGCTTTCGTTCAAGGATCGCGTCGTGTCGGTGGCGTTGTCGAAAGCGCGCGAATTCGGTTTTCGGGCGGTCGGTTGCGCGTCGACCGGCAACCTGGCGAACAGCGTCGCCGCCAATTCCGCCGCCGCCGGACTGGACGCCTACATCCTGGTGCCGGCCGATCTGGAGCGATCCAAGATTCTCGGCACCAGCGTCTACGGCCCCAAGCTCGTACTGGTCAACGGCACGTACGACGAAGTCAATCGACTTTGTTCGCAGATCGCGCTGAAGTTCCACATGGGCATCGTCAATGTCAACCTGCGCCCCTTCTACGCCGAGGGTTCGAAGACCTTCGGCTTCGAAATTGCCGAAGACCTCGGGTGGCGCGTGCCCCGGCACGTGGTCTGTCCGATGGCCGGCGGCAGCCTGATCGGCAAGATTCACAAGGCATTTCAAGAGTTGAAGCAGGTCGGACTCGTGGACGAAGCGATCTGCACGATGCACGGCGCCCAGGCAACCGGCTGCAACCCAATTAGCGACGCCGTCAAGACCGGCCGCGATCGCCACAAACCGATCCGCAAGCCAAACACCATCTGCAAGTCGCTGGCGATCGGCGACCCGGCCGACGGCTACTTCGCCGCCAAATTGATTCGCGCGACCGGCGGCTGGGCCGAGGATGCGGCCGATCCGGAAATCAGCGAAGCGATGGCGCTTCTGGCCCAGACCGAGGGCATCTTCGCCGAAACCGCAGGCGGTGTCACCGTCGCCGTGGCGCGTAAACTAATCGAACAGGGCCGCATCCCGCGCGATGAAGAGATCGTGCTG
>Ga0073934_10009634_pt1 | contig 12290 bp, 9 predicted proteins | sample LarsenN4metaG_FD_76834 | JGI IMG/M metagenome (GOLD analysis project Ga0073934, IMG submission 76834) | Hot spring sediment bacterial and archeal communities from British Columbia, Canada, to study Microbial Dark Matter (Phase II) - Larsen... ... | reverse complement strand
TCTTCAGCGCCTTCACCGTGTCGCGCACGGCCTGTTCTCCCAGCACCCGGTGCACCGCGATAGGCTTGTAAGCCGTGACCACGTGCCCCTGGTCATCCTCGATGTGGTCCACGAGCATCGGGCGCATCAACACCCCCCCGTTGGCAATGGTGGCCATGCACATCACCATCTGCAACGGCGTCGCCGCCACCCCCTGCCCCATGGGAATGCGCGAGATCGAAAGCTTGCTCCACTTGTCCACCGGGTGGACGATGCCCGGCGACTCCCCGCCCAGCGGCAGCCCCGTACGCAACCCGAAACCATTGGCCCGGATGTACTGATAGAGCCGGTCCTCACCCATGCGAATGGCAATCTTGGCCGTCCCGATGTTGCTCGACTTGGTGATGATTTCCTCGACGGTCAGATCGTCGTACGCCTCATGGTCGCGAAGCGTTTTGCCGGCGAACTTGAAACGGCCATGCTCGCAGTTGAACCGGTCCTGCAGGGACACGATCCGGTCATTCAGCGCCGCCGCCACCGTCACGATCTTGAAGGTGGATCCCGGCTCGGCGCAGTCCACAATCACGCGGTTGCGCCGCCATTCCGGCCGGCTCTCCAGGATGCGGTTCGGGTCGAAGTTCGGCCAACTGGCCAGGCCCAGAATCTCCCCGGTGGACGGGCGGACCGCAAGAGCGCAGGCCCCCTGGGGCGCATGCTTGCCCACCGCCGCCGCCAGTTCCTCCTCGATGATTTGCTGAATGCGCAGGTCCAGGGTCAGGACGACGTTCAGGCCGGGGCGTGGTTGCAGGCTTTGCTCGCGCAGCACCACCAGCTCGCGCTTGCGTCCATCCGCGTAGCCCAGGCTCCAGCCGCAGACGCCCGTCAGCTTGTCGTTGAAACTGGCTTCAATGCCCTCGGCCCCCACGGTCTGGGACAGGATCCGCCCGCTGAACTCCTGCTCCGCCCGCCCCGTAAACCCCAGCACATGCGCGGCCAGGCGCCCGTTGGGATAAACCCGCATCTGGTCATCCTCCGCGGTGATGGCGTTCAGCCAGGCATTGCGCAACGGCAGCTTGTCCACATCCGTCAGGCGCGCCTGGCGCGCCCGCGAGCGTCCCGGCAGCCAGGATTTCCAGGAGCGCACCGAGGCGCGGGCCTCGAGGGCCGCTTGTTTGCGGGCCAGCGCGTTGGTGCAGTAGTGCTTATAATGCCACACCAGCCGGTCCTGCAGATTCGTCCACGTCTCCACCGGCACGTTGCGCTGCAGAACGATGCACCGGTTGGTGACCAGCCGCGGAGGCGACTCGTTGGTCACCCAGCGCGTCAGGCGGCGGAAAGAATCGAGCAGGGTTTGCTCGCTCAATTCCAGGGCGGGCGCCAGCACCCGGGCGACCTCCGCCTGATAATTGGTAATCAACAGCGGGTCCACCTGCACGGTCTTCACCGGCACACTCGTGGCCAGGAGATTGCCCCGAATGTCGCGAATATCCCCCCGCAGCGGCTGGGCCAGAGCCGACCACCGTTGCTGGCGCCGCGCCTGGTCGCGAAACTCCGCCGCCCGCAGCACTTGCAATTCCACCAGCCGGCCGACCAGGCCCAGGAAACAAAGTCCCAGCCCCGCCGCCACCACGATCAACCGGACACGTTGGTTGCTCCTGCTCACGTCAACAACCGCAAATTAAAACCGACCGCCCGTGCCGATCGGTTCCTCATCCGACCGGCGACACGGGCGGCGGTAAATCCTTTAAGGATGCGCGGCGGCCGCCCGCCGACGCTCCGCCATCAACAATTCGGCCTCGCCCGCCGGCTCGCCCGGCTGCGTTTCGGCCAGACGCAGGATCTGAAGCTGCCCGGGCTGGCTCAGCGGCAGATGCAGTTCCTTCAGCCGCCGCTCAATTTGCGCCGGCGACCGCAGGGTGACCAATTGCTTGGCCAGCTTGGCGTTGGCCTCGTTCAGGCGCTCGAGGCGGATTTCCCGCTCCTTCAACTGCCGCCCCAGGCTGGCGATCTGGTTCTTCTGCCAGACGTAGCCGATGGAGGCGCCGCCGATAAACGCGCACAGCACCACCGTCTTGATCACCGGCGCCCATCGCAGGGCCGCCGACTGGTTTCTTCGGTTTCTTGACATCTACGTCTTCTCCAGAACTCTCAACTGAGCGCTGCGGCTGCGCGGGTTCCGGCGCACCTCGTCCTCCGAGGCCCGCACCGCTTTGCGCTCCACCCACATCATCCGCGGAATCCGCGGCCGCCGCAGTTCCGGGACATCCACGTCGCCCTCCACCTCGTAGTCCCGGCACTGGGCCCGGCCGAAAGCCTTGACCACCCGGTCCTCCAGCGAATGAAATGTGATCACCGCCAGCCGCCCCCCGGGGCGCAAAACTCTCAACGCCGCTTCCAGACCCCGTTCGAGCGAGCCCAACTCATCGTTCACCGCCATCCGCAGCGCCTGAAACACCTGCGTCGCCGGGTGAATCCGCTGGCCCCGCCGCGGCACCACCCGCTCGATCAGCTCGGCCAGCTCCCGGGTGGTGGCAATCGGCTGCCTGGCCCGCTCCTGCTCGATCGCCCGCGCCACCCGCCGCGCGTGCTTCGCCTCGCCATAGCGCCAGAACAGCTCCGCCAGCTCCGCCGCCGAAAGCGTGTTCACCAGCCCCGCCGCCGTCAGTCCCTGACGCTGGTCCTGCCGCATGTCCAGGGGACCATCGGCGGTGAAACTGAACCCGCGCTCCGGCCAGTCCAGTTGGGGCGAGCTGACCCCCAGGTCCAGCAGCACGCCATCGCAACTGCCCTCCGGCAGCCACTCGGCCATCTCACTGAAATTGGCCCGGCGCAACTCGACCCGATTCCCGAATCTGGCCAGACGCGCCCCTGCCGCCTCGAGGGCGTCCCCATCGCGATCAAAACCGTAGAGACGTCCACCCGGCGCACTGCGCAGAAGGATCGCCTCGGCGTGCCCGCCCCCCCCCACCGTCCCGTCGGCGTAACACCCGCCATCCCGCGGCCTCAAGGCCTCGACGACCGCCTCGAGCAACACCGGGATATGGCCGTAGGTCGCCACCGCGCATCTGCAAAGAACAAGTTCAAATCCGTTGTCCCGCCATCTCGCGCCGGCTTTCCTCGCCGACCGCGGAGGCGCGTCCCGTGGCGGTCCCGCGCTGTTTGAGCACCGCAGACCGCCGCCGCCCCGCCGTCGGCGGCGCCAGTTCCCATCCGGCGTCGCTCAAATCGTTGCGTCGCGGTTTGACATGCTCCAGGCTCAGTTCCTGCTGCACCAGCGCCCGTGCCCCGCCGCGCGCCGGCGGAGCGAAGTGGTTCTTGCTCCCGAACCATCGGTCAATAAACCACGCCTTCAGATTCCACCACCGCGGCGCCTGCCGGGGGCTCAAACCCGCAGGCCGCAACGGGGACGGTGCGGCCGCAGTCTGCGCCCGCGAGGCCGTCTGCGCCTCGCGACGATTCGGTTCCTGATGCGCGTCGGCGTTCATAGTCTGTTTCTGCATCGCCTTCTGAGGTGCCGTTCCAAATCGCGGCAATCCGTAACCCTTGCGGGTCGCATACCTTCGCGGCTGGTCGGTGGCCAACCGCACAGCCGGGCTGACGGACAGCAGTGACGACAATCCCATGGCTCACAAGCCTCGGAACGCATTCGGAGCCTTGGCGGCCACACTCGACCGCGTCGCCTCGTAGCGCTCCGGGGACCAAATCTGAAAGCAATCGAACATGCCGTTGAGCACGGCTTCCTTCCCCACCGACAACCCGGCCCCGGTCACCATCCAATCAGGCAGCATGATTCGACCCGCGCTGTCCAACGTCACCAATTCCATCTTCTCGGCCAATGTCCGCTTGAGCGCCTGCCCCTCCGTGTCCCCGAAGGGCACGGACGTGACCTTGCGCCAGAGGCTGTCGAACACCGGTGGCGGCAACGCCATCACACACATGTCCGGCTGATCATCATGCGGCCAGAGAATCAGGGCATAAGGCGTCTGCTCGATTTTGCCATCCTCGCCCTTGCGCACCCATCGCGAGGGAATCTGCAACCTCCGCTTGTCATCCAGATTCCTGGTATGGCGCGCGAAGTAGCAAATTGGCACTGTGTTTTCGCCAGACATAGGCCCAAGCCCAACCACCGCCACCACCAACCAACACTAGATCACCCAAATCGCCCCATAATGCTACAACGCGCCCCACTATACCCCCCTGAAAGACCTCGTCAAGGGTTTCTTTCTCGTTAATGTCACACATCTGCCACTGGCTTATTAACCGATTATTCACCGGTTATTCATACATAAGCCAATACACGGACCATGATCCAACCACAACAATGAGCAATATGTAACGATAAAGATCCCCCACTACCACCCGACAATCCAACGAAGCACACTGCCGATAGGCCTTCTACAGCAATACCTTGCAGATAGCAATCCCAGAAGCCCTGCTTCGACTATACCACCCGCTTGCGTTCTTTCCCCGAGGGACGTTCAGCCACACCGACATCTCGGGGTGTCGAAAGCTCCGCGCCATGGTGTCTCAAAACCCACGCCAGGTCATGCACGATACGGCCTGGGAATCCCCCAGGTGCCCGCGCGAATCCTTGATTTCGCGTTACCGGGTAACGTGCGCCCTCCGAACCCACCGCGGATCCTCGGTCGAAAAGAAAACAAAGCGCACCGATGAAACCACTCACGAATCACTCGAACGGCCCGACCACCCCGCCCGCGCGTGCAGGCCAGCGTGGGGGGCTCCCCACGGTGGATCAGAACCGCAAAAACGTGGTCTGGCGCTGGCACGATTCAAGCCAATTTCAGGTTATTTGAGGTTTTTTGAACCGGCTGTGTTCACGTGCGTGGAGCAGCGCGGTTCCCTCGCCTCGCCACCAGGCGTTCCGGCCGTGTGCTGTCCCCGCAAGACCCGGGGCATCCGCCCATCGCACAGCACCACGGAAGCCCCGTCAGTCCGGGCCGGCCTTGCTGAGGAGGGGTGTTTGACAACATCAAAGTGGCTTATTTCACGCGGCATGAATTTCAGCCAAAAGCGCTGCGGAGCGGCCGCCGGCTCCGCGGTTCCTTTCGCGGGTTGCCGGAGGAAACGCGCAAGAAACATTCAATACCCCCCGGGGCCCGCGGCGTCGAAACACTCGATAACCATGAGCATTTCTCGTCGTCAATTCTTGCGGCGCGGCACCGGGGCAGCGCTGGGTGTCTCCATTGTTCCATCGTCCGTGCTGGGCTTGCGGGGACAGACTCCGCCCAGCCAGAAACTCAACATCGCCTGCATTGGTGTGGGCGGGCGGGGCGGGGCCAGCCTGGACGGCGTCCGGAGCGAGAATCTGGTAGCGGTGTGCGATGTGGACCAGCGGCGGGCCGCCAGCGCCTATGCCCGGTGGTCGGAGGTGCGACGCTTCACGGATTTTCGCCGGATGTTCGACGCCATGGAGAAGTCCATAGACGCCGTGACCGTGGCCACGCCGGACCACACCCATGCCGTGGCCGCGATGGCGGCGATCAAGCGCGGCAAACATGTGTTCTGCGAGAAACCCCTGGCCCATTCGATCGGCGAGGTGCGCGCGCTGATGAAGGCCGCGCGGGAACACAAAGTCGTAACGCAACTGGGCAACCAGGGCCATTCCACCGACACCATTCGCAGTTTTTGCGAGTGGATTCGCGACGGCGCGATTGGCGCGGTGCACACCGTGCACGCCGTCTCGGCGGCCAACCACTGCCGCATTCAACAGTTGCCCCGGCTGGCGGAGCAACACGAGCCGCCGCCCGAGCTGAATTGGGATTTGTGGCTCGGCCCCGCCCCGCAGCGTCCCTACAACCCGGTTTATTTGCCCGGCACATGGCGCAACTGGACGGCGTTTGGCTGCGGGGCCATTGGCGACTGGGTTTGCCATGTGGTGGACCCGTCGTTCTGGGCGCTGGATCTGGGCGCGCCGTCCACGATTCGGGCGGAGGCCAAGGACTACGATCCGGAAAAACACGGCGAGACTTTCCCGGCCGGCTCGCGGGTGCACTTCGAGTTTCCCGCCAAAGGCCAGCGCGGGCCGGTGAAACTGGTGTGGTTTGACGGCGTGGAAAAACCGCCCCGCCCGCAGGACATGGATCCGGATGACACCGTGCCCGCAACCGGTGCGATTGTCATGGGCACCCGGGGAACCATTGTGCACGGCTCGCACGGTGCGGGCCAGCTCCGCCTCATTCCCGACGCGAAAATGGACGCCTACCAGCGTCCGCCCAAGACCATCCCGCGCGTGGCCGGCCACCACGAGGACTGGCTGCGGGCCATCAAAACCGGCGGCCAGGCCGGCTCGAATTTCGATTATGGCGGGCCGCTCACCGAGCTGGCCTTGCTGGGCATCATCGCCATTCGTTTCCTCGGGCAGACGCTGGAATGGGACGCCGCGGCCATGCGTTTCAAGAATGCGCCTCAAGCCAATGCTTACCTCAACCCGCCACCGCGGGCCGGCTGGGAGCTTTGAGCCGGCTTCGCAAGAACGCCGCGCGAGCCCCCCGGCCGGGCCGGAACCACACCGGCGCGCCGGCGCAGTGAGCGCGCATTCCGTGCATAGAGTTATCTTATAGTCAGTATCATTTGATGTTTCTGTTCTGATTGTTTGACCGAGGTCAACGCCCCGCCTCCGCCTCGGTGCTAAACCTGAGCGCGTGACTGGCCCGCGGAACAACGAGGTTTCGGGGCGCAAAATAAAAAGCGATAAACCGTCAGGACAGAAATTGTACGATCATGTTTTGTTTTCAATGCGAACAGACCTCGAAGGGAACCGGCTGCACGGACTTTGCCGTGTGCGGCAAGGATGAACAGAGCGCGTCGCTCCAGGATTTGCTGGTGCACGCGGCCAAGGGCATCGCGCAATACAACCACCGCGCCCGCCAACTGGGGGCGCGCGACCACGCGATTGACCGTTTCATTCTCGAAGCCCTGTTTGTCACCGTGACCAATGTGAATTTCGACGCCGACGCCATCGAGCGGAAGCTGCGCAAGGCGGCGCAGGTGCGCGATCAGGCGCGGGCCCTCTACGAAGCGGCGGCCCGGCGGGCGGGCCAGCCTGTGGAGACCTTGCGCGGCCCGGCCACCTGGACGCCGGCGCCCACCCAGGCCGGGCTGGTCGGCCAGGGCGACCTGGTCTCGGTGCTCTCGCGGCGGGACCAGTTCGGGCCGGATGTTTCCGGGCTGCAGGAGCTGCTGCTCTACGGCATCAAGGGAGCGGCCGCCTACGCGGATCACGCCATGATCCTGGGGCGGGAATCGGAGGAAGTGTACGCCTTCTTCAGCGAGGCGCTCTGCCGTCTGGCCGAGGAGAAGCCCACGGTGGACGGGCTGTTCGCGCTGAACATGAAGTGCGGCGAGATCAATCTCCAGGTGATGGAACTGCTCGACGGCGCCCACACCAGCACCTACGGACACCCCACGCCCACACCGGTGCGCATCGAGCCGGTCAAGGGCAAGGCCATCCTCGTCTCGGGCCACGACCTGAAAGACCTCGAGGAATTGCTCAAACAGACCGAAGGCACGGGGATTAACATCTACACGCACGGTGAAATGCTGCCGGCGCACGGCTACCCGGCCTTGAAGAAATACAAACATCTGGTGGGCAACTACGGCGGCGCGTGGCAGGACCAGAAGGATGAGTTTGCCCGATTCCCGGGGGCGATTCTCATGACCACCAACTGCATCCAGGAGCCGCAGCAGAGTTACAAGGACCGCATTTTCACCACCGGCATGGTGGGATGGCCGGGGGTGCGGCACATCACCGACCGCAACTTCCGTCCGGTGATCGAAGCGGCGCTGGCTGCCCCGGGATTCACCGAGGACGGCCCGGATCGCACCATCCTCACCGGTTTCGGGCACAACGCCGTGCTGGGGGTCGCAGACCAGGTGATCGCAGCGGTCAAGAGCGGGGCCATCCGGCGCTTCTTCCTGGTGGGCGGGTGCGACGGGGCGCGTCCGGGCCGGGACTATTACACCGAGTTCACGGAGATTCTGCCCAAAGATTGCGTGGTGCTGACCCTGGCCTGCGGGAAGTTCCGGTTCAACAAACTGGACTTTGGCGCCATCGGGGGCATCCCGCGGCTGCTGGACATGGGCCAATGCAACGACGCGTACTCGGCCATCAAGGTGGCGGTGGCCCTGTCGAAGGCGTTCAACTGCGGCGTGAACGAATTGCCGCTCTCCCTGGTGCTGTCGTGGTATGAGCAAAAAGCGGTGGCCATCCTGCTCACGCTGCTCTACCTGGGAATCCGGGATATTCGGATCGGGCCGGCGCTGCCCGCCTTCATCACCCCGAACGTGCTCAAGGTTCTGGTGGACAAGTTCAACATCATGCCGATCAAGAACCCCCAGGCCGATCTCGAGGCGATTCTCAACAAAGCCGGTCAGGGCTGAGCGGCCTGACGGCGAGCGCGTCCGTTCAAACCTCGCCGCCCGCGGCGCCCCGGCAAGGGGCCGGCCGCAGGCGGCGATTTCTTCATGCCGTTCCGGGATGGCTCTATGGCCCGGCGGTCTCGTTGCGCGGTAGGCTGCCGGGCATGAGTCGTTTTGCCGGCCTTGCCGTGTCCTCGGCACGGGATCTGTTGTTCGGGCGGGCGCCGCGCCCCCTGAAAACGCGGCGCGGCCTGGTGATTGGAGGGGGGCAGGTTTACCCGGAACTGAATTTCACCCTGCCGCCCATGCTGGTCAACGCGGAGACCATGCCCGAGGTGCGCAGGCAGTACCGCCAGATCATCACCGGGGCCCTGCAGCGGGCGGTGGAACTGGAGGCGCCCGGGCTGGTGGTGGAGTTCGAGACGCTGCCCCCCATGACCGAGCATCCGGCATGGGCGGTCGAGTTAACCACGATTCTCGCCGAGGCGATGGAGGAGGCCTACAACCGCCACGGTCTGCGGAGCGTGCTGCGGGTGACGCCGAACGACACGCGCGAGATGGAGCGGCCGCCCCGGATGCGCGGCGGGGCGCTCTACGAGGCGATGCTGGCGACGTTTGAGGGTTGCGCCGCCGCCGGAGCCGAGTTGTTGAGCATCGAGTCGGTGGGCGGCAAGGAGGTGCACGACGAGGCCCTGATGATGGGCGACATCCGGGCGGTGTTGTTTGCCCTGTGCGTGCTGGGCGCGCGCGACATGCGGTTTCTCTGGACCCGGATTGAGGCGATCGCCCGGCCACACGGGGTGCATGGCGCGGGCGACACAGCCTGCGGCTTTGCCAACACCGCGATGGTGCTGGCCGGGCAACGGATGATCCCCCGGGTTTTTGCGGCGGTGGTCCGGGCCATTTCCGCCGCGCGCACCCTGGTGTGTTACGAGTGTGGAGCGGTGGGGCCGGGGAAGGACTGCGGCTACGAAAATCCCATTCTCAAAGCCATCACAGGGTTTCCCATGGCCATGGAGGGCAAGACGGCCGCATGCGCGCACTTGAGCCCCCTGGGGAACATCGCCGCCGCGGCCTGCGACACCTGGAGCAACGAATCGGTGCAGAACATCAAACTGCTGGGCGGCATGGCGCCGACGTGTTTTCTCGAACAGCTTATCTACGACTGCCGGGTGATGAACGAGGCGCTGGCCGACGGGACCGACGCGGCCCTGCTTTATCAGAAGTGGCTGGTGCGCTCGGACGCCGCCCGTGATCCCCAGGCGTTCATTCTCACGCCCGAGTGCGCCCTGGCCATTGCCCGGGCCATTGTGGAGGCGCCCACCGATCTTGCGGCGGGGCAGGCGGCGGGGTTGACGGCGTTGCGCTGGATCCGCGCGGCGCACGAGGAGGGCGCGTTGATGCTGCCGCCGCGGGAAGTGCCGTATCTGGCGCGACTGGAGGCCAGCCTGGAAGGGGTGCCGGCCGACGAGGAACGGTTTATTGGGGAGATGATGGACCAGGTGGACCGCAGCCGATTTAATGCCCATGACTATGAACTCTGAAACACCTTCGCACCGCTTCAATGAACTGGTTCTGCACGCCCGGCAGCGACTGGCGATGCCCATCGCGGTCTATCCCGGGCTGGCGCTGACCGGAGCTCAAGTCCGCGACGTGGTGAACAGTTCGCAGGCCCAGTTCGAGGCGCAGTCGGCGCTGCGTTCGCGCTACCGGACCCCGTTTGCCCTGTCGGCCATGGACCTGAGCGCCGAGGCGGAGGCGTTCGGGTGCGCGCTGCATTGTTCGGACCATGAGATCCCCTCGGTGACGGGGCGTCTGGTCACCTCCCGCGAGCAGGCCGAGGCGCTGCCCATGCCCCGGCCCGGTGACCGGCGCACGAGAGTCTATCTCGAGACGGTTTCCCTGCTCCGTCATTATCATCCCGATGCGCTGGTGCTTGGCGGGTGCATCGGGCCGTTTTCGCTGGCGGCGCGGCTGGCCGGGGTCAGTGAGGCGCTGGAGTTGACGGCCACGGAACCGGACCTGATGCACCTGCTTCTGGAGAAGAGCGCGCGTTTTCTCGCGGACTACGCGCGCGCTTTTCGGCAGGCGGGCGCCGACGGACTGCTCATGGCCGAGCCGGCGGCCGGGCTGCTTTCTCCGCGCGGGATGCGAGAGTTCTCCTCGGCCTACATACGCTCCATCGCAGCGGAGGCGGCCGACCCGGGATTCTTTATCATCTTGCACAACTGCGCGGCCAAGGTGCTGCACCTGCCGGCGGTGTTTGAGACCGGCCTGAAGGCTTTTCATTTCGGGGCGCCCATGGACATGAGGGCCGCGCTGGAGCAGTCGCCCAAGGACGTGGTGTTGTGCGGGAACCTGGACCCCACCGGCGTGTTCGTCCAGTCGTCGCCCGAGGAGGTGGGCCGCCAGACCCGGCAACTTCTTGAGGTCACGCGGTCCTGGCCAAACTTCGTCATTTCCTCGGGATGCGACGTTCCGCCCGCCGCGCCGCTGGTCAATCTGGACGCGTTCTTTGCCGCGGTGGCGGCCGGGCAGGCGCATTCGTGGCTCGACGCCGTCCGGGATGGGGCGCAGGCTTGAGCGCAGGCCATGAAGATACCGTTCACGCCGGTTGTTTATGAGCACGCGGCACGATTCGTGGGGCGCACGCCGTGGGAGGTGTCACGCGATGCGGAACTGATGTTCGAGGGGCATCGGCGCGCCTACCTGGAATACCGCCAGCAGGTCATCGCGGTCGGCATAGACATTTACAATCTGGAGGCGGAGGCCTATGGCGCCAGGGTCGAGCGATGCGAGGGCGACGCCATCCCGGCGATTCACGAGCCCTTGTGGTCGTCGCTGGACGACGGGTTGCGGCTTCAGCCGTTTGATAGCGAGCGCGACGGGCGCGTGCCCATGGTGCTGGCGGTGGGGCGCCGCTTGCGGCGGGAGTTCCCCGAGGCGGATGTCCGCATCCCGGTGGCCGGGCCATTTTCCATCGCCTTCAATCTGCGGGGCATCAACCATCTATGCCAGGATGTGATGGACAGGCCGGAGGAAACGGCGCGGGTCTTGATGCGCCTGGCCGAGAACCAGGCCGGGCTTTGCCGGGCGGTGGCCCGGGCCGGGCTGGACGTGGCTTTTTTTGAATCCGCCGCGGCGCCGCCGATTCTCTCGCCGCGCCAGTTTCGCGCCGTGGAGCTGCCGGCGCTCAAGCGGGCCATGGCGGTGGCGGCGGAGGCGGTGGGGCATCCGGTGCCGTGTATCATGGGGGGAAACACCTTTCCCATTCTCGACGACCTGCTCTCGACCGGCACGAGCTACCTGGCCTGCAACGTGGAGACGGACCAGGCAGCGTTTGTGGAGCGGGTGACGCGCACCCATCCCGAAGTGAAGATTCGCGTCAACCTGGACCCCGTGGTGGTGGCCAGCCGTGAGCCGGCCCGTATTTACGAGGGGGTTGACCGCGTGCTGGCCATCGCCGGCGGGCGAAGCCAATGCGTCATGGGCACGGGGGCCATGCCTTACGAGACGCCGCCAGAGAACATCCGGTTGATTCGAGACTACCTGGCCTGAAAGGCGCCACCGCGGCCCACAAGCCGAAGGCAAAGCGTGCCGTTCAAGCGTGCCGAAGCACTGACCCGCCCGGTCATCATTCCGTCTCAAGAATCGCCCGGTAAAACCGCGCGGGCAGGCCGGAGGCGGCGCTGTCCGTGAAGTCAATCGGGAATCCGAGGGGCTCGTGAGTGCTGACTTCCCACCAGGTGATGAAATCGGTTGTGGCCTGAATGACCACACGCGTGCCGTCGGCGGAGACAAGGGTGCCTGTCAGGTCCCCGTTGGGCTGCCGCCGCAAGGAGGCGGGCAGGAAGGAGGTGACCGCCGGGAAGACCGCAAAGTAGGGCTGTGATTGCCCGCCGATGGCGGTGAAATCGCCGCCCACATAGAGC
>Ga0073934_10009633_pt1 | contig 12294 bp, 12 predicted proteins | sample LarsenN4metaG_FD_76834 | JGI IMG/M metagenome (GOLD analysis project Ga0073934, IMG submission 76834) | Hot spring sediment bacterial and archeal communities from British Columbia, Canada, to study Microbial Dark Matter (Phase II) - Larsen... ... | reverse complement strand
GCCGGTGATGGTGGTCTGGTTCGCCGTGATCGCCGTGCTCGGCGTCGTCTGGATCGCCCGCGCGCCAGAGGTGCTGGGCGCGCTCGACCCGCGCCACGCCTACACCTTCTTCCACGACAACGGCTGGATGGGCTACACCGTGCTCGGCGCGGTGACGCTGGCCGTCACCGGCGGCGAGGCGCTGTACGCGGACATGGGCCACTTCGGCCTTCGCCCGATTCGGCGGATCTGGTTCGCGTTCGTGCTGCCCGCGCTGCTGCTGAACTACTTCGGACAGGGCGCGTTCCTGCTGCACTCGCCGGAAGGGATCCGGAATCCGTTCTTCCTCATGGCGCCGCGATGGGCGCTGCTGCCGCTCGTCGTGCTCGCAACGTCGGCGGCATGCATCGCGTCGACGAGCACGACCTTGTTCCCCTTCGCCGGAGGGACGAGATCGGCGTCGAGCTCGCCGGTTCCCGCCGCGGCGTGCGCGGCGCGCACGAAGCCGAGCCCCAGCAGTGCGCCGCCGCCGCCGGCGAGCAGCGCGCTTCCCAGCCCTTCGGTCAGCAGAGTGTACGCGACGCCGAGCATCAGGCCCGCGGCGAGCGCGTTGGCCCACCCGATCACGGGGCGCGTGGGCGCTCGGCCGAGCGCGTGCGGGAGGGCGCCGAGCGCCGCCGCGAGAGCGGCGGCGCCGGACACGAGCACGATGGTGGCGAGAGGGCTCACGCCGTGCCCAGGTGGCTCACGGGTCTAGCGCGGCGCCGCCAACAGCTCTGTGACCTGCGGCTCCAACCTGCTCAACCCGGCGCGTCGACCGAGCTCCAGCGCTGCCTGCGGGTCCGCTCCCTCCAGCCAATACGCCCGGAGCGCGAGCAAGGCACCCACGCGGTTGCTGCTCGAGCAGTAGAGCACGGTTTGCTCCTCTTCGGCCTCGTCGAGCACGCGATCGAGCTCGAGCACGTTTTCGCGCGTCAGCCCTTCCGCACCGGCAACCGGGATGCGGGTGAAGTGGATGCCCTCGTCGGCCGCGATCCCTTCCTCCCACCCCGCTCCCTCCTCGGTCTCCGGCCTGAGGCTGACGAAGTTCGTGTAGCCCAGGTCCACGAGCGCAGACAGCTGCTCCTGCGTAGGCTGTCCCGCCGTCACCAGGTCGTCCAGCGGCATTCCCGTGTTGGGCACTCCGATGGCCTGCACCTGTTCCAGGGTCGGTGCGGACGGCGAGACCTCTTCCGGGCGCGAGGGCGCCTCGTTGGCAGGCTCGGTACAGGCGACTGCGATCGCCGCCATCGCGAAGGCCAGGAGCCCTTTCCGGCGATGGATGTTATTCATTGATGATCCTCCTTCTTTCCTCCCCGACGAAGCTAATCTCGTGCCGAAGCCGGCGGAGCCGGGGCGGTTGCGCGCCACTTGTCGATCGTCCGGGCCATTTCTACCCTCGGTGACCCCGCTTCCCCCGGGCGGTGCTCCTCTCCATTCCCAATTCGATGAACCCACGTAAGCCCGATCGCCAGGCCGTGGAGCGCTGGAACCGCATCCTCGAGCCCTATGTCGGGGCCGACACCCGTCGCAGCGTCACCCAGCTCCTGACGTCGGTTCTGCCGTTCGTCGTCTTGTGGTGGCTCGCCTTGCGCAGCCTGGAGGTCGGCTACTGGCTCACCTTGCTTCTCGCGCTCCCCGCGGCCGGGTTCATGATGCGCATGTTCATGATCCAGCACGACTGCGGCCACGGATCCTTCTTCCAATCCCGAAGCGCGAGGGACTGGGTGGGGCGCTGCATCGGGGTCGTGCTCCTCACGCCCTACGACTACTGGAAGCGCACGCACGCGTACCATCACGCACATTCCGGTGACCTCGATTTTCGAGGCTTCGGCGACGTGGACACGTTCACGGTGCGGGAGTACCTCTCGTGGCCCCGGTGGCGTCGGCTCCGGTATCGCCTCTACCGGCATCCGCTCGTGCTCTTCGGGGTGGCGCCCGTCTATCAGTTCCTCTTCAAGCACCGCTTTCCGTGGGACATCCCGAAGGACTGGAAGCAGGCTTGGGCCAGCGTGTGGTGGACCAACGCGGCGATCGCCGGCGTGCTCGCCGCGATGTGGGCGACCATTGGCCTCGAGCGCTTCCTGCTCGTGCAGCTGCCGATCACGTTCCTCGCCTCGAGCATCGGCATCTGGATGTTCTACGTGCAGCACCAGTACGAGGACGCGTACTGGCATTGGCACGCCGAGTGGGACTACTACGACGCCTCGCTCTACGGCAGCTCGTACCTGACGCTGCCGAAGCCGCTCCAGTGGCTCACGGCCAACATCGGCGTGCACCACGTGCACCACATGAGCGCGCGGATCCCCAACTACAAGCTGCAGCAGGCGCACGACGAGAACCCCGAGTTCCACGTCGTCACGCGGGTCCGGTTCCGGGACACGCTCAAGCTGATCAACCTCGCGCTCTGGGACGAGGAGAACCGGCAGCTCATCCGCTTCAAGGACTTGCGGAAGGTGCGCGCGCCGGCGTGACCTGAGGGATGACACGCGCCGCGACGCTGCCCGCTGGTGTTCTCGTCCTGGCCGTGCTCGCTGCGCACGTCTCGCTGTACCCCAAGATCGCCGACCTCGACTCCTTCTATCACATCGGGCACGCGGCGGCGTACGCCGAGGGCTCGCTCTTCGACACCTCGTTTCCGTGGGGCACGCAGTCCGCCGTGGCCGATCACGGCGCCGACCTCTGGTGGGGCTTCCACATCCTCCTGCTGCCGCTCGCGATCGGCGACGTCGAGTGGGGCATCCGCGTGGGGGCGCTCGCGCTGACGGCTCTCTTGCTCGCGACGTTCCACCACGTGGCTCGCCGCCACGGCGCCGGGCACGCGATCTGGTGGACCGCCGCGTTCTTCGTCGCCGTCCCCAACGTGCTGTTCCGTGAGATCATGCTCCGACCGCACGTGGTGTCGCTCGCAGGCGCTCTACTCCTGCTGTCGGTGTTGGTGCGGGGGCGTTGGTGGCAGGCCATGCTGGTGAGCGCGGCCATCGCCTGGCTGCATCTCGGCCTCGCCTGGGTGGCACCGGGAATCGCCGCGGCGTACGCGTTCGTGCGCGCGGTGGAGCACGCGGTCGGCTCGAAGGAAGGGCGTGGAAGCGTGCCCCCTCTCGCCGCAGTGGTCGCGGCGCTCGCGGGAACGGCGATCGGCTGGGTGCTCCGCCCGCATCCGCTCCAGGCGCTCGAGCTCGGAAGCGTGCAGATCATCCGGCTCCTCGCCGCGAAGGCCACGGAGGAGCCGCTGACCTTCTCGGCCGAGATCTCTCCCCTCTCGGCGCGCGATCTCGTGGCGATGTCCGCGCTGTTCCTGGTCGTGTGGCTGGGCGCGGTCGTCACGGCGGTGTACGGCGCGCTGACGGCCAAGCTCGGGAGACCCGAAGAGCGGAGGCTCCTCTTCACCTCCCTGCTCGTCTCGACGGCCTTCCTCGGGCTCGCGCTGCTCTCGGCGCGCCGCGCAATGGAGTACTGGGTGGCGTTCGGCTGCCTCGCGCTTCCGTTCCTCGCTCCTGTGGCGTCGACCTGGTTCCGTGGGAGGGTCGTCCGCGCCGTGGCCGTCGCGCTGATCGCGCTGCACGTGGGTTGGGCGAGCTGGCGGCATGGGCTCAATGTCCGGCTGGTGGCATCACCGCCGGACACCATGGCCGGCGTGGCGAGCTTCCTCCTGGAGGAGAGCGCGCCGGGTGACATCGTCTTCCACGCCAAATGGGACAACTTCGGCCCCCTCTTCGCGCACAACCGCTCCAACCGGTATCTCGGCGGCATGGATCCCATCTTCCAGTTCGCGCACGACCCGCAGCTCTACTGGGAGTTCTTCTACGTCTCGGCGGACTTGAATACGGACTGGACGTGCAACGCGTTCCCGTGCGCGAGCGGCAGCACCGTGGATACGCACGTGGCTCTACGCGAGCACTTCCGCGCTCGCTGGGTCGTGGTGGAGCCGTGGCGCAACCCGCGCTTCACGCTCTATCTCCTCAACGACGTACGCTACCGGCTCGCGCACGAGACGCAGCGGGAAGCGGTCTTCGAGGTGCTCCCGCCCTCGGAAGGCCCGGCCGCGTGAGCGCGCACCGCTCCCGGCCCAAGGTCGCGCTGTTCACGACCTGCCTGGGCGACCAATTCTTCGCCGAGGCGTGCGCCGACGCCGTGCGTCTGCTCCGTCACCTCGGCGTCACCGTCGACGTGCCGAAGGGCCAGACCTGCTGCGGCCAACCCGCGTTCAACGCCGGACGACGGTCGGAGGCGAAGCGCATGGCTCGGCATACGCTCGCTGTGCTGGCAGATGCCGAGCACGTGGTGCTCCCCTCCGGGAGCTGCGCGGGCATGATCCGTTGCTTCTATCCCTCGCTCCTCGCGGGCGACGGCGCCGAACGAATCGGAGAGCGCACCTGGGAGCTGTCCCAGTTCGTCGTGGAGGTGCTCGGCGTGGACCATCTCGGAGACGGCCTCTCCGGAAAGCGCGTCGTCTATCATCACAGCTGTCACGCGCTGCGCGAGTTGGGCATCAGAGATGCTCCGCTCGCGCTCCTCCGCGGCTGCGGCGCGGAGGTCGTTCCGTGGATCGCAGCGGAGGAGTGCTGCGGGTTCGGCGGCTTGTTCAGCGCGAAGCTCCCCGAGGTCTCGGCCGGGATGGCGGACCGCAAGCTGGACACGCTGCCTCCCGCGGACTTCGTCACGTCCTCCGACGCGGGCTGCCTGCTCCAGCTCTCCGGGCGCTCTACGCACCGGCGAGCGGGCGGTCCGCCGTTCGTCCACCTCGCGAGCGCGCTGTGGCGCGGGGTGGCCGGATGAGCGGCGGCACCACCCCGAACCGGTATCGCGCCGAAGCGGCCCGTACGCTCGCCGAGCGGCCGAGCGTGCGCTCGGCGGTGACCTCGGCGACCGATCACTCGAACGCCAACCGCGGGCGCGCCTATGCGGAGATCGACTCCGAGCGGTGGCGCGACTGGGCGCGCGACATGAAGGCCCATCTGCTCACGCACCTCGACCGCTATCTCGAGGAGGCCGAGGCCAGTCTCGTGGGCAATGGCATGCGCGTGCACTGGGCAGGCACGGCAGCCGAAGCGCTGACCGCGTTGCGAGGCATCGTGCGCGAGCACGACGTCAGGCGCGCCATCAAAGGCAAGAGCATGCTGACCGAGGAGCTCGGGGTGAACGCGCACCTCGAGGGGCTCGGCGTGCACGTTCGCGAGGCGGATCTGGGCGAGTACATCGTGCAGCTGCTCGGCGAGCCGCCGACGCACATCGTCGGGCCCGCGATCCACAAGAGTCTCGCCGACTGCCAGCGGCTGTTCCACGAGCGCTTCGGCACGGCTCTCGATGCCGATCCCGACACGTTGGCGAGCGCTGCGCGGGCGGTTCTGCGCGAGGAGTTCCTGAGCGCGGACCTCGGCATCAGCGGCGCGAACTTCCTGGCGGTCGACACGGGGACCATCGCCCTGATCGAGAACGAGGGGAACATCCGCCTGAGCACGTCGCTGCCCCGAGTGCACGTGGCGTTCGTGGGCATCGAGAAGCTCGTCCCCCGCCTGGAGGATGTCGCGGGGTTCGTGCAGCTCACCACGCGCGGATCGACCGGACAGCCGATCGGGAACTACGTCTCGCTCATCCAGGGACCCAGGCGGCCCGACGAGATCGACGGACCCGACGAGGTGCACGTGATCTTCGTGGACAACGGACGCACGCGGCTCCTCGCCGACGATGTCAGTTGGGAGGCGCTGCGCTGCGTACGCTGCGGAGCGTGCCAGAACATCTGCCCCGTGTACCGGCAAACAGGCGGGCATGCCTACGGCTGGACCTACGGCGGTCCGATCGGAGCGATTCTCGCGCCCGCGCTTCTCGGGCTCGAGGAGTCGATGCCGCTCCCCTTCGCGTCTACGCTGTGCGGTGCCTGCGCCGACGTCTGCCCGGTGAGGATCCCGATCCCGGAGATCCTCCTGCACTGGCGCGAGCGGGCGGTCGAAGCCGGTCTCACGGCCACGAGCGAAGCGGTCGGGCTGGCCGTATTCACCAAGGCCGCCGAGCACCGAGCGCTCTTCGCCGCGGGTGGCGCGCTGCTCCGCTGGCTGCCGTGGAAGGCCGGTGGGCGCGCGTTGCCCGTTCTGGGAGGCTGGATGCAGGAGCGCAGCGCCCCCGAGCCGAGCGCGAAGAGCTTCCAGGACCTCTGGAAGGCAGGGATCGAGTGAGCGCCCCTGAAGCGAGCGCGCCGGGACTCGGCGCACGCGGGCCCGGCCCGAAGGAGCAGATCCTCGCGCGCGTGCGCGACGCGTTGCAGGGCCGTGCGCCGGTCGAGGCGCCCGGTCCGTTCGGCAGCTGGCGGCCGCCCGGCCCGCCGGCTGCGAGCCCGCCTGAGCGCTTCGCGGCCATGCTCGAGGCCGCGGGCGGTGAAGTCGTGAGGGTGCGTGACGAAGCCGGCGCCCGGGACTGGCTGGCCGGGTTCGCCGTGGACTTCACCGCGGCGGCAGTCGGCTTCACCGTGCCCACGGCGCTACGACCGGCGCTGCCCCAAGCCGCTCCCGACGTCGCGCCGCTCGGTGTCTCGATCGCCCGAGGCGCCATCGCGGAGACGGGCTCGCTGCTCCTCGACGCGCGCGACGGGCGGCGAGCGCAGCTCCTGCCGCCGACCCACGTCGTGCTGGTGCGAGCCCCCGACGTGTACGCCACATTCCGCGACGCGATGCTCGCCGTGAGGGACGACCTCCCCTCCGCCATCGGACTCCACTCAGGACCGTCGAAGTCGGCCGACATCGGCCACATCATGGTCAAAGGCGTGCACGGTCCCGGCCGGTTGATTGCCGTGGTCATCGGTCAGGAAGCAGCGAGCGGCGCATGAGGAAGGGCGCCGGTGAGACGCTCAGGGCTCTCACGGTGCACGGGATCACGCACGTCGTCGGTCTGCCCGACTCCATATCGGCGCCGCTGTTCGACTCGGTCGAGCGTCACCCGGCGATTCGTCTGGTCACCGTGACGCGGGAGGGCGAGGCCTTCGCCGTCGCCACGGGGCTCTGGATCGGCGGGGCTTCCCCTCTCGTCGTCGTCCAGAACACCGGGCTGCTCGAGTCCGGAGACGCTCTCCGCGGCACGGTGCTTCGGATCGGCGCGCCCATCCCGATCCTCGTGACGGGCCGCGGCTACACCCGCATGCGCGCGGCCGGCGTCGACCCCGCGCAGGCTCCGACTCCCGAGCTGCTCATCCGCATGGACGTGGATTCGGCTGCGGTGCTCACCGAGAGGACGCTCGACGCGTGGGGCCTCGCCTACCGCACGTGCGAGAGTGAAGACGACCCGACCGAGGCGCTGCTCGATGCGCTCGAAGGCGCCCGAGAGCTCGCGCAGCCCGTCGTGCTCGTGATGGCGCGGGAGCTCGCATGAGGCCACGCATGTCGGCCCCATGTTGACGATGGCGCAACTGCTCGCGCCGCTGCACGAGCACAGGACCAGCGAGGTCGTCGTCACGACGATGAGCGCCGCCCGGACATGGGGGAGGCTCTCGAGCCATCCGCTCGACCTCGCTTCCGTCGACAGCGCGATGGGCCACGGCGCCGACCTGGCGCTGGGCATCGCGCTCGCGAGGCCCGACAGGAAGGTCATCTGCCTCAACGGCGACGGCAGCATGCTGATGACGCTCGGCACGCTGGCGACGGTCGTTGGAGCCGTGGCTGCGAACTACGTCCTCGTCATCTGCGACAACGGTGTCTTCGAGACGACGGGGCACCAGGCCGTCGCCGGCGTGGGCTGGGTCGATCACGCGGCCCTCGCGGAGGCGGCGGGCTTTCGCAGCGTCCATCGCTTCGAGGACGCGCGCGCTTGGGCCGAGGCGGTCCCCGACGTGTTACGGACACCCGGGCCCACGCTCGTCCACGCGGTCCTCAGGCCCGGTCAGGAGCGAGCCATCGGGCGCGGCGGCGCTGAAGATCCTCCTTATCTGCAGGTCTCGCTGGCCGAGTCGGCGAGGGCTGTTCGCGCGGCGCTCCTCGCGGGTCACGCCTGAGCTCCTCTTTAACGCATCCAGCCCCGTCGTCATCCAAGACACGAGCGAACGACAGGACGTCGTTCCCGCCAAAGGGTGCGAGGGAGTAGTCGATCATGAAGGCATTGAGGGCCACTGCCATTGCGTGCGCACTGCTCGTAACGGCCGGAGGTAGGCTCGCGGCGCAGGACGTCGAGGCGATCATGCGGGCGCGTGAAACGCTCGCGTTGACCGAGGAGCAGATCTCACAGCTCGATGCGATCCGCAGGGAGATCGTCGCGCAGCGCTCGGAGGCCAGAGCCGAGCTGGACGAGCTCAGGTCGCGGCTCGCCGCCGGTCAGATCCGGCAGAGCGAGCTGATAGCGGCGCAGGAGCAGCGCGCCGACGCGGCTCGGGCGCGCGCCGAGGACGTGCGCACCCGCGTGGACGCCGTGCTGACCGAGGAGCAGCGTGCCTCGGTGCAGCAGCTCCGCGTGCGCGCCCAGCGCGGCGGCGGTCGCCGGGGGGGCGTCGGAGGCGGTCGGGGAGGGGTAGGGCCCGGGGGGCGGGGAGGCTTCGGCCCCGGTGGTTTCGGACCCGTCGGACCGCGTGGCCGCCGCGGGGGCGGCGGTTTCGGTCTGTAGCTTTCGGGCCTAGCTAGACACGCACCCGGCTGGTCCGAAACGGCCCCGTCCGGCCCCGCCGGGCGGGGTTTCTGTTTGCGCACCGCTTTCGTTGACCCCCATCGAACGGGGCCCTAGCTTACGGACCCCGAAACAAAGAATCATTCTTGATAACGGCTCCTTTCGTCCCACAAAGTACGCTCCATCTGCCCATGGCCCGGAAAAGCGACCCCACCCAGACCAGCCCCGTCCTGAAGGTCGAGGGCCTGCGCGCCCAGGTCGCCGACGAGAGCCTGGGGATCCTCAAGGGCGTAGATCTCGAGATCCACCCCGGCGAGATCCACGCGATCATGGGCCCGAACGGCTCGGGAAAGAGCACGCTCGCGAAGGTCCTCGCGGGACACCCCGGCTACGAGGCGACGGCGGGAAGCGTATCGTTCCTCGGACGTGATCTGCTCGAGCTCGAGCCGGACGAGCGCTCCCAGGCAGGAATCTTCCTCGCCTTCCAGTATCCGGTGGAGATCCCCGGGGTCTCGATCGCGAACTTCCTGCGCACGGCCGTGCAGGCGCGAATGAGAGAGGGCGAAGAGCTCGACATCTTCGAGTTCGCCGACATGCTCACCGAGCGCATGGCCATGCTCGACATGGACGCGTCGTTCGCCGAGCGCCACGTGAACGACGGGTTCAGCGGCGGAGAGAAGAAGCGGAACGAGATCCTCCAGATGGCCGTGCTCAAGCCGAAGCTCGCCGTCATGGACGAGACGGACTCCGGGCTCGACATCGACGCGCTCAAGATCGTCGCGAAGGGCGTGAACACGCTCGCCGCCGAAGATCCTTCGATGGCGATTCTGCTCATCACGCACTACCAGCGCCTGCTCGACTACATCGAGCCCGACTTCGTGCACGTCATGGTCGGCGGCAGGATCGTTCGCTCCGGTGGACCAGAGGTCGCACTCGATCTGGAAGCCGAGGGGTACAAAGAGTACGAGGCGCTCGAGCCGTCGCCGAACGGCAAGGGCCCCGCCGCGGTCAGCTGAAGAGGAAGGGAGACGACGATGCCACAAGATCAAACGATCCAAGAGCTCAACCTCGACGAATACAAATACGGGTTCGTCACCGAGGCCGAGCCTGTCTTCCGAGCCAAGAAGGGACTCTCCGAGGAAGTCGTGCGTCAGATCTCCGCGCACAAGGAAGAGCCCGAGTGGATGCTCGATTTCCGCCTGAAGGCGCTGAAGATCTACGAGTCGAAGCCGATGCCCACCTGGGGCGGCGACCTCTCGGACCTCGAGCGTGTGCTCGACGAGATCTACTTCTACGTGCGTCCGCAGGACCGCATGCAGCACTCCTGGGACGACGTGCCGGACTCGATCAAGGAGACGTTCGAGAAGCTCGGGATCCCGGAGGCGGAGCGTAAGATCCTCGCGGGCGTGGGCGCGCAGTACGAGTCCGAGATGGTCTATCACTCGCTGAGAAAGGAGTGGGAGGACAAGGGCGTCATCTTCGATTCGATCGAGGACGGGCTCAGGAAGCACCCGGATCTCTTCCGCGAGCACTTCGCGACGGTCATCCCGCCGCAGGACAACAAGTTCGCCGCGATGAACTCCGCCGTGTGGTCGGGCGGCTCGTTCGTGTACATCCCCAAGGGGGTGTCGCTCGAGACGCCGCTGCAGGCGTACTTCCGCGTGAACCAGGAGCGCATGGGCCAGTTCGAGCGCACGCTCATCATCTGCGACGAAGGCGCACGCTCACTACATCGAGGGATGCACCGCGCCGGTCTACTCGACCGAGTCGTTCCACTCGGGCGTGATCGAGATCATCGTCAAGAAGAACGCGCGCTTCCGCTACACGACCATCCAGAACTGGTCGAACAACATGTACAACCTCGTCACCCAGCGGGCGATGGTGGGGGCGGGCGGGCACATGGAGTGGCTCGACGGCAACCTCGGATCGAAGCTCACGATGAAGTATCCGTCGTGCTACCTGATGGGCGAGGGCGCGCACGGCGAGATCCTGTCGATCGCGTACGCGGGTGACGGCCAGCACCAGGACACCGGCGGCAAGGTCGTGCACGTCGCGCCGCACACCACGTCTTCGATCGTGTCGAAGTCGATCTCGAAGGGCAAAGGCCGCGCGACGTACCGCGGGCTCTGCAAGGTCTACAAGGGGGCACACCACGCGCGCTCGAACGTCGAGTGCGACGCGCTGCTCATCAACGACACGTCGCGTACGGACACCTATCCGTACATCGAGATCGACGAGAACGACGCGAATGTCGGCCACGAGGCTTCGGTCTCGAAGATCGGCGAGGAGCAGCTCTTCTACCTGACGAGCCGCGGCATCCCGGAGGACGAGGCGATGGCGATGATCGTGCGCGGGTTCATCGAGCCCATCGCCAAGGAGCTCCCGCTCGAGTACGCGGTGGAGCTGAACCGGCTCATCGAGCTCGAGATGGAAGGCAGCGTCGGCTGAACATGCCGCAAGCCATCGCAGTCGAAGGCGTCACGGCGGAGCTCAACGCGGACGCCGTCGAGAAGCTGTCGAGCGGCGAGGCGACCTGGCTCGCGGAGCTACGGTCGCGGGCGTGGGAGGTCTACGAGCGCACGCCGATGCCCTCGACACGCCTCGAGGAGTGGCGGTATACCGACCTGAAGAAGAGGCTCGAGCTGGATCGTCTGCGCCTACCGGAGACGGCAGCCGCGCCGGACGATTCCGAGACGTGGCCCGAGCGGATGCGGGAGGCGATGGACGAGGACCGCGAGGCTTCGGGACATCTCGTGATCATCGATGGGCACGTCGTGCATGCGGACATGGACGGGTCGCTCGCCGCGAAGGGCGTGCTGCTCTGCTCCCTGCACGAGGCCGTCGAGAAGCACGCCGACCAGGTGCGCGAGCACCTCGCCGTCGTCGTGCCTCCCGAGGAAGGCAAGCTCGCGGCGCTCAACGCCGCGCTCTGGGGGGACGGGGTGTTCTTGTACGTCCCGCGCGGGGTGCGGCTCGAGCTGCCGGTTCGAGTGACGCGGTGGCTCAGCGAAGCGAGCTCGGCGTACTTCAGCCGGGTGCTCATCGTGGCCGAGCGCGGGAGCCAGGTCTCCTACGTGGACGAGATCCTCTCGGATGACTTCGCTCAGCAGACGTTCGCTTCGACGGCGGTCGAGGTCGTCGCGCGCGACGCGGCGCAGGTGCAGTACGTTGCCCTGCAGCGGCTCGGGCGCGGTGCGTTCTATCAGTCCGTGCAGCGTACGCTGGCCGGAAGGGACGCGACGCTCGACTCGCTCAACGTGGGGCTCGGCGCCTCCGTGAGCCGCGTCGACCTCAACGCGCGGCTGCTCGGCCCCGGAGCCAACTCGGACATGCTCGGGCTCTACTTCGGGGACGGCAACCAGCACTTCGACTTCAACACGAGCCAGGATCACCTGGTGCCGAACACATCGAGTGACCTGCTCTACAAAGGCGCGCTCGATGGGTCGAGCCGGGCCGTCTTCCGCGGGATCATTCGCGTGCACCCCGGCGCGCAGAAGACCGATGCGTACCAGAAGAACCGGAACCTCCTGCTCTCGCCCAAGGCGCACGCCGACTCGCTGCCGAACCTCGAGATCCAGGCCGACGACGTGAAGTGCTCGCACGGGGCGACCGTCGGCGAGCTCGACGCGGACGCGAAGTTCTACTTGATGTCACGCGGCCTCGATCGCACGACGGCCGAGCGCCTGGTCGTGCTCG
>Ga0073934_10009632_pt1 | contig 12295 bp, 13 predicted proteins | sample LarsenN4metaG_FD_76834 | JGI IMG/M metagenome (GOLD analysis project Ga0073934, IMG submission 76834) | Hot spring sediment bacterial and archeal communities from British Columbia, Canada, to study Microbial Dark Matter (Phase II) - Larsen... ... | reverse complement strand
CCCCTGTTTCACCCCTCTCAACCGGCCGTTCGCGAGCCTCGCGTCCCCACCGCGATCCGTCTCAATTCTCCTCAGCCCCGCACACGCAGGGTCCGGCTCTGCGTGAAGGCGCACGATGCGCGGGTCAGACCCGTGCCGGCGCTGCGGTATCTGGCACACTCGGTGGAATTCATCCACGCACGGGCGGGATGCCCCGGCGTTGGGTCAACGCGTCACGCAAGGTGGCCGCATACAGCGAGGCCGCGCGCGCGGCGCTGTGTTCCGATTGGATGAATTCGGAGGCCGCGGCGCCCATGCGGCGCAACGATGCGCGGTCACGGCAGGCCCACATCCAATACAAGAGTATTTCCTCCTCTTCACACGTCCCCGTGTCGCATGGCAGAAACGTGCCTTGGGGAAACCGCGAGGTCTCTTCACCCGCGGTGAGCAGGGTGGCGCAGCCGGCGCCCATCAGCCGGATGGCGATGCCGGAGCTTTCACCCGCCGACGGATACCGCAGGTTGAGGCACAGGTCGACGGCCGCCGCGTGCAGCCAGAACTGCTCTTCCTGTAAGTAGCCCGTGCGCACGATGCCAGGCAGGGCGAGCTCATGCGCGTAGTGGCGCTCCAGTTCCGGCGAGACGAAATCACCGGCCACCAGCAGGCGCACGCGTTCACCGCCCTGGCGCAGGCGGGCATAGGCGCGCAGCACCGCGCCAATGCGCTTGGTCTCGCGCAGATGACCGAAGACGCCGGCGAGCAACTCGTCGCCGGACACACCCAGGCGGGTCCGCAGCGCCTCCACGGCGGTAGGATCGGGCCGCGGCGAGGGCGACCAGAGATGCGGGATTTCCACCACGTGAGCACGCGGCGCATGACGCAGCACGGTGGCGCCCGCACCCGGGTTGTGGACAATCACGGCGAGCGAAGCGCGGCACACACGCGCGATCATCGGCCAATCGAAATAAGCCGCGTCGATGCCCGAACGCGAGCGGCCCTTCCATAAGTCATGCGCCAGACCGCGATACCACTCGCCGTAGTTGAAGACGAATTCCTCCACGTAAGCGCTCTCGTCGAGGGTCCCCAGAAAGAAGTGGTGCAGCAGCGCATCGTGCAGCACGACGACGCCAGGCTGGCGCAACGCACGTTGATGGATGGTCTCGTGCAGCCGGTTGTTACCGAGATGATACAGGTGGATGTCGCAGGCTTCGTCTGTGTTGCATTCGACGCGGGCGTGCTGCCGCAATTCCCGCACAAGCGCCGCCGCATAATCGGCCACGCCTGTGGCGGCCGGCGGCAGCGGACTGTGGAAGCCCACTTTCACTGCTTCACTCGTCGACCGAACAGCGCCGTACCGACGCGGATATGCGTCGCCCCTTCTTCGATGGCGACTTCGAAATCGTTGGACATCCCCATGGAGAGCGCGGCCAGTCCCTGCGCCGCGGCCAGCTCGCGCAGACGCGCGAAGTAGGGGCGCGAGGGCTCGGCGTCTTCGGTCCACGGCGGCATCGTCATGAGGCCGCGCAGGCGCAGCCGCGGGCAATCGATGAGGGATTCGATCAGTGCCGGCAACTCCTCCGGCGACGCCCCATGCTTGGCCTCTTCGTGCGACAGCTTCACTTCCAGGAAGACATCGAGCGGCTCCACGGCCTGCTCATGCAGGCGGCGGGCCAGCTTAGCCGAATCCACCGTCTGAATCGTATGGAACAACTCCGCCGCGCGGCGCGACTTGTTCGACTGCAGGTGGCCGATGAGGTGAAAGCGCGCCCCGGGCAGCGCGGGCAGTTGAGGGAACTTTGTTTCGAACTCTTGCACATAATTCTCCCCAAACTCGCGCAGGCCCTGCTCATAGGCCTGCACAATGGCCAAGGCGGGAAAGACCTTGGTGACGGCGATGAGCGTGACCTCCTCGCGCCGCCGCCGGGCCCGGGCGCAGGCGGCGTGAATGCGTTCCTCGACGCGGGAGAGATTTTCTGCGAGCACTCCTACTCATCATAAAGACGCCCTCGCGCAGCCGCCATGCCGAAACCGACGGCCAGCCCGATCCCCCCGCCCGGCGCCCTGATGGCGCCAATCCAGCGGTTTCTCGAACAGGCGCGCGAGCCTGTGCTGCTGGAACCCGGCGCGCCGCTGATCGCACTGACGCCGGAGCGGCTGGCGATGACTCCCTCGGCGCGCGGACTCCGTCTGGAAGCCTGGGACGGGACGGCCACCTGCAACCGCCGCGTGGTGGGCGTACGCGACTGCGGCGCCGGCAAGGTGGAGTTGGAAATCGAAAAGTTCGGCGGCAAGCGCGGCAAGATGGTGCTGGCCGACCGCGCCCGTCCGCACCACCACGGCCTGCCGCGCGAGGCCGGGCGGATGGTGTTCGCCGAACGCTTCCGCGACTTCCTCTGCCGCCAGTTCCCCGGCTGGCGCATCGCCGGCCTCACCACGCACGGCGACAAGGAACACACCCTCTCCCAGCTCTATCCGCGCGCCATGGTGACGCAAGGCCGGCGCGCCTGGGCCGCCATCGCCGCCCCGCCCGAAGACAGCGGCGACCGCCTGCTCACCTACGGCCTGATCTGGCACAACTACCTGCGGCTGCGCGAGCGCGGGCTGCACGTCGAGGGGCTGGCCCTGCTGCTGCCGCGCGGCAAGGCGCGCACCACCTGCCTGCGTGTCCGCTGGTTGAATCCGCGGCCGGTGCGGGCGGCGGTGTTTGAGTACGACAGCCAGGTGTGGGAGCGCCCGATGGAGGTGGCGCAGGGGAACCTGGAGACGGTTCTGCATTCGGCCTCCAGCGCCGCCCCCGGCGGGGCGCACCCGCGCGACGAGCACGGCCCGGAGTGGTGGCTGGAGCAGACCATCCGCGCCCACCCGCGGCTGATCGACGCCCGCCTGTGCCGCGAACCGGTGTACGGCCAGGTGCCGGTGGTGGCGGGGATCGAACGCGGCCTCATCGACCTGCTCGGCGCGACCGGCGACGGCCGGCTCACCGTCATGGAATTGAAAGCGAGCGAGGACCCGCACCTGCCCATCCAGGCGCTCGACTATTGGATGCGCGTCGCCTGGCACGCCGAACGCGGCGAGTTCCCGGCGGCCGGCTACTTCCCCGGCATCCCGCTGCGGACGGAGCCGCCACGCCTCATCCTGGTCGCCCCGTCGCTCGAATTCCACCCCACCACGGAGGTGCTGCTCGGCTACCTCGACCCGTCGATTGAGGTGGAGAGGGTCGGGCTGGCGGTAGAATGGCATAGGCAACTCCGGGTTTCCTTCCGCTTGCAAGGCACAAGGCGTCCCGGCTGAGCCGGCGGGGTCTTTATGTCGACGCGCCTGTTGCGGCAAATTCGGACGGCTGTCGAACAGCTCAACCCACACGACGTGCGGATGGCCGCCGAGCGTCCGGTGAGCATCGTCTTGCACGCCTTCGACAGCCCTTCCTACGCCGAGATGGAGGACTTCTTCGCCCCGGCCGGCGTGTCGCACAAGAAGCGGTTGGAGGTGGTGGAATACCTTTTCCGCGAAGGAGACCCCGGCGCACCGCCCGACGCCGACCTGCACGTGATCGACCGCGAACTGGCGCTCCAGGTGGGCGGCGACGGCATGGACCTGCCCCCCGGCACCTTCGTCTATGACCGCGAGCGCCCCGGCGCGTTCATCCAAAGCGTGCTCGCCGCAAAACAGGAACTCGGCCTGCCGCTGGCGCGCGCTTTCCCGCCGTTTCGCGGCGTCGTCTCGCAGCGCACCATCCACCAGATCTCGAAAGAAAATGCCGTGTTCGCGCTGGCCACCGCGCTGCCCGATATCGCGCCCGGCATCCTGAGCCTGCCCTGGGCGATCCCCGAGGCCATGTCCGACACCGCCGTGCTCACCGTGAACCAGATCCGCATGGCCTTCCTGCTGGCCGCCGCCAGTGACCGCCCGGTCGGCTACCGCGAGCAGAAGATGGAGGTGGGCGGCATCATCGCCGGCGCGTTCGGCTGGCGCGCCCTGGCCCGCAACCTGGTCGGCAAGATTCCCTTCGGCGGCGGCCTGCTGCCCAAGGCGGCCATCGCCTATGCGGCGACCTATGTCGAGGGGCGCTCGCTCGAACGCCTCTACAGCCGCGGTTACGGCCTCACGCGCAAGGAACGCAACCTGGAATACGGCGACGCCATGGCCAAGGGCCGCCAGGTGGTCGGAGCCATCTTCGACGCCTGGCAGCAGCGGCGCGCCAAAGCGGTGCGGTAGCGGTGACCAGATTCACCGTGGCTCAACGCAGCGGAAGCCGGCGTACGCGAATGCTGGTCATGTCTGCCGATATGGCGGCCCCTTGGTTGATCGCTTCCTCACACTGATTCCAGATCGCCTCAATCAGCGCCGCTTGAGCCTCCCCACCCACTCCCTGAATGCGGAGGAGGATGACGGAGGGTGTACCGGCGCTTGCTAGCGCAAGGTGTGTGTGGAAGTCGTGATCGAGCGCTACGCAGACCTGTCCTTCACCGGCGGCGGCGCTGAGGATTTCCTCGTCATCGGCCCGATCCGGTCCGATCTCGGCGACATGGACAGCATCCCAACCGCGATCACGAAGCAGACTCGCCACCGCCGGAGCCAGCCCTTGGTCCAACAGCAACCGTTTCATGCTACGCGGTGAATGTGGATCAGCTCATCATCCACGCTCGCTGCGGCATATTGCAGGGCCTGCTGTAGATCCGCGTCTTCCAGATACGGGAAATCCGCGAGGAGTTGTTCCCGGCCCGGGTAGGCCGCCAGCAGCTCAAGCACCCGACGGACCGTGATCCGCATGCCCCGGATGCACGGCTTGCCGCCGCATTTCCCTGCCTCGACGGTGATGCGATCAAATGGATTCGCGCCGGTCACGTCCAGGAGTGTAGCCAATCCGCTGGGCGAATACCCGGCGCCCTTACGCTAGACTGATACCCACATGCTCCGCCCAACCGCCGCCCTCGCCATCCTCGCCGCCCTCCCCGCTCTCTTTGCTCAATCCAGCGCCCCGTACGAAACCGCCTCCCTGCGCAACGTCATGATCGCCTCGCGCGACGGCGTCAAGCTCGCCGCCAACATCCACTTGCCCGCGCGCAACGGCGCCATCGCCTCGGGACGCTTCCCGGCCATCGTCGAACGCTCGCCTTATAACAAGGACGCCGTCCCCGCTTCGCTCATCCAGCAATACGTCAGCCAGGGATACGCCGTCGTCATCCAGGACGTGCGCGGCCGCTACGCTTCGGAAGGTACGTGGCGCCCGGTGCGCGACGACGGCGCCGATGGAGCCGACCTGCTGAAATGGATCGGCGAACAGCCCTGGTCCAACGGCAAGGTGGGCACGATGGGCACCTCCTACAACGGCTCGACACAGCACGCCATGGCCATCGCCAACGCGCCGCACCTCACCGCGATGGTCCCCGTGGACGCCATGAGCAACTACGGCCGCTATGGCATCCGCCACAACGGCGCTTTTGAGCTGCGTTGGTTCAACTGGCTGCTCACGCTCGGCAACGCCACCGGCACGCGCGCCGGAGCGACGGGGCTGAGCCAGTCCGCCGATTCCCGCGCCGCGGCCCTGCGCGCCGCCTCTTCGCCGCACGCCGTGGCGGCACTGGAAGAACTCGGCGCGCAGGTGCGCGACTACGTGAAATCGCTACCGCTGCGCCCCGGCGCCACGCCGCTCAAGTTCGCCCCCGACTACGAAGCCTGGCTCATCGAAGCCATGCGTCACGGCGACAACGACAGCTTCTGGACCGACATGGGTTCGAGCGTCGTCGATCACATCGCCGAATACAAGGATGTCCCCGCCTATCACGTCACCGGTTGGTACGACTCCTGGGGCACGCAGGTGGCCAACCTCAACTACGTCGAGTTGCGCAAGGCCAAGAAGAGCCCGCAGAAGCTGATCATCGGCCCATGGACGCACGGCGGGCAGGGCATCAGCTACTCCGGCATCGCCGAGTTTGGCCCCGACGCCGCCATCGATCTTGCCGCCCTGCGCCTGCGATGGTATGACCGCTGGCTGAAGGGCATCGACAACGGCATCGACAAGGAAGCCCCCGTGCGCCTGTTCGTGATGGGCGCGGGCGAGCCGCACAAGACGGCCGATGGGCGCCTCTTCGTCGGCGGCCGCTGGCGCGACGAGCGCGAATGGCCGCTCGCCCGCGCGGTGGAGACGCCCTACTATCTCCACGCCGACGGCACGCTCTCGCCCACCAGGCCCGGCACGGCCGCTCCCACCACCTACCGCTTCGATCCCGCCAACCCCGTGCCCACCATCGGCGGCAACGTCTCCTCCGAGGGTGTGCTCATGGTGCGCGGCGCGCAGGATCAACGCTGCTCGCCGCAACACTGGCTGTGCAAGGACTCGCTGCCTCTGTCTGCCCGCCCCGATGTGCTCGTCTTCCAGACGCCGCCGCTCGAGCGCGACATCGAGGTCACCGGCCGTCTCATCGTGAAGCTCTGGGCCTCCTCCGACGGGCCCGACACCGACTTCACCGCCAAGCTCATCGACGTCTACCCGCCCAGCCGTGACTATCCCGCCGGCGTCGACCTCAACATCGGCGACTCGATCGTCCGCGCCCGCTACCGTGAATCGCTGACAGCGGCCAAGCCGCTCACGCCCGGCGAACCACAGGAATTCACCATTGAGATGTACCCCACCTCGCTCGTCTTCCGCCGCGGCCATCGCATCCGCGTCGACATTTCGAGCAGCAACTTCCCCCGCTTCGACGTGAACCCGAACACCGGCGAACCGCTCAACCAGCAGCGCCGCCTGCGCGTGGCCGAGAACACCATCTACCACGACGCGCGGCATCCCTCACGCATCCTGCTGCCCGTCGTCCCCTAGCGCCCGGCGTGAAGCGGCGCGCCTCGTCGCGCACCGCGACAGGCTTGCCGAGGGAGGCTTGCCTCGGACCAACGCATCTGATACACCGTATGGCCGAGGACACCCCATGCTCCGCGTCGCCGCTTTCCTACTCATTCTTCTACAACTCCTGCTGGCCGGCTGCACAGGCGGCCCGCCCCCAATCAAGCCCGGCACCAACGCCTTCTACTGGCAAGCCGCCAACGAGAACTTCCCCAAGGGCGATTACCTGAAAACCGCCGATCAGCTTGAGCGCGTCATGCGCACCGACAACGAATTCAAGCCCAAGGCACAGCCCTGGCGCCTGGCCCTGCTCGCGGGCATGATGAACGGCTATCGCGAGCTGGCCAATCAATACGAACAGGGCGGCCGCACGAACAAAGCCAACCCCGGCACCTTCCGCAAGCTCACCTCAAACTACCGCGGCATGGCCTCGCGCAATGCCGTCGCGCTCGCCGATGCCTACCAGGAGTTCACCAAGGACAAGCCGCGGGGCGACGTTGAGGTCCACTTCCCGTATCCCGGCCGCGGCACCACCGGCATGCCGCCGTCAGTGCTGAAAGTCGCCGCCGGAAACGTCCCCACCGATAATGACATCGCCACCGTCGAAACGGCCATGCTCCAGCGCGGCGTCCTGCGCGCCGTCTGCGATGTCGTCGGCGCCTCAGGAGACGCGGCCAAAGCGCAGGAGATCATGAAAACCACACCGGTCACCATCCCGCGCGCCAAGTTCGAACTCGGCCTTGCCAAGGCCTTCTATGACGCCTCGGAAATCTTCAACCCGTACAAGGGCTCCGAACCGGTGCGCCAGCGCATCATGCTGGAAACCGCAGCCAAGGCGCTGAAGAACGTGCCCGACGCCAAGGACAAGGATGTTGAGGATCTGAGCAAAAAGATCGCCAACGACACCAAGGCTCTGGATGCCCTCATGAAGAAGATGGGCCGCTGAGTTCCTCACCGCACGCACTGCGATATCCTGTGCACCGGCCATGGACTTCTCCTATTCCGCCCGCACCAATGACCTGCTCGCGCGCCTCGCGCGCTTCTTCGACGAACACATCTACCCGAACGAAGCCGAGTGGCGGCGACAAGTCGATTCCGGCGACCGCTGGAAGGTATTGCCGCTGGTGGAGTCGCTCAAGGAGAAGGCGCGCGCCGAGGATCTCTGGAACCTGTTTCTCCCTGCTTCGCGCCACGGCGCGGGGCTCACGAATCTCGAGTACGCGCCGTTGTGCGAGGTGATGGGGCGGGTCTCCTGGTCGGCCGAGGTGTTCAACTGCTCGGCGCCGGACACGGGCAACATGGAGGTGCTGGAACGCTACGGCACGCCGGAGTTGCAGGAGCTCTATCTGAAGCCGCTGCTCGAGGGCCGCGTGCGCTCCTGTTTCGCCATGACCGAGCCCGGCGTGGCCAGCTCGGACGCGACGAACATCCAGGCCAGCATCGTCCGCGACGGCGATGAGTATGTGCTAAACGGGATGAAGTGGTGGTCCACCGGCGCCGGCGACCCGCGCTGCAAGGTCTGCATCTTCATGGGCAAGACCGACCCCGCGGCCGAACGCCACAAACAGCAATCAATGATCGTCGTGCCCTTCGACGCGCCGGGCATCAAGGTGGAGCGCATGCTCACCGTCTTCGGCTATGACGACGCGCCGCATGGCCACGCCGAGGTGTCGTATGTGAACGTGCGCGTCCCGGCCTCGCACCTGCTGTTGGGCGAAGGACGCGGCTTCGAGATCGCCCAGGGCCGCCTGGGGCCGGGACGCATCCACCACTGCATGCGCCTCATCGGCCAGGCCGAACGGGCGCTGGAACTGATGTGCAAACGCGTCAAATCACGCGTCGCCTTCGGCCGCACGCTGAGCGAACAAGGCACCATTCGCGCCGACATCGCGCAATCGCGCTGGGAGATCGAACAGGCGCGGCTGCTCGTGCTCAAGGCCGCCTACATGATGGACACCGTGGGCAACAAGGCGGCGCAGGGCGAGATCGCGATGATCAAAGTGGTCGCGCCCAACATGGCGCTACGTGTGATTGACCGCGCCATCCAGGCTCACGGCGCGATGGGCGTTTGCGAGGATACCTTCCTTGCCGAGGCCTGGGCCAACGCCCGCACCATCCGGCTTGCCGATGGCCCCGACGAGGTCCACCGTAACGCGCTGGCCAAGATGGAACTGCGTAAGTACAATTAGCGGCCGCTGAACCGCGCCGGGCGCTTTTCGAGAAAGTGCGCCACGCCTTCCTTGAAGTCCTCGCACTGCAGGCTCGGCATCATCTCGCGATAGGCGTGCTCGGTGGCCTCGTTGAGGGTCTCTTCCATCGCCGCGTACACCTGCGACTTCATCACTCTCGTGGAGCGAGGAGACACGCTGCGCGCCATCTCCTCCGCATACGCCGCCGCGCGCAGTGAGAATTCCGCTTCGGCGAAGACATGTTCCACCAGCCCCAGGCGTAGCGCCTCATGGCCGTCGAACGTGCGCGCCGTGAGCAGCAAATCGAGCGCCCGCCCCGCACCCACGATGCGCGGCAGCGTCCAGGCCAGGCCATACTCGGCGATCAATCCGCGCTTGGCGAAGATGGTCGAGAACTTCGCCGTGTCGGCCGCCAGCCGGATGTCGCAATAGAGCGCAATCACGAAGCCCAGCCCCACGCAGTGGCCGTTCACGGCGGCAATCACCGGCTTGGCTAGCCGCGTGATCCAGGAATAGTCGCGATGCAGCACCGTGCTGCCGCCCGACTCCACCACGCCGCTCAGCAGGCTCATGTCGGCCCCGGCGCAAAAGCCCTTGCCCGCGCCCGTCACCGCGATCACGCGCACCGACTCATCGCCATCGGCCGCCGTGGCCGCCGCGCGGAACTCCTCCTCCATCACGCGCGTCCATGCGTTCAACCGCTCCGGCCGGTTCAGCGTGATCCAGGCCACGCCGTCGCGGACCTCATGGATAATTTCGGAGTAACTCATGCCGGAACCTCGCTCGGGTCAATGGCGCCGCAGGCCACGCCGCGGGCCAGGAACGATTCCAGGCCGCGCACGGTGGCGGCATCGTCGAACGCCTGGCCGAAGCGCGTTGCCTGCTCGGCCCGCTCGCGGTAGTTGCGCAGGCGGTCGGCGCTGGCTTGTAGATTGTCGCGATAGAAACGGTAGACGGCGGCGTAGCGCGCCGGCAGATGGGCCGGATGCAGATCCCATCCCTGGTTGATGCCGCTGGCGAGCGCGTGGGCGATATTGGCCATGTGCAGTTTCCAGGCCTCCTGCACCTCGCTCTTGGAACCGATCGGCAGCCGCGCCGTGGGACCGTCGGCAATGCGCACGCCCGTGCCCGCCAGCGCCACCTGCAGCGCGTGCCGCGCATGGTCGCAGAGCGGATGCGTGAGGCTCTGCGCCGTGGCCGGCACCCCGAGCGACGCCGTGAAATCGTACGGCCCGAAGTGCGCCGCCACCACCGGACCCGCCCGCACAATGGCGAGCGCGTCGCGCAGCGCCTCCGGCGTCTCGATCATCACTTCCAGCGAAATGCCCGGCGCGGCCCGCGCCATTCGTTCCACTTCGCGCGGCGCGGTCACTTTCGGAATCGTGATCACGAAGTCCTTGGGCAACGCGCCCGCGGCATCGAGAAAGATCTTCAGCGTGCGCTCGGAACGTTCAAAATCGTTGCGCAGCCGGATGCCGATGAGTGGAGGCAACGCACCCGCCCCATACGCCTCGGCGAAGCGCACACCGGCCGCCGCCGCGTCGCGATCCTCTTCCTCGTGCGTGCGAATGCCGTAGCCATCCTCGAAATCGATGCGCAGGTCTTCCAGCGGTTCGCGTTCGAGCTTGGCGCGTACGCGGCGCGTGATCTCCTCGCCGGCAATCTCCGCCAGCCCGCCTTCCTCAAGCGAGCGCAGAGCAAGCCGGCCCATCTTCGCCACCACATCGGCGCGAAACAGATGCGCGCCTCCGTAGAGAACGTGTACGGGTTGCCGGGTGACCATCCGATGCTATGGTAGCGCGCGGCTACTTTTGCTTTGCGATCACCAGTTCCTTGAACTTCTCGTAGGTCGCCGCCGGAACGATTTTCTTGTCCACCAGTTCGTTCTTCGCCCGGTAGGGACGGCCCTTCACGATCTTCTCCGCATAGGCATCGCCGACGCCCGGCAAGGCCTTCAACTGATCGAGCGTGGCCGAGTTCAGATCGAGCGGTTCGGCGGCCTTCTTCGCCGATTTCACGGCTGCGGCAGCCTTCGAGCCAGCCTTCTTGTCCTGGGCAAACGTGGGCCCCGCGCACAACGCGGCGGCGATGACGAGCGAGGTGAGAATACGCTTCATGAGGGGCAGTATAGCGTTTACAGAGCCTGCGCTCCGAGATAGAGCAGCGTGGTGACGGCGATCACGGTCCCGCGCGGCAGCGTGAGCGCCTCCGGGTTGTCGATGCTCAACTCGGGGCGCTGCTCGTGCGGCAATTCGGCCGCCGGCGCCGAGCGCAGGATGTGGCCCACATTGGCGAGCGTGCGCCGCAGACGCTTTTTCGCGATCACCAGGGCCAGCGCGGCCACACCGCCCGCCACCGCCGACAGCACGAAGAGCACGAGCCACACCTCCGCTCCCGTGACGATCCCCATCGCCGCCATCAGCTTGAGATCGCCTCCGCCCACGGCCCGCAGCAGATAAAGCGGCAGGTACACAAGCAACGCGAGACCGAACCCCTTGGCCGCGCTCAGGGGCGCGTTCACGGCCAGCCCGGCCAGCGCCCCAGCCACCACCAGCCAGTTCGGAATGCGCCGCCAGCGCCAGTCCCACACTCCCGCGAGCGTGACCAGAGCGGCCAGCACGGCGGTTTGTGTAGGGCTCATGCGGCGGCCTCGACCGGCTTACTTCTGCAGTTGGAACTGCCCCACGAACATCGCGTCAATGCCGCTTGAATAGAAGCTGCGCACGGCGTCGCGCGGCGAACACACAAGCGGATCGCCGAAGAGGTTGAAGCTCGTGTTGTAGAGCACCGGCAGCCCTGTCGAACGGCCGAAGGCGTGCAGCAGCTCCCAGTAGAGCGGATTCTCCTGGCGATGCACGGCGTGCACGCGCACGTGGCCGTCGCCGAGAATCGCCGATTCGAACGTCTTGCGGTGCGCCTCGCGCACGCGCCCCACCGTGGCCAGCGAACGCGCGTTCGGGCCGGCCTCGAAATACTCGCCGGCGATCTCCGCCGGCACCGAAGCGGCAAACTTGCGGAACGGCTCACGGTGTTTGATGAAGCTGTTCAGGTTCTCAGTCGAATACGGGTTGCGCGGCGAGGCGAGAATGCTGCGGTTGCCCAGCGCCCGCGGACCAAACTCCATGCGTCCGTGCATCCAGGCGATGATCTTGTCGGCGTTCAGCTCTTCCACCGCGCGCTCGATCAGCTCGCCGGTCGTCAGCAGGTAGCGGAAGCGCAGCTTGCAGTTCTCCAGCACCTGTTTGATCGCCTCGGGCGAATATTCCGGCCCCAGCAGCAGCGTGCT
>Ga0073934_10009631_pt1 | contig 12295 bp, 5 predicted proteins | sample LarsenN4metaG_FD_76834 | JGI IMG/M metagenome (GOLD analysis project Ga0073934, IMG submission 76834) | Hot spring sediment bacterial and archeal communities from British Columbia, Canada, to study Microbial Dark Matter (Phase II) - Larsen... ... | reverse complement strand
GAACTGCTGCTCAAACGCTTCCAGGAAGAGCAGGACCTGCACGTCTACCTGCTGCTGGATTGCTCGCGCAGCATGGCTTTCGGCACGCCGCCCAAGTTCGATCTCGCCCGGCAGGTGACGGCGGCGCTGGCGTACGTTGCGCTCGCCGACCTGGACCGCATCGCCGTCGTGGCCTTTGCCGACGGTGTGTTAACGGAGTTTCCGCTGACCCGCGGCAAGGCGCGCATCTTGAACCTGCTGGAGTTTCTCGAAGAGCTTCCCGCCGATGGCGACGCCACCAACCTGGGCGAACTCGTTCACGAGTTCGTCCATCGCACGCTGCGGCGCGGCCTGGCGATCGTGGTCAGTGACCTGTTCGATCCGGCGGGATTTCAGCCGGCGCTCGACCGGTTGCGGCATCACCGCTTCGAACCGTACGTCATCCAGGTCTATGACCGCGAAGAGGCCGAGCCGCCGTTCCTGGGGGACGTGGAGCTGATCGACGTGGAATTGCGCGAGCCGCGCAAGCTCACCGTCACGGAAAAGCACGTCCGCCAATATCGCGCGGTGTTTCAGCAGTTCCTGACGTCGGTGCAGACGTACTGCAGCAGCTACGGGATTCCCTGCGCCACGACGACGTCCGATGTGCCGTTCGACGAACTGATCCTCGCGATGATGCGCCGGGCCGGCGCCGCAGGATAGCAGCCCGTTGAAAAAGGGGTCTGGCTCCGAGCCGAACCACAGAATCCCCTCGAAAAAAGAGTGAGGCTCGGTGCCTGACCCCTGTTTCAACAGTCAGAATAGGCCCGGGCCTCACGGTGGTCGACCGAGCCGAAGCCCGGCATTCGCGGAAAATACCGGGCTTCGGGTTCTTGGGTGACGATCCTAGCGACCGGTACGATGGTGTCGCTGCGACAGTGCTGGTTTTTTCGTTTTTTTCTGATTTGCACGCCGATTTCCCATCGATCACAATCCATTGGGTGATGGAATGCGCTCGGCTCGGACGTGGCCCGAGACGCAGTCGTCGTGGGTTGACTGTATTCCAGTGTCCCGGACGCTAGACGGTCGTCTGTCCCCTGGGAAAGACGGCATCCAGCGTCCGGGACACTTTTTCAAATTCGCAGGCGACGTGTCCATGGGTGGACGTGCAGAGACTCTGGTCGATGTGCTCGCTGACCGAGCGGTGGAGCTTGGCGATCGTGTGCTGTTCCGGTTCCTCAACTCGCGCGGCGTGGCCGACGACGAGCTGACCTACGCCGGCCTGCTGCGCGATGCCGCCCGCATCGGAGGGCAACTGCAGCCGGTGGCGCCGCCGGGGTCGCGGGCGCTACTGTTGTATCCGCCCGGGCTCGATTTCATTCGCGCGTTCTTCGCCTGCCTGTATGCGGGCATTACACCGGCGCCGGCCTATCCGCCCGTCGTCACGCGGAGGGAGAATGCCTACCGGCGGATGAGATCCATCCTGACGAATGCCGAGCCGGCCGCGATTCTTGGCACGCAATCCATCTGCGACACGCTGGCCCAGCAGGAAACCGAATGGCGCGTGGAGCAGCCAGTCCGGCTTGTGGCGACCGATGCTGTGCCCCAGGACGCCCCGGCCGATTGGCGGCCGTCGGCGATCACAGCCGACTTCCTGGCGCTGCTGCAGTACACGTCCGGATCAACAGGTGATCCCCGCGGCGTGATGGTCACTCACGCCAACCTCATTCACAACCTCAGCCTGATTCGCGATGCGTTCGTGGGAGACGAGCCGCCAATCGGCGTGTTCTGGCTGCCGTTCCATCACGACATGGGCCTCATCGGCGGGATGCTATCGACCGCGTTCTGCCGCGGGACGAGCACACTGTTTGCCCCCATCGACTTCGTGCAGCGGCCGTTCCGCTGGCTGGAGCAGATTTCCGCGACGAAGGCCACCGTGAGCGGCGGGCCCAACTTTGCCTACGACGAATGCGTGCGCCGGGTCACTCCCCAGCAGCGGGAAGCGCTCGACCTCAGCTCGTGGAAGCTGGCGTTTTGCGGCGCCGAACCGGTCAAACGCGACACGATGGCCGCGTTCGTCGAAACGTTCCGACCGTGCGGCTTCCGTGCCGAAGCGCTGTATCCTTGCTACGGCCTCGCCGAATCGACGCTCATGGTCACCGGCCCGGATCGCAACGTCCCCATTCGTCTGGATCCGGAAGGAAGCCCAGGGACGCCCGTCCCTGGGTCAGACTCTGCGACCAACCAGGTGCAAGCCCCGCGCGTCTCCTGCGGCTATCCCCGCGGCGACCTGACGGTGCTGGTTGTCGACCCCGAGACCAGCACTCCGGTTGCCGAGAATGTCGTCGGCGAAGTATGGGTGTCCGGCGGCAGCGTGGCCCAAGGCTACTGGAATCGGCCGGATGAGACCGAGCGCGTTTTCGGCGCGAAGCTTGCCGACGGCAGCGGGCCATTTCTGCGCACGGGCGATCTGGGCTACTTCCACGAGGGTCAACTGCACATCGCCGGCCGCTTGAAAGATCTCATCATCATCTGCGGGCGGAACGTCTACCCGGAAGACATCGAAACCACGGTGAAGCAGTGCCACGCGGCGTTGCGTCCCTACGCGTGTGCCGCATTCGCCATCGAAGCCGAGCAGGGAGAGTGCCTGGTGGTGGTGGCGGAAGTGGACCACCGTGCATTGGCCAAATCAGCCGGCGGAGCGGATGCTGTTGAGCCGTCGTCGATTGAGAATGCGATCCGCCGAGCGGTGTTCGAAGTGCACGAACTGTCACCCAGGCGCATCGTGCTGGTGCGGCCGCTGTCGGTGCCGCGAACTACCAGCGGCAAGATCCGTCGCCGCGCCTGCCGCGACCTCTACCTTGCCGGGCAGTTGGAACTGATCGCCAACTGACGTCGGTCCTCCAGCGGGTAGGCCGGATTTCCAATCCATCCGTTCCTCGTTTCCAGGCGGCGCCGGGAACGTGGAACGGCGCCGGGAACGAGGGAAAGTGACCGGTCTGGTTCATTCCATCCGCGTCGGCTAAAATGTGGGCTCGACGGCCGTGGGCAGCGCGAGTGGTGCGGAGCAGGAAAGGCCGGCCGCTCCGTGCGGACACAGGATGGACTGGATGAGCAGCCCTGAGGGACCTGCGTCAGTTTCGGCAGACGAGTTGCGGCAGTGGCTGGTGAACCGCATTGCCGAAGACCTGAGCGTGCCGCCGGAAGAAATCAACACGCAGCGGCCGTTTGCAGAATTCGGCCTGGATTCGCGATCGGCGGTGGCAATGACGGGCGAGCTGGAGGCCGTGGTGCATCGCGAAGTCTCCCCCACCCTGGTGTGGGACCACCCCACCATCGAGGCGGTCGTGGAACATTTCACCAAACCGGCGGAGTAAAGTGCCCGACACTTGGTCCGGTCCCCTCTCCCCCGTCTTCGGGGGAGAGTGATAGGGTGAGGGGGGCGAGCGCTCCCAACGATGGACAAATTAAAAAGGCCTTTTCCAGATCCATCAAATCGTGTTGGGACGCCATGATCCCAATGTCCCCCTCACCCTAACCCTCTCCCCCTCGGAAGGGGGAGAGGGGACCGGCTTTTCGTCCAATGCGTCAAATCAGACGATCAACAACGCGGCGGTTTCCCCGATGACCACTCCCGTCGAGCCCATCGCAATCATCGGTATGGGGTGCCGGCTGCCCGGCGCGGCGCATCCGGCCGCGTTCTGGGAATTGCTGCGCGATGGCGTGGACGCCGTGCGCGAGGTGCCGCCCGATCGCTGGCTGGCCGACGATTGGTCCGATGACGACGTCGACGCCCCCGGCCGCATGCTCACGCGGCAGGGGGGATTCATCGACGAGATTCACGAGTTCGATGCGGCATTCTTCGGCATTTCCCGCCGCGAAGCGATCAAGATGGAGCCGCAGCAGCGGCTGGCGCTGGAGCTGGTCTGGGAGGCACTGGAAGACGCCGGCCTGATCCCCGGCGACCTCGCGGGCAGCCGCACCGGCGTGTACTTCGGTTTCGGCTTCCCCGAGTACGGGCTGCCGCAACTGGCGCATCCGCCGCTCATCGACGCCTACACCAATACCGGATTGTTTCCCTGCATTCTCGCCAACCGCATTTCGTACCTGTTTGACTTCCGCGGGCCGAGCTTCGCGCTCGATTCGGCGTGCTCGTCGTCTCTGGTGGCGACTCACCTGGCGTGCCAGGCGCTGCGCTACGGCGATGCGGACCTGGCGGTCACCGGGGCGGTGAGCCTGATTGTGGCGCCGGTGACGTCGATCGGCATGAGCAAGATGTTCGCCCTCGCTGCTGATGGCCGGTGCAAATTCATGGACGCCCATGCCGACGGCTATGGCCGCGGCGAAGGGGGCGGCGTCCTGATCCTCAAGCGATTGAAGGATGCGGTTGCCGACGGCGACCGCGTCCGTGCGGTCATCCTGGGAGACGCCATCAATCAGGACGGCCGCTCGAACGGCCTGACTGCGCCCAATCCTGCCGCACAGGTCGCCGTGCTCAAGGAAGCCTACGAGCGGGCCGGCGTCGCTCCCGCCGACGTGCAGTACATCGAAGCGCACGGCACCGGCACGCTGCTCGGCGACCCCATCGAGATCAACTCCCTCGCTGCGGTGCTGTCGGTCGACCGTCCCGCAGAGCGGCAGTGCCGCATCGGCTCGGTGAAAACAAACATCGGCCATCTCGAAGGGGCGGCAGGATTCGCGGGGATCATCAAGGTCGTGCTGGCCTTGGAGAACCAGCAGCTCCCACCCACCCTGAACTGCCGCAAGCCCACGCCAATGGTCTCGTGGGATCGCATTCCGCTGGTGCCGCAGACGAAACTGGGTCCGTGGCCGGAGCCAACGCGGCCGCTGATTGCCGGCGTGAGCGGGTTCGGCTTCGGCGGCACGAATGGGCACGTCGTGTTGACGGCGGCACCGATAATGGCTGGGGCGAGTGCGTCAGGCGGCCCCCTCACTCTAACCCTCTCCCCTGCGGACGGGAGAGAGGGGACCGGAGGTGCGCAGCTACTGACCATCTCCGCGCGCTCGGAAGCGGCACTGAAGGAAATGGCCTCCAGGTACCTCGCGGAGCTCGAAGGCGGTTCGCTCAAGGATGCCAGCCTGTACGACGTCTGCGCGAATGTCGCCGTTCACCGCACGCACCACGACTTTCGCATCGCGCTCGTGGCAGACACGCGTCCGCAGTTGATCGAACAGCTTTCATCGCTTGTCGCCGGCGAGACGCCCGCGGGCTGCTGGTCGGGTCGCCGTCCGCAGAACCGCCCCGTGCGGGTGGCATTCGAGTTTCCCGAGTCGTTGTGGACGGTATCGCGCGCTGACTGGGAGATGCTCTCGCAGCATCCCGTTTTTGCCGAGGCGTGGCGCGATTGCGAGCAGTTCTTCACCGAGACCTGCGGCGACCCGCTGCCCCCGCCGATCGCCGATGCCGACCATCCCGCCAGCAGCAACCCCTGGATGAAGCTCTCCACGCAGTTGGGCGTGCAGTACGCGCTCGCGCGGTTGTGGCACGCGTGGGGCATTGTGCCCGTAAGCGCGGTGGGGCACGGCCTGGGTCGAACACCGGCGTTACGCGTTTCGACCGAGTTTGCCTTGCCGGGCGCGTTCCCCCAAAGCGGGGGACAGGCCGCGAAGAAACCCGCGCCGCCCGATTTCGTCCTGCTGCTCGGCGGCGGCGACACGGCTTCGCCCGATCCGCAGGGGCCGCGACGATTGAGCTTCAGCCACGGCGACCCGGCCGCGTCACCGACTGTGTCGTTGCGCCATCAAATGCTTTCCTGTCTGGCCGAACTGTACGTCGGCGGCTGTCCGATCGAAGCGCGGCAGTTGTTCCCGCAACCGTACTGCCGACTGCGTTTGCCCACCTATCCGTTCCAGCGGGAGCGGTTATGGCTGGACGCGCCGTTCCCGTATCACGCCACCGACATCGCAGAGGCCAAGCAGAGCGGCGTCGAGCAGTCGGCGTTGACCATCGGCGCAACAGCTCCCGATTTCGAACTCGCCACCCGCACGAAGCAGCGGTTCAGTCTCTCGGAGGCGTTGCGTCACGGACCGGTGGTGCTGGTGTGGTATCGCGGAAGCTGGTGCCCCTATTGCCGCGTGACGCTGCGGCGACTGCACCGTGAGCTGAACCAGATCAACCGCCTGGGCGCGACGGCGGTCGCCATCTGTCCGGAGCGTGCGGACGCCTCGCTGGCGGCGCTCGACCTGCAGCGAACACAACTGCAGTTCCTGGTCGATGCCGATAACGCCGTCGGCCGCGCGTTCGGCGTCGTATTCCCCGTCACTGACGAGACCGTGGAGCGATATCGCCGGCAGTTTTCGATTGACCTGACACACGTCAACGGCAATGGGACGCCGCAAGTGCATCCCGAGCTTCCCGCCCCGGCGGCGTTTATCGTCGACCAGCAAGGGCGGGTCTGCTTCGCGTGCTGCGACGCCGATTACACGCGGCAGCCCGATCTCGACAAGATCATCGCCACGCTCGAGCAACTCGGCGGCTCAACCGAGCGGGGAACGTGAGCCCCTTGATCAATGAGTCGATCAGGGTTTCCGCGTCGAATCAGCGGACCGCGTTTTGCCATACAACTCGTGCACTTTGCCGACGATCCGCTCTTCCACGTCATCGGCGAACGGGCCGGGCAGCGAGGTGTACATCATCGCGCCGCGACCTTCGTAGCCCCCCTCTCTCAGCACTTTCTGGCTGGGGACGTAACCGAAAACGTCGTTCGAGTAACCCGCCATCCACACGGTCGTGTTGGCCAGTTCGCGCTTGAGGCGCAGGCTGTAATCGACGACCACTTCCCCCGATAACGCCACGAGCGTGACCTCGTTGCCCAGCCGGATCACCTGCACCCAGTACGGGTACTCCAGGTTGATCTTGCCGTCGGTTTCCAACTGCTTCAGCAATCGGCGAGCATGACCGGCGACGTATTTGTTCGACGACTTTGTCTCCTCTTCCAACTGCTCTTTCGACGCCGGCGGAGCGAACTGCAGAGTCACGGTGTCCAGCGCCGACGTCAGCGTACCGGTGATCGGACGCGGCTTGGGCAACAGCGCGGCTTCCACGGCGTTGGCCAGGGCGCGGCCGTGCTGCTGGCATTGTTCGAGCTGGCCGCGCGGATACGGGTTCTGGTCGCCGCCGCAGCCCATCACGAACGCCGCGATGCAATCCGGATGCGCGGCCTCCAGGTATTCCTGGGCGTAACCGGCGTAGTCGCCGCAGAACTGAAAGAAGCTCAGCGTGGTGTTGTGGCAGGCGTAGCCGAACAGGATCGCTTTCAGCCTGCCGTCCGGTGTCTGAATCCTCAGCACGGGAACGGATTGATCGACCGGACCGTCAGGATAGGGGCTGTTGACCGGTTCGTGATTGGTCGGCAGCCGTCGATTCATCGAGACGCCGCACCGCCCATGCGAGTAACCGATCTCCACGGGCTCCAACCGACCGAGGCAATCGCCGATGAGCTGCACGATCGTGTCTTCCAGCCGCTGCGTGTACTCCTTCGCCTGGGCGACGCGCTCCGATTCCAGGCCCGACTCTTCTGCTCGCGCCACCCGCAGTTCCGGTCCGCAATGCGTGTGCGACGCGTTCAGCAGCAGCCACTGCGGATCGAGGCCGTGCTGCTCTTTGACGCGCGCTTCGAGTTTGAGCCGCAGGCTGCGCGGGACACCGATCAGGTCCAGTGCGACGATCGCCAGCCGCTGTTGTTTGGCGTCTTCGAGAATGGTGCATTTGGCGAACAGCTCCTGGCAGACGCCTTCGGACGGCTTGGTTCGCGATGCGTAGCCGGCCATCCACATCGACTCGGTGGGCGTAATCGACGCCTTCGCCGCCGCAGCCTTCCACGCCGTCGGCTCCGCAGCGAACGCGGCACTCGCGAACAGAATGGCGGCCAATCCCGCCCCAGCCAGCCGAATGCGGCGTGTCATCCTGGATGCTCCAAAGGTGTGGTATGGATAGCGGTGAGTATCGATAACAACTCGTGTCTTTGACCCCGCAAGGGGTCACGGAGAGTAGCCGGCGGTCGGAGGCTCTGCGGAGACTCCTGGTTCCCTCGATTATATCGACCGCCGACGCAATCGCCGCCACGCCGCCGACATCACGCCTAACAGCACTCCCATCATGAGTCCGCCAGTATGCGCCCAGTTGGCAATGGGCATGAACCAGCCAAACCAGCAGATTATGTACCACAACAGAATGGCTCGCGTCTCGTAGGCGGAAACGCCGAGTCCGTCATCCGGGTCAAGTTTTCCCTTCACCCAGAGGTATCCAAAGAGCCCGAAGACGACGCCTGACAGTCCCAGGAACCGCCAGCTGCCGAACTCGAACTGCAACAGGTTCGCCGCCAGCGAGGTCGCTGTCACAATCAACAGGAATCTCAACGACCCTTTTCGCCCCTCGATGGCCAGGCCAAAATCCCACCAGGCGATGAGGTTGAAAAGAATATGCAGCAGACCGCCGTGCATGAACATCGGCGTCAGTAGCCGCCACCAGTCGCCGCCTTTGATGGCGTTCCAGGTGCCGTCGGTCGAGAAGAACAACTCCTGCGACAGCCCGCGTTCGTCCCCCATCAGGTGCATTTCGACGAACACGAAGATGCAGACCACGATCATCCCGACCGTCAGCGGACAGTTCATCGCCGTTGGCTGCCGCCAGCGGTCCGACACGTTCACCACGTTCCGCCGCGCGGCCTTGCGCTTCGCGGCTTCGGCCTGCAGCACGGCGTTGGCTTCGGCACGGGCGTTCGCATACCGCGGGTCGTCCGGCTGCTGGCGGAACCGGACCAGCTCCGCCCTGGCTTCAGCGACGCGGTCTTCATCGACGATCCACAGCGTGCAGCCGTCGTCGCCGTCTTCGAGGGAGCACTTGATGCCGCGGGCAATCAGGAAATCCTGAAACCGCTCGGCATGGTCGACCGATTCAATCGTGGCAATCTGCCGCATGGGATCCAGTTCTCGTGGCCCAACCCAGACTGTAACCGAGCCGCCGCGATCACAGAAGCGACATCGCGGAGTTGAAGCCTGTCGGCACACCGCGGAGAATGAACTCGTGTGTCACGCTCGGCTTTCATGATAGCCTGCGCGGGGTCGTTGAATGGCGTTTCGTACGACGGTTGCGGTAATGCTCTGCGGTGCGACGGCATTCGCCGCCCCGCCGGTGCGCTTCAACCGCGACGTGCGGCCGATCCTGTCCGACGCCTGCTTCAAATGCCACGGCCCGGACGCCACGGCCCGGCAGGCGGAATTGCGGTTCGACACGCGCGACGGACTGTTCGCGCCACGCGACGGCGGGGCGCCGGTGGCGCCGGGAAAACCGCAAGCCAGCGCGCTCATCCAGCGGCTGACGCACACCGATCCAGATCAGAGGATGCCGCCGCCCGACTCCGGCAAGTCGCTCACCGCCGCACAAATCGCGCTGCTCACCGAATGGGTGGCGCAAGGCGCGCCGTGGGAGGACCACTGGGCGTTCATCCCGCCGCAACGGCCGCCGCTTCCCATCGCGAGGAACGTCGATTGGCCGCGTACGGCGATCGATGACTTCGTCCTGGAGGCCCTGGAGCGGCATGGTTGGAGACCGCAGTTGGAGGCGGCGGCGGAGACCCTCGTCCGCCGCGTGACGTTGGATCTCACCGGGCTGCCGCCGACGCCCGAGGAGATTGACGCGTTCCTCGCCGACTCGTCGCCCAATCGCTACGAGCGGCTGGTCGACCGGCTGCTGGCCTCGCCGAGATACGGCGAACACGTGGCCGTCGATTGGCTCGATGCGGCCCGCTATGCCGACACCAGCGGCTACCAGAACGACGGCCCGCGCGACATGTGGCGTTGGCGCGACTGGGTGATCGCCGCGTTCAACGCGAACCTGCCGTTCGACGAGTTCACTCGCGAGCAGCTCGCAGGGGATGTGTTGATCGGCGGCTTACGTCATCCCGATGCGCAAGCGAGGGAATCTGTTGAGCGATCGAAGATTCCCTCGCTTGCGCGTCAGGCTAGTGTCATTGATGAACTTCTGCAGCACCCGCGCGGATACCTCCCGCGCGACCCCCGCGCGAGGGACCTGTTCATCGCCACCGGCTTTCAGCGCAATCACCGCGGCAATTCGGAAGGGGGCATCATCCCTGAAGAGTATGCGGTGGAGTACGTCGCCGACCGCGTGGACACGTTCGGGGCGGTGTGGCTGGGGCTGACGATCGGCTGTGCGCGGTGCCACTCGCACAAGTACGACCCCATTACGCAGACCGACTACTACCGGCTGTTCGCGTACTTCAACCAGGTGCCCGAATACGGCCGCGCGATCAAGGAAGGCAACTCCCCGCCGTACATCACCGCACCGACGGAGGCACAATGGTCGCGGCTGCTGGAATTGGAAGCCGAGCTGGCGGCCGCGCGCTCGGAATGGGAGCGGCTGCAGCCGGCGCTGGATCAGGCACTGCACGAATGGGAAGCCGATCTTCCGAAGGCTGCCGCAGCGACGGCAGACATCACCATCACCGAGGGGCTGGCCTACTCTTCGCCCCCCTTTCCAGGGGAGGAACAGGGAGGGGCCAATCCGAAATGGGTCGTCGATGACAAGTCCACTCCCCAGAACACCCCCTTGGCAGGGGGGGCACAGGAGTTCGAGTTCGACGGCAAATGCTTCCTCGATGCCGGCGACGTGGCCAAGTTCAGCTACTTCGACGCTTTCACGGCCTCGGCGCGGATCAAGCCCGCGGTGCTCACCGGCGGCATCATCTCGCGGACGTCCGACGACGCGTACCAGGACGGTTGGACGTTTCAACTGGTCGGCGGCCGGCTGCAGGTGAACCTCGTCAAGCGCTGGCTCGACGATGCCATTCGCGTGGAAACGAAGTCATCGCTCGCCGCCGGCGAATGGCAGCACGTGGCGATGACGTATGACGGCTCGCGCACGGCGGCGGGGATTGCAGTGTACATCAACGGCGAGCCGCAGCCGCTGACCGTGCATTACGACTTCCTCAACCAGAACTTTGCCAACGACGAGCCACTGCGGATCGGCTCGGTGGGCACGAAGCAGCGCTGGAAGGGCGCGCTGACCGACGTGCGCGTGTACCGCGGGACGTTGTCGGCGGCGGATGTCAGCCTGCTGGCCACCCGCGAAACGGTGACGCAGTGTGCCGCAGTTCCCCCGCAGGAGCGAACGCCCGGCCAGGTGCACAAGCTACGCGCGTTCTTCCTGGCGCATGCGGCGCCGGCGCCGATTACGGCGGCCTTGCAGCGAATGCGCTCGGCCGAACGGGCGCATCGCGAGTTCTTCGCCTCACTACCGACGGTGATGGTGATGGTCGACCAGGCCACGCCGCGGCCCACGCGCGTCCTGCAACGCGGCGTCTACGACCGCCCTGGCGACACCGTCACGGCCGGGGTCCCCGCCGCTATTGCCTTTTCTGACTCTCAACCCTCAACTCTCAACTCTCAACCCACTCGCCTCGACCTCGCCAACTGGCTGGTCGACCCGCAGCATCCGCTCACCGCCCGCGTCACCATCAACCGCCTGTGGCAGCGGTTGTTTGGCACGGGACTGGTGAAGACCAGCGAAGATTTCGGCATTCAGGGCGAGCCGCCGAGCCATCCGGAGCTGCTCGACTGGCTGGCGACGGAGTTCGTCCGCAGCGGCTGGGACATGAAGCACATGCAGCGGTTGATGGTGCTCAGCAGCACGTATCGCCAGACGAGTGCAGCACAGAAGTCCAGGGAAAGCCATCCCTGGGCTTCCGATCCGGAGAACCGCTGGCTCGCCCGTGGGCCGCGGCTGCGGATGTCAGCGGAGATGGTCCGCGACCAGGCGCTGGCCGCGAGCGGGCTGCTGGAGGAGCGTTTGGGCGGCCCGTCGATCAAGCCGTATCAGCCGCCGGGCTTGTGGCAGGAGATCGCGACCGACACGCAGTACGAACCCAGCCCTGCACCGGATGTGCATCGCCGCAGCGTGTATTGCTACACGAAGCGCACGGTGGCCAATCCCACAATGACGCTGTTCGACGCGCCGACGCGCGAGTCGTGTGCACTCCGCCGCAGCCGCACCAGCACCCCCCTGCAGGCCCTTACGCTGTGGAACGATGTCACCTTTGTGGAGGCGGCCCGCGTGCTGGCGGAACGGTGTCTGTCCGAATCCGATGGCACGCCCTTGCCGACCATCCGCACAATGTTCCGCCGCGTGATCGGGCGCTCGCCGAGTGCGGACGAAATCGAGCGATTGAGCGTCTCGTGGACGACCTACAACACACGGTTTCGCGCGAACCCCGATGCCGCCGTGGCCATGATCAGGGTGGGCGGCGCCCCGCTTCAGACGGCGGCGTTGCCCGCCGACCTGGCGGCGCACGTGGCAATT
>Ga0073934_10009630_pt1 | contig 12295 bp, 10 predicted proteins | sample LarsenN4metaG_FD_76834 | JGI IMG/M metagenome (GOLD analysis project Ga0073934, IMG submission 76834) | Hot spring sediment bacterial and archeal communities from British Columbia, Canada, to study Microbial Dark Matter (Phase II) - Larsen... ... | reverse complement strand
TGCCGGCCGCCGGTCGCCTGGCGAATGCCCGCGGCGGCCGCCACGATGACGGCGCGCTGGGCGGGCGTGATGGGAACCTGGAACCGGTTGATGGAGTCGTGCTCGCCGCTGACGATCCAGACCACGTGCGGGTGGCGGGCGAAGCGGGCGCCTATCCACAGGCCGAATCGGCGGGCACTCCCCGCGTCCGTCCCGAACAGCCGTCCATACTCCTCGCCCCAGAGCGGCGCAAGGGCAATGCGCAGGCCCCGGTCGCCCGCGCGCTCGACGATGGAGTCCACATTCCTCCAGTAGGCCTCGTCAGGGTTCAGCGGATCGCCGTTGCGGAACGGCATGCGCCCGGCGTAGTCCGGCGCGAGGCGGCCGCAGTGGAACTGAATCACGTTGAAGCGGTGGCGGGCCCTGTGGCGCAGGTACAGGTCCACCTCTTCCGGGCGCAGAAGCGTCATCCACCAGGCCGTGTCGGCAAGCCAGAAGAAAGGCCGGCCGTCCTCCGTGATGAGAAACCGACCGCTTGCATGAACCTGGAGGCGGGCGGGACGGCGATACTCACGGGGCGCACCCCGAAAGCCGGTCGCAATGGCGGATGCGGCCACGATCCCTGCCGTTGCCGCGGCGATGCAAAGTGTGTTCATTGGCGCGCATCCTTGCGCCCATTGCCGGCGGCCGGGGCCCGCAGGCGCCTGTAGCGCAGGGCGAGGGCCCGCCAGAGGGACGGGAAGAGGTCGAAGAGGGCGAGTGTCACGGGCGCGGCGGGCAGGAAGACGACCGCAGGCCGGGGCCGCTGGACGCAGGCCACAATCCGTGCCGCGACGCTCTCGGCGCGGGCGGCGGGAAGCGAGAGGCCCGGCGCATCGGGAATCCGCCGCTCCATGGCCAGGGTGAACTCCGTCTCCGTCAGCCCGGGCATCACGAGCGTGACCCGGATGCCGGAGCCGGCCAGCTCCAGCGCCAGCGCCTCCGTGAGCCCGTTCAGGGCGCACTTTGAAGCGGTATAGGCGGCGTGCAGGGGCAGGGGGAAGCGGGCAGCCAGGGAGGACACGTTCACGATGTGGCCGCTTCCCTGCCGGCGCATCTGCCTGAGCGCCGCCTGGCAGCCGTTGAACGCGCCCATCAGGTTCACGTCCAGGATCCGGCGCAGGTCCTCCTCGGTGGTCTGCTCCAGCCACGCGGCCAGCCCCGAGCCTGCGTTGTTCACCCACACGTCCACCCGACCGAAGCGCTCGAGGGCGGCCTCAAGTGCCCCGTCCACCTGCGCCCGATGGGTTGCGTCGGCCACGACCGGCAGGCACGCGCCGCCCGCCGATTCGATCTCCGCGGCGAGCGCCTCCAGCCGTTCTCGCCGCCGGGCCAGCGCCACCACCGCCGCGCCCTCGCGGGCGAAGCGCACTGCCGTGGCCCGGCCGATCCCCGCAGAAGCGCCGGTGACGACCACCACCCTGCCTTCCAGCGGGCGGCGGGTCACCGTGCCAGGCGGATTCCGCTGAACTGCCACCGCGCGTCCGGCGGAAAGAAGTTGCGGTAGGTTGCCCGGATGTGGCTCCGGGAGGTGGCACACGACCCGCCCCGCAGCACGTACTGGCCGCACATGAACTTGCCGTTGTACTCCCCCAGAGCGCCCGAGGCGGGCACGTACCCGGGGTACGCGGCGTAGGAGCTGCTGGTCCACTCCCACACGTCTCCCAGCATCTGACGCACCCCGGTCCCTTCCGGCGCAGGCGCGGGATGGAACCAGCCGTTCTCCACGAATCCCCCTTCAGGGCCCGCCGACGCCACGGCCGACTCCCATTCCGCCTCGCTGGGCAAGCGCGCTCCTGCCCAGCGAGCGTAGGCGTCCGCCTCGAAGAGGCTCACGTGGCAGACGGGCTGGGCCGGGTCCAGGGGGCGCGGGCCGCCCAGGGTGAATTCCCTCCAGCCCCCTTCGTCCCGCACCCAGTGAAGGGGTGCCTGCCAGCCCTCTGCCTTCACCGCGCTCCAGCCCAGGGAGAGCCACAGTTCCGGCCGCCTGTAGCCGCCATCCTCCATGAAGGCCAGGTACTCGCCGTTGGTCACCAGGCGGTCGGCCATCGCCCAAGAGTGGCAGAACACCCGGTGGCGCGGCCCCTCATTGTCGAATGCAAAGCCGCGCCCCTCCCAGCCGATCCACCGGATGCCCTCGGGAAACTCCACCCAGCCCAGTGGCGGAGCGGGCCGGCTGGCGGCGGGCGCGGCGTCCTCGCGGTAGGCGGGAAGCAGGGGATTGCACGACAGCATATGCTTGATGTCCGTGAGGATCAACTCCTGGTGCTGCTGCTCGTGGTGCAGCCCCAGTTCCAGGATGGGCAGCGCCTCCTCCGGGGCATTCCGCAGGAGGGCGTCCACCGCGGCATCCACGTGGTCCCGGTACCGGCGCATCTCCGCCACCGTGGGGCGCGAGAGCAGGCCGCGGCGAGGGCGCGGGAATTGCTCGCCCACTTGGTTGTAGTAGGAGTTGAACAGCACCGCGTAGGCCGGGTGGAATGGCCGGTAGTCGGGGGCATAGCGGCCCAGGAGAAACGTCTCGAAGAACCACGTGGTGTGAGCCAGGTGCCAGCGCGTGGGGCTCGCATCCGGCATGGATTGGACCACGCAGTCCTCCGGCGCCAAGGGCTCCACCAGATGCTCGGTGAACCGGCGCACTGCGGCATAGCGCTCCCGAAGGCCAGCGGCGCGGCCGACCTGGGCGGCAACGGCGGTCATAGGGACTCCTCGGCGTCCTTCAGCACGGGGGCGATGGGCCGCCATCCTCGGCAAGCCACGGCGCTCCGGGACGGACCATGCAGGATTCGTTCCCCGGCTCCCCAGCGCCAGGCACGCGGCCGGACCTGTGCGCGAGCGCGGAACACCGGATGCTGGGGCCCCGCGAATGCGCGCTGCCGCGCACAGTCCGGGCGGCGCCCGTCGGGCCGCTCATGACTTGCGGCCCTGCCCAGCCCGCGGGGATGCCGCGACCTCCTCCATCTGCGTGAGGCCACAGGCCGGGGCCCAGCCGAGCACGCGGGGATCCTGCTCTTGGCGCACACGCCGTCCCGTCACTGTATCGCCCGGCCCGTCACCGTGCGGATGATGTCGTTGTACATGACGAAGCAGATGATCAGGGCCAGCAGCCCCATGCCCACGATCTGCATGCGGTTGAACTCTCTGGGAGAGAGCTTGCGCCGCCGAATCTTCTCGACGGCCAGCAACAGGAGGTGCCCTCCGTCCAGGATGGGGATGGGCAGCAGGTTCAGCACGGCGAATCCGATGCTGAGCATGGCGGCCATCTCCACGAGCATGACCAGCCCCACGCGCTGGGCGGCCGTGGCCATCTGGCCCATGGCGATGGGACCGCCAAGCGTATCCTTGACGGCGGGGCTGAACAGCGTCGCCACCAGGCTTCTCACGTAGGCATAGGTGAAGAGCGTCCCCTGCCGGATGGAGGCGATGGGGCCGATCCGCTCCCGCGCGGCGATGGGCACGACGCCGATGCGGCCGATGACCTCCTTCTGGCCCTTCTCGTTGGTCACCTCCACCGCGTAGGGAGTGACGGTCAGGCGGAGGCGCTCGCCGCTCCGCTCCACGAGAAGCTGGAGCGGCTTGTTGGGGCTCTTCCGAATGAGGTCCACCATGGACTTGCCGTCCGGGGTGGGCGTGCCGTCGATGGCCAGGATCCGGTCGCCGGTCTTGAGGCCCGCCTCCCTGGCGGGATGGGGCTTGCCCTTGCCCAGCATGTCCGCCGCGCCCAGGTGGATCTGGTTGGTGATCTTGCCCGTGGCGAGGCCAACGGTCATCCCCACCACACAGAAGAGCAGGTAGCCGAACAGCAGGCTGGCAACGGGTCCGCCGGCAATCGCCAGGGCGCGCTGATACACCGGCTTCTGGTTGTAGAGCTCGGGATCGGTGGCCCGGGCGTGGGCCGCGAGGACGAGGTCCAGGAGCTTGTGCTCGTCGGTGTTCAGGCGCGGGGAGTGCTTCAGGCCCTGGAGGTCCGCCAGTCCCGCCTCCGTGAGCTGGCCGTGCGGCCCGATGGCCCCGCGGACGATGCGCTGAACCTCCGGGGAGATCTTCTGGGCATCGATTCCCGCCATGGTGTCCGCGTCCAGCTGGGCCAGGGTGGCCCGCATGGTCTCCGGGTCTTCGTTGCGCGGGTCGCGCAGGGTCTCCAGGATGGGCCGGCCGCCGGACACGTCGTCCGGCTCCATCCCCGCGATGCGCACGAACCCGCCCAGCGGAATGGAGCGGATGTTGTAGGCGGTGCCGTCCTTCACTCCCAGGCGGATGAGCACCTTGCCGAAGAAGAGGGCGAACTCCTCCACCCGCATCTTGAAGTACTTGGCCACGATGAAGTGGCCCCACTCGTGGACCACCACGAGCACGCTCAGAATGATGAGCAGGTAGAGAATCCCCTTGATCGAATCCAGATAGGCCGCCATTCGGCAAGTACTCCCCGTTCCGCGCCATGCGCGGACGCAGTGGTGATGGGTGAGAAGGCTCGGGACTCACCAGGTCTCGGCCGCGAACCGCCGGGCCGCTTGTCGCGCCCACGAATCGGCCGCCAGCACGTTTTCGTACGACGGATCAACAGGCTCGTGACGATTCATGACCCCCTCGACAGTGCGCATGATCCCAGTAAACGGGATGCGCCGTTCCAGGAACAGCTCCACGGCCGTCTCGTTGGCCGCGTTCATCGCCGCGGGCAGGGTGCCGCCGGTGCCCGCTGCGCGGCGCGCGAGACCCAGCGCGGGAAACTTCTCCCCGTCGGGCCGCTCGAACGTGAGCGCGCCGATCGCCGTCAGGTCCATGCGGGGCAGGCCTGTGTCGGGCCGGTCCGGATAGACCAGGGCGTACTGGATTGGCAGTCGCATGTCGGGCAGTCCCAGCTGGGCCAGCACCGAGCCGTCGCGGAACCGCACGAGGGAGTGGACGATGGACTGGGGGTGCACAACCACCTCCACGTCGTCCGCGGGCACGTCAAAGAGCCACCGCGCCTCGATGATCTCCAGGCCCTTGTTCATGAGGGTGGCCGAATTGATGGTCACCAATCCCCCCATATTCCACGTTGGGTGCCGGAGTGCCTGCTCGGGCGTCGCGGATTCCAGCAGTTCTCGCGGCGCAGTGCGAAACGGTCCCCCGGAAGCTGTCAGGAAGAGCTTCTCGACGGACCTCTCCGGCGCTCCCTGGAGGCACTGGAACAGGGCCGAGTGCTCGCTGTCGATGGGCAGGATTGCGGCGCCCGTCCTCCGGGCCAGCCGCATGGTGTGCTCGCCGGCTGCGACCAGCACCTCCTTGCTGGCCAGAGCCACGTCGCGCCCAGCCTCAAGCGCGGCATGCGTGGGCTGGATGCCCACGGCGCCTGCCACGGCCATCACTACCAAGTCCACGCCGGACAGTGTGGCCAGGGTGCACATCCCCTCGACGCCGTGGAGGAGCCTGAGGCTTCGACTGGGAAGCCTGGCGCGCAGCGCGGCGGCCCGCTCCGGGCCTCCCCCGATGCAGACGTGCTCAACTCCGAACCGAGCGGCCTGCTCAGCCAGGCGGTCCACGTTATTGTTGGCCGCCAGGCCCGCCACGCGGAGCCGGTCCGGCATGCGCTCGACGATGTCGAGGACCTGTGTGCCAATGGATCCCGTGGAGCCCAGGAGGACGATCTGCTTCATGCCCGTTTCCGCGCCGCTGGATCATTATACAGGGTGCGCGGGCAAGCGCTCAGGAATCGTCTTCCCACCGCCCCGGTGGGTGCCGGGGGGCCGGCCATGGCTCCCGGCCCCAGGCTCGGGCGGTCAGGGCCCGGTCTCAGCGGGTCGGTCATCCATATCTTAGCGCAATTTAAGTTTGCGTTCACCTGCCCTTAAGGCACGGCCGCTATACTCCCCGGGTCTGCATCATCCGTGGCACCCATAGGGAGGAGAGAGAGCATGCGGCGCAGAGCGTTCACCCTGATCGAGCTGTTAGTAGTTATTGCAATTATCGCGATTCTTGCGGCCATCCTGTTCCCCGTGTTCGCGAAGGCGCGGGAGAAGGCCCGGCAGACGGCGTGCACCTCAAACGTGCGCCAGCTGGGGGCCGCCTGGATGATGTACGTCCAGGACAACGACGAGATGTTCCCGCCCAACAACTCACCCGCCGCAGCGGGCTCCGAATGGGAGCTTCAGCCGGGCAGCTTCCCCTGCCGCCCCTGCCGGCCTCGCCACAAGGTGACCAAGCAGCCCTACGATCCCCGCGTGTTCGCCATGCCGTACATCAAGAACGAGGACCTGTTCAAGTGCCCCAGCGACTTCGGGGTGAATCCCACCCTCGTCCCTGACGATCCCACCAAGGGGCAGAAGGTGTGGCAGGCGGAGGGCACCAGCTACTGTCTAAACACCGTGGTCACGCGCCTGGGCAGCCTTGGGGCCATTCCCGAGCCCGCGGAGACCTACATGGGCGCGGAGATCCTGGGCTGGCATGCCGACGAGCCCATCCGCCACTGGCGCGCGCGCTCCGGCGGACCGGGCCGCGTGGCGTACTTCTGCGACGGCCACGCCAAGATGATCACCGAGGCGGGGATCGCCGCGCAGTGCTCGCCGCCGGCGGCCCCCGGCGTGGGCGTCATTCCCTAGGGCTTGCGCGCGCGACGAGGGACCCCGGCGCGGACAGCGTCGCCCGCGCCCGGTTCGATGCGCCTCGTCCGGTCTGAGATTAGGACTCATTCATGCGAACGCACGCAGGCTTTGGATTGGCAGCGCTGGCGCTTGCCGGCTGCACCGCGAAGGCCCCGGTCGTTCTGGGGGCGGAGCCGCCCGCGGGCGCGCCCGTGGTGGCTGTGCGCGACCTGCGCGCCTCCGGTTCGGAGGTGGTCCTCCGGGGGCGCATGGTGGAGAAGTGCCCGGTGGCGGGATGCTGGTTCATTCTGCGCGACAAGTCCGGCGCCATCAAGGTGGACACCAGGGAGGCCGGATTCGTGGTGACGGAGGTGCCGCTGGAGACAGAAGTGACGGTGGTCGGCACGTTCAAGAACTCGGTCGAGCGCCTGGTGTCCGCCCGGGGAGTGCGCCTGTAGTGTCGGGAGCGGTGCGCGCGGCGCTGGCGGGCCTCGTGGCGGCGGGGGCGGCCGCGGCGTGGGTGCTGTCGCGCCCAGCCGGCGACGCTCTGGAGGTCGTGGATGTCCGGCCCATCCCTGGCGAGCCCGCGATGTGCCCGTGGAGGGCACCCCGGGAAGACATGGCGGCGCTGTTCCCGGACGCGGACCGGTGGCAGACGGAGACGGTGTCGCTGGCGCGCGCCCGCCGGAGCATCCTTGCCCGCCTGGGTCCCGGCGGTCAGATCGAATCCAACACACTGTACGTGCATCGGGTCTTCCGCGGCCCGAGGCACGCAGGTTTCGTGATGGTGCGCCGGTTCGCGGGCGGGCACGGCGGGGTCGAGGTTGTTGTGGGCGTGGATCCGGACGGGCGCGTGGCAGGCGTGCGTGTCCAGCGCCACCGGGAGCCTCCCTCGGCGGCCCGGGTCCTGGCCCGTCCTGGCTGGCTGGACCATTTCCGGGGGAAAACAGCGTCCTCGGCGCTCCGGATCGGCTCGGACCTGCCCGCGCCGTCGGAGCCGGCAACGGCGACGGCGGAGGCGCTTGCGCGGACCGTACGCTCCCTGCTCATCGAGCTCGCCGAGAGCGCGCCCGCTGGCCAGACCCCTCATCAGTGACACCATGACGGCACTCGTTCTCGCCGGTCTCTTCCGCCGGCCCCTGCGCACCGCGCTCACGGTATTCAGCCTGGCGGCCTCCGTGGCCGTGCTGGCCTGCCTGGTCTCCTTTGGCCAGGGCTACCAGGGCGGACTGCGCACGGAGCTGGATCGCATGGGAATGCAGCTCATGCTGGTGCCTCTAGGCTGCCCCTACGATGCCGCCGCGCGGGTGCTGAAGGGCCGCGCGCTCGAGTCCTCGTTGCCGGCCGCGGCGCTGGAGGTGGTCCGGCGCGATCCAGCCGTGGCCGTCGCGGCACCCGTATACACCGCGGCGCTGGTGCGCCAGAGTGAGAACCGCACGGACTTGTGGGTGGGGATCGACGAGTCAACGCGGATGCTGAAGCCCTGGTGGCGGCTCACGCCCGGGTCCACCTGGTTCGCGGGACCCGACCGCGTGATCCTCGGCGCTGAGGCCGCAGCCGTGGAGCTGCGGCGCCCGGGCGACAGGCTCTACAGCCCGGAGACCCGCCGCGAGCTTGCCGTGTGCGGAGTGCTGGAGCGCTCTGGCACCAACGACGACAGCCTCTTCTTCGTGCCCCTGGAGACGGCCCAGAGGATGTTCAGGGAGCCGGGCCGACTCACCGCCGTGGCCATCCGGCTGAAGGACCCCTCGCTTGTGGGCGGAGCGGCGGAGCGGCTCCAGCGAATTCCCGGTGCCCAAGTGGTGACCATCACGGAGATGATGGGGGCCTTCCTGAATCTCCTGGGCGCGGCCCGCTCTCTGGTGCTGGCCATCTCGCTGGTGGCCATCGCAGTGAGTGGTCTCTCCATCTTCAACACGATGATGGCGGCGGTGCTGGAGCGCACGCGGGAGCTGGGGATTCTTCGGGCGGTTGGCATGTCGCGCCTTGGCGCCTTCTCCCTGATGGCCCTGGAGTCGCTGATACTGGCGGCGTCCGGGGGAGCGGCCGGCCTGCTGCTGGCGCTCGCGGGCGGACGCGCCATCGAGTCGGCCGTGCGGCCCTACGTGCCCCTCGCCCCGGCGGCTGGACTGCCGTCCGTCACGGGACAGGCGGCCCTCCTTTGCCTGGCCCTCATGGCCCTCCTCGGCCTGACGGCAGGCGCGTATCCTGCCTGGCAGGCCAGCCGACTGCGGCCCGCCGATGCGCTGAGGCTGGAGTGAGGCAATGATCTCCTGGATCCGCCTGGCCGCCTCGGGACTCTCACGCCGCCGCCTGCGGACCCTGGTGACCGCCATGGGAGTGGCGCTCGCCGTGGCAGCGCTGTACTCGCTCCTGGCATTCCAGCGTGGCTATCAGAACGGATTGCGCGGCGAGCTGGACCGCCTGGGAGCGCACCTGCTCGTGGTCCCAAAGGGCTGCCCCTACGACGCCGCCTCCATCGCCCTCCACGGCGCAAGCTGGCCCTGCTATCTGGACGAGGCCTACCTGGCCACCGTGCGCCGCACCGCCCACGTGGCGGTGGCCGCACCGGTGATGATGAATGCCGTCTACGAGGCCGCTACGGGAGCGCAGGCCGTCTACTGCGGCATCGACGCCACCATGCGGGGAGTCAAGCGGACCTGGCGCATCGACGGTGCCTTCCCCTCCGCGTCCGGCGACCTCCTCGTGGGGTCTGAGAGGGCCCGGGAGCGCCGGTGGCACGTGGGAGACTGGGTGGACCTGCCGGGGCTCCCGGGCAGGAGCGGCCGCGTCAGTGGGATTCTCGCCCCCACCCAGGGTGCCGAGGACCTGTTTATCTACCTTCGGCTGGAGGACGCCCAGCGCCTGTTCCGGCGTCCGGGCCAGCTCACCCATATGCTCGTGCGCCTGGACGACCCCGAGAACTCCCAGCGGGTGGTGGACGAGCTGCGCGGCTGCGGGGCAGGCTTGGAGATGAACGTGGTTCCGCTGGCCCACCTGTTCCAGACCATCCAGAACCTCGTCCAGTCGACCCGCCTCCTGCTGGGCTGTGTGGCGCTCGTGGCGCTTCTCGCGGCGGGCGCGGGCGTGAGCAGCACGGTGCTCATGGCGGTGGCGGAGCGCACGCGGGAGATCGGCGTGCTTCGGGCGCTGGGCGCCACGCGTCCCATGGTGTTCCGGCTCATCTGGGCGGAGACGGCTGTGCTCTGCCTGGCCGGAGGGGCGACGGGCCTGGGCGCGGCGCTGATGGGCGGCCGCCTGGTGGAGTCCTGGATTCGCGCCCGGCTGCCCTTCGTGCCTTCGGGCCCGCTAATACAGGCGGAGACGCCCGTCCTTGCAGCATGCATGGCCGCCACACTCCTCGTGGGGAGCGTGGCCTGCCTGTTGCCGGCATGGCAGGCGGCCTCGCTGGCGCCTTCACGGGCGATCCGCGGATCTTGACGGCCCCGTTGCGCGATCGGTCGGTCAGAAGCCACGGCCCGCTCCGCGGGACGAGAATCTCGAGAGTACACGCATGACAGTGCTGGGTGACCAACGCAGCGAGCTCACAACGCCATCGGACCTGCCGCCGCTTGTGGTGGAGGCCCGCGACCTTTGCAAGGTGTACCGCCGGGGCGCGGAGGAGATCCGCGCCCTGGATGGCGTGACACTCAGCATCAGGGCGGGCGAGTTTGTGGCGGTGGTGGGGCCCTCCGGCGCGGGAAAGAGCACGCTGCTCCAGCTTGTGGGCGGCATGGATGTGCCCAGCTCCGGATGCCTGATTGTGGCTGGCCGCGAGATGGCGCGCCTGCCAGACGGGGAGCTGACACGGATGCGGCGGGAGTGCGTGGGCTTCGTGTTTCAGCACTTCGGCCTCCTGCCCACGCTGACAGTGGAGGAGAACGTGGCCCTCCCCGCCCTGTTTGGGCACCGGCACGCGCGCGGGCGTGTGCAGGAGCTCCTGGAGCGCGTGGGCCTCGCGCACAGGCGGCGGCACCGCCCGGCGCAGCTCTCAGGCGGGGAGATGCAGCGGGCGGCCATCGCACGGGCGCTGATCAACTCACCGGCCGTGATGCTGGCCGACGAGCCCACCGGCAATCTGGATTCGGCCACCAGTGCCCAGATACTGGACCTCTTCCGGGAGCTGAACGCCGGGGGGCAGACGGTGGTCGTGGTGACACACAACGAGGACCTCGCCGCGGCCGCCTCCCATCGAATCCTGCTCTGTGACGGCCGCGTGGCCAGCGATTCATCCGCGTGAGGCCAGGCCGGATCCGAAGCCCTCCACCTCGATTCCATAGGCCGACCGCCTTGGCCCTCTCCGCGTGACCATACATGCACCGGGAGGCGGCGCCAAACGGCTCGCTGGTGGCGGCCACCGCGTGCTGGCCGCCGGTTGGCGTGAGAAGTCCTGGGCGGCCAGCGCACCATCCCAGACCCATCCTCGCGCTCGGGGTGCCAGCCGCCCGCACCCCATCAATCCCTGATCCTTGGACCGCATTCCGCTGCGCGGCCTGCCTGCGCTCCTCCTGACCGACTCCCGGCTGGCAAGCCAGCTGGGACACCTCCTGTGGATTCAACACCAATCAGGAGCGCGAGAGGATGGCCCAGCGCACGGCTGGAGGTGGCGGAGGCGGAGGAGCACCAACGCCTCCGCGGGCGCGCGGATCGCGCTGTCCTGTTCGAGCCAGATCTGCCGGAGTTCTCCGGGACGCAGGTGGAAGTAGCTTTCGGAGTTCGTCCCATCGGTGGGCCGCGGGCGCCGGCCCTCGGTCCAGGAGCCTGGGTCTGGCGCGAACCTGCGACTGGTGAGCACCCGCTCCACGGGGGACTCCTGGCACCGCCCACCCACCACCCGGACACCAGGGCCGGCCAGCCGCCAATCCCCGGGGAGGGCACAGAGAGAGCCCATTCTCCGTGCCGGACTCCCCCAGCTCCCAAAGCGGCACACAACGGGCATGAACCCATAGGGCATGTGCGTGGGGCATCACCGGGACCGCGGAGGTCTGCCCCCCGGGCGCGACGCCGTTTCCGTCCACCCCGGCCTCGCACGCCTCGCTGGAGCACCTCGCCGCCAAACAGATGGATGCTCACCGTGACCTCCGACTGGAACCCTTCCCGGAGGTCGTTCACCAGCCAGGGCTCGGCCAGGTCGCCATCCCGAACGAGCGACAGGAGCACACGGGCACAGGCACGACGCGCCCAGTGCCCCGCCGGCTTGGGCTGCAACGCCCAGGCGATCACCGACCCGGACTGGACCAGCCAGCAGTCGTTCCACTGCCAGAAGAGAGCCCCCAGCAACGGCACTTGAGCCGCCGCTGGTGATCGATGCCTAGCTTGATCCCCTCGGCCTTGTTGGGCTGGCTGTAGAAGGCGAGGTCCTCCGGGGAGTGGGTGCGGGGGAGCCGCTCATCCACCCCGCCCAGATGCCGCTCATATCCCTGCCGGGTCTTGTCGTGCCACTGCGCTGCCCGGGAACGCGGGTGCCGGCCATCGGGCGCCAGGCAGTCCTCCCGGGCAGCAAGCCCGCAGGATGCGCTGAAGCCGAACTCGCTCAGGAACCGGGAGCGGTCCTCGCGGTAGGCCGTCCAGTCGCCGGTGCCATGTCACACGTGCCAGTTGCGCCGCTCCCCCATCGAGCGGGAGTTGCGGCCGCCGCCTTCCCAGAACGAGGAGGGCCAGCAGGGCGCGCGCAGGTCCTCCGTGAGCGTCCCGGAATACCCGGAAGGCGTGGTCGG
>Ga0073934_10009629_pt1 | contig 12295 bp, 8 predicted proteins | sample LarsenN4metaG_FD_76834 | JGI IMG/M metagenome (GOLD analysis project Ga0073934, IMG submission 76834) | Hot spring sediment bacterial and archeal communities from British Columbia, Canada, to study Microbial Dark Matter (Phase II) - Larsen... ... | reverse complement strand
GCCTCGATCCGGAGCTCCCGCCCGCCGACCACGCGGTGCAGGCCGCCCTCGTGCCAGACGGTGGCGCCGTCCGCGAAGTCGCGGTACCGCGACGTCGAGAGCGCGAAGTCGTAGGGCTCGGGAATCCGCAGCAGCACCGCGCGGCCAACGCTAGCCGAGGCGGTTTGGGCCGAGCCCCGGCGGGGAACGGGCCCGGCATGAGCGGGATCCCCCCGGACGAGGACGCCTGGATCGCTCCGCCCCACGACCCGTTCGACGCGCCCGACGCGGAGGACGAAGCGGACACGCGCGAGCGTGTCCTCGAGGGCGGAGAGGACGCGGGCGACGGCGACGCCGACCGGGTCCGCGAGGAGCTCGGCCTCGACGACGAGCCCGAGGGGGAGCCGCCGGCCTAGACGCCCGCGCCGGCCGAGACGATCGCCAGCTCCGGTCGCGCCGCGAGGATGAGCATGGCGTGGCTCCAGCCGAGAGGGACGACCCAGGCCGGCTCGCCCTCGGGCGTCACCTGCTCCGGCAGGAGGCCGAGGGGCGTCTGGTGCGCCAGCGTGTACTCGAGGACGCGCTCGAGCGCACCCTCGTCGCCCGCCTGGCGGCGCGCGAGCCCGAGCCAGAGCGTGGCGATGAGCCACGGATTGCCGCCGGCATAGTCGTCCTCCTCGTGCCGGAGGACGCCGCCGTCCGGGAGCTGGAGCAGGTCGACGACGGCCGCGATCGTCGCCTCCATCCTCGGCGAGCCGGGGGCGACGGCGCGGAACGGCCAGGCGAGGCCGAGCAGCGAGCTGTCCACGCGCGCGTCCTCCGGATCGGCGCTGCGGACGACGCGCGTGGGATACCGCAGCGTTCGCCCGAAGATCGGAGGTGCGGGCTCGCCCCGCTCGTCGGAGCGGGCCACCCAGCGCGAGCGCAGGTAGCGGCCGTGCTCCTCGCTCCAGAGGTGCTCCTCGATGCCGGCCCGCACCCGTTCCGCCGCGACCAGGTAGCGCGCGGCGAGCTCGGGCTCGTGCCGCGCCGCCATGGCGGCGCAGGCGCGGAGCCCGCCGTACGTCGCAGCGGCCGTGTACGCGTGCTGGCCGTCCGACTGCTCCCAGAGGTCGACGCTGGGCAGCGGCAGCCCGGTCTCCTCGTCGAGGAACGAGGCGAGGAAGTCGCCCGCGGCGCGGGCCGAGGGCCAGAGCTCGCGGTCGAGCGCGGCGTCGCCCAGCTCCTGCCAGGCGGCGTCGTACGCGAAGACCACCACGCCCGTCTCGTCGAGCTGATGGAGCCCCCAGCTCGGTGCGAGCGAGCCGTCCGTCCAGTAGCGCTGCAGCCACAGGCCCTCGGGCGCCTGCTGGCGCGCGAGCCAACGGAGCGCGGGCGCGGCGAGGTCCGCGCGACCGGCGGCCAGCTCCGCGAGCACGACGTACGCGAGGTCGCGCGGCCAGACGAACCCGTAGCCGCCGGACCGTTCGAACGCGGGGTCGAACTCGGGAGCGGCGACGACGGCGCCCGTCTCGCGGTCGGTCAGCTGCTCGAGCACGAGCAGCGAGCGCCGGTACAGCCGCTCCAGGCCGGGCAGCGCGGGCGCGGCGGGGCGCGCGAGCGCGATCGTCTCGCGGTCGTAGGCGACGCGCTCCGAGACGAGCAGCTCGAAGCCGGCCGCCGCGGGTCGTGCGAGCCTCGCGATCGCCTCGTCGGGAGCCGCGCCGAACGCCGCGAGGACGAGCGTCGCGACGTCGGGAGAGACGCGCGCGGACAGCGCCCCCTCGACGGGCGCCCTGTGCACGACGAGGTCGTCCGCGGCCTCCTCCCCACCGGCCTCCCGAAGCGAAGCCTCGACGCCCTCGCCGGCGACCGTCAGCGCGAGCGCCAGGCCACGGACGTAGAAGACGAGCGCTCCGGTCGCAGGATCCACGTAGGCGGCGACGTTGCGCTGGTCCCCGGCAAGCGCCGGGCGGCAGCTCACGACGAGCCGCCCTGCAGCGTTCGAGCGCACGCCGCGCACGAGCACGGGCTCGCCGGCCGTCACGAGGTCCGTCAGCTCGACGACGACGGCTCCGTCCACCGCCTCGGTCCGCAGGACCGAGGCGGTGTCCTCGTAGGACTGCGTCCACGAGAACGGCTCCTCGTCGAGCCAGGAGAGCCCGGCGCCCACGTCCAGCCCGACTCGGAGCTCGCCCAGGTGCTGCCCGTGGTCGACGTTCGGCCAGAACAGGCGCTCGACCTCGCCGCGCGCGCTCAGCGTGACGAGCAGCGAGCCGTTCCCGAGCAGCGCGGCCGGCCGGTACGCGTACCGACGCCCGCTGGAGTCGAGCGCCGCTCCCAGGCTCGCCTGCACGTCCGTCATCGCCGCGGCTGCACCGTGAGGGCCGAGGAGGTGGACACCGAGCCGTCGCTGGCCCGCCCGACCGCGACGACGGAGACCCGCTCGCCGCGCCGGAACCTGCGCGGGTCGAGGTAGACGGCGTACGGAGCGCCGTCGTCGACGCCGACCCGGGCCCAGCGCCCGCCGCGGGCCCGCTGCAGCGCGAACGTGACGCTGAGCGGGTCGACGCTCGCCGGCGAGGCGGACAGGCGGAGGAGGTCGGTGAAGCGGTCGGGCGCGACCCGCAGCGTCAGCCTCGCCGCGCCGCGCCGCGGCAGCTCGGCGTCCGCCCGGTAGAGGAGCGCCGAGAGCGGCGGGACTCGGAGCGTCGCTCGTCCGTTCGCCGCCGTGCGGACGGCTTCCGACCCGCCGAGGAGGGCGCTCCAGGTCGTCGACGGCGTCGCGGTCTGCACGGTGACGGAGACGGGCTCCTCGGCCGCGTTGAAGGCGGCGAGGTACTCCCGCCTGGCCGCCCGGTCGACACGGCTGACGACGAGCGTGCCTTGCCGCGCGAGGCGCACGAAGGAGGCGCCCGTGGAGAGAGCCAGGTGCGCATCGCGCAGCGCTCCGAGCTGCCGGAGGCGGCGGGCGACGGGGTGGTCGACCTGGTCGAAGGACGATCCGCTCCCGATCGGCGGCGAGCCGACGCGCTCCTCCGTCCGCCACTCGGCGACCTGCGTCGGGAACAGGTCCTGGCGGGCGGCCTTGTCCCCGCCGCGCCCGACCATGCCGACCTCGTCCCCGTAGTAGACGACCGGCGCGCCGCGCAGCAAGAAGAGCAGGCTGTGGCCGAGGAGGTCGCGCGCGAGGAGCTCGGCGCCCTCGCCGCCGCCCTGCTCCTTGATCTCGAGAGCGGCGCGACCGACGTCGTGGTTGCCGAGGAACGTCGCCGGCGTTGGCGCGAGCCCGTCCGGGAGCCGGAAGTAGTCGTCGTCGGCGAGCCGCGTCGAGATCCCCCTCGCGCCGGCGGAGCCGCCCGCGAAGCGCACGAGCGCGTCCTGGAAGGGGAAGTCGATGACGTTCGGGACGGCGCGGTCGCGGACGAACGAGGAGAGCGTCGCCGCGTCGGTCTCGAAGACCTCGCCGAAGATCTCGAAGTGCCGGACGCCGGCGGCCCGCGCCGCGTCTCGGATCTTCGGCACCCAGGCTCGGAAGAACGCGCGGTCGACGTGCTTCGCGGTGTCCACGCGGAAGCCGTCGATCCGGTAGCGCCGGATCCAGCTGCCGTACGCCTGCGCGAGCCCGGTCACGACGAACGGCTGCTCGGTGAACAGGTCGTCGAGGCCGAAGAAGTCGCCGTGCTCGAAGCAGAGCGGGGAGCACGAGGAGAAGTCGATGTCCCCACGGTTGTGGTAGCGGGTGACGTCGTTGAGCCAGGTGGGCCGCTTCAGGCGGCGGTTGTCCGGCAGCACGGTCGGTTGCCGCGGCTGGTAGCGGGCGGACAGGCAGGGAAACGTCGTGCCGCCGGCGTAGCGCTGGGCCGAGAACGGCCGTCCGCGGCAGTCGCGGTAGGGCACCTCCTCCGGGCCGCGGAAGCTCGTCCCTCCTGCGAGGAGGACGACGTCCGCAGTGTGGTTGACGACGACGTCGAGGTAGACCTTCAGCCCGAGCCCGCGGGCGCAGTCGGCGAGCGCCGCGAAGTCCTCGTCCGTGCCGAGGTGCGGGTCGACCGTCGTGAAGTCGAGCCCCCAGTACCCGTGGTACGACGCGCTGTCGCCCTGCACCCACTTCTGGACGACGACCGGGGCGATCCACAGAGCGGTGAAGCCGAGGTCGCGGATCCGCGCGAGGCCCGCCCTCCGGTCCTCGCACGGCCCGGTCAGCCCCTTCAGGTCGCCGCCGTGATACCACCCGACGTCCGCCGGGTCGTACCCCGTCTGGGACCGCGTGCCGGAGACGCCGCCGCGGTCGTTCGCGGGGTCGCCGTTCGCGTACCGGTCGGGGAGGACGAAGTAGATCCGCTCGGACGCGAACGGGGAGTACGCCGGCGGCTGCGCGAGCCGCTCGAGCTCCGCTCCGCTCGGCGCCTGGATGGGGGCTTCCGACGACGCGCTCGAGACACCGGCGAGCAGCGCGAGCGCGGCGAGCGCACTGGCACTAGCTGAGAGCCGCACCGGTCTCCCGGTCGAAGAAGTGCAGCCCGGCGGTGTCGAGCGCGACGGGAATCGACTCGGCGATGCGCAGCTGGATCCGGGGCGGGAAGTGCGCGATGAGGTTCGGACGCGCGGCGATGCCCTCGGTGTCGCCGGCCCCGTTCGCGGTCTCGGCCTCGTCGGCGCCGGCGGGGCGGACCGGGACGGCGTCGATCGCGAGGTAGACCATCTGCCCCGAGCCGAGGGCCTCGACGAGCTCGACGCGGGCGTCGACGGTGGAGAGATCGGGTCGCGACGAGGCCGGATGGACGTCCTCCGCCCGGACGCCGACCACGACGCTCTGCCCGTCGAGCCCGCGAATCCCCGAGTAGCGCTGCACGCACGCGTTGGCGACCGGCAGCGTCGCCTGGCCGATCGTGACCGAGACGCCGCCGCCGGACGCGTGCACGGTGCCCTCGAAGAGGTTCATCGGCGGCGTCCCGATGAACCCGGCGACGAAGAGGTTCGCCGGCACGTCGTACAGCCGCTGAGGGCTGTCCACCTGCTGGAGGACGCCCATGCTCATCACGGCCACGCGGTCGCCCATGGTCATCGCCTCGACCTGGTCGTGGGTCACGTAGATGGTGGTCGTGCCGAGCGCGTGCTGGAGCTTCGCGATCTCGGCGCGCATCTGGACGCGCAGCTTGGCGTCCAGGTTCGAGAGCGGCTCGTCCATGAGGAAGACCTGCGGCTCGCGGACGATCGCCCGTCCCATCGCGACCCGCTGGCGCTGCCCCCCGGAGAGCTCGCGCGGCTTGCGCGCGAGGTACGGCGTGAGGTCGAGGAGCTTCGCCGCCCACGCGACGCGTCGAGTGACCTCGTCCTTCGGCGTCTTGCGCAGCCGGAGCCCGAACGCGATGTTGTCCGCGACCGAGAGGTGCGGGTAGAGGGCGTAGTTCTGGAAGACCATGGCGACGTCCCGGTCCTTCGGGGACAGGTGGTTCACGACCCGGTCGCCGATCGAGATGGTGCCGTCCGAGACCGTCTCGAGCCCGGCCACCATCCGCAGCGCGGTCGTCTTCCCGCAGCCCGAGGGGCCCACGAGGACGAGGAACTCGCCGTCCTGGACGTAGAGCGAGAGGTCCTGAACGGCGTGGACTCCTCCCTCGAAGACCTTGTCGACCTCCTTCAGCTGGACGTCAGCCATCGCGGCTCTCCTCCTCGTTCACGTGATCCTCCAGGCGTGGAATGCGGGACCGTCGGCGGGCAGGACGGCGTCACCGCCCTCGATCTCGGCGGGCTCGCCGGTCAGCGGCTCGAGCTCCGAGCCCCCGAGCGCCGCCAACGGCAGCCGGACGGGGTCGTGGGCGGCGCGGACGGCCAGGCAGAGGACCGTCTCCGAGCGCGACTCGCGCAGGTACGCGAACGCCTCGTCCGAGACGTGCGCGTAGCGGATCCCGCCTCGGGCGAGCGCGGCGCTCGCCCGCCGGAGCGCGATCGCCCTCCGGTACGCGCCGAGCAGCTCGCCGTCCCAGGCCTCCGGACGGTCCCAGGGCATCGTCCTGCGCGCGTCCTCGCCCCAGGCTCCCTCGAGCCCGAGCTCGTCGCCGGCAAAGACGACCGGGACGCCGGGGCTCGTCATCTGCAGCCCGAGGCCGACGAGGTGCCGGTCGCGCGAGCCGGCGATCGTGCGGAAGCGCGCGGTGTCGTGGCTGTCGAGCAGCGCCCAGGAGTGCAGGACGCGCTCCCAGGGCACGCCCGCCCGGAACCGGCGCATCGACTCGACGACGCTCCCGCCCGGCAGCCGCGGGACGCCGACCGGGAGCTCGAAGAACCTGCTCGCCGGCTCGTCCGGAAGCTCGTCGGCCCGGAGCCAGGCCCAGACGGGCCGCGTGAACGCGGGGTAGGCCATGGTCCCGTGCCATCCCGCGACGCAGAGGTCTGCGCGCGCGTCGTGCCCGTGCTCGGCGACGACGACGGCGTCGGGCCGTGCGGCGAGGGCGGCGGAACGCACGCCGTGCGAGACCTCCGGCAGGACGTCGATCGCGCCCAGCCGCCCGGTCATGTTGGCCACGTCGATCCGCCAGCCGTCGAGGCCGTCCGGCGCCCCGAGCCACCGGCGGACGACTGATCCCTGGCCCGCGTACATGCGCCGGCGCAGCTCGTCCGACCGCCAGTCGAGCTTGGGGAGCGCGGCGATGCCCCACCAGCTCTCGTAACCCGCTTCGTGGCGGTCGTCGAAGTAGAAGAACCCGTGCTCGGGGCTCCGGCCCGCCTGCGCTGCCGCGAACCATTCGTGCCCCGCTCCCACGTGGTTCGTGGTCAGGTCGCCGAGCACCCGGATCCCGCGCTCGTGCGCCGCCCGGACGAGCGAGGCGAGCGCCTCGTCGCCCCCGAGCAGCGGGTCGACGGCGTCGAACGTGGTCGCGTCGTAGCGATGCGTCGTCCCCGCGGGGAAGACGGGCGTGAGGTAGAGGACGTTCGCGCCGAGCTCGACGACGTGCTCGAGCCGCTGCTCGACCCCGCGCAGGTCGCCCCCGTACCACTCGAACGGCGTCTCGGGGCCGCGTCCCGTGGGCGGCTCCCCCCACCGGCGCGGGATCGCCCACTCGGGAGGATCGACCGCGAGCCCCGACGAGGCGAAGCGGTCGGGGAAGACCTGATAGACGACCGACTCGAGGTGCCACTCCGGCCCGGCGCCTCCCGGGAGCGCCACGAAGTCGTCCGCGTCGGGGACGTCGAAGCGCTGCAGGCCGACGCCGTTCAGCCACGCGTAGCCGAAGTCACCGCCGGCGAGCAGCCAGCGGTAGCGCACGGCCGGGTTCGCGACCGGGAAGCCGGCGCGCCACCACACGTCGGTCTCCGTCTCCGCGTCGACCACCGCAGCGGCGACGCGCGGCTCCCCGTCGCGCACGTAGCGAACGGCGACGTGCCCGGCGGCCGCCGCCCTGGGGACGCGCAGGCGGACCGTGGTCTCGGCGCCGAGCTCGGACGCCCGCTCGAGCACGTAGGCCTCGGAGCCGTCGTGGTGCGGCAGGGAGAGGAGCTCCCGCACGCCTACTCCTTGACCGCGCCGCGCGTGAGGCCTTCGGCGATGAAGCGCTGGAGGAAGAAGAAGAGGACGACGACCGGGATCGCGGCCAGGACGACCCCGGCGCAGAACGGTCCCCACTGCTGCGCGTACTTGTCGTTGATGAAGCCGTACAGGCCGACGGGCATCGTGAACTTGTCGGTGGTCTGCAGCAGGCGGCTCGCGATGATGAACTCGTTGATCGTCGCGATGTACGAGAGGAGCCCGACGACGGCGAGGACGGGCGCGGCGAGCGGGAGGATGATCCCCCAGAAAACCTGGGCCGGAGTCGCCCCGTCGACGCGGGCCGACTCGTCGAGCGAGTCCGGGATCGAGTCGAGGAAGCCCTTCATCAGCCACGTGTTCACGCCGAGCGCGCCGCCGAGGTAGACGAGGATGACGCTCGTCCTCGTGTCCAGGCCGATCGCCGGGAACACCTCGCCGATGTTGAGGACGATGTAGTAGATGGCGACGACGGCGAGGAACGTCGGGAACATCTGGATGAGGAGGAGCGACATCATCCCGAGCCGCCGGCCGCGGAACCGGTAGCGGGCGAACGCGTAGGCGGCGAGGGCGCCGAAGAAGACCGAGATCACGGCCGTGGCGCCCGAGATCACGAGCATGTTCAGGTACCAGCTCGTGTAGGGGACGTCGAGCGCCTCCTGCTCGGTGCCCTCCTCGCCCGGGCGCCCGCTGAGGATCCGCCGGAAGTTCTCGAGCGTCACGTCGTCGGGGACGAGCTGGGCGCTCGTGAGCGACGGGATCGGGTTGAACGCGGCCGAGACGACGTACAGGATCGGGAACACCGCGAACGCGATGGCAGCCAGGCTCACGAGGTAGCGCCACCAGTCCGCGGCGATGCCCGTGCGGGGCCCGCGCACCGCCTCGGCGGCACGGGGAGCCGCGACCGTCTCGGCCTGGTCGAGCGACGTCATCGACCGACCCTCGGTCGCTGACGTGTGGAGGGGCGTGGGAAACCGGGAGGCTTCCCACGCCTCCGAGAAGAAGGGGGCACGCAGGGGAAACACGGTTTCCCCTGCGAACGCAAGGCGACGGCGAGCGTCGTCATCGGATCTCCTCGAGCGTGCGCGTGCGCCAGAACGAGAGCGCGGAGATCCCGGCGACGATGAAGAAGATGAAGATCGAGACCGCCGCTGCAAGGCCGTACTGGGCGCCGCCGCCGGCCTGGAAGGCGATCTTGTACGTGTAGCTGATGAGGATGTCCGTCGAGCCGGCAACGGTCTGCTCGACCTCGTACGGTCCTCCGCCCGTCAGGAAGTAGATGTTGTTGAAGAGGTTGAAGTTGAAGGCGAACGACGCGACGAGGAGGGGCGCCGTCGCCACCAGCAGCAGCGGCAGCGTGACCTTGCGGAACACCTGCAGGCCGCCGGCGCCGTCGACCCGCGCCGCCTCCCGGAGCTCCTCCGGGACCGCCTGGAGCGCCGCGGTGCAGACGAGGAACCAGTACGGGAACCCGATCCAGACGTTGACGAGGATGCACGAGACCTTCGCCCAGGTCGGGTCGAAGAGCCACGGGATGTCGGTGCGCAGCGCCTGGTTCACGATCCCGAATTCGTCGTTCAGCAGCCCCTGCCAGACCAGGACTGCGAGGAAGGCCGGAACTGCGAACGGAAGCACGAGGAGCGCGCGCTGGATGCGCCGCAGCCTGAGGTCCGGCTTGTTGAGCGTGATCGCGAGGAAGAGCCCGATCGCGAACTGGATGAGCACGGAGAGGAAGGCGTAGGCGAACGTCCAGACGAACACGCGGACGAACGGGTCGCGCACGAGCGGGTCGGTGAGGATCGTCTCGAAGTTCTGGAAGCCGACGTGGGTCCGCCAGCCGGGCTCGAGCACCGTCCCGTCCGCAGCCTCGTACGAGCCCTCGCCGTTGTCCGAGTACACGGCGCCCGTCTCGATGTTCGTGAAGGTGTCGTTCGCCTCGTCGTAGGCGAGCGTCGGCTGCACCTCGTTCGCGATGCTCAGGCCTTCCGGCTTGATGTACCGGTCCCCGTCGGTCGGGATGACGAGCGCGTCGAGCTCGGCGTCGATCGCGAAGAGCTCGTTCCCCTTGACGACCTCGTAGCCCTCGGCGGCGACGACCGTGCCGCCCTCGACCGTCGCCGATCCCGGCGGAAGCGGCTCCAGGCCGTCCTCCGTGCCCACGTACAGCTCGCCGGTCACGTCGTCTCGGAGGAGGAGGACGAGCTCGCCGTCCTTCTTCGCCGGCGTCGACGTGTACGTCGCCGCGTCGGCGGGCGCAACGAGCGATCGCTCCTCGATCGCGACGATCGCCTCGTCCTTCGTCAGGTTGTGCAACGTCGACCAGTTGGTGAAGGCGATGTTCACGTTCTGGACGATCGGGATCGCCACGAACGCGACGAGGAAGACCGTCCCCGGGATCAGGTACTTGAGCGGGACGAGCCGCCGGTCCGGGAGCAGGTAGACGGCGACGATCAGCACCGTCGCGGCGGCGATGGCGAGCGCGGCGAGCCACTTGTCGTCGCCGAACAGGATCGCGACGGCCCAGATGGCGAGCGCGCTCAACGCTCCCAGGAGCACGAGCTTGATGACGAGGCCGACGGTTCCCGAGAAGAGCTCGATCCCCCTCGCGATGAGCGACGGCTTCGGGACGACCGTCTCGGCTGCGATGGGAGCGCTGGTCACGGGAAACCGGGCCTCGGAGCGAGGGGGCGCGGCAGGGACCGCGCCCCCTCGCCGTGGGACTGTCCTAGCCGATCTTCAGAGCGATGCTCTTCTGCGCGGCGATGAAGGACTTCCGGGCCGGGATCGAGTTGGCCCCCTTCGTCGACCGCACCCACGCTGCGCCGAGGTCCTGCCAGACGCTCGCCATCTGCGGGATGTTCGGCATCGGAACGCCGCCTGCGGAGGCTGCTCCGAAGGCGCGCAGGTCCTTGTCGCGGATCTGCGCGACCGCGCGCAGGTTGGCCGGCGTGCGGTCGTTCGCCTGCGCGAGCGTGAGCTGCGCCGACGGCTGCATCATGTAGCTCCCGACGAGGTCCTTCGCGAGGCTCTCGACGCCGTGCGCGGAGGCGTACTTCGTGACCATGAAGCCCTGCACGCCGAGGAACGGCACGGACTTGATGCCGGGCACGATCTGCGGGAAGGCCGAGATCGCGTATCGGAGGCCCGACTTCCGGATGTCGGCCAGGAACCACGGGCCGGTCACCCAGTAGGCGACCCGCCCCTTCAGGAACAGATCCTTCGCGATCGAGTCGTTCACCTGCGACCGGATCAGGGCCTCCTTGTTCCACTTGTCGATCAGCGACGCGTTCTTCAGGAACTTCGGGTTGGCGACGCCGATGTCGGACGGGTCGAGGTTGCCAGCCTTGTTCTGGCCGAAGATGTAGCCGCCCAGGCCGGAGAAGAACGGGTACATGTGGTACGCGTCACCCTGGCCCTGCTGCACGGCGAGGCCGACCTGCGCCTTCGTCTTGCGCTTCGCGGCCAGAGCCTGCTGCTCGAGGTCGGCGAACGTCTTCGGAACCTTCGCCAGCCTCGTGTTGGTCACGAGCGCGATGTTCTCGAGCGCGACCGGAGCGCCGTAGAGCTTCTTGATCGCGGTTCCGTACGAGAACGAGTTGAGGGCGTACGTGGGGAACTGCTTCCGCGTCGCCGCCGAGGGCGAGAGCGGGACGATCGATCCGTTGCCGGACAGCTCGCCGACCCAGTCGTGCGCCCCGACGATGACGTCGGGCGCGGTGTCGACCGCGACGGTCGAGATCTCCTGCCGGATCGGGCCCATCTGCTTCTGGACGACCTGGACGGTCACGCCCTTCGTGCGTGCCCACGCGTTGGCTACCTGCGTGACGGCCGGGACGCGGTCGGCGTCCGCCCAGATCACGACCTTGGCCGACTGGCTCGGGGCCGACGTGGCGGACGACGCCAGGACCACCGCTAGGAGACCTGTCAGGGCCATGCCGGCTGCGAGCCGCAGCCTACGAGTGCTGAACATCAGAGATGCCCTCCTTGGAGAACGGGTACGGGCGCCGAGATGAAAGCTGTTTCAACTTCATGTAACGACGCCGGGGACAGTAACCCGATCGGGCCTCCTGGTCAAGAGGAAAACTACCGAACGGAGGCGTATGATCGGATACGACGCATGGCCAAGTGTTTCCCTTCTCTGAAACGGCTCGGTGCCCCGAGCTGCGGTACCGCCGGCCGAGGCGATGGCCAGCCTTAGAGACGTCGCCGACCGCGCCGGGGTTAGCCCGGCGACCGCGTCGCGCGTCGTCAGCGGCTCCGCGGCCGTGCGCCCGGAGACGCGCGCTCGAGTAGAGCAGGCGATGCGCGACCTGCTCTACGTCCCGCCCGGGCGGAGCGAGCCGGCCGGCGCGATCGGCCTCTTCGTGCCCGAGTTCGGCAACCCCGTCTTCGCCGCGCTCGCCCAGTCGATGGAGGCGCACGCCGCGCAGCACGGGCTGGCGACCATCCTCTGCAACACGCACGGGTCCGCGCAGCGGGAGCAGGAGTACGTCCGCATGCTCCTCGAGCGCCGCGTCGAGGGAATGCTCTTCATCTCGGCCGAGGTCACCGATGTGCGGGGCCGCCACTCCCACTACGTCCGCCTGCTCGATCGCGGCGCGCGCATGGTCTTCGTCAACGGAGGCTCCGAGGAGCTCGAGGTGACCTCGGTGGGCGTGGACGAGCGCGCGGCCGGCCGGATCGCGACCGAGCACCTCGTCCAGCTCGGGCACGAGCGCGTCGGCTTCGTCGCAGGAGCGCCGTACGCGCTCCCGACGCGCGAGAAGGCCCTCGGCCGACGCGACGCGCTGCGCGCGGCCGGTCTGTCGG
>Ga0073934_10009628_pt1 | contig 12298 bp, 8 predicted proteins | sample LarsenN4metaG_FD_76834 | JGI IMG/M metagenome (GOLD analysis project Ga0073934, IMG submission 76834) | Hot spring sediment bacterial and archeal communities from British Columbia, Canada, to study Microbial Dark Matter (Phase II) - Larsen... ... | reverse complement strand
GGGGTGCGCGCGGCGGAACTCGCGGAGGGTCTCCACCGCCACGTCGGTGCCGATCTTGTTGCGGAACTTGAAGCAGTCGGCGACGGTCTTCGCCGCGCTGAAGACGCGCAGGCGCACCCCGTCCACGTCGTGCTCCTCCACCCCCTGGCGCAGGGCGGCGCCGGACAGGTAGACGAGACGCAGCGGCGGATGCGCGGCGCGCGGGCGCCACGCCTTGCGGTCGATGGCCAGCCACACCTCGAAGGGGTTCTGGGTCCTGAGACCGTGGAAGCGCAGCGCCGACAGCAGGCAGACGACGCCGCCCGGCACGAGCCGGGCCGCCTGGGCGAGGTCGCTCCGCTCGGTGGACGGTGCGCCACGCCTCCGGTAGAGGCCTCGGCCCACGCGCTCGATCGCCCCCTGCTCGACGAGACGCCGGATCTGGGTGCGCGACACCCCGGCCCGCTCGAGGTCCCGCGAGCGGGCGATCCCCGAGCGTCCGAGCACGCTTCGAGCGCGGTCCATCGGGCTTGGGGAAGTCACGATTCCTCGGCTTTCACAGATAACTGCCGAGGTATTGTAACTCCACCCCCGATGGCCGGCAATGGGTCCGCGCATCGCGATGTCGGTCGGGCGCCGGGCGTTCCCGCGTGGTCATGAGAACAGCCCCCCCATGTCCGATGGTTCGGCCGCGCGCTTCGGTGCCGGCTTACGGCTCGTGGTCGTGGCCGCGGCGGCGCCGGAGCGGGCCTCGCAGGCGGCGCGCTCGGCGTTGAGCTCGAGCAGGACCTCGTCGCGCACCTTGTCGGGCCATCCCAGGATCATCCCACCAGACGCTCGAGGCAGGCGATGGCCCGTCTCAGGCTTTCCGCACGCATGGCAGCGACGTCGAGCCGCCATCGGTTCTCCACGTACGCGACGATGTGCGACGTGTAGAGCGGCCCGATCGCACGGCCGCTCCCCGCGCGCGGCACCATGACTTCCCGGATCTCGCGGCGCCGCGATTGTCGGGCAAGATCGACTAGGGCCCGCTTCGGGTCGTCCAGGTTCTCGGGGTCGTGAGGCACGCTGGTCTGCGCGACCTTCAGGAACCGAGCGAGCGCCTCGCGGTCGGCCATCAGCCAGGCCTCGACCGCACGCACGGCAACCCGGAAGCACAAACGCGGCGCGAGATTGGGAACCCACGCCGCCCGCAAGGGCGGAGCGCAGTCCTCGTCGCGGTCCAGATCCACGAGGACGAGCCATGGGGCCCGTTGCGCGGCGTTGTTGTAGCCAGCGATCTTCTCCCGCAGCGCCGGCTTGCCATTCCCCCCGTACACGGGACCTGGCACGCCTCCGGCGTGAACGATCAACTTCCGGACCACCGCTTCGTCGACAAGCCCCTCGACGGCCGCCGAGACGAACACCGGCCCGGGCATCCTCACGCGTCCCCGAACACGCTCAACTGCGTGGCCTGCTCCGGCCGGGTCCTCGGGATCACGATGTCGGCCAGCGAGAGCCCGCCATCCAGGAGGTCACGAATGTCCGCTTGCGCGGTCGCGGTCGTCACCGTCGTTCCCTCGCTCCCAGGGATGAGCAGTAAGACCTCGTCGAGCCCGATTCCCTCGTCGCGCAGGAGCTCCGGGGAGTGCGTGCTGAGGAAGATCTGCCGGCCCGTTCGCCGCTGGGTCCGCGCCAGCATCTGCGGCAGCACCCGTACGATCTCTGGATGAAGCGACAGCTCCGGCTCCTCGAGCAAGAGCGGTCCGTGCTTCTCCATCGCCACCCAGAGGAGGCCCATCAGGCGGAGTGTCCCGTCCGAGAACTGTTCCTCGTTCTGCCAGGCGCCCTGGGGCCGCCAGTGCTGGTACTTGCCGCGCAGATGCGGCGTGCCCCGTGCATCGCGCGTGAGCTCGATCTCGTGGAGCTGGGGCACGGCAACGCGCAGGGCGTCCCGGATGCATCGCAGGCGCGCATCGCGGGTCTTCCGTGGCGTCTTCGCGACCTGCACGAGAAAGTCCCCACCGAAGGGGTCGTTGGACCGGCCGACGGAGCGGTCCGGCTCGCGGACGAGCTGTGGAACGATGTGCAGGTACCGAACGGAGGCGAAGAACTCCACGAGTTCCCGGAAGGGCCGATTGACGTTGACCTGCTCGAGATAGGTCTGCGTCAGGCGCACGGAGTCGGCGCGATCCTCTGTGTTGGGCCGATCGACGTGCAGCTTGCCGTTCTGTCGCACCCGCTCCTTGCGCACCAGTGGCCGGCGCTGATTGTCCTGGTTGAACGCAAGCTCGTAGTCCCACGACCCGTCTGGCTGGAGCACCTCGACGCCGATCTCGACATCCGGGTAGCGACGGGCCGCCAGGCATCGAAGGGCGCTCACGCCGCCCCGGCGCCCGACTGCCTCCTGGAAGCCTCCACCCGACGAAGCGATGTCTCTCAGGAAACGAAAGACGTCCAGGAAGTTGGATTTCCCAGCGGCGTTGGGGCCGACCAAGAAGACCCGGTTCTGAATCTCGACCTCGACCCGGGCGAAGTTCTTCCAGTTCTGCAGGCCTAGTCTCTGGAATCTCCGCTCCCCGTTCATCGGCGCTCCTCGAAGGGCTGGCGGTTGACATGGTACATGGTCGCTCGCCTCGCGAGCATGGTCATGAGAACAAGTCCTCCGTGTGCGATGGCGTGGGCGTGCGCTTCGGTCCCGCCTTGCGGCCGCGGGACTTCCTGGCCGCGGCGGCGCCGGAGCGGGCCTCGCAGGCGGCGCGCGCGGCGTTGAGCTCGAGGAGGCGCGCGAGGACCTCGTCGCGCACCTCGTCGGGCCAGCGGCAGCGCCAGGGCTTCTTCCGGTCGCCCCACTCCTCCTCGTCGATCTCGTAGTCGAGGAAGAAGTCGCAAGTCGTGGGGATGTCGCTCCAGCCGTAGGCGTCGAGGACGGCCCGGTCCATGGCGGCGTGGAGCGCGCGGAGCTTCTGGATCTCCGGGTCGGCCTCGTTCGGGTCGTGGAAGCGGTTGTAGGTCTGGGTCAGGCCCTCGTCGTTTCGGGCCATGAGCGCGGCGCGGAAGTCGTAGTAGGCGCGGCCGGCGGCTTCGAGGGCGGGGCGGGTCTCCCAGCCCTCCGGGAAAGGGAAGGTCTCGAAGCAGTCGGAGGGGGCATACATGAGGTCGTCCTTTAGGGTAGAGCTGAAGAAGCGTGCCCAGATCTCGTGTACACGCGACTGGAGAGTCGAGAAGTGAGCGTTCGTGGAAAGCGGGAAGACGACGAGTCGTTCACTGAAGACCATTCGCCCGTGCATGAAACAGAACGCAAATGCGTTTCCCACGCGCGAGATCACCAGCACCCGCTCCAGCCCCGCGATGGCGGCTCCGAGGTCGGCCCGTTTCTCCGCGTACTGCCACCAGTACCGCCGGTATGATTCGCGGTTGTCGGTCATTCGCTTCGGCTTCACCTTCGCCTCGACGATCCCCATGAGGTCCGGCCAGCGCCGCCGGCACTCGTCTTCGCCACGCTCGCCGAAGTTGATGACGTAGCGGTGATGGGCGTGCGTGGGGCTCGTGTTCACCTCCTCGCCGCCGATGTAGGGGAAGATGACCCCCTGGTTGCCCGGATCCTTCTCGATGAGCCGCCGCATCTCGGCGAGCGGCGTGGCGACCCCCTTCGCGTCCGTGTCGTCGAAGGTGAAGCCCATGCCGAGGACGTAGCTGCCCACGAAGCTCTTCCCGGCGTTCGCCGCCAGCCGCGCCGGATCCTCGTGCCCGCCGCGGTGGAAGAGGAAGGCGGTGATCGTCCCGACCTCGCGCTCGTCGAGGCGCTTCGCTCCAGGGAACGGGCCCTTTGCCACGTGGAGGACGCTCACCACGACCGCGGCCTGGCCCGGCCACTTCACGCGCTTGCGCGCCGAGTAGATCTCGCCGCCGTGCCGGCAGATCCAGCGCAGGCCCGTCCCCCGCGTGTCGCCCTGGGCGATCGTGTTCGTGGCGATCAGGCCGAACCCACCGCCATGGCGGATCAGATCGAACGCCCGGCGGTAGAAGTGCGCCACGAGGTCGGCGCCACCGCTCGACCCTTCGTGCAGCGCGAGCAGCCAATTGGAGTAGACCTCGCCTTGAGTCGCCGTCAGGTTTCGGCCCCCTTGGAACGGCGGATTCCCCACGATCGCATCGAAACCCGGGTTCTCCCGCTCGAACACCTCCGGGAACTCGATCTCCCAGTGGAAGGGCGCGAGCGGCGGGTCGGCGTGGCGGCGCTCCTCGAGCCAGCCGCGGTACCCCTCGGCCTCGCCGCTCACGACGGCGTTCGCGTAGGCGCTGCGCTTCGCCTCGCGCTCCCTCGGCTTCTCTCCCTCGAAGAACGCCGACACGACGAGATCGCCGAAGAGCCGGACCTGCGAGAGCTCGAACTGCGCCTGATCCCACAGGTCGCGGAGCTCCCAGTCGCTGATGCCCTCGTCCGCCTCGCGGATCTTCCGGCGTAGCTCCGCCACCTTCGCCACGTGCTCGCGGACGCGCATCGTCTCGATGCCGGCCTGGAAGACGGGCGCATCCCCCTCCCAGTGGAAGGCCTCGATCTGGCTTCGCGAGAGCCCGACGAGCGAGTCGCCGTGCCGGAGCGCGTGGTCGAGGAAGGTGAACGGGTGGTCCTTTGCGAGCGTCACGAGCCAGAGCGAGACCTTGGCGAGGTCCACCGCCACGGGGTTCCGGTCCACGCCGTAGAGGCAGCGCTGGGCGACGAGCCTTCGCGCGTGGATCACCTCGTCCTCGTCGGGCGGGATTTCGGGCACCTCGCCCCAGGCGTTCCAGGGCTCGACCAGCGCGTCGCCGAGGAAGCGGCAGGCCTCGACCAGGAACGCGCCCGAGCCCATCGCGGGGTCGAGGACCTTCAGGTCGAGGATCTGCCCCGGCCGCGGCGGCCGCCCGCCGTCTTCCTCCGCGCCGCGCAGCCGCGCGAGGACCGGCGCGAGCGCGGTCGTCACGATCGGCTCGGTGAGCGCGCGCGGCGTGTAGTGCGAGCCCGAGCGGCGCCGCTCCTCGCTCGGCTGGAGGACCATCGCCCCCTTCGGCACGAGGTCGGGTGTCGCGGCCTGGTCGATCACGGGGAGGAGCGCCGCGTGCAGGTCCTCGAGCGTCCGGGCCTCGGCCAGGGCTTTCTTCACCGCGTCGGCGAGCGTGCGGTCGGCCTGATCTTGAAGCCGCCTCGCGCGCAGCGAAGGCGGCTCGGCGAGGAGCGCCTCCAGGTCCACCGCCGTCGGCGCGCCGTGCTTCTTCTGGGCCTTGACCGCCACCGAGCGGCCCGCCGCCGTCTCGAGCCGGAAGCCCATCATCGTCTCGTAGACCGATCCGATCTGCTCGACGTCGAGGGCGCGGTAGGAGATGCGCTCGCCGTCCAGGACCAGGAGCTTTTCGAGCGCGCGCCAGATCGTGCCGTCGGGGACGAGCGGCGGCTCGATGCGCTCGTGGATCTGCCGCGCGCCGCCGCCGGTGCGGCCTTCGAGGAACGGGTAGCGGTCGGGGTCGAAGAGGACGCCGTGGCGCCTCGGCAGCCGCATCGCCCCCGCCTCGGCGCCGTCGTGGATCAGGCGGAAGAGGACGAGGAGCTGCGCCCAGGCGCCGTAGCGCTGGTCCATCGTGTCGGGGAAGAGCGCCGCGTCCTCGCGCAGCCGCTCGTGGAGGCCGCCGAGCGCGTACGAGCGCAGGAAGACCTCGTCCTCGGGCAGCATGTCCCGCTCCCCGGCGTAGAGCAGGAAGACGAGCCGCAGGATCACGGTCAGGAGCGCGCGGTAGACCTCGTCGGGATGCTCGGCGAGCGGCCCGCGCAGGAGCTCGTAGAGGGCATGGAGCACCTGCTCGGCGAGGCGCTCGCTCACCTCGTTCTGGAACCTGCGGCTCTCGGCCAGCAGCGCGGCGAGACGCTGGTGGCGCGGGAGGGAGAGGAGGCGGTTCTCGCCGAGGAGGAGCCGCATGGCCGTCGAGATCGGCCGGCCCGCCGTCTGCACCATGTCGGCCACCCGGAAATCGAGCCAGCCCGAGCTCTCCCCGCGTGGCGCGGAGACGAGGCGGAGGGCGCGGCCGTTCACGAGGAGGCCCGCCGGCACCCTCGTCGTGCGCAGCAGGCGCTCCATGCGGCCGTGCGCCGAGGCCTCGAGGCGGCCGGGGCCCCGAGAGGGGCGGTCGAAGTCCTCGGCGTCGGGCAGGACGCTGACCAAAAGCTGCCAGGCCGGTTCCCCGTCCCGCGGCTCCGGCTCGCGCACCGCGAAGTCGGGGCGCAGCGTTTCGCCGTGGTCGGGAAGGGGCACCTCCAGCTCGGGCGGGATCGGCCGCTCGGGGGCCCCCGCGTAGCCCCTGGGCGAGAAGCTCCAGCCGAGGACCCGCTCGGCGAAGCGGCGGAAGTCCGGAAGGCGCGCCTCGGCCTCGGCGGAGCCCGCCCCGTACGGCGCGGCCGGTGGCTCCCGCACCGCTCCGGCGGCGGCCGTCTCGCCCGCCATGCAGGCGCGGAGCAGGCGCTGCCCCTCGGCGTCGCGCCGCTCCAGGATCGCGCCCGCGCGCACGAGCGCCGGCGCCGAGACGACGAGCCCCGTGGGCCGGACGAAGCCGAGCCATTCGAGGTGCGCGAGGATCGCCGGATCGAGCGTGCCGCGCGCCATCAGTTGGTCTCGGGCCAGAGGTAGACGAGCCCCACCGGCTCGACGCGCCGCGCGCGCACCTCGTAGAACTCGCGCACGCGCCGCGGCTCCGTCGCCAGGTCGCGGTCGAACTGCGCGAGGCGCGTCCGCCACGACTTGAGGTCCGCCTCGAGCTGGCGCTTCTCCTCCTCGTCGAAGCCGAGCGTGAGCTGCTTCAGGCGGGGCTCGGTCTTCTCGAGCTCCTCGCGCACGCGCTCGCGCTGGCGCTCGAGCGTCTCGCGCAGGTCCCGCTCCTCCCGTTCGCCCCGCTGCCGGAGCCTCTGGACAGCGCGCGCCGCCAGCTCCTCCGCCCGCGGCTCGAGCTGGGGCAGGAGCTCCGCGATGTCGCGCGCCGCCGAGGCGAGGAGCTTTCGGCGGATCGTCTCCCCGGGCATCGCGGCGTCCCCGGCGAGGAGCGAGCGCTCGACGAGCTCCATCGTCCGCGCCTCCGCGTCGCGCGCGTAGGCCTGGAGCGGCCCCCGGCGCTGCGAGGGCTCGACCCAGCGCGCGGTGATCGGCACCAGCTCCTCGTGGAGCCGCTCGGCGCCCTGGCCGTAGAGGGAGAGCCGGCCGAGCAGGATGACGCGCGGGATGGAGTCGTGCGCCTGCGCGAGACAGGCGCGCGAGAGGTCGTGGTAGACGAATCCCTGCGCGCGGAAGCGGGCGAGCAGGCGCTGGACCACCCGCTGCTCGAGGTGCAGGTGGACCACGTCCTCGGTGAGGACGCCCGCGTCCTCGAAGACCACCGGCCGGATCGGCGCCTCGCGCCGCCAGTCGGCGAGCAACTCGCCCGACTTCCGCGGGGCGCGCAGCGTGTCGAGCGTCGCCGCCCAGCTCGGATCGGTCGCCGCGCGGCGGTCGAGCGGCGGGAAGGTCCACACCCGGCGGCCGTGCCCGTCGCGAGATTCCGCGAGCGGCTCGGCGCCGAGGAGCGCGAGCGACGAGGAGAGCGCGTCGCGGAAGGGCTCGGCCTCGAAGCCCGTCCAGGTGCGCGAGGCCTCGAGCAGACCGCGGCAGCGCTCGATCTGCGCCAGGAGATCCTGCTGCCGCTCGCGGGCGGACTCGAGCTCCTCCTCCGTGACGCGCTTCTTCTCCGCGTCGAGGTCGGCCTGTTCGATCTCGCGCGCGAGCTGATCGGCGTCCTTGTGGCGGATGCCCTGGGCGAGGCGGCGCTCGATGTCGTCGTCGATGACCTTCGAGAGGCTGCCGAGCTCCTTCTTGATGGTCTCGGTCTTCCGGACCAGCACCTCGAGCACGCGGTCCTCGACGCGCTGGGGCAGCACGAAGTAGTGGCAGCGGACGGCGGGCTCCGGCTGGAGCTTGCGGTCGATGCGGCCGTTGCGCTGCTCGATGCGGCCCGGGTTCCACGGCAGGTCGAAGTGGAAGAGGTCCGCGCAGTGGGCCTGGAAGTTGAGCCCCTCGCGCGCGGCGTCGGTGGCGAGCAGGATGCGGAGTGCGTCCTTCGCCGGGGCGGTGTTGAAGCGGCGCTGGATCTCCTTGCGCCGGGCGCTCGAGGTCAAGCCGTCGATCACCTCGATCCGCTCGTCGGCGCGGTCGGTCTCTTCGATGGCCGCCTCGAGGATCGCCTTCAGGTGGCGCTTCGTCCCCTCGCGGTTCTCGGTGAAGACGAGCACGCGGCGGTCGAGCCACCTGGGCGCTGGGCCGGCCGGCCGCCGGCCGAACGGGGGCAGCTCCGGGCAGAGGTTCTCGCGGATCCAGTCGAGGAGCCGCCGCGTCTTGGCGTCCGGCAGGCGGCGCGCCTGCTCGGCGATCTCCTGCATCCGGTCGAGGAGCGCCTGCTCGCGGCGCCACAGCGCCTCGGTCGCGCCGTCGCGCGGGGCCGCCGCCTCGGCGGCCGCGCTCGCCGCCTCGACCGCGGCGGCCTCCTCGGCCTCCAGCTCCTCGGGCGTCCACTCGCCGCGCTCGTCGTCGGCATCCGGCGTGGAGCTGAGCAGGTCCGTCTGGCTCTCGTTTCCGTTCGGGGCGGGCGCCTCGCTCGCATGAGCCCTTGTCCACTGGCGCGCGACCGTCTGGCGGTGAACCGTGAGGCTCCGCGCGAACGCCTCGATCGAGGAGAGCAGCCGCTGCTGGAGGCCGACGACGAGCAGCCCCGCCGCCGCCTGCGCGCGGCGCGGCGCGCTCGCGAAGCGCTCCTCGCGGGCGGTGCGGTATTCGTCGAGGAGGCGCGAGAGCGCAAGCTCGGGAGCGTCCGCGGGCAGGCCGTCGATCGCCACCCGCACCACCTCCCGCATCGGGAACCCGCCCTGGACCGTGCGGATGTCCTCCTTGAGGCGGCGCACCATGACGTCGTCGAGCGCCTGCTTGCGGACCTTGACGCCGCGCGTGAAGCGGTAGGGATCGAGGAGTTCCAGCAGCGTCGAGAAGCTGTTCGAGTGGCCGTTGTGCGGCGTCGCCGAGAGGAAGAGGCGATGCTCGAAGCGGCCGGCGAGGTCGCGGATCGCGCGCGTGAACTTGGTCTCGATCCCGTAACGGCCCCCGCTCGCCGGCGCCGCGTGATGTGCCTCGTCGAGGATCAGGAGGCCCCCCGGCAAGAGCGGTCCGAGCCACTCGCGCAAGGGGTCGGCGTAGGTCGGGTCGATCAGCAGGTTGTGGGAGACGAGGAAGCGGCTGTGGGTGCGCCAGGGGTTCACGCCGAAGCCGCGCTCCCGGCGCATGCGCGCGAGATACGCGCGGTCGAGGATCTCGAACACGAGCCCGAAGCGCTCCTCCAGCTCGGCCTTCCACTGCTCCTGCACCGAGGGCGGCGTGGCGACGACGATGACCTTCGCCTTCTTCCGCAAGAGCAGCTCTCGGGCGATGAGGCCCGCCTCGATGGTCTTCCCGAGGCCCGTGTCGTCGGCGATGAAGAGGTTCACGCGCGGGAGCCGCAGCGCCTTGCGCAGCGGCTCCATCTGGTAGGCGTCGATCTTGATCCCGGCGCGGAACGGCGCCTGGAACAGGTCCGGATCGGTGGCCGTGACGCAGTTCCACTTGAGCGTGTGGAGGAACGCCGCGAAGTGCCGCGGCGGGTCGAAGCCCCGGGTGGCGAGGTCGGCCCAGCCTTCTTCCTCGAGGATGCGCCGGTCCGGCTCGTAGTCCCAGAAGACCTCGAGGGACTGCCCCTGGGCGTCATCGTCAGCGCAGGCCAGGCGGACGAGACGGGGTTGTTCTGCTGCCGCCGGCTCGACGACGTCCTCCACGAGCCAGCGGCGCGCGCGGAGCTGCACCAGCTCGCCGCGCGCGGGGGCCCGTTCCGGGAGCGTTCGAAGGCGGGCCGTGTCGGACTGCGAGAGTGTCACGATCTGGGCCTCACGTTCGGGCTGGCGTCCATCCCTGGTCAATCACCGCCGAACGCGCCGGTTCAGCGGCGGGCCGCGCAGCGGGCCGTGGACTCAACCCGGTTTCGTGGACTCCCTCCTCCCCCCATGGATCAGGTACGGGCCGGCGACCCGTACCGGGTACTGCGCCGTGCCAGGTTCTCGATGGTGCCGCGGAACGCCCTCGCGTCCCGCGGCGATGGCGTCAGGGCATCGAGGTTGGCGGCCGCACGCGGGCTCAACCACTCGCGCCGGGACGCCACTGGCTAACCATATCCTAATCCTAGGCGCGCCCGTCGATGTCGAACCTGCCCTGCTCGTCGCCGCGCGGCGGCACCTCGCCACGCGACGGGACCGGCGGCTGCCACGGCCATCGCCCTGAGCGTGCCCGCGCTTGACACCGCCGCACGTGTGACTCACGCTGGGCCACGTGGCCAAGAGGCGGCGGCGCGCTCGGCCGCGACAAGCGCGCTCGTGTCGATCACGAGACAGGGGTGAAGGAGGCGGCCGGCCATGCGACAGAGCCTACGCCGTGAAGGCGTCGGGACTGGTGGCGATCGACGGGAACGCCCGGAGGAGGCGACGGTCCGCGGTGACGAGCGGCACGCCCAGGTCTTCAGCCAGGCTCACGAACTCGCAGTCGTACGCGGAGCACGCCGAGTCGGCGGTGAGCTCGAGCACCCGGCGAGAGACGACGCTGTACTCGCGGCCGGCCATGGCGCGCTCGGCTTCGCTGGCGATCGAAAGCGCATCCTCGAGCGGCAGCGCGCGCCGGCGGACGAGACCGACGAGGGTGTTCCGGAACTCCGAGCGCCAGAGGAGCGGAGTCACCCACACCGGGTCGCGGAGGAGCACGGCCTCGGCCTGACGGGTGCGCTGGCCCGCGACGTAGAGGTAGACGAGGAGGTTCGTGTCGACGACGATCACGGCCGGCCGGCGGCCTTCAGGCGAGCGAGCGTCCGGTCCGTCAACCGCAGACGGACGGGGGTCCGCCGGAGCTGTCGCGCGCGGGCCAGGAGCGTGTCCGGGTCGAGCGGCACCGCGCGAACGGTGCCCTCGAGGCAGGCGATCACCTCGCGGTTGAGGCTCCGCCGATGGACCGTGGCCTGGGCCTTGAGGCGGTCGACCAGGGGCTGTGGGACATCCCGGATCGTCAACGTGGCCATGAGACCTCCAGCCAGTGCATGCGGTATGACTGCAGAATGCCGTCGGCGCTCAAGGTTACCTCCTGGCGCGCGAGGCGTCAAGCCGAGCGGGGGGCGTCATGGATAGTGCTACGCGTTGCGGCTCTACGCGGTGGGGCCCGTGCGGTCCTCCCCGCAGCAGCTCATCGCCCAGGGCACCGACTGGCGCTTGCTCACGGAGCGGGAGAAGGCGCTGAAGGCAGCGCGATGCGATCGGCCAAGGGCAGGGCCTCGGCGAGCGAGACCCCCTGGCCTGGCGTCACGGGCCGACCGCGGAGCTGGTCGAGCCGCTGGGTTCACCCCAGGCCCTGTAGCTGGGAGGGCCGCCGGGTCAGCGCGGCGCCTGATCGAGCAGGGCTTGCTCCGCCGGCGTGAGCTCCGCGGCGAGCGCGGGGGTCGCCTCGACGAGGGCGTGGGCATCGGCGAGGTCCTGGAGCCGCCTCGACCGCCGGCGGGCCGGGTCAGCCGCCGCCCGGAGCTTCTCGTGGAGCAGATCCGCGCGCCGAATGACCCGGATCCGGACGTCCTCGAGCGCGATCTCCTCGGTCCGGAGCACCGCCTCGCGAAGCGCCGCGTCATCCGTGAACTGCACCGGGACTTCCTCGGGCCCGACCCAGTTCTCCGAGTGGGCGAGCCGCCCCGTGAAGCGGAACCCGACCGCTTCCAGTCCCGCGCGCGGAATCTGATCGAGGCTCGGCAGGGCGAGGTCGATGTCGAGCGTCGTCCGCGGCTCCGGCAGGTGGATCTGGAGGGCCACCCCGCCGATGATCGCGTACGGCACCCGCGCGTCAGCTAGCACCCGAGCGAGGAGCAGGAGGGCCGGTCGCTTCGTGTGCTCCATCTCCCCGCGCAGCCAGTGCCACCGCCGATCCAGGAGGAACCCTACTTCCAGCCCACGCACCATCGCGGGTCGATCATAGCATGCTCGTTCCCTCTGGCTGCCCCGGCTGGTCGCCGGGCTGCCGCTCGGCGTTCACCCGAAGCTCCTCGCCGCGTTCCTCAACCGCATGCACGACGAGCTCGGGCGTCTGTGCCGCGCGCTCGAGGCGGCGAGCCGGCACAAGTCGGAGTTCCTGGCGAACATGCGCGTCAGCTCGGGGTCGTCCAGGTCCACTTCGATGCGACCGAGCTCGGCGAGCTTGGCGATCTCCCAGATCACGATCGCGGCGATGCTCCAGGGCTCCCG
>Ga0073934_10009627_pt1 | contig 12299 bp, 11 predicted proteins | sample LarsenN4metaG_FD_76834 | JGI IMG/M metagenome (GOLD analysis project Ga0073934, IMG submission 76834) | Hot spring sediment bacterial and archeal communities from British Columbia, Canada, to study Microbial Dark Matter (Phase II) - Larsen... ... | reverse complement strand
GCCGCGATCATCGCCCTCAACGTCTTCCTCCTCCAGCAGACGCTCCTCGGCTGAGGCAGACCCGGGTCCGGCTCTCGTCGTCGCCCGCGCCGCTCCGGGCTCGACGGCGCCTTCGCGCTCGTCGTGCGCGCGCCCGAGCCGAGGACCTCCCGCGTCGAGGCCGGCTCGGCCTCGAGCGCGCCGGCGCGCGTCGCCTCGGCTGGCACGATCGTGTCGGGAGCCGCATACTCGCAGGGAAAGGAGGCCGACATGGCGCACCCGAACCCGCTCACGACGGCGCTCGACGACCACGGCGTCCCTTACGAGCTGCTCGAGCACCCGCGTACCGAACGGGCTGTGGAGGAGGCGGCCGCGCTCGGGCTGAACCCGCTGGACGTCGCGAAGACGATCGTCGTCTCCACCGGGGAGCGCAACGTGCGAGTCGTGCTGCCCGCCTCGGAGCGCATCGACATGCACAAGCTGCGGGAGCTCCTCGACGGGGGCAAGAAGCTCCACCTGCTCAGCGAGGACGAGCTGGCTGAGGCGTACCCCGAGTTCGAGCTCGGCGCCGTGCCGCCGATCGGCGGACCCGACGACGAGGTGATCATCGACCACCGGGTGGTCGCGCGGCGCGAGGTCGTCTTCGAGGCCGGCCGCCACGACTGCTCGGTGAAGCTGGAGACGAGCGACCTCGTCTCGCTCGCGGGGGGCCGGGTCGCGGACGTTTGCGCCGACTGAGGCGGCGCGGCCGAGGACGAACCGCCCGAGCTCCTGAGCGGCACGCACCCGCTCTCCCTGCTCGCTGAGCCGCGCCGCCGGAGGACTGGGCCGACCCGTTGCCGAAGCCGTTACCGACGAGCCTTCCGGGGAGGGGTCGCAGTGTCGGGTCCCGCCGGATGGCGATCCCGGCGCGACGCGCCTCACCGCCTTGGCCGTCGCCTTCCCGGTAGGTGGCATGAGGCAGACTCCGAGCCTCGTCTCCCTCCTATCGGCCCAGATCGGTCACGCCCAGGTCGCATCCTGAGGGTCCCACTCGCCCGAGGAGCGGCCGGCCAGGATCGGGTCGAGAAACGTCGCGGCTGCGGTCTTCAGTCTGGGCTCGAGAGCTTGGCGGAACGCGGCGGCAGTCGCGTATCTCATCGAGCTGCGCGGTCCCCGAGCAACGCCTGGATGGCGCGCGTCCTTCTTCGCCGCGCTGCCTCCTGCATGAGCTGCCGAGCCGTCAGGAGACCGCGGCTCAGTGCCTGCTCGACCGCCATCGCTGCCTGCTCGGGTTGGAGGTCGTCGACGACGTCCACGAGCGTGCGCGCGGGAGCGCTCAGCGGTAGCCCCTCGCGCCAGACGGTGCTCACCCTCTTGTCGTCCGGGCGGGTGTGGAGGACCACGCCCGAAGGCCGCCGGAGGCCCCGGTGCTTGCGCGGGACGAGCAGGTGCACCTGGTCGGGGACGTTGTCGCTCAGACCGAGCAGTGCGAGCGCGCTCTGGTGCGAGAGGATGGCCTTGTCCTTCCCGACCGCCATCCACTTCTCGCGCATCTCCTCGTGCTGTGAGCTCGGGAAGCCTTGGATTCGATAGAGCCCTCGTCGCACCCGCTCGAACCGACCCTGCCGGACGTGATGGCTCAGAAGCTGGCGGCTGACGCCGTGCTCGCGGGCTTGATCGATGCTGAAGTAGCCACCATGCGCGTAGGCCTCGGCCTCCAGCCACGGATGTCCGGTGATTCTGTGTCACGCATAGGTAGAGCATAGCTTTACTTTCGCGGACAATCAGGCTTGTCCCCTGGCGCGCGCGATGTCGTCTTATCGAGTCGGGCGCGGGAGCCAAGATGGCGCGCGTTCCGGGCCCGTGACCGTTGCGTCGTCCGGGGAGAGTCACTCCCTTCACGTCGCCCTGTTGGCAGCGACCGACGTGCGGCCGGCTCGTGAGGCAGAGGGGGCGGTCCCGGAGGGCCGCCCCCTCGCACCACTTCCGCGGTATCAGTTCTGCCAGTTCACGGTCACCGATCCGACGCCGCCCGCCGCAGGCGTTGTGTAGGTGTGATTGGAGCCTCCTTCCCAGGTCACGCTACCGCTGTTCCTCGGGATGATGTACTTGTATTCGATCGCGCTGCTGGCCGGCACGCTTGCCATCCCGAACCAGTTCGGGTAATTGGGTGCGAGTAAGCGACCGACGGCAATCTTGGGGTCGGTACTCCAGTCTCCGAGCTCGAATCTGTTCCCGGTCAAGTACACGTTCTCGCCCCATTGGGTCGGTGGGGCATTGTTGACGCCGAACGTGACTGGCACTTGGGGGCCGTTGAGCACGCTGTAGGTGATGCCGTTGCTTGTTCCGCCGCCGCTCTTGGTGACGGTCACTTGGACGTTCCCGACCGCCGCGCTCGACGGCACAGCAAAGTTCACTTCGGTGTTCGACCAATAGGAGACAGTCGCTGCTACCCCTCCGACGCTGACGGAACCAGCGGTCGATCCGAAGCCTCTACCGGTGATCGCGACGATGTCACCAAAACGCCCCATGGTGGGGCTGATGTTGCCGACCTGTGGAGTCGCCGGATTTGTGGCGGAATACGACCAGACCGCTGCGTCGTTCGGTCCGAGCGTGAATGCGTCGACTGGGTTGTTGCCTCCCGAGCCGGTCCTGACGGTGATCGAGCCGCCATCGAGGAGCCCGGTCAGCACGTCGCCATAGGTACCGGCTGGCAGGCTCGTGTACAGGCCGGTGATGTTGTAGCTGGAAGTTGTGCTCTTGTTGAGAGCTACCAAGACGACGTCGTCGAAGAATTTCCGCTCGTAGATGTAGACGTCGCTGTTCAGCCACCGTTGGCCGATCGAGCCGAAGCGGACGGCAGCGTTGTTCCGGCGGAGGTCACTCAACTTCTGAACGATCTTGTAGCCGCGGGTCGTCTGATCCCAGCTCTCCATCATCGGACGGTTGTACGGGTCGACGCCACCGTTCGTATCGTTGTGCAGGTACTGCTCGTCCCCCTAGTAGATCGTGGGAACACCGCGGGCCGTGAGGACGAATACCTGGGCCTGGTCGAGCCTCGCGGTGTTGTTGTGCTCTGAGAGAAAGCGCGTGAGATCGTGGTTGTCCACGAAGTTCACTTGTTGGTTCTGCCACGTGAACGCGGTGTCGCTCCGCTGCACGGCGGCGTCGAGATCGACCATGCTGCCACCCATGAACGCATTACGGATCGCCGCGTTGAGGTCGAAGTTCAGCAGAGACATTCCTGACGTGTTGGCGAACTTCTTGACGTCCGGCCACAGCGGCGAACTGCTCGTGTCGAACCATTCGCCGAACACGAAGACGCTCCGGTTGGCGTAGATGTGGTCTGTATACGTCCTTTGCCAACCGAGCGGCATCAGCTTGACCGCGTCCATGCGGATGCCGTCGACGCCATGGTTCAGCCACGTCACGATCGCATCGCGCATATACGTGTGGCCGGGCGAGCTCTCTTGCTTCAGGTCGGCGAGGCCGACCATGCTCTTGTATTGCACCTCGTAGAGGTCGTCCCAGTTGCTGATGTCGCCGTTGTGGTGGAAGTACCCCGCCGTGTCGTTGTGATAGCGGGTGACCTCCGTCCCGTTCCGCAAGAGCTTGCCGTCCACCGCGTAATTGGGGTCGGACTCCAGCGTCGGGCTCGAGTGGTTGGGTGCGAAGTCCAGAACGACCTTGATCCCGTTGCTGTGGGCCGCCGCGATCAGCTCGTCGAAGTCGGCCCACGTCCCGAAGTGCGGCTCGGGGACGAAGAAGTCCATCCCCCAAAAGCCGTGGTAGCCCGAGTGGTTCGAGCCCCCGATCGGGACAGGCACGTTGACGTTGAAGACACCTGGAGAGATCCAGATCGCGGTAATCCCCATGTTCGCGAGGTACGGGATCTTCGCCGTGATTCCGTCCCAGTCGCCGCCGAAGTAGTAACGCCAGTTCGACTTGTCGGCGCTGTAGAGCCCTGAGCTGTTCGTCGGGTTGTTGTTACCCGCGTTCCCGTCGTTGAAGCGGTCGGTGACGATCTGGTAGATGACGTCGGAGCTGAAGTCCGCGGTGCTCGCCGATCCAATCACGGCCTGCGCGGGCGCCACGGAAAGCCGGGTCGTGACCGTGGAGGTCAGTGGTGCGAGCAGGGCGATGCCGATCGCCGATGCGACCACGAGGATCCGACCGACGATTGAGCGAGGACTCATTTTCGGCCTCCTTCGCCGAGGGTTGACGGTGGTGCCGCAGCTGTCGTGCCCCCGACCCGTAGCCGGGGGCGGAAGACGTAGCTCGGTTGCCGCTCCCCCGGGCGCTCGATCTGAGCGCGCAGGGCCGCGACTGCCGTGCGGGCGATCTCGTCGATGGGCTGCTCGATCGTCGTCAGCGGCGGTTGCGTCCAGCTCGCGGCGTCGATGCCGTCGAAGCCGACGATCGAGAGGTCCTCGGGGACGCGCAGTCCCTGCGCGGCGGCCTCCTGCATCGCCCCGATCGCCATCAGGTCGCTCGAGCAGATGACCCCGGTGGGCCGCTCCGCGGGCGGGCGCGCGAGCAGCTCCCGCAGCGCCTTCCGCCCTCCCTCGACGCCGAAGGCGGCGTGCGCGACCAGCCCGTCCTCGAGCCCCGCCGCCCGCAGGGCGTCTCGTCGCCCGAGCGCCTTCTCCCGGGTGGGCAGGGAGTACGGGTGACCGGCGACGAACCCGATGCGAGCGTGCCCGAGGGAGAGCAGGTGCTCCGTCGCCATCCTCCCGGCCGCGCGCTCGTCGACGCCGACGGTCGTGACCTCGAGCTCCTCCGAGCCGCCGTTCACGAACACGAGCCGCGCGCCGCGCTCGAGGAGCTGGGCGTAGTGCGCATGCTCGCCGCGCACGTCCGTGATCTCGGCCGAGATGAAGAGCATCCCCTCGACCCGCCGCTCGAGGAGCATGCGGACGTAGTCCAGCTCGCGCTGCGCCGAGCCGTGCGTGTTGCAGAGGATCGTCGCCAGCCCCGCGCGGGCGGCGTGCATCTCCATCGCCTCTGCGAGCGCGGCGAAGACCGGGTTCCCGAACTCGGGGACGAAGAGGCCGATCGCGCCCGCCGGCTCGATGCGGCTCGGGGGGACGTAGAGGAGCTTCCGCATCGCCTGCTCGACGCGCTCGCGCGTCTCGGGGCGCACCCGCAGGCCGCCGTTCGCGACCCGGGATGCGGTCGCGACGCTAACTCCTGCATGCCTGGCGACGTCACGAAGGGTGGCCACGATCGAGTTTCAGCGTATCGCAACACTTCTCATGGTGCTAGGCGCCCCTGCTCTCTTGACTCTCTTGTCCGAGCGTACTACCCTCCCCAAGGGCGTTTCATGAGCGTGAAACTGTTTTCACCCAGCGCCGCACCCCGCTTCCTCAAGGAGGGCACCTCTATGTTCACTTCAGGCAGGCTGCGAGCCGTAGCCGGGTTGGCCGTGGCTGCACTCGTTGCCGTTGTGGCCGTCTCCTCGGGGTCGTCCGCGACGAACCAGTCCCCGACCATCCGCATCTGGGTCGACAACGTCCAGAAGCCTGCAATCGAGCAGATCACCTCGGCATGGGCTTCCTCCAAGAACGCGACGGTGGACGTCGTCGTGAAGGACTTCGGCAAGATCCGCGACGATCTCAAGACAGTGCAGGTGGAGAACGCGCCGGACGTCATCGTCGGCCCGCACGACTGGGTCGGTGAGCTAGCGGCGAACGGCCTCGTCCTGCCGCTGTTCCCGCGGGCAGCCGTCAGAGCGTTGTTCCCCACGTATGCGCTCGATGCCTTCTCGTACGGCACCGCGGTCAAGCGACTCTACGGTACGCCGTTTGCGCTCGAGAACATCGGTCTCGTCGTCAACACGAAACTCGCGCGAGTCCCGACGTCGTTCGCGGACTTCGAGAGGCAGGCCCTCGCCTTCAAGAAGAAGGCGAAGGGCAACATCGCACTCGCCGTGCCTCAGGGAGCCGGTGGGGATGCGTATCACATGTACCCCTTCTTCTCCGGGCTCGGGGGGTACGTGTTCGGCCGGAACAAGGCCGGCAACTACGACGTGTCCGACATCGGCCTTGCGAACCCCGTGTTCCTGAAGAACGCACCCATGATCGACCAGTGGAACAAGGCCGGCCTGATCAACTCGAAGATCGATTACGGGACGGGCAAGGACGCCTTCCTCAAAGGCAAGGCGGCCTTCTGGCTCACGGGGCCCTGGGAGACCAAGACGCTCAAGGAGAGCGGTCTCAAGTTCACGATCGTCCAGATGCCGAAGATCAAGTTCAACGCGGTGCCGTTCCTCGGCGTGCAGGGCTACATGGTGACGAAGTACGCAACCGATCACGGCGTCGAGAGCCTGGCCAAGGACCTCGTCGGCTCGTACATTCCGAGCACCGACGTACAGCGCACGCTGGCCGGAGCGAACGGCCGCTACCCGGCCAACGTCCAGGCGGGGAAGCAGGTGCGAGACCCGGTCCTGCTCCAGTTCGGCAAGGCCGGCGTGGGCGGCGTGCCGATGCCGAACATCCCGCAGATGGCGAGTGTCTGGTCGGAGCTCGGCGGAGCATGGGTGAAGGCGACGAGGGGCAGCGGTGCGATTCCCGCGCGCGTCGCCTTCAGGACCGCTGCGAGGAACATCGCCAACAAGATCGGCTGAGGAGCCTGTCCGACGACGGGGGGCGCCGGGAGGCGCCCCCCGTCACGATCACGCCCGATGACGCCTTCCCAAGCCATGGCGCCCGGAGCGCCTGCGACACCCCTTCCGCTGGGTCTCCTTCCGAGGCTGCTCGCGGCCTTCTCGGGCACCACCGGACTCGTCATCAAGCTCGTCTTCCTGTCGCTCGCGAATGCGATGGCCGTCTGGGCGGCCACCGTGCTCGTCCGAGACTCTCGCTGGATCGCGCTGTCCGTGCTCGTCGCGGCGACGCTGGCGATCGACTCGGTGTACCTGTCGCGTCGAGCTGTACCGCTGAAGTTCCTCGTCCCCGGCTCGGTGTTCCTGATCGCCTTCTCCGTCGTCCCTGTCGCCTACAACGTCAACGTCGCATTCACGAACTGGTCGACCGGTCACCTCCTGGCGAAGGAAGAGGCGATCGAGGGCATCGAGCGGAGCTATCTCGCACCGCCGGCCGACGGGAGGTCGTACCTCATGGCGCCTGCGCGGGACGGGCGTGGCCAGCTCGTGCTGATCCTCGTCGACGAGGCGGACGGGAGCACGTTCGTCGGCTCACGGGTCGGTCTTGAGCCATTGCGGAGAGATGCAGTCGAGATCGACGAGAACGGCGCCATCGTCGGAACCGAGGGCTACCAGCTGCTCGAGGCCGACGAGCTGGCCTCCCTCGATACCGATCTCAGCGCGTACACCGTGCCCACGAAGGATGGCGCTGCGATCCGGCCGGAGGGGTTCGAGACCGCCGTGGAGCTTCGTCCGACACTGCGCTACGAGGCGGATACCGACACGTTCGTCCGCATCGAGGATGGAACAGTGTTCCGCGACAACGGCAAGGGCTCGTTCGTCGCGGCGAGCGGGGAGGAGCTCGAGCCAGGCTGGAAGACGCGAGTCGGAGTCGAGAACTTCACCCGGCTCCTCAAGGATCCACTCGTCCGCAAGCCGTTCTTCCGCGTCTTCGTCTGGACCTTCGTCTTCGCGGGTGCGACCGTCGTGGCCTCCTTCGCTCTGGGTCTGTTCCTCGCGATCGCGCTCAACCTGCCGGGTCTGCGGTTCCAGCGCACGTACCGATCCCTGCTCATCGTGCCCTACGCCGTGCCGGCGTTCCTCTCCCTCCTCGTCTGGCGCGGGCTCCTCAACGACGAGTTCGGCCTCGTGAATCGCCTCCTGCCGTTCGACGTGCCCTGGCTGTTCGATCCCGCGTGGGCGAGGGTTTCGGTGATCCTGGTGAGCCTCTGGTTGACGTTCCCGTACTTCTTCCTCGTCTCGCTCGGGGCGCTCCAGTCGATCCCGAGTGAGCTCGTCGAGGCGGCCCGCGTCGATGGCGCCGGCCCGTGGCAGGTGTTTCGCCGGATCACCTTCCCTCTTCTCCTCGTGGCGGTTGCCCCGCTGCTCATCGCATCGTTCGCCTTCAACTTCAACAACTTCAACAACATCTACCTGCTGACCGCTGGCGGGCCCCAGGCGTCCGATCAGATCGTCGCGGGGAGCACCGACATCCTCATCAGCTACACGTGGAAGCTCGCCTTCGAGGCGGGGAAAGGTCAGGACTACGGTCTTGCGAGCGCGGTCTCGATCGTGATCTTCCTGATCATCGCTTCCATCTCGGCGCTGTCGTTCTGGCGCTCCAGAAGCCTCGAGGAGATGCGGTGAGCGTGCTCGCAGGACGCATGGGACGTAGCGGCACGGAGGTCCCGGCGCCTTCCGCCGGCGGGCGAGCGCCCAGGAGACGATCGCCCGTGCGAACGACGTGGTGGCGGCACCTCGTCGCGGGCGTGGCGATCGCCTTCTCGCTCTTCCCCGTCGTCTACATCGTGTCGACCGCCTTCAACGCAGACCAGTCGCTGAGCGCCTCGAGTCTCGTGCCGCGCGATGTCACTCTCGCGAACTTCCGTGAGCTGCTGTCGGGGCATACGACCAGCGCCGGGGGTCGGACGCTCGAGATCCCGTACGTTCGCTGGTTCGCGAACTCGCTGCTCGTCGCGACCGCGGCGGCGTTGCTCACCGTCGCCCTCGGCGCGCTCGCCGCGTATGCCTTCAGCCGGTTCCGCTTCAGAGGTCGCAGGATGGGGATGATGACCCTGCTCCTCATCCAGATGTTCCCGGTCTTCCTCGCGATCGTCGCGATCTACCTGATCCTGCTCCAGACAGGCGACATCTTCCCGTTCCTCGGCCTCAACACGCTGACCGGGCTCATCGTCGTGTACCTCGGCGGTGCGATGGGCGTGAACGTGTGGCTGATGAAGGGCTTCTTCGACACGATCCCGGCCGAGCTCGACGAGTCGGCGCGCGTGGACGGGGCGACGCCCGCGCAGATCTTCTGGGGCGTCGTGCTGCCGCTCGCGGCGCCGGTGCTCGCCGTCGTCGGCTTGATCTCGTTCATCACGACGCTGAACGAGTTCTTGATCGCCGGGACGCTGCTGCAAACGATGGAGCGCCAGACGCTTCCCGTCGGAATGCAGTTCTTCGTCTCCCAGCAGTACGCGGAGGAGTGGGGAACGTTCGCAGCCGGAGTGCTGCTCGCGGCCATCCCCGTGGTCGTCCTGTTCATGGCGTTGCAGAGGTTCATCGTCCAGGGCCTGACGCGCGGCGCCGTCAAGGGATAGCGGGCGATGACGTCGAGCCTCCTCCTCCCCCACCACGACGGCTCCGAGCTGTACGTGCCCGAGCGGCCCGGCGAGCTCGGCGACGAGACGACGGTGCTCGTGCGCGTCCCGCGCGAGCAGGCGGCCGAATCGGTCGCGGTCCGCTACGTCCAAGACGGAGACCCGCGGATCGCTCCGGCCGAGGTGGACCGGGAGACCGAGGCGGAGGTCTGGTGGCGGGCGACCTTCCCGGTCTGGAACCCGGCCACCTCCTACCGCTGGCTGCTCGCGGGCGGCGGCGCGGGCTACGCCTGGCTGAACGGGACCGGCCTCCACCGCTGCGACGTCCCCGACGCCGACGACTTCGTGGCGACGCCGGATCCCGGCGGCCCCGCCTGGCACCTGGAGTCGGTCGTGTACGAGGTCTTCCCCGACCGCTTCGAGCGCTCCGGGGCGAACGTCGACCCTCCGGCCTGGGCGGTGCCGCGCGCGTGGGACGAGCTCCCGACGGGACGCGGCCCGGAGACGCCGCTCGAGTGGTTCGGCGGGGATCTGGGCGGAGTCGAGCGGCGGCTCGACCACCTCGTGCGCCTCGGGGTGAACGTCCTCTACCTGACGCCGTTCTTCCCGGCGCGGAGCACGCATCGCTACGACGCGCGGAGCTTCGACGAGGTCGACCCGCTGCTCGGCGGCGACGAGGCGCTTCGCTCCCTCGTGCGGGCTGCGCATGCCCTCGGCCTGCGCGTGCTCGGCGACCTGACCACGAACCACGTGGGCGAGGGGCACCCGTGGTTCGCCGCCGCGCGCGAGGGGCACCAGCCGGAGCGGGAGTTCTTCTTCTTCGACGACCGGCTCGCGAGCGGCTACGAGTGCTGGTACGGCGTCCCGTCGCTTCCGAAGCTCGACTATCGCTCGCCCGCGCTCCGCGACCGCATGTACGCGGGCCCGGCGTCCGTCGTCGAGCGCTGGCTCGGAGAGCCCTTCGCGCTCGACGGCTGGCGCATCGACGTCGCCAACATGACGGGCCGCCGGCACGACGTCGACGTCTCGGCCGAGGTCGCGCGCGGGGTGCGGGCGGCGGCGCTCGCGGCCCGCCCGGACGCGCTGGTCGTCGCCGAGCACGCGCACGACGCGCGCGCCGACCTGGGGCCGGGCGCCTGGCACGGGACGATGGCGTACGCCGGCTTCACGAGGCCCGTCTGGACGTGGCTCCGCGGCCGCGTGCCGACCGCCCATCCGGCCGGCGGCTTCCTCGGGCTGCCGGTGGGAGTGCCGTCGCTCCCCGGCGGCTCGGCCGTCGAGACGATGCGCCGCTTCCGCGCCGGCGTCCCCTGGCAGTCGGTGCTCCACTCCTGGACGCTGCTCGACAGCCACGACACCGCGCGCTTCCGCACGGTGGCGGGCTCGCGCGAGCGGCAGCTCGTCGGCGTCGGCCTCCAGATGACCACGCCGGGCGTGCCGATGGTGTTCGCCGGAGACGAGCTCGGCCTCGAGGGGGAGTGGGGCGAAGACGCCCGCCGGACGATGCCGTGGAGCCGCCCGGAGAGCTGGGACTCGCCTCTCCTCGCCGAGTACCGGCGCCTGATCGCCCTCCGCCGCTCGAGCGAGGCGCTCGCGCGCGGCGGCATCCGCTACGCCTTCGTCGACGCGGACGTGATCGCCTACCTGCGCGAGACGCCGGGCGAGCGGCTGCTGTGCCTGGCGAGCCGCGCCCCGCACGTACCCGTCCGGCTGCCGCTCGCCTGCCGCGAGCTCGAGTGCCTGTACGGCGGCGAGGCGCGCCTCGGGGAGGACGGGTCCGCGGTCCTCCCCGCCGACGGTCCGTCGTTCCACGTCTGGAGGCTCGGCGATGGCTGAGGTCCGCTTCGACGAGGTCGACAAGTGCTACGAGAACGGCGTCCACGCCGTCCAGGACCTGTCGCTGGAGGTCGCAGACGGCGAGCTCCTCGTCCTCGTCGGTCCTTCGGGGTGCGGCAAGACGACCGCGTTGCGCATGGTCGCCGGCCTCGAGGAGATCACCGCAGGGACGATCTCGATCGGCGGCCGCGTGGTCAACGACCTCACCCCGAAGGAGCGCGACGTCGCCATGGTCTTCCAGAACTACGCGCTCTACCCGCACCTCTCCGTCGCGGACAACATCGCCTTCGGGCTGCGGCTGCGGCGGACGCCGAAGGACGTCGTCGCCGAGCGGGTCGCCTGGGCGGCGAGGCTGCTCGACCTGACGCCCTACCTCGGCCGCAGGCCGAAGGAGCTCTCGGGCGGACAGCGCCAGCGCGTCGCGATGGGCCGCGCGATCGTGCGCGAGCCGCAGGTCTTCCTCATGGACGAGCCCCTCTCCAACCTGGACGCGAAGCTGCGCGTGCAGATGCGCGCCGAGATCGCGAAGCTCCAGCACGAGCTCGGGACGACCACGATCTACGTCACCCACGACCAGGTCGAGGCGATGACGATGGGAGACCGGGTCGCGGTCATGAGCATGGGCGTGCTGCAGCAGGTCGACCGCCCGCAGCGGCTCTACGACGAGCCGGCGAACATCTTCGTGGCGAGCTTCATCGGGACGCCGCCGATGAACCTGTTCGCAGGAACCGTCCACGTCGCCGGCGGCGAGGTCGCGGTCACCATCGGCCCCGCGACCTTCTCGGTCGCCCCCGCCTCCGTCCGGCGCCACGCCGCCGTGCTGGGCCTCGACGGCCGGGAGGTCGCCGTCGGCATCCGCGCCGAGGACCTCCATCCGGCTTCTGCGCGTCCCGACCTGCCCACGATCGAGGCGGTCGTCGAGCTCGTCGAGGCGCTCGGCTCGGGGCTGATGGCGTACTTCCGCATCGACGCCGATCCCGTCCGACCAACGGAGGCGACCGGGGCCGGCGCCGTCGGGCCGGAGATTGCCGGGGAGGGTCTCGCCAAGCCCAACCTCGTCGCCCACTTCCCCCCGCGGGTGGAGCTGCGTCTGGGCGACACCGTGCCGGTGGCCGTCGACACGGCAGGGTTCCACTTCTTCGACCGGGAGAGCGGTGCCGCGCTTCGGTGACGCGCTTGCGGCGTGCGCGGTGCTCGCGGCGGGGGTGGCCGCCGGAGGGGCGACGGCGTCGTCCGCTCCCGTCCCCCCGCCGGCCGGG
>Ga0073934_10009626_pt1 | contig 12299 bp, 9 predicted proteins | sample LarsenN4metaG_FD_76834 | JGI IMG/M metagenome (GOLD analysis project Ga0073934, IMG submission 76834) | Hot spring sediment bacterial and archeal communities from British Columbia, Canada, to study Microbial Dark Matter (Phase II) - Larsen... ... | reverse complement strand
GGCAAGGCCATCAGCATCGAGGAGAAGCCCCGGCAGCCCAAGTCCAGCTACGCCGTGACCGGGCTCTACTTCTACGACGCCGACGTGGTGCGGCTGGCCAAGCAGCTCAGGCCCTCGGCGCGCGGCGAACTCGAGATCACCGACCTCAACCGGCTCTATCTCGCCGCCGGCAAGCTGTCGGTCGAGATCATGGGCCGCGGCTACGCCTGGCTCGACACCGGCACGCACGAGTCGATGCTCGAGGCCGGGCAGTTCATCGCCACCCTCGAACGCCGCCAGGGCCTCAAGGTCGCCTGCCCCGAGGAGATCGCCTTCCGCAACCGCTGGATCGACGCGGGCCAGCTCGAGACGCTGGGCCAGGCGCTCGCCAAGAACGATTACGGCCAGTATCTCTTGCGCCTGTTGAACGAGCGGCTGTTCTGATGAACGTCACGCGCCTGCGCATTCCCGACGTGATGGTGCTCGAACCCCGGGTCTTCGGCGACGACCGCGGCTTCTTCTTCGAAAGCTACAACCAGAAGGTCTTTGCCGCCGCGACCGGCGTCACCGATGCGTTCGTCCAGGACAACCACTCGCGCTCGGTCAAGGGCGTGCTGCGCGGCCTGCACTATCAGATCCGTCAGCCTCAGGGCAAACTGGTGCGCGCCGTCGCCGGCGAGATTTTCGACGTGGCGGTGGATATCCGCCAGACCTCACCGACCTTCGGCCGGTGGGTGGGCGAACGGCTCTCGGCCGAGAACAAGAGGCAGATGTGGGTGCCTGTCGGCTTCGCCCACGGCTTCCTGGTGCTCTCCGACACCGCCGAGGTGCTGTACAAGACGACGGATTTCTACGCGCCCGAGCACGAGCGCTGCATCGCCTGGAACGATCCGGCGCTCGGCATCGCCTGGCCGCTGGACGGCGCGCCGTCGCTGTCGGCCAAGGACCGGCAGGGTGCCAGCCTTGCCGCCGCCGAGGTCTTCGCCGCATGAGCGCGCCGTCCATCTCGCCCCTGGCGATGGTGGGCGGCCTGTGGCGCAACCGCGGCCTCGTCGGCCTGCTCGTCGCGCGCGAAGTCGCCGGGCGCTACCGCGGCTCGGTCCTGGGCCTGGTCTGGTCGTTCTTCCATCCGCTGTTGATGCTGGCGGTCTACACCTTCGTGTTCAGCGTCGTGTTCCAGGCGCGCTGGGGCACGGGCTCGGACTCGAAGGCGGAATTCGCGCTGGTGCTGTTCGCCGGGCTGATGGTCTACGCGCTGTTCGCCGAGTGTCTCAACCGCGCCCCCACCCTGGTGGTGCACAACGCCAACTACGTGAAGAAGGTGGTCTTTCCGCTCGACGTCCTGCCCTGGGTGGCGCTGGGCTCGGCGCTGTTCCACCTCGCCGTCAGCTTCGTCGTCTGGCTCGGGGCTTACCTCGTGCTGTTCGGCGTGCCGCCCGCCACGCTTGTGCTGCTGCCGGCGGTTTTGCTGCCCCTCGTGCTGCTCGTGCTGGGCCTGTCGTGGTTCCTGGCCTCGCTCGGCGTGTACCTGCGCGACGTGGCGCAGGTGGTGGGCGTGCTGACCTCGGTGCTGCTGTTCCTGACGCCGATCTTCTATCCGCTCGACATCCTGCCGCCGAATTTCCGGGCGCTCCTGGCCCTCAACCCCCTGACGCCACTGATCGGCTGGGCGCGCGACGTCATGATCTTCGGCCGCCTGCCCGATGTGCGGGATTTCGCGCTCTACCTTGCCGCTGCGACGCTCGTCGCCTGGGCGGGCTTCGCCTGGTTCCAGAAGACGCGCCGGGGGTTCGCCGATGTCCTCTAGCGCCGTCGCCATCCGCGCTTCGGGGCTGTCGAAGTGCTACCAGATCTATGCCAAGCCCCATCACCGCCTGCTGCAGTCGCTGATCCGCCACCGCCGCGCCTTGTACCGCGACTTCTGGGCGCTGACCGACGTCTCGCTCGAGGTCAGGCGCGGCGAGGTGCTGGGCGTCATCGGCCGCAACGGCGCGGGCAAGTCGACGCTGTTGCAGATCGTCTGCGGCACCGTCACGCCCACCTCCGGCACGGTCGAGGTGACGGGCCGCGTCGCGGCGCTGCTGGAGCTGGGGGCCGGATTCAACCCCGAATTCTCGGGGCGCGAGAATGTCTACCTCAACGCCGCGCTGATGGGCCTCTCGCGCGAGGACACCGCGGCGCGGTTCGACGCCATCGTCGCCTTCGCCGAGCTTGCCGATTTCATCGACGAGCCGGTCAAGACCTACTCCAGCGGCATGTTCGTGCGCTTGGCGTTCGCGGTCGCCGTGCATACCGATCCCGACGTGCTGATCGTCGACGAGGCCCTGAGCGTCGGCGACTTCGCCTTCCGCAACAAGTGCATCCGCCGTGTGCAGGAACTGCGGGCCGCGGGCACCACCATCCTGTTCGTCTCCCACGATCTCAGCACGCTGCAGCTCATCTGCGACCGTGCCGTGTGGCTGGACAAGGGCCGGATCAAGGAGGTCGGCGATCCGGTCGCCGTCAGCCAGAACTATCACGCCGCGCTGGCGGGCGAGGAGGGCATCGCGCCGGCACGGCCGCCGGTGCCGCAGCAGCGCACAGACCTCGCCCGCTTCACCGCGTTCGGCCTGGCGCGCGGCGATGGCACCGTGTTCGCCGCCGGCGAGGATATCGCCATCGACTTCGAGCTTGAGGCGGTGCGCGATCTCGACGAGGTGGTGTTCGCCGTCAGCGTCTATCGCGGCGACGGCGACTGGGTCGTCGGCCAGACCAGCCGCGAGGCGGGCGTGCGCGGGCCCCGGCTCGCCGCCGGGCGCCGCGCCCGCGGCCGGCTGACGTTTGAGAAGACCCTGCTGGCGCCCGGCGACTATGCCGCCGCCTTCGGCGCCTATTCGGCCGACCTGTCGCTGTGCTACGCGCTGACCGAGCTTAACGTGCGCTTCGCGGTGCGCACGCCGTTCCCCACCTGGGGCAAGATCCTCCATCCCGCGCGCTGGACGATCCATGACTGAACCCGCCGCCGCAGTCGATCTTCTGCGCCGCTGCACCATGCAGCTCGACGAGGCCGACCACCATTACATCGTGCTCAGCGCTCTCCACGCCTGGCTGGCCGAAGCCGCCCTGCCCGCCGCCCGCGGCACGCTGCTCGATTACGGCAGCGGCGGCCAGCCCTACCGCGCCCTGTTCGAAACGAAAGTGAGCAAGTACGTCGCCGCCGATGTGGCGCCCACGCCGGGCCGCACGCTCGACATCGTGCTCGCGCCGGACCGGCCGGTGCCGCTGCCCGATGGTTCGGTGGACACGGTGCTGTCCTCGCAGACGCTCGAGCACGTGCCCGACCCCGCCTTCTACCTCGGCGAATGCCGCCGCCTGCTGCGTCCGGGCGGCGTGCTCATCCTCACCGCCCCGATGCAGTGGCGCCACCACGAGGCGCCGCACGACTATCTGCGCTTCACCCGCTTCGGGCTCGAACGGCTGCTGGCCGCGGCGGGCTTCGCGCTCATCTCCATCGCGCCCCAGGGCGGAGCCTTCGCGCTCTTGGGCCAGGTGCTGCTCAACACGCTTACCGCGCGCGGCATCGTGCGCCCCGGCCTGTTCCGGCTTGTCAACCGCGCCGCGCTGTGGCTCGACCGGCGCTTTCCCGACGGCGAGGACACCCTGGGCTGGATGTGCCTTGCGCGAAAGCCCTGATTCGGGGCATGTGAACCTCGGCAACCTCCGATCCCCTTGACCCGGCCCATGGCCACGCGACACACCTGTCCGATCTGCGGCGATGCCGAGCGTCTGCGCTTCCTGTGCCAGGCCGCGGGCATGGACGTGTTCGCCTGTTCCGCCTGCGGCGCCGATCATGTCTGGCCGATGCCGACGGCGGCGGACCTCAAGGCGTACTATGATCGCCGCGAATGGTTCGAGGGCGGCGAGCCCGGCGGCTACGCCAACTACGATGCCCAGACCGGCTGGTCGCTCGATCTCGTGCGCGAGCTTCTGGCAAGCTTCGGCGAGACCAAGAATCTCTCGGTGCTCGATGTCGGCTGCGGCTACGGCACGCATCTCGCGCTGGCTGCCGAGTGCGGCTGGAAGTGCTTCGGCGTCGAGATTTCCGACCACGCCCGCGGCGTCGCCCAAGAGCGCCTCGCCGACCGGGCGTTCATCGTCGCCGGCGTAGACGAGCTGATCCCGCATCCGTTCGATCTTGTGCTGATCCTCGACACGCTCGAGCACCTGCCGTCGCCGTACCCGACGCTCTATCACCTGTTCTCCATCGGCGCGATCACGCCCAAGACCAAGCTGGTCATCGCCACGCCCAACGCTGCCTGCGACGAGGCGCGGCGCAACCCCGCCGGCTGGGCCTATCGCCATCCGCCGTCGCACCTCGTTTTCTATGCGCCCGAGACGCTGCGCTGGCTGCTGGACCGGCTGCGTTTCACCAGCGTGTCGATCCGCGGCCTGTCGCCCGCGGCGCCCGACGTTCCGCCCGGCGATCTTGCCCGTCATGCCGGCCTTCTCGCCGTGGCCGAGGGCAGCGATTTCACCGAGTTCATGCGCGAGCGCTACGTGCCGGGCACCTGGTCGAAGATCGCGGAGTACGAGCACGTGCCCCGCTACGCGCTGGCCCGGACGCTCGCCCGCGGCAAGACGGTGCTCGATTTCGGATGCGGCACCGGCTACGGCGCGGCGCTGCTGGCCGAGACGGCCGCGCGCGTCACCGGGCTTGACATCGATGCAGGCGCTGTTGCCTGGGCCGGGCAGACCCACCGGGCCGCGAACCTCGAGTTCGTGCGCGCCGACGACTTGGGCGCGTCGCTGCCGGCGAAATCCTTCGATCTTGTGACCTGCTTCGAGATGATCGAGCACGTCGACCACGCCACGCAGCAGGCGGTCATCGCCAGTTTCGCGCGCCTGCTCAGGCCCGAAGGTCTCCTGCTCATCTCCACGCCCAACCCTGCCACCACCGCGCTCTACGGCCCCAACCCCTATCACATCCGCGAGATGACGGCGGCCGAGCTGCGCGAGCTGCTGGCGCCACACTTCGCTCACGTTCAGATCCTCGCGCAAAGCGTTGCGCCTGCGGTGGCGTTCGAGGCCGATGCCGCCGCCCCCCTGTCGCCCTTGCCCGGCGCCGCCGCGGCCGCCCATCCGCTTGCCTTCATCGGCATCGCCTCGGCGCGGCCGCTGCCGCCGCCCGCGCCCCGCGTCGCTTTCGACCGGGCCCAGGATTACATCGCCGCCTACCTGGCCGAAGTGGCGGCGCTCAACCGCGCCCGCGCCCAGGCGTTCGGGCTGTTCGAGCAGGCGGCCGACGCCCGCCGTGCCGCTGCCCTGGCCGCCGCCATGCGCGATGCGGCGCAAGCCGAGCGCCAAGCCGCCAACGCCGAACGCGACCGCGCCCTGCATGAGCGCCACCAGGCCAACCTTGAGCGCCACCAGGCCAACCTCGAGCGCGACGAGGCGCTTCGCGCCGCCCACGCAGCCCGAACCGAGCGCGATCGGGCCATCCACGAACGCAATCTCGCCGTCGGCGAGCGCGACGTGCTGCAGCACAAGTTGACCAGCCCGCGCTTCCTCGCCCGCCAGCTCGTCCGCGCCACCCTCGCCCGGTTGCGCGCCATGCTACGCCGCCTGCCGGGCTAGGCGCAGGCCCGACCCATCGCATGACCGGCGCCGACCCGCTGCTCTGCTCGCTGGTGATTCCCACCCGCAACGCCGGGCCGCTGTTCGCCGAACTGCTCGCGGCCCTGCAGCGGCAGACCCTGTGGCCCCGCACCGAGTTCATCGTCGTCGATTCCGGCTCCGATGACGGCACGCCCGCGCGCGCCCAGGCCGCCGGCGCCCGGGTCATCGCCATCGACCCCGCCACGTTCGACCATGGCCTCACCCGCGATCTCGCCATCGCGGCGGCCGGCTGCGAGGCGGTGGTGCTGATGGTGCAGGACGCGGTGCCGGCCGACGACTTTCTGCTCGAGCGCCTGACGGCCGCTCTTGGCGAGAACGGCGTGGCCGGCGCCTATGCCCGCCAGATCCCGCGGCCCGAGGCCGATCTCATCACCAAGCGCAATCTCGCCGCCTGGCCGACGGGGCGGACCGTGCGCGACGTGCGCCGGCTTACCGATCCTGCCGCCTACGCCGCCCTCAGTCCGCGCCAGAAGTATATGTTCTGCACCTTCGACAACGTCTGCTCGGCGGTGCGCAAATCGGTCTGGCGGGACGAGCCCTTCGGGCCCAGCCGCTTCGGCGAGGACATTGCCTGGGCCGAACGGGTCCTCCTGCGCGGGTACGCCATCGTCTACGAACCGGCCGCCGCGGTGATCCATTCCCACGACCGGCCCCTGGCCTACGAATACGCCCGCACCTACGTCTGCCATCGCCAGCTCTATCGCCAGTTCGGCCTGGCCGACACGCCCACGCTGCCGCGCGCGCTGTGGGCCTGGGTCCGCGCCACCGGCGCCGACATGCTTTATATTATGCGTGCCGCCGCGCCCCCGACCGAGAAACTCGCCATGCTGGCCTCCGCGCCCGTCGCCAATGCCGCCCGTATCCTCGGCCAGTACCGCGCCGTGCGCGACGCCCGCGCCGGACGCCCGGCCCGTGTCGGCGGCGTCTGAGCCGCGCGGCCGTGCACATCCTTCTCACCGCGCACCAGTTCTTTCCCGAACACCGCTCGGGCACCGAGGTGCTGACGCTGTCCGTCGCGCAGGAGCTGCGCCGCCGCGGCCACCGCGTCACGGTGTTCGCCGGCGCTCCCGCCGCCGATGCCTCCCAGGCCGGGCGCTGCGACGACTACGTTTACGACGGCGTGCCGGTCTGCCGCGTGACTCACGCCCACGGACCCCTGGGCGGGCAGCGGATCGTCGCCGAGATCGAGTACGACAACCGCTTTGCCGCCGGGGTTTTCGCGCAGGTGGTGCAGCGCACCGCGCCCGATGTGCTGCACGCCTTCCATCTCGGCCGTCTCGGGGCGGGTCTGCTCGACGTTGCCGCTGCGCGCTGCCTTCCGGCCTTCTACACCCCCACCGATTTCTGGGCGGTGTGCCCCACCAGCCAGCTGCTGCTGCCCGACGGCCGCACCTGCGCCGGACCCCTGCGCCACGCCGGCAACTGCGCCAGGCACCTGGCCCAGACGACGCGGGCGGGCCCGCTGGCGGCGCTGCTGCCCGACGCGGCGGCTGATATGCTCGCCGGCCTGACCGCGCGCGGCCTGATGCCGCCCTATCCCCATCGCGCCGACGTCGCCGCCGTGGCCCGCCGCCGCGAGTTCGTGATGGCGCGCCTCAACGTGCTTGCCGCCGTGCTGTCGCCGACGGCGGCGATGACCCGCGCGCTGGTCGCCCATGGCCTCGATCCGGCGCGCATCGTCCCGATGCCCTATGGCATCGACTTGCCCGCCGTTACCCCGGCGCCCATCGCGCGCGATCCGGCCCGGCCGCTGCGCGTGGGCTTCATCGGCACGCTCGCGCGCCACAAGGGCTGCCATGTCCTAATCGACGCGGCGCGCCGCCTGCCGCCGGAGCGCATCGAGGTGTCGGTCTACGGCAACCCGGCCGACTTCCCCGACTACGCCGCTGCGCTACGGGCCCGGACGGCGGGCGCGGCCCACATCGCGTTCCGCGGCACCTTCCCGCCGGCCGAGATCGGCGCCATGCTGGCCGGCCTCGACGTGCTGGTGGTGCCGTCGCTGTGGGTGGAGAACACGCCGCTTGTGGTCTTTGCGGCCCTGGCCGCGCGCCGTCCGGTCATCGCGTCGGACTTTCCCGGTCTTGCCGAGGTCGTGAGCGACGGAGTCAACGGCCTGACATTTCCGCCCGGCGATGCCGCGGCGCTGGCCGAGCGCTTGGGGCGACTGGCCGACGACGCCGCGCTGCTCGGCTCTCTCAGCGCCGCCTGCCGCCCGCCCAAGTCCACCGCCGCCTACGTGGACGAGCTGACCGCGCTCTACGAGCGCGCGCTCAGATCTCGCTGAGCGGCCGGCTCTTCAGCCACGTCACGGTGCGCGCCAGGCCCTCGGCGAAGCTGACCTGCGGCTGCCAGCCCAGGTGCGCCCGGGCACGGGCGATCGACAGCACGTTGCGCGGCACGTCGAAGCCCCGCGCCGGCGCATAGTTGCGCCGGCTCTTCAGGCCCGTGGCGCGTTCGATGGCGTCCAGCACCTGATTGATGGTCAACCCCTCGCCCGAGCCGATGTTGAACAGCCGTTCGGGGCCGGCGTGCGTCATCGCCGCCAGCAGCGCCGCCGTCACGTCGCCGATGTAGACGTAGTCGCGCACCGTTCCGCCGTCGCCCCAGATGTCCACCGTCTCGCCGCGCAACACCTTGCCAAGGAAGATGGCCACCGCACCTTGCTGGGCGCGGGTGCGCTGCCGCTCGCCGTAAGGATTCGACACGCGCAGGATGGCGTAGTCCAGCCCGTGCAGCTCGCGGTACAGGTGAAGATACTTCTCGATCGCCAGCTTGCCGATGCCGTAGGAGCTGATCGGGTCGGTGGGGTGCGTCTCGTCCACCGGCACCGTCGTCGGCACGCCGTAGACCGTGCCGCCCGAGGAGACGAACACCACCTTCTTCACGCCCGCCCGGACCGCATGATTGAGCAGCCGCAGCGTGCCCATGACGTTGGTCTCGACGTCGAACACCGGGTCGGCGTTGGACGACTTGGGCAGCGTGGTCGAGACCAGATGGAAGCACACCTGGCAGTCCTTGACCGCTTCGCCGGTGTCGCTGTCGCTGGCGAAGTCGCCGTCGCGCCAGTCCACGCGCGCCGCCACCGCGGGCGGGCTGAGCGGGGCGAGGTTGGGCCGGTCCAGTACGCGCACGGCGTGGCCCGCGCCCACCAGGGCGTCCACCAGATGCGAACCGATGAAGCCCTTGCCGCCGAGGACCAGGCATGAAGGCCGGGAGGACATGAACCGCGCGCCACTGCGTTGACCGAACCGGCCTAGAGCTAGCATTGCCCCGGACAAAACCCAACCGGCATCGTGGTGCGAACGGCCCGCCATCGCCGTTCCCGGCGCCCGCGTCCGCTTGATATAGTCGCCGCAGCCGTCGAACGGGGAGGGTGTCATGCCGCGCCGGTCCGTCTCCAAGCGCCAGTTCCTGTCCACCGCCGCCGCCGCGGGCGTGATCGCCGCGGCCGCCGGCGGCTGCTCCGAGGCCGGCGCCAAGCCGTGGGATCTGATCGTCGTCGGCGCCGGCACCGCCGGCCTGCCGGCCGCCATCTTCGCCGGCCAGCGCGGCGCGCGGGTGCTGCTGATCGAAGCCGCCGGCCAGGTCGGCGGCACGCTGTTCCTGTCCTCGGGCCAGATGAGTGCGGCGGGCACCAAGCTGCAGCGCGCCAAGAACATCGCCGACACGCCGCAAAGCCATTTCGACGACGTGATGCGCATCAGCAAGGGCACCGCCAACCCCGATATCGTGCGGCTGGCGGTGTTCAACGCCGCCGACACCTTCGACTGGCTGACGGACAACGGCCTCGTCGTGCATCCCGAGCATCCGGTCACCGGCACCACGCACGAACCCTACAGCGCCGCGCGCTACGCCTGGGGGCGCGACGGCGGCCTGTCGATCCTGGCGGTGCTCGAAAGCCAGCTTCAGCCGCTGATCGACAAGGGCACAGTCAAGGTGCTGACCTCGACCGAGGCGACCGAGATCTTGAAAGACTCCGGCGGCGCGGTCGTCGGCGTCGCGGCCAAGGACGCGGCGGGCGTCGTCACCCGACATAGGGGCCGCCACGTGCTGCTGGCCTGCGGCGGCTACGCCTCCAACTCGGAGATGTTCGCCGAACTCGAAGGCGCCAAGGACTATAGCGACGTCTCCTACCCCTACAGCCAGGGCGCGGGCATCAGGCTCGGCACGGCGGCGGGCGGCTACGTGCGCGGCGGCGAGCATCACCTGCCGCTGTTCGGCGCAGTGCTGCGCGACACCGGCATCCCCAGCCCCATGATCGTCACCGTGCGCCCCTGGCCGCCGACCGAGCCGCCGTGGGGCATCTACGTCAACGTCGACGGCAAGCGCTTCCTGCGCGAGGACATCGCCAGCCACGATGCCCATGAACAGGCCCTGCTCCGCCAGCCCGAGGAACGCTGCTGGGTGGTGTTCGACAGCGAGATTCTCGACCGGGCGCCGCCCTTCATCGGCCGCTGGAGCAAGCAGGAGGTGGCCGAGGCCGTGGGCCACTATGACGCCTTCTTCCGCGCCGAGACGCTTGCCGAACTGGCCCGGGCCGCGGGCGTCGATGCCGCCGGGCTCGCCGCCACGGTGGCCGCGTACAATCAGGCGCAGAAAACCGGCAAGGACGAGCTCGGCCGCCAGCACATGCCGCTGCCCATCGCCCGGCCGCCGTTCTACGCGGTCCGCCTGCAAAGCTGGCTGCTGGCCACCTTCGCCGGCCTTGCGGTCGACGCGCAGCTGCGGGTCATCCGCCAGGACGGCACGCCCATTCCCAATCTTTATGCCGCCGGCGAACTGCTGGGCGCGGGCGCGACCATGGGCCGGTCCTATTGCGGCGGCATGCTGGTCACTCCGGCGCTGACCTTCGGCCGGCTCTTGGGCCAGAAGATGCTGGCGTTCGACGTCTAGGCGCGCCGCCCCGCGGTCGGCGCGCCACCCGGAGCCCCGGCCTTTATTGCCGCCCCGCCCGAATGCCGCCATGCTAGCGGGCAGGGGGAGTGAGGCCATGCCGGAGCTGCGCACCGTCGGATCGCTCGCACTGCTGGCGGCGGGTTTCATGCTGCCCGGCGCGGCGGCGGCCAAGGGCGATCTCGAGCGCGGCCGCGCCATCGCCGTCGAATGCTTCGCCTGCCACGGCAAGGACGGCAACGCGCCGTCGCCGGCGAACCCCAAGATCGGTGGCCAGCACGAGCGGTATCTCGTGCTCGCCATGAAGGAGTACCGCGATGGCCGCCGCAAGGAATCGCTCATGCGCGGAGCGGTCCTGAAGATGACCGATCAGGAGATCGAGGACGTAGCGGCCTATTACGCCGCCCAGCGCAGCTTCACCGAGGCGCCCGCGCCCAAGGCCGGCGCGCCCGCCGCCGCACCGGGCCCCGGCGGCCCCGGTCCCGGATCGCTGCGCATCGACAAGGTCGAGCGCAAGGCGGCCTTCGTTGCCCTGTTCGCCGCCGCCAAGGCCGCCGCCGCGCAGGCCAGGCCGTTGACCGCCGCGGCCTGTCCGCCGGCGTCGGGCGACGGCGACCGTGACAACGACGGGCTGGCCGACGCTGCCGACGCCGCACCCGACGATGCCGCCGAGTTCGTGCGCGACACCAACGGCGACGGCCGCTACGAGATCTGCAGCATCCAGCAGCTGCAAGCCATCGTCACGCTGGGCACGGGGCAGGGCAAGGCCAGCCCGCTCTCGGCCGACGCGCGCTTGCGCCGCAGCTACGAGCTGGCCCGGGACATCGATGCCTCCGCCGTTGCCAACTTCGTCCCCATCGGCAGTTGCGGCCCCGACGACAACTGCATGATGGCGCGCGGCCGCTACGGCTTCCAGGGCGTGTTCGACGGCCGCAACCGCGCCGTGCGCAACCTCAAGATCGCCCAGCCGCAGCGCGGCGGCGTCGGCCTGTTCGGCGTGCTGGGCGAGCCGGGCATCGTCATGAACCTGAGGATCGAGAATGCCGCCGTCGAAGGCCGCTCGGGGACCGCCATCGCGGTCGGCGCCAACATGGGCACGCTCGACAACGTTCACGTCACGGGGGAGGTGAAGGCCGGGCTGGCCGTCGGCGGCCTCGTCGGCGGCAATTCGGGCCTGATTTCGCGCAGCAGCGCCCGCGGCACGGTGACGGCGCAGCAGGCCGCCGGCGGCCTCGTCGGCGACATGACCGGCGGCGTGGTGGCCTCGTGGGCCGAGGTGGCGGTCACCGGCACGCGCGCCCTCGGGGGGCTCGTGGGCCTCAGCACCTTCGGCATGGTGTTCGACAGCGCCGCCACGGGCCGCGTTACCGGCGGCAACGACGTGGGCGGCCTTGTCGGCATGAACACCGACGGCTCGGTCAACGCCAGCTATGCCGCCGCCGCGGTGACGGGCGAGGCCGCCAACGTCGGCGGCCTCGTCGGCTTCAATTCCTTAAGTCTCGTGCGCAACAGCTATGCCGCCGGCACGGTCAAAGGCGCCGACACGGTGGGCGGCCTTGTCGGACGCAACAACGGCGTGGTGCGGCGCAGCTACGCCCTCGCCGCCGTGACGGGCGGCAGCAACGCGGGCCCCCTGGTCGGCCTCACCGTCGACGGCGTTGATCACGTCGTTGCCGGCCGGCTCCTTGCAGGACCAGTAGGCGCACTCGCCGCCCTGCGTGTCACCGAAGATCCGGTCCGCGCCGGGGCCGCCGGTGATGTTGTCGTTGCCG
>Ga0073934_10009625_pt1 | contig 12300 bp, 10 predicted proteins | sample LarsenN4metaG_FD_76834 | JGI IMG/M metagenome (GOLD analysis project Ga0073934, IMG submission 76834) | Hot spring sediment bacterial and archeal communities from British Columbia, Canada, to study Microbial Dark Matter (Phase II) - Larsen... ... | reverse complement strand
GGCAGCCGGGTGCTCACGTCACGCGTCAGCGGATCGCCGTCGACGACGCAGACGTCGGCCTTGCCCGCCCGCGCGACGCTCGCTGCGATGTTGACCGCGACACCGCGCTTGCACTCCGGCGCGCGAGGAGTGGTGACACCGACGATCGTTGCGGGCATGATGCAGAACCCTCGGCCGCGGCAGCGACCCGCTGCACCCGGCTCCAGCAGGTGTGATGCTTGTCACCGTGACGCTGCGAACCGAGCTCGGCGACATCACACGCGAACCGGTCGACGCGATCGTCAACGCCGCGAACGGCCGACTCGCGCGTGGTGGCGGTGTGTGTGGCGCGATCTTCGCGGCGGCCGGCCCCGAGCTCGACGCGGCGTGCGCGGCGCTCGGCGGCTGCGAGACGGGCGACGCGAAGGTGACGCCGGGGTTCCGCCTGCCGGCCCGCTGGATCGTGCACGCGGTCGGACCCGTGTGGCACGGCGGTCGCCACGGGGAGCGCGCGCTCTTGGCTTCGTGCTACCACCGTGCGGTCGAGGTGGCACGCGACGTCGGCGCGCGGTCGATCGCCTTTCCCGCGATCTCGACCGGCATCTTCGGCTATCCCAAGCGAGCGGCCGCCGAGGTCGTGGTCGAGACGCTGCAGGAGTGTGCCGGCGACCTCGACATCGTGCTCGTCGCGTTCGACGAGGAGACCCTGCGGATCTACGACGAGCTACTCGCCTGACTTCTCGAGGCGCAGGGCAGCCGAGTTGATGCAGTAACGCCGGCCGGTCGGCCGCGGACCGTCGGGGAAGAGGTGCCCGAGGTGCGCCCCGCAATGCTCGCACCGGACCTCCGTGCGAACCATCCCATGGCTGCGGTCGACTTCCTCGGCGATCGCATCGCCGTCGAGGGGTGCCCAGAAGCTCGGCCATCCCGTCCCGGAGTCGAACTTGGTGTCCGACGAGAAGAGCGGAGCACCGCAGCAGACGCACGCGTAGGTGCCGTCGTCGTGGCAATCCCAGTACTCGCCGGTGAAGGCGCGTTCGGTGCCGGCCTGGCGCGTCACGGCGAACTGCTCGGGCGACAGTCGGGCGCGCCACTCGTCGTCGCTCGCGGGCAACTGGTCCTTGGGGATTCGGGTCATGCGTGCTCCAACCACCGGGGCGGGCGTCTGGTTCCCGTCCGGGATCATCCCAGGGCCGGCGCGCGCGCCACCACCCGGCTCACCGCGGCCGCCATTCGGAGCCGGTCGTGCACGAACGCGTCGGCGCCGAGACGGGTGGCCCGGGCGGCGTCCGACGGCGCGACGTACGCGACGAGCGGCGGGCGGGGGTCTCGTGCACCGAGCGACGCGAGCACGTACCAGCCGTCGAGCACGGCGAGGGTCACGTCGACGAGCACGGCGTCGGGCGGGTCGGTCACCGCCAGCCGCACGGCCGTGTCGCCGTCGAGGGCGAGCGTCGTCTCCAGACCGACCGTGTGCAGCGCCCGGCACGTCGCGTACGCGATCGCCTCGCTGCCCTGGACCACCAGCACGCGTGCGCCCACGCGGTCCCTCCTCGTCCTTGAGTGCGTCGATGCGTGCGTCCGTGCACGCCTTGCCGGTCCAATCGGCGGGCCGGGCCGAGACCTGAACGTTCCCCTGCTAGCCGGCCCGGCGGGCCGAGCGCTTCTGCTCCAGGAAGTCGACGAGCACGTAGTCGCCGAGGGTCTCGGGCGTCGTGAAGAATGCCCGGCCGCGGTTCATCTTCATCATGCGCTCGACGAACTCCCGGAGGTAGTAGTTGTCCTCGAGCATGAAGGTGTTGATGCGGATGCCGTCCTTGGTGCAGCGCTGCACCTCGCGGAGGGTCATCTCGATCGTCCGCGGCGACGGCGGGTAGTCGAACCACGCATCGCCGCCCTCGATGTGGGCGGTCGGCTCGCCGTCGGTGATCATGATGATCTGCTTGCGGCCGGTCTTCTGCGCGAGCAGGCGCCGGGCGAGCATCATCGCGTGCTGCATGTTGGTGCCCCACTCGAAGTCCCACGTGGCCTCCGGGAGCCGCTCGGGCCTCACCTCGCGTGCGACGCGCCCGAAGCTCACCATGCCGAGGTAGTCGCGCGGGAACTGCGACGAGATGAGCGCATGCAGCGCCATCGCGACCTTCTTCGCCGCGAGGAAACGACCGCGCATCTCCATCGACAGGGACACGTCGAGCATCAGCACGGTCGCCGACTGCGTGATCTGCTCGGTGCGCTCGATCTCGAAGTCGTCGGGGTGGATGTGGACGGGCGTACCGGCACCCTGCCGCACGAGCGCGTTGCGGATCGTGCGACCCACGTCGAGATGGAACGGGTCTCCGAACTCGTACGGCTTGTGCTCGTCGGAGCGCTCGTGGCCCGCGCCGCTGCGCTCGACCTCGTGCTTGCCCGCCCGGTCCTGGAGCAGGCGCCGGAACAGGTCGCCGAGCGCGCGCTGGCCGATGCGGCGGATGCCCTTTGGTGTGAGCTCCATCCGCCCTTCGCGCTGCTCGATCAGCCCCGCTTCCTCGAGCATCTTCGCGAGCTCGCTCAGTTGCCGGAGTGAGCGCGCCGCGTCGTCGCCGAGCAGGTCACGCACCTGGTCGACGTCGACCTCGGCGAGCTGACCGGGGTTGGTCGCGCTCCGGAGCATGTGCTCGAGCGCGTCGATGTCGCCGAGCTGGTCGAGCACCGATCCCATCTGGTTGAGCGGCATGGGCTCGTCGCCGCGGAACGGCATGCGCTGGCCCCAACCCATCTGCGGGAACGCGTTCCGCAGGTTCTGGCCGAGCTGGTCGACCTGCCAGCGCAGATCCATGTCGTCGAGCAACGAATCGGCGAGCTGCTGGAGCTGCGCCCGTTGCTCGGGGGTCATGGCGTTGAGCATCTGCTGCATCTGCGCCATCGACCGCGCCATCTGCTCGAGCAACTCGTCGAGCGTCTGCGGGTTGCCGGGGAACATGTCGCCGTAGCGCTGCATGAACCCTTCGAAGTCCGGCTCCTCGCCGCGCTCGCGCTGCTCGAGCATGTGGTTGAGCTCGGCGAGCATGTCCTTCATGCGCTGCATCTGCTCGGGCGTCATCTGCGAGAGCCCTTGCGAGAGCTGGTTGAACATCGAGTCGAGGAGTTGCTGGCGCAGCTCGTCCATCAGCGCCTCGAACTCCTGGCGCGCGTCGTCGTCCATCCAGTCGTACTGCTGGAGATCGCTCACCCGGCCGGCGAGGTCGGGTGGAAGCTGGTCGAGCTGCTCGCGACGCTGGCGGGCGAGGTCCTCGAGGATGTCTTCGCGTCGCTTGTCGCCCGACGCGCGAGCCTCGTCGAGTCGACGGTCGATGCCCGCGCGTTCGTGCTCGACGATCTCGTCGAGGCGCTGCCCGATCTCCTCGTAGACGCCGCCGAGGTCGTAGCGGTCGAGTTGCTCCCGACGTCGTTCGCGGAGACGCTCGAGCATCTCCCGCATGCCCTGCACGTCGCGCCCTTCACGGTCGCGGAACCCCTGCTGCAGCATTCGCCGCAGTGCCGCGTTCAGATCCCCGTGGTAGAGGAGGTCGTCGGTCATCTCCTCCAACAGCGCGTCGGCGTCGAGGTCGAAGCCGACCTGCGTGCCGTCCCAGCGGGAGTAGCGGTACCGCGAGCGCATCGCGCGACGATACCCGCATGCCCTTCCCGGTGAGTTTCGTGTGGGGAACTGCCGCTTCGTCGACACAGGCGGAGGGCGCCGCGCCCGCGTCCGACTGGGCACGGCTGGAACACCAGGGGCTCGTGCCGCCGTCCGGCGACGGCAACGGGTTCGGCACACGCTACGCCGAGGACTTCGAGCTGTACGCGCGGTACGGCTTGACGCACCACCGCCTCTCGATCGAGTGGGCGCGCATCGAGCCCGAGGAAGGCAAGCGCGACGAAGCGGCGATCGAGCACTACCTCGCCGTGCTGACCGCGGCGCGCGACGCGGGCGTCGCCGCGTGGGTCTGCCTCCACCACTTCACCTTGCCGGGTTGGTTCACGGAGATGGGCGAAGGCGGATTCGTCGACGACCGCTCGCGCTCGTACTTCTGGGCGCGCCACGTCGGCTTCTGCGCGGAGACCTTCGGCGACCTCGTGCACGGGTGGAAGCCGGTCAACGAGCCAGCCGCGTACGCGGCCCTCTACGTCGATGCCGGTCGAAGGGTGTTCGACGTCCTCGGCGGGACGCTGCTCGCCCAGCGCGACGCGTGGAGGGAGCTACGCGGTGGCGGCAAGCCGGTCGCGACGATCCACAACCTCTCACCGGTGTTCCGCCTCGCCGAGACGATGCCGGCCGTCGAGGCCGCCCGGCGGCACGAAGCTGCGCTCTGGGAGATCTGGATGCGTGCCGATCGCGACGGCGTGCTCGCGGTACCGGGTCGTCCCGAGCGAGAGGTGCCCGACCTGCGCGAGGCGTGCGACCTGGTCGGCTTCTCGTACTACTCCGCGACGGGGATCGACGCGGCAGGCAAGCGGGCGCCGTACCCGGCCGGCGCACGTGTGGGATCGCTCGGGTACGCGCCGTGGAGCGAGGGACTCGGGCTCGTGCTGCGCCGGCTGCACGACGAGCTGCCCGGCCGACCGCTGCTGATCTGCGAGCACGGCGTCGGCACCGACGACGACGCGTGGCGCTGCGACGTGCTGCGCGAGTCGCTCGCGGTCGTGGAGGAAGCGATTGCTGACGGTGTCGACGTGCGAGGGTTCTTCCACTGGACCGGCGTCGACAACTACGAGTGGCGGCACGGCTTCGACGTGCCGTTCGGCTGCTTCACGCGCGATCGCGAGCCGCGAGGAAGCGCGGAGCTGCTGCGGTCGTACGCGGCCCACTAGGGGCCACAGTCTTCGAACACGGCTACCCGCGGGCGCGGTAGCTGGCTCTCGTGCCGACGGCGTCCTTGTTGAGGCGCTTGGTCAGGTGCAGGCCTTCGAGCACGAACTCGATGCCGGACGCGATGCCGGCGGGCGACTCCCCGACCGCGAGGTCCGAGAGCACGCTGCCGATCCCGTCGAGCTGCGTCATGAGCGCGCCGTACTCGGCGGAGCGGACGTCTTCGCCCGTGTGGACGATGGTGCCCTCCGCGAAGGATGCCACCACGGGACCGAGCTTCTCGGGACGCACCCGTGCCCTGAAGACCTCGAGCACTGCGGCCTTGACGATGCGTTCGAGCACTTGGTTGTCGCGACCGTCGTCGAGGGTCTCGATCTCGACCTTGCCGCCCGTCGACGCCGCGAGCGCGTCGAGGTCGGACACGCGCGGCACGACTTCCCGTTCGCCGTGCACGAGCGCGCGCCGCGTCGCGTTGGCGACGAGCGTCTCGTAGTTGGTGATCGACAGGCGGGCTGACACACCGGAGCGCTGGTTGATGTGCGGCGATCGGCGCGCGAGCTGGCTCACCTCGGCGACGATCTCCGTCATGAAGCCGGGGACCGACACCGAGAGACCGTCCGCCGCCAGCGGCCGCGCCTCCTGCTCGATGATGTCGACCTCGATCTCGGTCTCGAGCGGGTAGTGCGTGCGGATCTGCGACCCGAACCGGTCCTTGAGCGGCGTGATGATGCGACCCCGATTGGTGTAGTCCTCGGGGTTCGCGGACGCGAACAGCAAGACGTCGAGCGGGAGGCGGACCTTGTAGCCGCGGATCTGGACGTCGCGCTCCTCGAGCACGTTGAGCAAGCCGACCTGGATGCGTTCGGCGAGGTCGGGCAGCTCGTTGATCGAGAAGATCCCGCGGTTCGTGCGCGGCACGAGCCCGTAGTGGATCGTGAGCTCGTCCGACAGGTAGCGCCCTTCGGCGACCTTGATGGGGTCGACCTCGCCGATGAGGTCGGCGATCGACGTGTCGGGCGTCGCGAGCTTCTCGCCGTATCGGCGTTCGCGGTGCACCCACTCGATCGGTGCCTCGTCGCCGCGCTCGGCCACCAGTACGCGTGCGTGCGTCGAGATGGGGTGATACGGATCGTCGTTGATCTCGCTGCCCGCGACGATCGGCATCCATTCGTCGAGCAGGTTGACCAGCGAGCGGATCATCCGCGTCTTGGCCTGGCCACGCTCGCCGAGGAAGATCACGTCGTGGCCGGCGAGCAACGCATTCGCGAGCTGCGGGAGCACCGTGTCGTCGTATCCGACGACACCCTCGACGAGCGGCTCGCCGTCGGCCAGGCGCTTCACCGCGTTGGCTCGGATCTCTTCCTTGACCGGGCGTGACTCCCAGCCGCTCGCTCGCAGCTCGCCAAGCGTTGCAGGACGCGTCATAACTGCGAGCTTAGGGCGGCGCTTTCGGAACAGGTACTCGCGGCTCGGCATAGGGTGACGCCGTGGAATTGTCGGGAGGTTGGCGCGCCCACGAGGCGACCGGCGACCTCGCCAAGCGCTTCCCCGACGTGGCGTTCGACGACCGTTCGTGGGAACCCGTCACGGTTCCGCACCATTGGCGCACCGTGCCGGGCTTCGACACGTCAGACGGTCCCGTGCTGTACCGCCACTCGTTCACGGCCGAGCGCCCGGCGGCCGATCGACGCCGGTTCCTCCAACTCGACGGCGTCTTCTACTACGGAGACGTGTGGCTCGACGGCGACTACGTCGGTGCGACCGAGGGCTACTTCGTTCCCCACGCGTTCGAGGTGACCGACACGTGCGCGGCGCGCGTGGAGCACGTGCTCGCGATCGAGGTCGCGTGCCCGCCGCAGCGCGACCGCACTGCGAAGCGGACGATCACGGGCGTCTTCGGGCATTGGAACGCGAGCGATCCGACGTGGAACCCCGGTGGGATCTGGCGTAGCGTTCACATCGCCGAGACCGGCCCGGTGCGCATCGCTCGCGACCGGTTGCTCTGCATCGAGGCGTCGGTGGAGCGCGGCCGCCTGGAGTACGAGGTCGTGCTCGACGCAGGCGAACGCCCGATCGACGCGACGCTGCGCGCGCGCGTGACCGGGCCCGACGGCGCGGTGCTGCTCGAGACGCGCCGCGAGGCGGCGCTCGCCACCGGCGAGAACGCGCTGTCGTGGACTCTCACGGTCGACGACCCGCCGCGATGGTGGCCCGCGTCGCTCGGCTCGCAACCGCTGTGCACCCTCGACGTGGCGGTCGAAGCAGGTGGAGCCGTCAGCGACGAGCGGACGTACCGGACGGCGTTCCGGGAGGTGCGCTGCCACGGGATGCGCTTCGCGTTCAACGGCGAACCACTGTTCCTGAAGGGTTCGAACGCCGGGCCGACCCGCCTTGCACTCGGCGACGCCGAGCCGTCCGAGGTCTCGCGCGACGTCGACCTCGCGCTTGCAGCACACCTCGACTTCCTGCGCCTCCACGCGCACGTCGCGCGACCCGAGCTGTACGACGCGGCCGACGAGCGCGGGCTGTTGCTGTGGCAGGACTTCCCGCTCAAGTGGGGCTACGCGCGCGGTGTCCGCCGGCAGGCGCTCCGGCAAGCGCGCGCGATGGTCGACCTGCTCGGCCACCACCCCAGCGTGTTCCTGTGGTGTGCGCACAACGCGCCGGTCGCGTACGACCGCGAGCCAGGCGCGCCGTCGACGACCGGCTCGCGGGTCAAGCACGCGGCCACGACCTTCCTTCCGACGTGGACCAAGGACGTGCTCGACAGGTCGATCGCGCGCACGCTCGCGCGCGCCGACGCGACCCGTCCGGCGTTGCGCCACTCCGGGACCCTCCACCAGTACTTCGGCTGGTACACGGGCTCGCTCGGCGACCTGGCGCGCGCGCTGCGCCACTGGCCACGCCTCGCCCGGTTCGTATCCGAGTTCGGCGCGCAAGCCGTCCCCACCACGGCCGACTGGCTCGAACCGCGGCGCTGGCCCGCACTCGACTGGGAGACCCTCGCCCGTCGCGCCGCGTACGACGCCGCGTCGTTCTCACTCGTCGCACCGCCGGGCGAAGCGAAGACGTTCGACGAGTGGCGAGACACCTCGCAGGCGTACCAGGCCGCGTTGTTGCAGCTCCAGGTCGAGGACCTGCGCCGACTGAAATACGCGCCGACCGGCGGGTTCTCGCAGTTCTCGTTCGCCGACCCGAACCCCGCGGTGAGCTGGTCGGTGCTCGACCACGACCGCGTCGCCAAGCGCGGCTACGAGGCGTTGCGCGCAGCGTGCCGGCCGGTCCTCCCGATGCTCGAACCGCGCGCCGGCCTCGTGCACGTCGTGAACGACACGCACGCAGTGCTCGCCGACGCCGTCGTCACCGCACTCGTCGACGGGCGCGCCACCCGCTGGGTGGGCGACGTTCCGGCCGACGGGATCGCGTTCGTCGGGCGCCTCGACGTGGACGACGCCGTCGACGTCGAGGTCGTGCTCGAACACGCCACCATCGGCCGCGTCCTCAACCGATACCCGCTGCTGGTGCTGCGGGCGAGCTGAGTCTGGTGCGGCGCGCTTTCGCCCAACGCTTCCGCCACGGCTACGCCGCGCCACCCGTTCCGATTCGTCAACGCCGCCGCGCCCGGGCCTAGATTCGTTCACGAAGTCACGAGCCGCCCCAGGGGAGGACATGGCCACGACGACAACGCCGCCGCCGCCCACCGGTACGCAGCCCGTCCGCCGGGTGCGCCGCGACGGCCCGCTCCTCCTGCGCTTCTACTCGACGGCCGTCGGCAAGAAGTGGGTGATGGCGATCACGGGCGTCGGGATCATGCTGTTCGTCCTCGCCCACATGATCGGCAACCTCAAGCTGTTCATCTCGAAGGAGGAGATGAACCTCTACGGCGAGGCGCTGCGCGACCTGGGCGGCCACCTCGTGCCGCGCACGACGCTGCTGTGGTTGCTGCGCATCGGGCTGATCGCCATGTTCGCGCTGCACATCGTCGCGGCCGCGCAGCTCACCGTCGCGAACCGCCGGGCGCGTCCCGCGCAGTACCAGTCGAAGCGCGACTACGTTGCCACCGACTACGCGGCGCGCACGATGCGCTGGACGGGCGTGATCGTCGCGCTCTTCGTCCTCTTCCACCTCGCCGACCTGACGTGGGGCAACGCCAACCCCGACTTCGTGCGCGGTGACCCCTACAACAACCTGGTCGCCAGCTTCGAGCGGGTACCCGTTGCGATCGTCTACGTCGTCGCGAACGTCGCCCTCGCGTTGCACCTGTACCACGGATCCTGGTCGATCTTCCAGAGCATGGGGATCAACAACCCGCGCTACAACCGCGCGCGCCGAGGATTCGCCATCGGCTTCGCCGGCGTGGTGCTCGCCGGCAACCTCACCTTCCCGATCGCCGTGCAACTCGGGCTCGTCGACGAGGCGTGTCCGGGGACCGACCCCGTCGCCGAATGCAACGAGGAATCCGGGCTGTGACGGATCCCGCGCTCGACTCGAAGACCCCAGCCGGCCCGCTCGCCGACAAGTGGGACAACCACCGGTTCGACATCAAGCTCGTCAACCCGGCCAACAAGCGGCGCTTCGAGATCATCGTCGTCGGCACCGGGCTCGGGGGGGCGTCGGCCGCGGCGACGCTCGGCGAGCTCGGGTACAACGTGAAGGTCGTCACGTTCCACGACTCTCCCCGGCGCGCGCACTCGATCGCTGCCCAGGGCGGCATCAACGCCGCCAAGAACTACAAGAACGACGGCGACAGCATCTTCCGGTTGTTCTACGACACGATCAAGGGCGGCGACTACCGGTCACGGGAAGCAAACGTCTACCGGCTCGCGCAGGTCTCCGTCGACATCATCGACCAGTGCGTCGCGCAGGGTGTGCCCTTCGCGCGGGAGTACGGCGGCAACCTCGACAACCGGTCGTTCGGCGGCGCGCAGGTGTCGCGCACCTTCTACGCGCGCGGTCAGACCGGCCAGCAGCTCCTGCTCGGTGCGTACCAGGCGCTCATGCGGCAGGTGCAACTCGGCACGGTGACGATGTACCCGCGCACGGAGATGCTCGACCTCGTCGTCAAGGACGGTCGCGCCGTGGGGATCACGTGCCGCGACCTCAACACCGGCGAGGTGTTCCCGATGTCGGGTCACGCGGTCGTGCTCGCGACGGGCGGCTACGGCAACGTGTTCTTCCTCTCGACCAACGCGAAGAACTCCAACGTCACGGCCGCGTGGCGGGCCGCGAAGCGCGGCGCGTTCTTCGCCAACCCGTGCTACACGCAGATCCACCCGACGTGCATCCCCGCGAGCGACGAGTTCCAGTCGAAGCTCACGCTCATGTCGGAGTCGCTGCGCAACGACGGCCGCATCTGGGTTCCGAAGCAGATGGACGACTCGCGGTCACCCGACCAGATCCCTGAAGACGACCGCGACTATTACCTCGAGCGCCGCTATCCGGCGTTCGGGAACCTCGTCCCCCGTGACGTCGCGTCCCGCGCCTCGAAGCGCGAGGTCGATGCCGGCCGGGGGGTCGGCCCCCTGAAGAACGGCGTGTATCTCGACTTCGGCGACGCGATCGGCCGCCTCGGCCGCAACGTCATCGAAGAGCGCTACGGGAACCTCTTCGAGATGTACGAGCGCATCACGGGCGAGGACCCGTACGTGGTGCCGATGCGGATCTACCCGGCCGTGCACTACACGATGGGTGGGCTCTGGGTCGACTACAACCTCATGAGCAACCTGCCGGGCCTGTACGTGCTCGGCGAGGCCAACTTCTCCGATCACGGCGCGAACCGGCTCGGCGCGTCGGCGCTGATGCAAGGGCTCGCCGACGGCTACTTCATCCTCCCGTACACGATCGGCGACTACCTCGCCCCCCTCCTGGGCACGAAGCCGGTCGCCACAGACGACCCCGTGTTCGTCGAGTCGGCGCGCGCCGTCGACGATTCCGTACGACGGATGCTGTCGATCAACGGCAAGCGCACGGTCGACGAGATCCATCGCGAGCTGGGCAAGGTCCTGTGGGACAACTGCGGGATGTCGCGCAGCGAGGCGAGTCTCACCAAAGCGCTGTCCGAGATCCCTGCCATCCGCGACGAGTTCTGGAAGAACGTGCGCGTGCTCGGCGAGAACGAGACGCGCAACCAGTCGCTCGAGAAGGCCGGTCGCGTCGCGGACTTCCTCGAGTTCGCTGAGCTCATGGTGACCGACGCGCTCCACCGCAACGAGTCGTGCGGCGGCCACTTCCGCGAGGAGTACCAGACCGAAGAGGGCGAGGCGCTGCGCGACGACGAGCACTACGCGTACGTCGCCGCGTGGGAGTTCGCCGGCGTCGGCACCGAGCCGAAGCTGCACAAGGAAGACCTTGTGTGGGAGACCGTCCACCCTTCGACCCGTTCGTACAAGTAGCCGGAGCCGTCGATGCCGACCCACGCCGACATGAAGATCACGCTCACCGTCTGGCGCCAGAGCGGCCCGGACGGCACAGGCGCGTTCGAGACGTACGACGTTCCGGGTGTCAGCCCGGACATGTCGTTCCTGGAGATGCTCGACGTCGTGAACGAACGGCTCGTCAAGGACGGTCGCGAACCGATCGCGTTCGACCACGACTGCCGCGAAGGCATCTGCGGATCGTGCGGCATGATGATCAACGGCCAAGCGCACGGCCCGGAGCGCGGCACCGCGACATGCCAGCTCCACATGCGCAAGTTCCGTGACGGCGACCACATCACGATCGAGCCCTGGCGGGCGGCGGCGTTCCCGGTCGTGAAGGACCTCATCGTCGACCGCACCGCACTCGACCGGATCGTCGCGTCGGGCGGCTACATCGGTGTGAACACCGGCGGCGCGCCCGACGGTAACGCCATCCCGATCCCGAAGCCGGTCGCCGACGCCGCGATGGACGCCGCCGCGTGCATCCAGTGCGGCGCGTGCGTCGCCGCGTGCCCCAACGGCGCGGCGCAACTGTTCACCGCGGCGAAGCTCGAGCACCTCAACCTGCTCCCGCAGGGCCAGGCGGAGCGCTGGGAACGCACGATCAACATGGTCGAGACCATGGAGGAGTACTTCGGGTCGTGCACCAACCACCGCGAGTGCGAGGCCGCGTGCCCGAAGTCGATCTCGATCGACTTCATCGCGATGATGAACCGCGACTACCTGAAGGCGCAGCTCAAGCAGCGCCGCCTCGTCGGCCAGTCCTTCCCCTAGAGGCGGGCGGCCATGACGGCGAGATCGCGGACCAGGCCCGCGTACTCCTCGGCGCGGCGGTCCTGGGCGCGCAGGATGGACGACGGGTGGACGGTCGCGACCGCCTGCACCCCCGAGGGCAGCTCGAGCACCTGACCCCGCTGCTGGGTGACTCGGAACTTCGGGCCGAACACCGCCTGCGCCGCGGTCGCGCCGAGGAGGCCCAGCACGTCGGGTTGCACGGCGCCGACCTCGCCTTCCCACCAGACGCGGCACGCGGCGATCTCCGCGGCGTTCGGCTTCTTGTGGATGCGGACCTTCCCG
>Ga0073934_10009624_pt1 | contig 12301 bp, 8 predicted proteins | sample LarsenN4metaG_FD_76834 | JGI IMG/M metagenome (GOLD analysis project Ga0073934, IMG submission 76834) | Hot spring sediment bacterial and archeal communities from British Columbia, Canada, to study Microbial Dark Matter (Phase II) - Larsen... ... | reverse complement strand
TGGAAGGAAGGGGGATCAGACCGACTGTCCTTGATGGTGAGCATAAAGAGATGGGAATACTTATTGTGGACGCGCTTGATATTGGAATGGCGCCGGTGTCGTCTGATGGCGAACAGGCCTTTGTTTATCATAAGGCCGCGCATGAACTTGTTTTGCGCCGGGTTGCAGAGAGGATCTGGCCAATGATCGCTTCTCGTTTTCCGGAAATGAGCGCAGAATCACTCGGCGACATCTTCATTGCAGCCGCTGCCCGTAAATTACGCCTTATTTTAAGCCGTTTAGTGTCCAGTAAGCCGGTTTTCCGGGTTTACCGGGATGAGACCAAACGGGTACTGGTTGAACCGGCAAGTAGCGGGGAACCACCGGTTTCTGAAGAGGCGACTGAAGGCGGCAAAATATTCGCCGTGCCGAAATGAATGGCCGTTAGCCGCTCACTATTTTGGGTCCGACCGTTCACCTGCGCGCGACGCGCAGATGAACGGCCGGACTTTTTATTTACCCGATGCGGCGGGCGGACTGCGGCTGGTGTGTAGAATGTTGCGTGTTGGGCATTTAACGTCCGGGTTTTTTTATTTCTTCCTATTTTGCGGCGGCACTTTATGTGCCGGCCGCTCTCAAGCTGTTTACGGTTTGAGTTTGTAATTTGTGATTTGTTTGGAGTTCAGATATGAAACTTGGAGTTTAATGAGATGAATCTGATATAATCTAGCGGCAATGCGCCGCAGACTTCTGACCGTTGCCGTCTTTGCGTTGCTCATCACGCTTGGTCTGATTGTTTTTACCTTAAGACAGCCGCCGGCCAATCGCGTTTTCGTTGCTGACCAAAGTGAATCACTGGCTCTTCCGGAAGCCAGCATTATTCTCGGCGGAGAGTCCTTCACCGTAGAGTTGGCAAAGACCGCTGAAAGTGTAATCCGCGGCTTAAGTAAGCGGTCTTTTTTACCAAATAACCGCGGCATTTTGCTTGTTTTTGGCCGGACTGGCTACCACGGAATCTGGATGAAGGAGATGCGGTTTTCGCTGGACATTGTCTGGATTGATGAGGAGGGGGTGGTTGTTGATTTGAGAGAGAATGTTTCCCCGGAGACCTTCCCGGAAGTTTTTTCACCGATTTCCCCGGCGCGTTATGTTTTGGAGGTAAACGCCGGTGTGGTTGGAGAAAGAAACGTGCGAATCGGCAGCCGGATCTTGCCGCCTGTTTCCTCACTCTGAACGTCTTCCTACTTCACACGCCGCCGCTCCTGTATCGTGGAAATAATCCACAGGTTGATTTTCCCGAACCACGCTACAATTGTATCAGCAACATTTTATCACTAATTTTCTCCAGCGCTATGGTGACGACAAAAAAAACCGAATCAAAGAAAGCGGAACTTGTAAAACAGGTGCAGAAGCGGGATGGTTCTATTGTGCCGTTTGATATTGAGCGGATAAAAAACGCCATCCGGAAAGCAATGATTCAGACCGGCGAGGGATCGGAGCAGGAAGCGGAACTTGTCGCCAGCAAGGTGTTCGCCGAGCTTGTCCGAATCACCAAAAAACACAAAAATTTTCTTCCTCATGTGGAGGGAATTCAGAACGAGGTTGAAAAAGCGCTTATTCTTTCGGAGTATGTCAAGACTGCCAAGGCCTACATTCTCTACCGCGAAAAAAGGGCTCGGTTGCGCGAGAAAGGGCTCCAAGTGCCGGAGAAGGTCAAGAAATTGGCGGCTGAAAGCAAAAAATACTTCAGGAACCCGCTGGGCGAGTTTATCTATTACCGAACCTATTCCCGCTGGAATGACACCGACCAGCGCCGGGAAACTTGGATTGAGACGGTTGACCGCTATCTCGGCTTTATGAGAGAGAATCTCGGAAGGAAGCTGAAGGAGAGCGAGTATAATGAAATTCGCGAGGCGATTATGAAACAGGAAGCGATGCCATCAATGCGGCTTCTGCAGTTTGCTGGTACAGCGGCCCGAACCACCAATGTTTGCGCTTACAACTGTTCATATGTTGCGCCGGAGTCGTTTCAGGATTTAGCCGAGATTATGTATGTCTCCATGTGCGGAACCGGCGCCGGCTGGAGCGTGGAGAGTCAGAACGTTCAGAAGTTTCCTCAGATAAAAATACAGACCGGCAGGAAACACCCAACTCATGTCATCGCTGACAGCAAGGAAGGTTGGTGCGACGCGTTCGTGCTCGGTCTTAGGACTTGGGCGAACGGCGAGGATATAGATTTTGATTATTCGCAGCTGCGGCCAGCCGGCGCGCGCCTAAAGACGATGGGCGGCAGAGCGTCAGGCCCGGATCCTTTGAGACGACTCCTTGATTTCTCCCGCGGCAAGATGCTCAAGCGTCAGGGGAAACGGCTCACGAACCTTGATGTCCACGACATTATCTGCATGGTGGGCGACTGCGTGGTCTCCGGCGGGGTGCGCCGGAGCGCCATGATCTCCCTTTCTGATCTTGACGATGAGCAGATCCGCCATGCCAAAGATGGCCAGTTTTATCTTAGTGAGCCGCAGCGCAGTTTGGCCAATAACTCAGCCGTTTACGCGGCAAAACCGTCGGCCACTGAATTTATGGAGGAGTGGATTGCTCTGATGAAATCCGGCGCCGGCGAGCGGGGGATTTTCAACCGGGGCGGTCTCGTAAAACAACTCCCGGCGCGCCGTTTGGAGGTCCTGCGCGAGTCTAAGGGATATTTTGACGCCAATGGCGGCCTGATCGGCCCCATCGGCACCAACCCCTGCGGTGAAATTATTTTGCAGTCCAAGCAGTTCTGCAATTTGTCGGAGGTGGTTTGCCGCGCCGAGGACACCGAAGAGTCTCTGCTTAGAAAAATCAGAATAGCCGCAATTCTCGGCACTTATCAATCAACACTTACATACTTCCCATACCTTTCCAAGGAGTGGAAAGAGCGCTGCGAAAAAGAAAGACTCCTCGGTGTTTCTCTGACTGGGCAGTGGGATTGTCCGGCGGTCCGCAACGCGGGAACGCTTGAGAAATTGAGAAAGGAAGCGATTAAAATAAATCAGCAGTACGCCAGGCGTTTCGGTATCAGTCCCTCAACTGCCATTACCTGCGTCAAACCGTCCGGCACTCTTTCCCAGATGGTTGACTGCTCGTCCGGCATGCACCCGCGGCATTCCCCGTTCTACATCCGCCGGATAAGAATCGCCGCCACCGATCCCCTTTTCAAGATGCTCAAAGATCAAGGTGTGCCGTTCCACCCGGAGGTTGGTCAGTCACCGGAGGGTGCGACAACTTATGTGCTGGAGTTTCCGGTGAAAGCTCCAGCCTCCACCAAGATATTCCGCGATGATCTTTCCGCCATTGACCAGTTAGAGCACTGGAAAATGGTGAAAATGCATTATACCGAGCACAATCCTTCAGTGACGATTTCTGTCGGCGAGGGAGAGTGGATCGCGGTGGCTGACTGGCTCTACAAGAACTGGGATTACATCGGGGGACTGTCATTTTTGCCGCGTGATAATCATGTCTATCAAATGGCGCCGTACGAGGCAATTGACGAGAAACGTTACAATGAGTTAGCGAAACGTTTCAGCCACATTGACTACTCCAAGATTTTGACCTACGAAAGACAGAACGAGACTGATCTTAAACGCGAGCTAGCCTGCGTGGCGGGGGTGTGCGAGGTGGGTGTTTAACTTTTCCCCTTTTTTGGGTAAAGAAAACCCCCTCGCTTGGAGGCGAGGGGGTTTTCATTTCTTGGCTTTGCGCCTGTAAGCCGAATTCTGTGCCGCTCCGCCGTTGGGCGGAGCGCGGCAGTCATTTGTCTGGGATGAGCGTTACCGCTCACCTCAAGCGGCACCCCCGGCGCGAAGCGCCGGGTACGACCTTGCTCCCGGGTAAGGGTTTAGCCGTTTCACCCCCGGCGTTGCCGCCGGGACTCGTCCCCGCCTTGCGGCGGGGACGTCCTCGGCCTTTCGGCCTCGGTCGTCTCTGTTCGCACCTCTGGGGTTGCCCCCGGCGGGCGTTACCCGCTACCTTTTTAACCCAGCACCAACTTCGCAGGACTCTGGAGAAAGGTAATCAAAGTGATAAAAAGATGATTGCTCCGGCCTCCGGGCGGCCATGATTTATCTTGGAGTTCCGCAAAATTGGTGCTGGGTAAGAGTTCGGACTTTCCTCCCGCCGTCCCGCCGCAAAGCGGGGCAACGAGCGACTGCCCGGCGCAAAGCGCCATTAATTATATCACAGCGAGCGTTTTGCGCAAATTTATATGTTTTGTGTGTTCAGTAAGGCGGTGAAAGCTGACTTAAGGACAACAAGTCTTAACTATGCCCGCCCGCAACCGCACAAAGAGGCTGTAGACGGAAAGACTCTGAACGGACTAACCATCATTGAGAAGCGCGGGTGTTGTCAGATGGCCGCAGTCTCTCGGTGTTGACATCAGAATAATTCAGACAGCGGCGTACAAAGATTATAAAAAAGAGTCCGCCATAGACGGACTCCTGTTCGGAGAGAGAATGCTATGCTTTGGGGAAGAACATTGCTATCTTCCTGATAGCTTGCGTTCTAACTTTGTCATCAAGACGTGCTTTACTCACTTTTTCCAGCAGGTGGATCGCCTATTCCACGGTGTTGGCGGCGGTAATTTCTTTCTCGAGAATCTGGGCTGCTTTTTCCAGAGCTTTTCTCTCAACATTGCTGCCGCAAGGGGCTTTTCTGAATACAGCAATTGCCTCCTCCACGGTGTTGGCGGCGTCCAACGCCTGCTCGATGAGTTGTACTAATTTACCCCCAGCCTTCCTCTCAACTGCACTCCCGCCAATTGCTCTACCGTACACACGGTACACCTTCTCCAAGGTGTCAGCGGCGTCCAGTTCCTCCTCGAGTTTGGACGGCAGACCAAGCGCCGCCCGGATTTCATCCTCACTGATCCCAATTTCCCTTACCATTCGAACGATGTCTACTGTATCTGTCATATCTATCCTTTTTTTGAGGCGGAGTGTTGTACCGCTCGATGTTCTGTGTTCTGTTCCTTTATAGATGGTACAAAATCCTGCTGTTTTTGTCAACGGCTCAGTGGAGAGTCTGCTCTGAATAATAAAAAATCTTAACATTTTTTTCAGGAATTGAGATGGTAAACTGGGAGTGACTCGGATTTTTTATGTTGGTTCTTTGATGTTAATCCGCATTCGTCCGGGAGTAAGCGCGGCGGGACGAAGGCGGTCAGATATCAACAGTTTAATGATTACCATTGTGTTGCTATAATAGCTCTCACTGGCCAATGATTATCCGTTTTCATTTTCTTTCTTATGGAATCGGTGGAGATTGAGCAGGAGCTGCAGGTAGAGGTTAAGGAAGTTGCCAAGGAGAAGCCATTTTCGTCTAAGCGCTTTTTAGATCAGGCGGCTTTTGTCGTGGCGGCGGCCGGCATATTTTTACTGCCGTTTTTCTTCATTCCCTACGGCGGATTACCGCTTCAACTGGGTAAGGTTGTTTTTCTTTCGTCGTTTACCTTGGCGGCGCTTGTTCTTTGGATCGCCGCTCGCCTCCGGGAGGGGCGGTTGACCTTCTGGTTTTATCCGCTTCTGCCGCTTGGTTTTGTGATTGTGCTTGTTTCTCTCCTGTCCGCTATTTTCTCCGGTGTCGTTAAGGTGTCATTTCTTGGTAATTTCGGGGAGGTCGGCACCGCCGCCTCAGTTTTCGTCCTTTTCGCCCTTGCCTTTCTTGTGTCTTTGCTGTTCAGCACCAAATCCCGCATTCTTTTGGTTTATCTTTCATTATTCGCCTCATTCGCCGTTGTCACTCTATTTACAGGCCTGCGCCTTGTTTTGGGTGGCGAATTTTTGTCGTTTGGCGGAACATTTGGCGGTGTGGTTTCAAACCTGATCGGAAAGTGGAACGATCTCGGTATCTTTTTCAGCGTGATATCTTTGCTTTCGGTTTTGGCGTTGGAGTTTCTTACTTTGTCTTCGCTCTGGCGTCTTGTTACTCTTGCCGCTCTCGTCATCTCCGTTGCTTTTTTGGCAGTGGTTAATTTCCCCCCTCTCTGGACAGTTTTGGCGATTTTTATGCTTTTACTGTCCGTTTATCTCTGGCTGAACCCCGTCCGGTTTGCCCGAGCCGCCGCGGCGGAGGAAACAGGTCCGCCGCGGCGGCCGGTTGCCGCTCTGGCGGTGTTGGCGGTTGCAATCGTCTTTATGCTTTTTGGCCGCGGCATAGATCGGATTGTTGCCGACAAACTGCAAATTGCCCAACTGGAGTTGCGGCCGTCTTTAGCGACGACTGCGGGAATTGCCAGGGAGGTTCTTAAAACTGACCCGTTTTTTGGCGTTGGTCCAAACCGGTTTGTCACCTCTTGGCTTTCCTTTAAGCCCCGCGAGTTTAATCTCACTGTTTTTTGGGACATTGATTTTAACAACGGCATCGGTTTGATCCCCACTTTCCTGGTGACGACGGGAGCGTTTGGGTTTTTGGGATGGCTGGCGTTTCTCGCCGTCTTTATCCGGCTCGGCTTAAAAGCCATTGTGGCCGCCGGCGCTAAGTCTTTTGACTCATTCGGCCGCTTCCTCACCGTGTCGTCTTTTTTGACGGGGCTTTTTCTGTGGACGTTTGCGTTCGTCTACATCCCGACAACCGTTATTATGGCCCTCACCTTCGTTTTCACCGGTCTTTTCCTGGCCGCGGCCGGAGAAGGAAAAATAATCAGAAGGGCCGACTTTTCCTTCTCCGGCAGTCCCAGGGCCGGTTTTGTCACCGTCGTGTTTTTGGTTATCGTCGCGATAGCCAGTTTCTCGCTTGAGTATGCCATCGCCAACCGCTTTATCTCCGGTCTCTTTGTCCAAAAATCAGTTAATGTTTTCGCTTCCACCGGCGATCTTGATAGAGCCGAGGGGTTGCTAAAGCGGGCGGTAAGCGCCGCTCCCGCGGACATAGTTTACCGGCCGCTTTCGGAACTCGGGCTCCTGAAAGTCAACCGCCTCTTGGCGCGGCAGGGGAGTATGCCGGTTGAGGAACTGCGCGACGAATTTCTGGTTTCTTTTGGGGAGGCGTTGCGGGCGGCGGAGAAAGCCGTGGAGTTTGACACTACCAATTACTTGAATCACGCCGCCTTAGGCCGGGTGTATGAGGCGGTTGTGCCTTTGCGGGTAGAGGGCGCTTACGCCAACGCTTCCGCCTCCTACCAGGAGGCCTTGAGGCGAAATCCCCATAACCCGGCGCTTTATCTCGCCTTAGCGCGCCTTGAGGCGGTGAACGGCGATTCAAAGAAAGCTAGGGAGTTTTTGGCCAAGGCCCGGGAGGAGAAAGAGAATTATACCGAGGCGGCGTTCTTTCTCTCCCAACTTGAGGCTGCGGAGGGTAACGTGAAAGAGGCAATCAAAGAAGCCGCTGCCGCCTCCATTCTATCGCCGGGTGATCCAGTCGTTCATTTCCAGCTCGGGTTGTTGAAGTACAACGCCGGTGACTACCGCGGCGCGGCGCAGGCCTTGGAGAGAGCGGTTCAAAACAATTCTTCCTACGCCAACGCCCGCTATTTTCTTGGTCTTTCCTACTACAAGCTTGGCCGGTCGTCTGATGCGGCGGCGCAGTTTGAGGAAGTGAAGAAGACCAACCCGGACAATAAAGAGGTGGCGCTGATTCTCTCTAACCTTAAAGCGGGCCGGGCGCCTTTCACCAACGCCGCCCCGCCGATTGATGATAAACCGGAACGCCGTTCGGAGCTCCCCGTTGAGGAGGATTGATTTCTTAAGCGAAGGACCCTCCTATGGTGGAACGATTGCTGCGCTTTCTCGGAAGGGAGATAGCCGGTTTGCATGAGGCGGCCTACCTTCTGGCTTTTTTCACCCTTCTTTCCCAGCTTTTGGGTATTCTTAGGGATCGTTTGTTGGCCCACCAGTTTGGCGCCGGGGTTGAGCTTGACCTTTACTTCGCCGCTTTCCGCATTCCGGACATTATTTTCGTCTCGGCCGCTTCGGTAGTTTCCGTGTCGGTGCTGGTGCCGTTTCTGGTGGAGCGTTTGGAACGTGACGGCGGCAAAGCGCGCTCTTTTATTGACGCGATTTTTACCTTTTTCGCCGTCTTCATAACGGTGGTGAGCGTCGTTACTTTCTTCCTGACTCCCGCTCTGCTCAATTTTCTTTTTCCGGCTCTCTCCGGGGGCCCGGCCGGAGACCAGCTCTTGGAGCTGACGCGAATAATGCTTCTTTCTCCTCTTCTTTTGGGTTTTTCTAATCTCCTGGCCTCTATCGCCCAGACCAGTCGGCGCTTCAGCGCCTACGCTTTAAGTCCGGTTCTCTACAATGCCGGCATAATTGTCGGCGTCATTGTTTTCTACCCGCTTTGGGGACTGTCAGGTTTGGCTTTCGGCGTGGTGCTTGGCGCCCTTCTTCACCCTGCTGTCCAGATTCCCTTTGTTGCGCGTCAGGACCTCTTACCGGCGTTTCGCTTGCCGATTCACTTCTCCTTAATCAAGGATGTTGCGGTTCTTTCTTTCTCAAGAACGCTGACCCTTTCGGCCAATCAAATCGCCGCGACATTTCTTGTGGCGCTTGCCGCCGGCATGGCTTCGGGGTCGGTGGCTGTTTTCAACTTCTCCTGGAATCTGCAGTCGGTACCGCTGGCGCTTTTCGGGGTCAGCTACACCGTTGCTCTTTTCCCGACGATCAGCCGTTTGTTTAATAGGGGAGATAAGGAGGAGTTCGCGAGTAAAATGTCTCTGGCGGCGCGCCACATTATTTTTTGGGTAGTTCCGGTCACGGTTGTTTTCATCGTTCTAAGAGCGCAGATTGTCCGGGTGGTTTTGGGGTCGGGGCTTTTTGATTGGCAGGATACCCGCCTCACGGCGGCGGCGCTCGCTTTGTTCGTCGTCTCTGTTCTGCCGCAGTCGCTTATTCTGCTCTTCGTGCGCGGTTACTACGCTGGCGGCAACACAAAGAAGCCGTTGATCATAAACCTTATCAGCGCCGGCCTTGTTGTTTTGTTCTCGTTTGCATTAGTGAAATTGTTTACGGTTATTCCGCTCTTCCGGTATTTCATGGAAGCTCTTCTGCGCGTGCCCGATCTGTCAGGTACGGCGATCCTGATGCTGCCGCTCGGTTTTTCGGCGGCCGCGATCGTGAACGCTTCTGTTTTCTGGTTTTACTTTCACCGGCGGTTTTCCGATTTCTCGCGCCAGGTCCTCGGGACGTTTTTTGAGGTTTTTTCCGCCTCGGTCATCATCGGTTTCGTCACCTACAAACTTCTTGATGTTTTTGACAATGTTTTTAACGTTAACACCCTAGTCGGCATTTTCCTTCAAGGACTCTTCTCTGGCGTCATCGGCATTGCCGTCGGCGCCTTCGTTTTGGTGCTCCTTAAGAACAAGGAAATAAAGGAGGTTTGGACCGCTTTCCACCGCAAAATCTGGAGGGCGCGCGTCATCGTTCCGGAGCAGGAGACATTGTAAGGGTTAAATTTAAAAAGACGTAAAGTTGTCGGGGTAGTTCAAGATCCCCTTCACTGGAGACGGGACGAGGATATTTTGTTCCCGCCGGCGGCGTTTAGCTTAAATTTAGAATTTAGAGCGTAATTGACGATTTCGGTTTTGAGTTTCCGGCGTCTGCCAGGACGCGCGTCGGCGTGTCAGATATTGTTCAGGCTAAACAGCAGGGGTAACTTCTGCTAGGATACAGCGGATGGGTTTGGAACACATAAGAAACTTTTGCGTCATCGCCCACATTGATCACGGCAAGTCCACTTTGGCCGACCGGCTTTTGGAGCTGACCGGCACGATTGAGAAGCGCAAAATGCAGAATCAGGTCTTGGATCGGATGGAGCTTGAGCGTGAACGCGGCATCACCATAAAAATGAAACCTGTCCGGATGCTCTATAGGCTGGGCGCTGAGCATTATACGCTTAATCTGATTGACACTCCCGGTCACATTGATTTTTCCTACGAGGTCTCTCGGGCGCTTGGGGCGGTGGAGGGGGCAATTCTTCTCGTTGACGCGACTCAAGGAATAGAAGCCCAGACGCTTTCCGTCTTGGAAATGGCGAGAGAGCAGGGCCTTGTCATTATTCCAGCGGTTAACAAAATTGATTCCCCTCTGGCCAGAGTGCGGGAGACGAAACGCGAGATCTCCAAACTTCTCGACTGTTCGGAGGAAGAAATTCTCGCCGTGTCGGGAAAAACCGGGGAAGGAGTGCCGGAGCTTCTCAACGAAGTTATTAAACGGGTCCCGCCGCCGCGCCAGCTGATCGGCGGCGCGGCGGCGGGATGGCCGGCCTTCCGGGGGCTTGTTTTTGACTTTGAGTATTCCAATCACACCGGCGTCATTCTTTTTGTCCGGGTTTTTGACGGCAGGATTTCCAAGGACGACAAGCTGAAACTTTTTGTCGGTAAACGGGAGTTTAGACCGGTGGGGATCGGTATTTTTATGCCTGGCGAGGTTGCGGCGGACACGCTGTCAGCCGGCGAGATTGGCTACGTGATAACCGGCGCCAAGGAACCGGGTATCGCCTTTGTCGGAGACACCGTTACTCTGGCGCGGAATCCGTTGCCGTCATTGCCCGGCTTTATGAAGCCAACACCTGTTGTGTTCGCGTCTATTTATCCGGAAAGTCAGGATGACTTCGTTATTCTGCGGCGGGCGCTGGAACGTCTTAAACTCTCCGACTCCTCGTTTTCCGCCGAGGAAGAAGCGTCCGGACTTCTTGGTAAGGGTTTTCGCTGCGGTTTTTTGGGGGTGCTCCATCTGGAGATTGTCACCGAGCGTCTCCGGCGGGAGTTTAATCTCCAGCTTGTCGTAACGACACCAAGTATTACCTTTGAAGTTCTTGAAAAAAGCGGCCGCCGGCGGACGGTTTATTCACCAGTTTACTTTCCCGATCAAGGCGAGATAAAAGAGGTTCGCGAGCCGTGGGTGGCTGTAACAATCATCGTGCCTGCCGACCACCTCGGCGTTCTTATGCCGCTTTTCCACGATCACGAGGCGGTGCTGGGCGAGACGGAGAGTTTCGGCGACGGCCGGGCCAAACTCTCGCTTAGCATGCCCCTCCGCGAGCTGATGCGGGGTTTTTTTGACCGGATTAAGAGTCTAACCTCCGGTTTTGCTTCGCTTTCCTACAGCCTCGCTGATTTTCGGACGGCTGATGTCGTGAAGCTTGAGGTGTTGGTGGCCGAAGAGGTCATCCCGGCCTTTTCCAAAGTTATTGCCCGCCGGCGAGTGGAGGAGGAGGCGGAAGCGACGGTTGAACGGCTGTATAAAATCCTCCCGCGCCAATTGTTTACAGTGAAGATTCAGGCTAAGGCGTTGGGACGGATTCTGGCCTCCCGGACCCTTTCCGCTCTGCGCAAGGATGTGACGGGTTATCTTTATGGCGGCGATATCACGCGAAAAATGAAACTCTGGCAAAAACAGAAGGCGGGCAAAAAGCGGCTTAAAGCGCGGGGACGGGTGGAAATTCCCCACGATGTTTTTCTGAAGATGGTTCAGGGCGAGCGCCGCTAGCTCCGACTGGCCGCGCTTTGGCGGCGTCGCCGGAACCCCGCCCCCGCTCTGGCGGGGGCGGGGTTTTACTGGACGAAAATCGGCGTGTACAAAAGCACCATACTGGCGATGATTAGGACGCACAAAATCACCCAGACGGCGTTAATGATTTTTTTATTCTCTTTCCTGAAAAGCATATGTATAAAGAGTGGGGTAAGAAGGCGAGGCTTGTTATAATGACCGGGTGACCGGCTGTCTAAATAATATCACGAAAAATTACGATGCGTGAATTTAACCCCCGTCCCCGCCCGAGCCGACAAATCTACAGCTTTCTTTCTCTGGCCGTTCTGCTTGTCGCGGTGGTGGTCCTTGGGAGGGCCACTATCAAGGCATTTTTAAGGGAGCGGGAGGCAGAGGAGGCGGTTCTGATGACAGAGCGGCGTCTGGAGGAGCTCAAGGAAAACGAAGCGGCTTTAATAAAACGGACGGCCGAGCTTAAAACGCCGGAAGGACTGGAAAGGGAAATCAGGCGGCAGTTGCCGGTCTCGCGGGAGGGGGAAGAAGTTGTAGTTATAGTTGAGGAAAAAGAAACGCCGCCGCCCGTAACCGCTCCTGCCCGCGAAAAGTTTTGGCTCCGCTTCCTCCGTTTTCTTGGCCTGCGTTAGGTTGCCAGAGGTTGGCGGGGCGGTTAGTATGAATGAGTGAGCGGATGTAGTTTAGTGGCAGAACGGTTGCTTCCCAAGCAACAGGTCGGGGTTCGATTCCCCGTATCCGCAGCGAAGCGAGGATAAGCAGGCCAACTGCTTGGCCTGCGGCGGGGAATCGAAAGGCTTTTCGTTATCTCCGAGCCGGAGGCGAGGGGATCGAAAAGCACCTGGCGA
>Ga0073934_10009623_pt1 | contig 12303 bp, 8 predicted proteins | sample LarsenN4metaG_FD_76834 | JGI IMG/M metagenome (GOLD analysis project Ga0073934, IMG submission 76834) | Hot spring sediment bacterial and archeal communities from British Columbia, Canada, to study Microbial Dark Matter (Phase II) - Larsen... ... | reverse complement strand
TGCCATCCTGCCCCACATGCGAGACGAAGTTTCGGGCTGAGGCCCCGCGTAGGAAGAGCCGATAAGCTGGAAGGGTGAAAGTTGTTGTCATTACTGTTGCGGCGTTTTTGCTGCTGGCGATTCCTGCTGCGCTCTTCTTTTTGTCTGCCACTCCAGTAGTGGATTTGAAACCGGCGCCGGCCTTGCTTGGCGCTGAGACTCCTGTGAATGTCGAAATTTGGGCTCCTTATGGAGTGCGGCGCGTTGCTGTGACCGTGGAACAGAACAGCGTCAAAACTAGCGCCGAGACGAAGCAGTCGCCGAACCGGTTTACGTTCTGGCAATCGCGGCCGGAGCAGCCGTTCACGGTCACACAGAAGCTCGCTACTACTCCGAAGGATGGATTTCGGAATGGCCCGGCGAAGCTGATTGTCGAAGCAGAATCGAACGACCTGCGCGGGGCGGTGACGCGGCGCGAGTATGAGGTCAAGATTGATTTGCGGCCTCCGACGCTGAAAGTGGACGGGGAGCAGCATTACATCAATCAGGGCGGGGCCGAACTGGTGACGTTCGAAGTAGGCGGCTACTGGACGGAGGCGGGCGTGCGGATCGGGCAGTACAGCTTCCGTAGTTTTCCGTTGCCTGGAGCGAGTAACGCCAATCAACGCTTCTCGCTGTTTGCCTGGCCTTGGGACGTGCCCGCGAACATGACGCCCGTGGTGTACGCGCGCAATGAGGCCGGCGGCGAGACGATTGCTCGCTTCTGGTTCAAGCTGTTTCCGAAGCAGTTCCGCAAGCGCGAGTTGCCGCTGGACGACGGCTTTCTGGAGAAGGTGACGGCCGAGATCGACCCGGGCGGGCCCGGTTCGCTGCTGGAGCGCTACTTGAAGATCAACGGCGAGATGCGGCGCAAGAACAATGCAGCGCTGGCGGAACTGCGCGGCAAGACCGCGGAGCGGTTCCTGTGGAGCACGGCGTTTGAGCAGCTATCAAATTCCAAGGTGGAAGCGTTTTTCGCCGATGTCCGGAGCTATATGTATGGCGGAAAAAAAGTGGATGAACAAGTGCACCTTGGCTTCGATTTATCGGTGACGGCTAATGTGCCGGTGGTTTCGTCCAACGATGGAGTGGTCGTGTACGCGGACCGGTTGGGGATCTACGGGAACTGCGTGGTGGTCGATCACGGTTATGGCTTGCAGTCGATTTATGCGCACTTGAGCGAGATTGGCGTCAAGCCGGGGCAAGCGGTGAAGAAAAGAGAAGTGCTGGGCAAGAGCGGGGCGACTGGTCTGGCCGGTGGGGATCATTTGCACTATTCCATGCAGATTGATGGTGTGCAGGTGAATCCGGTGGAGTGGTGGGACGCGCACTGGATTCAGGACCGGATCTTCTCGAAGGTGAAGCCGCACGGCGTGGCTCAATAACGTTTTGCCGGACCGCGCGTATTGATTGATGTGAAACGCCTCGCTTTTCTGATGACGCTGACTGCTGTTCTGGCCTTGGCGCAGAACCGATCTGTCAACCGGGGTGGGGGCGACGCCGTCCGGTTGCCCGAGCTGGTGAAAGTGATGGAAGTTGGCGAGGGATCGATTGTGGCGGATATTGGCGCGGGAGGCGGCCACATTTGCGGCGACCTGGCCAAGATGGTGGGATCCACCGGCAAAGTCTACGCTGTGGACATTTCTGAACGGGCGATTCGCGATGTGAAATCGCGCGCGGAACGGGATAACATGCCCTGGCTGGTCGGCATACTGAGTGAAGTAGCTGATCCTAAGCTGCCTGCTCCGGCGGAGTTAGATGCCGCGATGTTCATCAATTCGTATCACGAAATGAACGAGCACCGGGCGATTCTGAAGGCGGTTTACGCGGCACTGAAGCCGGGGGGGCGGCTGGTAATCAGCGAATCGCATCCGGGCAGCGGGCAGAACACCCGGGACGAGCAGACGAAGCGTCACGACCTTGCGGCGAATTACGTCGAGGCGGAGATTAAGGAAGCGGGCTTCGAGCTGGTGAAGATCGAGCCCGACTGGCATAAGCCGACTTCCGGACGGGGACAGGGCCGCTGGCTTCTGAAAGCCGTGAAACCCCTGGCGAACTGAACTTCTCGATGAAGCAGAGCGCAGCGCGGCGGGCTGGCCGTTCTACCCCGGTATTTCCGCGCCTGGCAATCCGGGCGTGAACTGACAGTTAAGTTATTGTAAACTTGCGGAGTAGGATCGCGTGGTCCGAACGCATTGCGCCACGTTGCGTCCAAAATGAGGGAATAGCTTTGACGCAGACGGGCGATCTCCATCGACTCATATCCGCTGCCCGGCGCAGGAGCCTGACCAATTTGCTCCTGGACCATGCCGCTCTCAGTGTCACGGTGGGCCTGGCCGGGTTCATCGCGCTGCTGGTGTTGGGAACCCAAGTTCTCGACTGGTACTGGCCGGTTCTGTTGCTGGCGGTGACGCTGGCATTCGGTTGGTTCCGTGTTCGCGGCAGCGTACCGAGCGCCTATCGGGTGGCTCAGGCGATGGACCGGCGGTTGGAATCGCACGATCTGCTGTCGACGGCGTATCACTATTCGGAGGGGCATCCCAGGCTGACTCCGGACGAGGGTGTTGTCGCCAGCGTGACGCGGCTGGCGGACCGGAAGGCGGGTGAAGTTGAGCTCACCAGCGCCGTTCCGCTGCATGTTCCGAAGAACGTGTGGCCCGCCGCGGTTCTGACGCTTGTCGCAGCGGGGCTGTTCGTTGTGCGCTATGGCGTCCTGCACACGATGGATTTGGATGCGCCGCTGGTGGAAATCCGGCTGGACACGATCACCGGGGTTCCGGAGAAGCTGTTTGCGAAGACGCAGCAAAAGCAGGTGACCATTCCTGGAGAATCGCCGGATACGTTTAATGTGCCAGTCGAAGGCGGCGACAAAACGAAAAGTAACGAGGACACGCCGGATTCGGCGCTGGATTCGCCCGAAACGCCGGACGGTGAGCGTTCCGGTCTGACCGAGCAGACGCTCAGCAACACCAAGCAAGGCGAAGCGGACAAACAGGGCAACGAAACCGGGGAAAGCGTCGACGGGAAACAGGAAGGCCAACAGGGCGAGAAGGGTTCGGGCGAGAAGGGCAGCAACGACCAGGCCAAGAGCGGGCAGAAAAGCGACCAAAAGGGCAATCAGCAGGGCAGCAAGGAAGCGAACAGCATGCTGGACAAGATGCGCGACGCTTTTGCCAACCTGATGGACAAGCTGAAGAGCCAATCGCAAAGCGGCGAAAGCAAGCAGACCGCTTCGGCAAAGGAACAGCAGAAGGGCTCCGGCCAGCAGCAGGCGCAGCAGAAGGGCATGCCTTCGCGCAATCAGACGCCCGAGAACGACCCGAGCGGCGATCCGAACGGGGATCAGCAGGGTGAGCAGAGCGAGGACGCGCAGGGCCAGAAGTCATCGCAGGGAGACAAGGCGGCAGAGCAGCAGGCCAAGGACTCCAAGAGCGGCATGGGCAAGCAGGATGGCAAGAAAGACACCGAGCTTGCCGAGCAACTCGAGGCGATGGGGAAGATCAGCGAGATTCTGGGGAAGCGATCCCAAAGCCTGACCGGCGAAATGATGGTTGAGGTCAGTTCTTCGAAGCAGCAACTGAAGACGCCCTACATGAACCGCAAGGCCACGCACGCCGAAGCCGGCGGCGAGATCAATCGCGACGAGGTGCCGCTGCACCTGCAGCCTTTCGTGCGGCAGTATTATGAAGCCGTGCGGAAGGGCCAGAACACCGCGCCAAGCGCTCCCAAGAAGGAATAACGGTCCCCAGGCAAATCATGTTGCGGACGGTTCAAGCCACCCGCTACGTCACACCACTGCGCGAGGGCGGATCACTGCCGGCGATTGTGGAGGCGGACGACCTGGGGCTTTACGTCCTGAAGTTCCGAGGCGCTGGGCAGGGGCCGCTGACGCTGGCCGCCGAGTTGATCGCGGGGGAAATCGGACGTGCCGTCGGCATGCGGGTGCCTGAGATCGTGCTGGTGGAAGTGGATGCCGCGCTGGGACGGAATGAACCGGATGAAGAGATTCGCGACCTGCTGCGCGCCAGCATCGGGCTGAACCTGGGGCTGGATTATCTGCCCGGTTCGACGATGTTCGATCCGGCGGCGCGCGATACGGCGCCCGCCGATGTGGCGTCGACGGCTGTCTGGTTCGATGCCTTCGTCACCAACATCGACCGGACTGCACGGAACCCGAACCTGCTGTGGTGGCACAAGACGCTGTACTTTATCGATCACGGCGCTTCGCTCTATTTCCACCACGATTGGCGCAACATAGAACAGATGGCTCGAAACCGGTTTGCGGCGATTCGCCAGCATGTTTTGCTGCCGTGGGCGAACCGCATCGCGGAGGCGGGCCGCGAGTGCCGGTCGCGGTTGACAGCGGAAACGCTGGATCGGATTCTGAGGGCGGCGCCGCTGGAGTGGCTGCAACAGACGCGGGAGGAGTATCTCGACTATTTTGAGCGGCGGCTGGCCGCGGAACCGGAATTCGTGGAGGAAGCGCTACGTGCCCGTGCCGCCCAGCAATCCGTTTGATACGCGGTGGTCCGGGTTGTGCCTCGCGTGGAGCGCGAGGAATTTCTGAACGCGGGCGTGATCGTTTTCTGCCTGACGCAGAACTTCCTGGCGGCCAAGGTGGCGGTAGCCGATGAATCGTTGCTGGCGCTGTGGCCCGAACTCGACCTGGAGGACGTAAACCGGCGCCTGCAGGCGATTCCACTGGTCTGCCGGGGCGGAAAGGAAGCCGGGCCGATTGGCGCGCTGTCGCAGCGGGAACGGTTTCAGTGGCTGGTGTCGCCGCGAAGCACGATCATCCAGGTATCGCCGGTGCACACAGGTCTGTGCGACACGCCGGAGATGCAGCTCGAGCATCTGTTTACAGCTTTGGTGTCGCGTCCAAAGTAACTTTCGGAACCGGCCGCAGTATCCTGAACCATGCCGGTTTCTCATCTCGCTCAGGATGCCCGCATCGGGCTGCGCCAACTTCTAAAGAATCCTGGGTTCAGTGTGGTTGCCTTTGTCACGCTGACCTTGGGCATAGGCGGCGTCGCTGCGATGTTCAGCGTGACGAATACACTGCTGCTGGAAAGGCTGCCTTACTATGAGCCGGAGCGGCTGGTGATGGTGTGGGAGTGGCATTCGCAGCGGCCGGGGACCAAGCAAAACGTGGTCGCCCCGGCGAATCTGCGGGATTGGCGGGCGCGCAGCCAGTCGTTTGAAGCCCTGGCGCTCTTCACGAGCGCACGGTTCAGCGTGCTGGCGCCGGACCGGGCTCCTGAGGAGATTCCCGGGCAGCGCGTTTCGCCGAACTACTTCACCGTGCTCGGCGCGAGACCTCTGCTGGGGTCTTTGTTCGGGGAAAAAGACGGCCAGCCGGGATCTCCGGGAGCGACGATACTCAGCCACAGACTCTGGCTCAGCCACTACGGCGGGGATCCGGACATTGTGGGCAAGCCGTTCCGAACGACCTCAGGGCAAAGCACGATCGTGGGGGTAATGCCGGCTGATTTCATGCCGCTGGGCCAGGATGTGCAACTGTGGTCGGCTGTAGAACTGGATCCGGCGGTGGATTACCGGGTGCGTTCCGGACGGTCCTTAAGTGTCGTCGGGCGGCTGAAACCCGGGGTCAATATTCGGGCGGCGCAGACGGAGATGGACGGGATCGCGCAGCAACTGGTGCGGGAATACCCGGACTTCAACACGAACTGGAACGTGAACCTGATCCCGCTGCAGGAGCAGTTTGTGGGTCCCGTCAAGCCTGCCGTGTTGGTGCTGATGGGGGCGCTGGTCCTGGTGCTGTTGATCGCCTGCGCGAATGTAGCCAACCTGCTGCTGTCGAGGGCGGTGAAGCGCGAACGGGAGATGGCGATTCGCGCAGCACTGGGAGCGGGACGAACACGGCTGATGAGCCAGCTTCTGGTAGAGAGCCTGACGCTGGCAATCGCGGCTGGAATCGCGGGCGTCTTCATCGCGCAGTTGCTGATTCGAGCCTTGGTCCTGTTTGCTCCAAGGCAGTTGCCGATGCTCGATCGGGTGTCGTTAAATCCGATGGTTTTGGCGTTTACGCTTGGAATGGCCCTACTCAGCGGGATCGTGTTCGGGCTTGCACCGGCGTGGTCAAGTTCGATTGCGCACGCGGCGGATGCGCTGAAGGACCGTGCGCGGTCGGTATCGTCCGGGTTGCGCAGCCGCGCGATTCACCGGGCGTTGATCGTGGGAGAACTCGCACTGGCGGTAATGCTGCTCTGCGGGGCAACACTGCTCTTGCGCAGCTTCTCAAAGCTGACTTCGGTGGACCCCGGGTTCCGGGCTGAAAACGTGCTGACCATGCGCGTCAGCGTGGGGGGCGAACGATACCGTGAGGTTTCCAAGCAACACGAATATTTCCGCGGCGCGGTTGAGTCCTTGCGTGCGTTGCCGGGTGTGAAGTCGGCCGCGGCGATTACGTTCCTGCCGTTCACGGGGCTGGCCTCAGCGACGAGTTTCCGGATTGCCGGCGAGCCGGCGCCCACGGCAGGCAACTTACCCGTCGCCGATGTGCGCATTGTCACACCGGGGTACTTTGCGACCTTGGGCATACCGCTTCTGCGCGGTCGCGACTTCAGCGGCGCCGACCGCGCCGACGCGCCGCGCACGTTCGTCATCAATGAAACGATGGCTCGCACACACTTTGCGGGTCAGGATCCACTCGGAAAGCAGCTTCACGTCAGTATGGGTGACGACAAACCCGGCACGATCGTGGGCGTGGTGGGGGACACGAAGCACACGGGCTTCGATGCCCCGGTGCGTCCGATGGTGTACTACGCGTACACGCATCTGATGCTCGGTTTCATGACGTTCGTGGTGCGTTCCGATGTGCCTTCGGAGACACTTCAGCAAAGCGCTGTGCGCGCGCTGCAAAGTATCGATCCGCAATTGCCTGTCGCGGCGGTGCGCCCGCTGGAGAGCTACCTGGCTGAGTCGGTATCGCAAAAGCGGTTCCAGACCATGCTGCTGGCGGTATTCAGCGGTTTCGCTCTGTTCCTGGCGGCGTTAGGAATCTATGGCGTGATTGCATACACGGTCAGCCAGCGTACGCAGGAGTTAGGCGTACGGATGGCAATCGGCGCGAGCCGGGGCACGATTCTGAAGATGATCCTGAAGCAAGGCGTGGCGCTGGCGGCGGCCGGAGTCGCCATCGGTCTGGCTGCGGCGCTGATGCTGTCCCGGTCACTCAAGGATCTGCTGTTCGGGATCGAACCCACGGATCCGGTCAGTTATCTCGCGGTGGCGGGAATCTTGGCCGCGGTGTCGCTGGCGGCATGCATCATCCCGGCGCAGCGCGCCACGCGGATCGATCCGATTCACGCGTTGCGTTACGAGTGAGAGTAAACCTTAATCTACGTAAAACGTTGGCGAATTCCAGGGCGCGTGTTGAACAATTCGGTAGGCGAACGGCGTCTGACAAGCTGATTAAGTACAAGCCGGAAGATGGAGGAGGAGGCAGGCCGGATGTGGATTGTGCCCTTGATCGCGATGACCGCGGGGCTGGCGGTTCCCGAAGCTTTTTCGGATCGCGACCCTGCCGCCTGGAGCGGACACCTCAATGGTGGCCGTTCGCTCGAGATCAGGAACGTCACCGGGAATATTCACGCCGAGTTCACGGCGGGCGATCGAGTGGAGGTGTGGGCTATCCGGCACAGCGCTCAAGGGCCGGTCACAGCGCGATTGGAAGCCGTCGATCACGAGGACGGAATCCTGATTCGCAACAATCAGACTCCGGACGTTCGCGTGGACTTCGTTGTGCGGGTGCCCGCCGGTGTTCCGTTTATTGGACGGACGGTGAACGGCGATGTTACGGCGGAGCGGCTCGACAGCGATGTGGAAGCGCACACGATCAACGGCAAAGTGAAGATCTCGACGGAAGGACACGCTCAGGCAACCACCGTGAACGGCTCGATCGCGATTGCCATGGGCAGCATCAACTGGCGCCAACCGCGGATGATTTCCACCCGCAACGGCCGCATCACCGTCACCCTTCCCGCCGATAGCGACGTAAACCTGGTTGCTGAGTGCAGCGGAGGGGACGTCGTGAGCGATTTCCCGATTGCAGAGGCGGAAATCGGGGGCCGAACGATCAAGGGCCGCCTTGGCCGTGGGGGAGCGGCGATGTTGTTGCATACACTCAACGGGGATATCGAAATCCGGCGCTCGATTTAGCAGCGGGCGAACAGTTCCGTCCCATTAGCGGACAGCCGGGCGCCGCACGTCATGGCGGCGGTCCTCTTTTCCCTCAACACTTTGGCTGTGCTTGCACGCTGGCATACGGCGTGCCCGGTTAGAGCAGCCTTTTTTCTCGAGGGAGAATCATGCCTTCTGTATCCGAGGACGCGCGGTACGCCTTTCGATTTCTAAGCAAGCGGCCCGGCTTTACGGCAATCGCGGTCAGCGTGCTGGCTTTGGGAATCGGCGCGAACACAACGATGTTCAGCGTGATCCGTGCTGTACTCGGGAAGCCGCTCGACGTGCGCGACCGGGAGCGGGTGGTATTCCTGTTTGAGAACAACCGCAAGGAGTCGCTGCCCAAGTACACCTTCTCGCCGGCTAACTATTTCGATGTCAAGGAGCGTGCGCAGACGCTGCAGCAAGTGGAAGGTCTTGCCCATTTCCAGGGCGCCACCGTGTTGATTCCCAATGACAGGGGAGATGCGGACCGGGTTACCTTCGCGAGTGTGACCGAGGGGTTCTTCTCTTTGCTTGGGGCTCCGTTTGCGGTGGGGCGCGCTTTTGTGCCTGACGATACGAAGAGCAGCGGCGCCATCGTCATTAGTCATGGATTCTGGAAGCGGCGATATGGGAGCGACCCGTCGATCGTCGGTAAGCCGCTGACGGTTGGAAGCCAGAGCCTGTTGGTTGTTGGTGTTGTGGGGGAAGGGTTCGCCTTTCCGGAAGGTGTCGACCTATGGGCACTACAGCCGTTTAGTCCGGACTTGAAGCAGGTGCGCGCGCGGCATTTCCTGTCGCTGATTGCGCGGCTGAAGCCCGGGGTGACTGTCGCACAGGCGCGGTCGGAACTGGACAGCATCGCGGCGACGCTCGCCCAACAGTATCCGGACACAAACCGCGACACCGGGATCAACGTGTTTAGCGTGGAAGACCACCTGGTGGGCCATGTGCGTCCGGCAATGCTGATCCTTATGGGCGCGGTGGCGCTGATGCTGCTGATTGCGTGCGCCAACATTGCGAACCTCCTGATCGGACGGGCAGCATCACGGCAGCGGGAGATCTCGATTCGCTCCGCCATCGGCGCGGACAGGGGACAACTGGTTCGCCAACTGATCACGGAGAGCCTGTTGCTCTCGTTGATATCGGGCTTGGCAGGGATTGGTCTCGCGCTGGTGGCGACGCCACTGGTCGCTCGCATGGCGCAGGGCGAGATTCCACGTATGAATCAGATTGCTCCGGATTGGACGATTTTCACCTTTGCGTTTCTGGTGTCGGTTGTTTGCGGGCTGGTTTTCGGCACGTTGCCCGCGCTGCACGCCTCCCGGACGGACTTAGCGCACGCCTTGCGGGGCAATGTCCTGGCTACAAAGGGGCGGGGTGCGTTGCGTTCCGCACTGGTCGTCGTCGAAGTCTCGCTTTCAGTGATTCTGCTGGCAGGCGCAGGACTGCTGATCAAGAGTTTCTACACTGTTGCCACTACGGATCCGGGCTTCCGCCCGGAAGGACTGATCACGCTGAACGTCAACGCGATGGGTCCGCGGTACTCCGAGGCGGCCAACCTGCGCGAGTATCAGCGGCGGGTGCTCGACAATTTGGGCCGCCTTCCGGGAGTTCAGTCGGTTGGCGCGGTGAACGTATTGCCGATGAGCAACAGTGGCCCAACTGCGTGGGTATTCATCGAAACGAAACCCTGGCCGCAAGGTCAGACTCCACCGGAGGTTGGGCTGCGCTTTGCGACGGGCGGGTACTTTCCGGCGATGGGCGTCCCGCTGAAGCAGGGCCGGCTGTTTCGAGAACAGGATGCTGACTCGCAGATCCCCTATGTGATCGTGAACGAGACCTTCGTCAAGCGATTCTTGAACGGGGGCAATGCGATCGGACACCGCATTCGATTGGGACCCAACCCGAAAGCCGCGTGGAACGAAATCATCGGCGTGGTGGGAGATGTAAAGCATGCCGGACTCGCGAGCCCGGGACCACCTGAGGCGTACCTGAACCAATTGCAGAATCCCGGGCGCGGCTTGACGCTGGCTGTGCGCACCTCGGGAGATCCGAAGGCCCTCACGTCGGGCGTGCGAGCCGCTATTCAGGAGATCGATCCTCAGATCGCGGTATCGAATGTCCGCAGCATGCTCAGCTATGTGGAGAGCTCACTCGCTCCGCGCCGTTTGTACATGTCGTTGCTTGCGGTGTTCGCCGGAATCGCACTGGTGTTGGCGGCGCTGGGCATTTACGGCGTACTGGCTCACAATGTCGCGCAGCGGATTCCGGAGATCGGCGTGCGCCTGGCGTTGGGAGCATCACCGGCACAAGTTTCGATGATGGTGCTGCGCAGCGGAACGCTTCTGATCGGAGCGGGGCTGGCAGCCGGCCTGGCGGGCGCGCTTGGGCTGACGCACCTGCTTCAAGCGATGCTCTATCAGGTTAAGCCAAGCGATCCGATCGCCATTGGTTCGGCTGTGGCGGTGCTGGCTGTGGTGGCGGTGCTCGCCTGCCTGACACCGGCGTTGCGGGCCGCTCGCGTGGATCCGCTGATTTCGCTGCGCTACGAATAGGAGTTCGAATGGACAAGCTTTGGAAGGATCTGCGTTTCGCCTGGCGGACGTTGACCCGGCGTCCGGGGTTCACTGTGATTGCCGTGCTGACGCTGGCTCTGGGCATGGGGGTGAACACGGCGATCTTCAGCGTGGTGGATGGAGTGTTGTTGAGGCCACTGCCGTACCCGCAGCCCGACAGAATTGTCAGCGTGCTCACGGCCTTTCCTTCTCGCGGAGTTGAGCGGGACATCTTTTCACCGACGAACTACCTGGAACTCGCCGAAGCGAGCAAGGCTCTGGAGGCAGTTGCCGCGGTTGATACGCGCAGCGGTGAGTTGACCGGCGATGGCGAGCCGGAAATGGTTCCGCGCACCCTGGTGCCGCCATCTTTCTTTCGCGTGTTTGGCGTAAGTCCGCTGTTTGGGCGGACCTTTACCGAACAGGAGACAAATGACCGCGCCGGCGTAGTGGTGCTTAGTGAAGGCTTGTGGCAGCGACGCTATGGCGGCAACAAGGGGATTCTCGGGCAGAAGATCCGCCTGGATGGCGCGTCTTACACGGTGGTAGGAGTAATGCCGGATTCCTTTGTCTACCCGGCCCGGGGAGGCATCTGGACGCCGCTGTCGTTCTCGGCTGACGAGCGACGTGCCCGTGGAGCGATTTACCTGGATGTGGTCGCCCGGATCAAGCCGGGTGTCTCCATTGCCGAAGCCGAGGCGGAAACGAAGGCGATCGGCACCCGTCTAGTACAGGCAGACCCGGTAATCAACGCCGGACTGACACTGTTTCTCGAGCCGATGATCGAGTCCGTAACAGGGCCGGTGCGGCAACCTTTGCTGGTGTTGCTGGTGGCAGTGGGATTTGTGCTCGCCGTCGCATGCGCCAATCTGGCCAACCTAATGCTGGCTTCGGTTGCGCAACGAAAGCGCGAGTTCGCGGTACGCCTTGCGCTCGGGGTGACGCGATTCGGGCTGGTGCGACAGCAGTTACTGGAAGCTCTGGTGATTGCAGTTGCGGGAACTGCGGCGGGGTTGTTGATCGCGTACTCCACCGTTCCCGTTCTGGTGCGATTCGCGCAAAGCGTTCTGCCACGCAGTTTCGAGGTGGGAATCGACACGCGGGTGCTGCTTTTTTCGCTTGCGGTCGCGCTGGTGACGATGGCGGTTACCGGGATAGCGCCCGCGCTGGCCGCTACGCGCACCGATTTGACAGAAGCACTTAAGGAGGGCTCACGCGGGGGCGGTCAAAGCTCCGCGCGGCGAAGGCTGGCGAACGTACTGGTGGTTTCTGAAGTAGCCCTGGTTCTGGTGATGCTGGTGGGCGCCGGGTTGTTGTTGCGCAGCTTCGCCAAGTTAAGGTCAGTAGATCCGGGATTCAAGAGCGACGGGCTACTTGCATGGCAACTGTTCTTCCCTGCCTCGCGGTACAAGCCCGTGGAAGCGCCGCAAGCCTATGCGCGGGTGTTGGAGTCTGTCAGACGGCTCGGCGCGACCGATAAAGCCGCGCTGGTGAGCCCGAGTCCTTTCGCGGCGGTTCCTACAGTCAACGACCGCTCATTCTT